>Ga0196964_10001117_pt1 | contig 14027 bp, 29 predicted proteins | sample S1_10metaG_FD_148615 | JGI IMG/M metagenome (GOLD analysis project Ga0196964, IMG submission 148615) | Soil microbial communities from Anza Borrego desert, Southern California, United States - S1_10 | ecosystem: Environmental > Terrestrial > Soil > Desert | place: USA: California | collected...
TAGAATTGGTATATTTGGTATATAACACACAACGGACGAGGCTTAGGCATTGTAATGGTTTATTGGTAGGAGGGGGAACCCGCTAGCACTACTTTACTTAAATCAGAAATCATGGTGGGTAGCGAGCGGTTGACCAGTGTTATATCTCACTAAAGGAAAACAGTAAATAAATAATGGAAGAATTACGAGAATATTACTATGGTAAATTTTACTGTGAGGGGATGCCAAAATTTGAAGACCTATCACCAGAACAATTAAAAGAAATAGAGAATACTTCCTTCTTTGCTATTTACAAGGCATGTAAAAAATTAGACGTGGCCTTTCAAGAAATAAGGAAATCTATAGCAAAATCCTTTCCTCAGAATTAATGACCCACAATTACACCCTCTCCGGCTGGCCCGATCTTGAAACCCTTTACTCAGAGCTTTTAAAAAATCCTAAATCTAAAGTAAACAACATCCCGGTCCCTGATAATCTCAACAGGGAAAAATTCAAATCTCTTATCTTAAAAGCAATCACCAAAGAAAAAAACAAAGGAATGATAGATGATATAATATATCAGTTAGAAAATTTTTAAGGGAGGGGAGGAATGAGTATCTTTGTAGTATAGCTGGTTGAAATTTCATCCAAGGTTAACTAACAATCTCCACGGATGAACCATAAGAATAAAGCCCCTCCACGGGGCTTTTTCTATTTTTGATTAGATTACAAACTGTGTCTAATTGTGTGTCAAACCCCTTAAAAAGCCTTAAATTTACGTAATTTCGAGGTTTTAGTGATTCCGATTGGACTATCGGCATTTTTACTTACATACAGAAAGTTAATTAATTTAAGAAATTATCAACTTTTTTACTTTTTCCTTTCTTGGTTTAAATAGTTAATTACTCTTATTTTTGTGAAAACTGTGTCAAATACTGTGTCAAATGAAAGTTAACTTTTATCTGCGTCCGTCACGTACTGAATTAAAGCCTATCAAGATGTTTATTCACCTTAACGGAAAGAGAGATTATGTTCATTCCGGGCTCTCCTGTAGGGAGAAAGATTGGGACGCAAAGAAACAACGTGTGAAGGCAAACAGTAAAAATTCTGTTCCAATAAATAAGAAACTGGGAGAAATGGAGGCCATGGTATTTGACGCACTTAGCGGAGTGAATGAGAAATTAATCGACATAAGTTTTTTAAAAAGTAAACTCAATGAACTTTCAGGTATTCAACTCAGAAAAGTGTTATCTGTCCAGCAGGAGTTTGTTAAGTTATTCGAAGAGTTTATTAAGGAGTCCGAATCCAGGATCAGCAGCCAGGGGAGGGTACTGTCTAAAGGAATGGTCAATCACTATCAATCATGCCTTAATCTTTTAATCGAGTTTCAGAAGGATGAAAAATATCTTTTAAAGTTCGACAATATCAACGCTGAGTTTTATTCCAAGTTTAGAAGTTACTGTATAGGAAAGGGATTAAATCCGAATACCTTCGGGGGAAAGATCAAAAAACTAAAAACGTTTCTTTATTGGTGTGAAGAACGAGAGATTCCCGTAAGTCCGAAGTTTAAAAATTTCTCCATCCCTCAAAAGTATTCAGACGCAGAACCACTGCCGGGCGCTGAGGTGGTAGAACTTTGGAAAAAAGATCATAAGAACATGGATATATTCTTAGCCCTTGTAAGCACTGGAATGAGAATAAGCGATTACAACCGGGTAATGACCAATATGAACAAGTATATAAAGGACACTCCCGAAGGTAAGGCGATAATCTTTAACGCCAGCAAAACCGGAAAAAGGTGTATAATACCGTTCTTTGACGATCTTTACTTCAGGCCCGTACATCTTTATAAAAAGTACAAAGGAAAAATGCCCGGTATATCCGGGCAGAAACTTAATAGCTGGTTAAAAGATCAAGGGATTAGCAATATAGAAGTGACCAGCAAAACCGGTAGAAAGACTTTTTGTTCAATACAATATTTCGAACAAGGAAAAGAAGCTCAGTATATCATGGCCTCCACAGGTCACGCAACAGAACAGGAGTTTAAAAAATACATTGGAGCAAAGGCAGATACTATTATTAAAGCCCACAAAGAAAAGGCTACTCATTTAAAGGTATCATGAAACACCCACGGCAAAGAGATTGGAAAATACACCTTATTATAATAGCGGCCCTGGCGGTAGCGGTAGGGTTATTTGAAGTCTTTAAAAAATTCTTTTAGAGAGATGTTGTGAATTTGCAGGAGTATTATTAAAGTATCAATTGTTATATTTTTGCCTTGTTCGGCTCTCAAGACTGTAATTTTATTCAAATCATAGAAAAAAGCAAAATCAGAATAAGACCCAAACCCTGCATCCATTCGCAACTTACGAAGCTTTTTTCCTATTTTTTTCTTTGCTTCCCCGGAATCCATGCCCAAAATTGGGCAATCGCATAATTTATTAGAGCATAATATATTATGCTGATATAGTGCTTTTGCACTATTGTAAGAAATAAATTTAATCTACACATTTACCTCCCCCGTCGATAGTTATTAACACCTTAACCTAAAAATGTTAGCAACTTTGCTAAAAAACTTAGTGAATCTTTCAAATAACCTAGCTATATTTATGTATAATTCAAAACTATGTTAACGGCAGCGTCCGGGTTGTCCTCTAATAATCAGATTATTACCCACGACCAGAATAGGACAGGCGCAAAGCTAATAGCGAATCAAAAGCCGGAAATCCCGGATCTTTCCTTTCAATCCAAGGGAGAATTAAAAAAACTTATAGAGTCCCTTTGCTGGGAAATAGCCAAATTGAAGGAAAATTCAGCCCCTTCGATGGTAATTCAGGAGCGAGATTATTACCGGGAAAAATACCGGGCCTTACAAATCAAATATGCGTCCCTCCAAACAGACTGCATAAATAGATTCAAGGAAATAAATGAAGTAGAATTAAGAATAGCCGGGTAACTCCGGCTTTTTTATGGAAGACTCTCACAGGCTTTACCGTCATTATCTGCATCCAAGTCTTTATAACAATCCCTGTTAGAATCGTAGACGGATTGGGCCTCAGCCTGAGTATTAAAATCTGAACAATTTTTATCAGGACACGGATCTTCTTTATCACAAGATAAAAGAATAACCCCGAGTAATAGTGTAAAAATGGTTTTCATATTAACTGGCTTTTTTATTTAACTGTCTTTGTAAGTCATCTTTTTCCCGGTATAGGGCTATAATTAAATCTTTTGCGTCTGCCAACTCTTCCCGAAGTTTCTCAATAAGCTCATCCTGCGGTTTTTCTATCATTTCGCCCTCACCTGTAAACAACCAGTTAAGGTTAATTTTATGAATTTTATTCATATATTCTGCCAATTCATTCGAAACACTTCCATTTTCTTCTGCCCTCGAAATGGCTGATTGGGTAACATTTATCACTTTTGCAAGCCCTTCCTGACTTAATTTCATGTATTTTCTAGCTATTTTAACTCGTTGACCTACAGGATTTTCCATCATTATTTAAAATATTTATGAAAAAAATGCATAAAATATTTTGCATTTATGCGTATTACTCATAACTTTACATCGTTAGTTAACCAAAAATAGAAAATTCTTATGGTAAACCAAGTGAAAACAATAACCCCAAAGACAGAAATCGAAACATTCCTGGTACAGGGACAAGAGCTAATTGTAAGGTTCAGGGCGGTAGCGCCCCAAGGTTGGAATGACTTTGCGTCAGATGTAGAAATAGACAGCATCAACGGAGCCCCTGAAGATTTCTTTCAGGACTGGATACTGGGAAGTGTACGTGAACAGATTAGAGTTCATAAGCTCAAAGGTAAGGATTATTCAGAAGAATACAAATCCGAACAAAGAGGTGATGAATCTAGAGGTAACTGAGCCATGAAAGCAATCGACATAATCCCAACCTTCCCCACCTTTCAAAAGGTGGTGGAGGTCTTAGTAAATCGACCAATAAAAGATAAAAATAAAATTCCTTATGAAGTCCAAACCAAATAATAAACCAAAAAAAAATTACTCCAGTGTGATCGCTAGGAAACTGTAAGCGGCAGTGAAGTACAGTAACTGCCCTTTATTAAAAAAATTAACTAACAAAAAATATGTTCACAGAAGAACCGATAGACGAAAACAAAAGAGTGATAGACTTAACAGTGAAAGAATTTAAAAGCCTATTACCAAAACAAGAGGAAGATGAGGAAGAGCTTATCACTACAGAAGAGCTAATGAAGCGTCTTAATACCAAAAATAAAAACACAGTATATAATTATTCTCACCAAGGCATGAAGTCAGCGAACCGAGGAAGAGGTAAATGGTCTTGGAGTGATGTAAAGAAATTCTTTAAACAAAAGTATGGTCTTAAAAAGGCTAACATCTGGGATCAGAAATGAACCTATTAATAATAGACCCTGAGTTAAGGGTGATGATAATTGAAAAAACTATGACAACACAAATTTTTAAAACTTATTCAGACTTTTTAGATAGAGAAGATCTTGAAATCAATGGAGTGAGCGAAGAGTTCGCCAAAAACAACCCCGATTACGAAAAGCAAAACGAGACTAATAAGGGCTGCTGGAACTGCTCACGCTGCTCAGACTGCTCAGGCTGCTGGAACTGCTCACGCTGCTCAGGCTGCTCAGACTGCTCAGGCTGCTCAGGCTGCTCAGGCTGCTCAGACTGCTCAGACTGCTCAGACTGCTCAGACTGCTCAGGCTGCTCACGCTGCTCAGGCTGCTCAGACTGCTCAGACTTGCGAAACACTGCCCCGGTTCAAAGTGAAACACCTGCTTTTGAAGTACCGGTAATCGAAAACATTCATCAAAAAGTATTAGAGGCAGTTTCTAAACCTGACGCTTTGAATATGTCTACATGGCACACTTGCGAGACAACACATTGTCGTGCCGGATGGGTAGTAGTGCTTGCAGGGGATAAAGGAAGAGAACTTGAAAAGAAAACCTCAACACTATTTGCTGCACAACAGATTTACAAAGCCTCTTCGCCTATCCGGGTATCTCCGACAAGATTCTACGGAACCAACGAGAAGGCTATGGAAGATATTAAAAGATGTGCTGAGGAAGAAAGTAAACTTTAACCCCTCTCTTATGAGGGAGGATAAATAAAAAGAGTATGATACACAAAGCAGATAAAGATTTAAAAGAAAGATGGAGGGAGAGATTTTCTTCTTTGCCAGAAGATTCACAGTCTGCTTTAAAGAAAGCTTTAAGTGATTTGCGGGAAGATGCCTTGGAGAGATCTAAATACTGTTGGCAAAAGCATAAAGCACCAATGGCATTGTACTGGAAAGTAGTCGGAGTTTATGCAGGTCATATAGCAAGAGTTTTGAAGTAACAATACCTAAACCATTAGGCAGGAGAGCGGGATTCGAAAGAAGTTAAAGCCCTGTCTGATATAAAGAGAGCAAGGGAAATCCAGAGAGAAGGGTGAGCGAAAGCAAGGGTGTAGATGGTTAATCCGTAGCCCCTAATAACCCCGAAGAGTATGTTGAGTACTTTGCCTCTTTATTAAAAAAGTAATTAACCATTATAACTATGAAACCAGTAACGAAAGAAAAGTTCTATGAAGCAATTGGCGATAAAGATGTTGTTTTATCAACCACCACAGGATTCCCATTTACCACGGAGTTTAAACTAAGAGGAGGAAAACTGGTAGGTAAATCAATTGATAGGGTTTCAATGGAGCCAAATGAAGATTATGTGGTAACTGATTATTTTTTAGCCACTGAAATTTAGTGGTGAGAAAATTTTATCAAAGGAATTCTTGGGTAGATGAAGTTGAAGAACACGGGGCAGTTTATGATCAATCCGGAAAACTAATAAGTGAAAAGAGATTTTAACCCTCTCTCAAAGGGGAGAGACTAATAACCACCGTTAGGCAAGGGGCGTGATAGAATCGACGCTCTAAATTTTAAAGCCAATGAAAAAAATAGAAAACAACCTCTTGGTAAAATTAATCTTCCCGGTAATAATAGGGATGATGCTGGCTATAAGTTTAATCATGTTGATATTAAGCATAGCTAATAGCTGGGATGAGTTAAGAAAGTGGGTATTGAGTAATTTTTAAATATAGATATATGAGTAAACAAGAAATTTCAACAGACATTGCCAAGAGACTTAATGATAACGTCTTTAAGGTAATAAGTTCAGATGGGCTAATAGGTTTTGAAAAAGCCTACCTGATAGCTAATGCGGCTTCAGAATTAAAAAACCTTCTTACCCCAGAGTACATGAAACCTATCATGGCGCTCCAGGGGAACAAGTTAGGATTCAGAACCGACAAAGATAAAGATGGTGGTTACTCGGAACAAGTAGTTAAGAACTGTTTAATCGAAGCAGTCTTAATGGGGGTTCAACCATTCGGGAATCAGTTCAACATCATTGCCGGGAACTGCTACATTACAAAAGAAGGATTCGGACATCTCCTTGCCAATTTTAAAGGGCTTACATACGAGATCATTCCCTCCCTTCCCAGAATCAACGCAGACAAATCCAGTGCCGCTATAGTAGTTAAAATAAGATGGACACTTAAGGGAGAAACCAAGGAAAGAGAAATTGACATCCCGGTTAAAATGAACTCCATGATGGGAACCGATGCAGTAATCGGCAAGGCTACAAGAAAAGCCCGTGCATGGTTATATAACACTATTAATGGAGTTTGTGAAATTGCAGATGGAGACGCTACTGAATACGCTAAAGCTGAAGTAGTCGGCACTAAAATCAACCGAGAAGCTAAAGAAGAAGAGAGATTAACCTTGATGATTAAAGATGCAAAATCTACAGAGCAACTGAAAGAACTTATTAAAGATGCTTCCCTGACAGCTGACCAAATTGAATTAGTACTTCAAAAGGAGGAGGAATTAAATGGACGCTAATAATATCCTTTTCAGGTGTTCTTCATTGGGGTATATCATGACTGAACCAAAAAGTAAGAGCGAAGCTATTTCCGAAACCGCCAAGACTCACTTAATAGACGTTTTTGTTAGTAATAAGTACGGAAGAAATACAGACGTTTTTAACAGATATACGGCAAAGGGAATGATGGTGGAGGAAGACAGCCTCACTCTTTACTCAAGATTCAAGGGAAAGTTTTATAAAAAGAATGAACTGAGAATTGCCAATGGTTGGATAAGTGGTTGCCCGGATATTATACTCAATGATTTAGTAGTTGACATAAAATCGTCTTGGGACATCTATACTTTCTTTAGGAACACTGCAAAATTAAACAAACAGTATTACTGGCAACTACAGGGGTATATGGCCCTAACCGGGAAAGAAACTTCTAAACTTGCTTACTGCTTGGTCAACACTCCTGACATCTTAATCCAGGATCAGAAAAGAAAACTTTTGTGGCAGATGGGGTTAATTGACGACACTGATAAAACCTACGAAGAGGCTTGTAGTGAACTGGATAAGCTGGCAGTATACGACGACATCCCATTAGAAGAAAAGGTAATCGAGATTGAAATAAAGCGAAATGATGAAGACATAGAAAAGATTTACCATCGAGTAGATCAGTGCCGGGAGTACATGGACAAGCACTTGTTTAAATCAATTTTAATACCCTGACTTTAAAATCCTGTAACCTATGAAAACGCCTACACAACTTCCTTACATCCCCGACTCAGGGGAAACAGATCAGAAATTTGATTTCTTCTGGAAAGACACTTTTTCAAAGTACTTCGCCTCAGAAGAAGAATCTATAAACTCCCTTGACAAACTTTTAAAGAAAAGAACCAGAATCAGGTGATACAACTATCAATATTTTAAACCATAAACTAATCAAACATGAAAACTTTTTTATTTGAGGGGGAGACGCTTACCCCTGGACAAATTGTCGACAACCTTGAATCAGGAAACTGCGGGGTTGAAGAATGCCACACTTTTGTTAAACCATTCTCAGAAGAAGAATTGGTAAAAACAGAAAGCGATTATCTTGAAAAGAGCAAAGAACTTAATTCTTTGGAAAGAGAATTGGAGGCTATTTCTCAGCCTTTGAAAGAAAAAATGAAACCTCTTAAAAAGGACACAAAAGATCTTATTGAGTCCATCAACAGAGGCGGAGAGGAAGTAACGGAGAAAGTTTATTGCTTTCCTGATTACGATTCTAAGACAATGGGACTTTATGATAAGAGGGGCTATCTGGTTGGAACCCGCCCAATGACTAGAGCCGAAAGACAATTACATATTAATTCACACTTAAACAAAGCTGTATAATGGATAACATAAAAGTAAATATTGAAAAGGTAGACGGCAATGAAATTAAAATCAGAACCGGAGGAATAATAGAAGATCCTAAACCAATCCCGGTAAAATTTAGTGGGGTATTATCTGCGCCAGGTGACTTTTTAACTAACAGAAACGAACTGTTAAAGAAAAATGATTGCCGGTTAGAAGTAGATAATAATAATGGGCACCTCAAATTTTATAGTGATGAAAGAAGCCATGAAAGAGATGAAATTGAGGGAAAGCTTAAAAGGTCTTCTTTAATCGGGGTGTTTGGTATAAACGAAAGCAAGTATTACTCTGACAAACAACTGGCTAAGTTCTTAAGACAATACGCTTTTTACTTTCCCGACCAATCAGCCTTAAATAAACTGATTAACGCCCTGATGAACTTTGAAGCGAAAGTAACTTCGGTTTTTGAAAACAAAAAAGATTTAACAGGCAATGCTAAATCTATGTATGAGAAAACTGTGGAGAGCGCAATACCTACACCTATCTCTATTAAACTTCCAATATTCGAAGGCTACCCGGAAGAAACTATTAAAGTTGAAATAGGTGCAGAGGCTACGAGTAGTGGCGTGAACTTCTTCTTTGAAAGTGCTGAATTATGTGTACTGGAGGAAAGACTGAAAAGAACTATTCTTTCATCTGAGATTAAGAAGTTTGAAGAGTTCGGATGTGCAATTCTTTACAAATGACATACGGGGGTTAACAGCCCCCTTAACTAAAACTTATATGACAGTAGCCAGAACAAGTTTAGAAGCTTATTATAATGAGATCAAGGACAAAAAAGAAGTCTCCCAGGATAAAAAGATACTACAGGCAGTAAAGGAGATACAACCGTGTACCTGTAAACAACTGGAGCTAAAAACCGGACTTCCTATAAATGTAGTCTCAAGATCAGTCTTTAATCTAAAGAACAAAAGTAAAGAGATTGAAATGTACTTCGAGGCCAAGTGTAAAGTAACCGGAAGGAAAGCCCAGCACTACATAGTTAAAGGAACTGAAATTATTGAAAGGAAAGATTTATGAAATATACCAAGAAACAAAGAAGAGAAATTTATCTGAAGGCAGCGGAGATGATAGAAAAAGGAGAATTGGATTATTGCTGTTCTGCAATAGCAAGAACTTTAAACTATAAAACACTATCACTTATGCCATTGGATGAATTTTTATTATTCTCTCCCTATAAATCCAGGTATGTATGGTTTGGAGATGCTATAAAAGGGCGAAGAGCAAGAATAACGTGCTTACTACTCTGTGCCGAAATGTGTAAAGACTAAACCTATGCAAACACTAATAACTATAACGATCTGCTTATCATTATCCTTTCCGGCTGCTTTAGGACTTGCTTTCTGGTGGCCTTTAATACAGGAGAATTTTAAGAAGGTGATTAAGAGATTTTAAACTATGTGGAGTTACTACGGAAGTAAGAGTAAGGTTGTCAATCATTATCCAAGACCTATTTATAATAAGATAATAGAGCCGTTCGCAGGAAGTGCCAGGTATAGCCTGAAGTATTTTGATAAAGACGTTCTTTTAGTTGATAAGTACGAGGTGGTAGTAAGGCTTTGGAAATGGCTGCAGGTGTGTTCGCCTAATGACATACTAAAACTACCTAAACTAAAGGCGGGAGATAAAATAAGAAGAGAGGATTTTGATTGTATTGAACAGGCGTGGTTAATGGGATACTTAATTACCAATGGAGTAACTACGCCAATGTTAACGTGTAGTCCTTGGGGCCAGGTAGTAATGGAGAAACAGAAAAAAGATATAGCAGCTCAGTTATTCAAAATTAAACATTGGGAAATAAGACAAGGAGATTATTCAGAGATAGAAAATCAGGAGGCCACATGGTTTATTGATTCTCCTTACAAGCATGGAGGGGACAAGTATAGGTTTTCAAACAAAAAGATAAACTATGAATACTTAGCCAGCTGGAGTAAAGAGAGATGGGGGCAATCAATAGTGTGCGAGAATATGAAGGCTGATTGGATGGATTTTAAACCAGTAGCTCAAATGAATGGGATAAGGTATAGGACAACTGAAGCGATGTGGACTAACATTAATAAGAACGAACAGATACAATTATTTTAAACTATATAAACTGTAACCTATGAACCAATGCACAGTAACCGGGAGAATAATATCCTTTGGAGATGTTGAAACCGGAACCGGACAGAAAGGAGTCTGGAAGAAACGAAACATAATTGTCGAGACTCAGGACCAGTATCCAAAGAAGATCTGTTTAACCGCCTGGAACAAGGTATGCGACTCCCTCTCCATGTTGTCTGTAGGCGATGAGTTAAGCGTTGAGGCTAACGTAGAATCCCGGGAGTATAATAAGAAATGGTACACCGAGATCAAGCCTTTTAAAGTGATTAATGACGGGGTAAATCAGGAGTGGAATTGATGAATTATATCGACATGGTTAACCAAATCTGGTTCTTAAATAAAGAGCATTGTTTCAAACCTAGTGAGTTGGCTTTATACTTCCATTTGTTGGACGTATCAAATTCTCTAGGCTGGAAGAATCCATTTAAGCAAGGAAACCTGATAATAGGCGTAACCATAGGAATCTCTGAACCGGTCCTTCAAAGGTCCAGAGAAAAGTTAGTAAGGGCCGGGGTAATATCTTTTAAGTCAGGACGGGTAAAAGGGGAGTTAACCGAATACACCTTGATAGATTTAGGTATAAAAAAATTATACCTAAGCAAATACCAAAGTAACACCCTAAGTAAATACCCAACCGATGCCGAAACAGGGGACATCAATAAAGATAAACCAGAGGTAAACAAAAATTTTATAAATATTTCGAGCGAACAGGTTTTTGAGGATGAGTTTAAAAATTGGTTTGAAAACAAGTTCCGATTTCAAAAGGACAACTGGCAAAAGCTTTTCCCGCTTGCAAATATTGATAACTGCTTAGATGAATTTATGCTGGCCCGGGCTTTTGAAACCTTTAACGACCTGGAACATTTTAAGAGGTCCTTCGGGCTTAAATTAAAAAATACTGACGAACAGTTAAGGAAAAAGAAAAATGAAAGAACCACAACAACTAAAAAACCAATTACCGAAAACTCAAGCCCCGGAACCTTCTGAAATTCTTACTCCGGAAGAAATCGAAGCAGCATTAGAGGCAGCAAGACCCCGAATACTTCAGGAGGCAAGAGAACAGAAAAAGGCTATGCTTGCTACTATCGAGTATAACCGGAAGATCAGGGAGAAATCAGAAGCTTATGTAAGCGCTGAGCAGTTCCTGGATTGGATTTTAAAGAAAGCAGTAAGCGAGATCAGAAACTTTTCCCTGAACGAAAGAGAACAGGAGATATACAAGATACTGGCCCTTTACTTCACTCAGGACAAAAGACTACTTGATAAAGGTTACGACCTGAATAAAGGAATCTGGCTGTTTGGAGGTGTGGGGTGCGGAAAGACAACGATAATGGAATTATTCAGTGAGAATCCATTAATCAATTACCCAGTAGTTCAAACCAGTATTATAGCTGACGACTACAAGGAGAATGGAAGCAAGAACCTTCAAAGATTCTACGATATACCTTCAGTGTGTTTTAATGACTTCGGTTTCGAGATTGAGGAAGGAGTTAAAAATAACTTCGGGAATAAGAAGAACGTCATGGCTGAGATCATCCAGAATAGTTACGAGTTCAACCGGGAAAAGAAGTTCAGACTTCACTTCACGACTAACTTAAACGCAGATCAGGTAGAACACTACTATGGCCCCCGTGTAAGATCAAGACTAAGAGAAATGTGTAATATAATTTCATTAGAAGGAATAAACGATAAAAGAAAATGATAACAACATTAGATGAATTATGCACTATAATTTCTGACACTACAGGAATAGCGGCTGATAAGATAAAGGGGAAATCCAGGGACTCAGAAATAGTTCAGGCCCGACACTTCTTTAGATATTTTGCATGTGAGCATTTTAACTATACTCAAAAGGAAGTAGCTAATTTCTTAGGAAAGGAAAGGTCAGCAATTTCAAAGAATATCCGAAGAATAAAAGATCTAATATTAACCGACAAACAAACAAAGGAAAAATACAATAAGATAAAAAGAGTTGTTTCCCCGCCAGTCGGCCTAAGTTATTCAGTAGAACTTAATAAAAATATAGAAGATTATAATGAATTAAAAAGTTCAATTTAGACAACTGTAACAATGAAAGAACTCCGCTTAATACTAGAGATATGATAGACAAAATAATCGACACATTAGTAAAAGCAGATTGGCAAGGACAGATAACCGGGATAATCGTGATAGCTGTTATAGTTTTTGGAACAGTGTTGATCGTGTTTAAAGCGTTCGATTTTTTACTTGAGGTAATTAAATTTTTCTTCAAGGGAATGTGGGTAAAAAATTGATATAATTATTTGATAATCAGATAGTTATTTGTAGATTTATTTATGCGAGTTGGATATAAAACGGTCAAGAAATTAAAGGAGAAAGCCTGTAAGAATTGCGATAGAGTTTTCCAGCCGATAAGACGTTTTGAAAAATGTTGTTCTATACCGTGCGCAATTGCTTATACAAAGAAGCTGAAAGAAAAGAATGAAAGAAACGAATGGAGAAAAGAGAAGCTGGCAAGACTCGATGATATAAAGTCAATCACAGAACACGAAAAGGAATCCAGAAGGGTATTCCAAAAGTTTGTAAGATTAAGAGACAAGGAGCTTCCCTGTATAAGTTGCGGAGCGGTAAAAGCTAAAGAGTGGGACGGCTCACATTACTTTGATGCTTACACTTTCACCGGGTTAATATTCGACGAAAGGAATTGCCACAAATCCTGTGACAAATGTAACCGGTTCCTTCACGGCAATAAGACCGAATACCGGAAAGGATTAATTAGGAGATATGGAGTAGAATACGTGGAAACCCTGGAAGCGGAAAGCGATTCTAAAAGAGAGAGGCTGTACGAGAAAGAAGATTACAAAGAGATCAAATTAAAATTTTTAAAGAAAATTAAACTTTTAAAACTAAATAAATAAACATGGAAGAAACAAAACCACAATTTCAGTCCTGGGCTTTAGTCGAGCTTTTCGGACACAATCAACTTTGCGGCCTCGTAACAGAACAAGTTATTGCCGGTCAGTCATTCATCAGGATAGATGTTCCTAAAACAAAAAACTGTCCTGAGTTCACGAAGTATCATTTACCCTCTGCTATCTATGGACTTACTCCTGTTGAAGAAGATTACGCAAAGAGAATGGCGGAAAGAATCGCAGCCAAACCGATCAATGATTACAAGCACAACGAAGTTATCTCTGAGATTATCAAAGAGAAGCTTTCAGAAATGAGCCAGAAGTTTATTCAGTAACCACCAAGAAAGCCCCGTAAGGCTTTTTAAAAAAGATGACCATTATTTAATCTAAACAAAACTAAAAATGATAACAAAATATAAAAACGGAAGCATCAGGGCCACAGGTAACGATGCGAATGAAATAGTAAAAGCATTAAGAGGTGATTATAAGGTTGAATCATTCAATCAAAAATACTGTGTCGGTGATACTGTAAGGGTAATAGATGATTTAGGAAATGAATTTATTGATAAGGTAAAATACCCCGCAAGCATACTAGGCGGACACACAGCAGTGGCATGGCTGGAAGGGAAAGGCAGTTATCTTATTGAAAGGGTAATTGGAAAAGTTGAGTAAGTAGTTAAAAACTAAAAAGGAATTATAGTTATGGCATATTTTTCTAATGGATCAGAAGGAATGGTTTTCGATGACCAGTGCAGAAAGTGTAAGTACGGTTTAGTCCCTTGTCCTATAGCTTGGGTACAG
>Ga0196964_10001118_pt1 | contig 14011 bp, 8 predicted proteins | sample S1_10metaG_FD_148615 | JGI IMG/M metagenome (GOLD analysis project Ga0196964, IMG submission 148615) | Soil microbial communities from Anza Borrego desert, Southern California, United States - S1_10 | ecosystem: Environmental > Terrestrial > Soil > Desert | place: USA: California | collected...
CCCGACCGTACGGTCAAGAAGGTCGTCCTCGCCTACTCCGGCGGGCTCGACACCTCGATCATCCTGAAGTGGCTGCAGACCGAGTACGGGGCGGAGGTGGTCACCTTCACCGCCGACCTGGGCCAGGGCGAGGAGCTGGGGCCCGCGCGCGACAAGGCGCTGCTGCTGGGCATCCGGCCCGAGAACGTCTTCGTCGAGGACCTGAGGGAGGAGTTCGTCCGCGACTACGTCTTCCCGATGTTCAGGGCCAACGCCCTGTACGAGGGGCAGTACCTGCTCGGCACCTCGATCGCCCGGCCGCTGATCGCCAAGCGCCAGATCGAGATCGCCCGCCAGGTCGGGGCCGACGCCGTCTGTCACGGCGCCACCGGCAAGGGCAACGACCAGGTCCGCTTCGAGCTCGGCTACTACGCGCTGGAGCCCGACATCCGGGTGATCGCGCCGTGGCGGGAGTGGAGCTTCGCCAGCCGCGAGCAGCTGCTGGCCTTCGCCCAGGACCACCAGATCCCGATCGCCAAGGACAAGCGCGGCGAGGCGCCGTTCAGCATCGACGCCAACCTTCTGCACTCCTCCTCGGAGGGCAAGGTGCTGGAGGACCCCGACGCCGAGGCGCCCGAGTTCGTCTATCAGCGCACCATCGCGCCGGAGGACGCGCCGGACCGCGCGACGGTGGTGGAGATCGACTTCGAGCGGGGCGACCCGGTGGCGATCGACGGCCGGCCGCTGTCGCCCGCCGCCCTGCTGACCCGGCTGAACGAGCTCGGCCGCGACAACGGCATCGGGCGGCTGGACCTGGTGGAGAACCGCTTCGTCGGCATGAAGTCGCGCGGAGTCTACGAGACGCCGGGCGGCACGGTGCTGCTGGCGGCGCGGCGGGGGATCGAGTCGATCACGCTCGACCGCGGGGCCGCGCACCTGAAGGACGAGCTCATGCCCCGCTACGCGGAGCTGATCTACAACGGCTTCTGGTTCTCGCCCGAGCGCGAGATGCTGCAGGCGCTGATCGACAGGTCGCAGGAGCTGGTCACCGGCCGCGTGCGGGTGAAGCTGTACAAGGGCAATGCGACGGTGATCGGCCGCTCCAGCCCCTACAGCCTGTACGACCAGGAACTGGTCACCTTCGAGGAAGGCAAGGTCGCCTACGACCACCGCGACGCGGCCGGCTTCATCAAGCTGAACGCGCTGCGCCTGCGGGTCGCCGCCAAGCGCGAGCGGCGCTGAGCCGTCTTCCTCGCCAGAGGGACGCGCATCCGTCTTCCACGTCCGGTCGTACCTGCCCTGCGGGGGCGGGCTCGACTTCGGTCGCACCTTCAGGAGGACAGATGAAACTGACGCTTCTCACCGCCGCGGCCCTGGCCGCCCTCGTCGCCGGCGCCGCCCAGGCGCAGTCGGCCGCGGACTGGGCCGGGCTCTACGTCGGGGCCCACGTCGGCTACGGCTCCCAGCCGGACGACGACGACGAGACCATCCAGTTCGACCGCGACCTGGACGGGGACTTCGGCGACACGGTCACCACCTCCGGCGGGGCGAACGCCTTTGCGCCGGGGTTCTGCGGCGGGCGGGCGGAAGGCCCGACGCCCGGCGACGGCTGCGAGGACGACGAGAACGGGGCGACCTACGGCGTGCGCGCCGGCTGGGACTTCGCGGTGTCCGAAGGCTGGGTGCTGGGCGGGGTGATCGAGTACGACGCCGCCGACCTGACCGACAGCGTCTCGGCCTTCAGCACCACGCCGGCCCGCTACACCATGACCCGCGAGCTGGACTCCCTGTGGGCCGCGCGCATCCGCGGCGGCTACGCGTTCGGCGACCTGCTGGGCTACGCGACGGTGGGCGTGGTCAGGGGCGAGGTGGACTCCAGCTTCTCCACCAGCAACGGCGTCAACACCTTCGTTGAAAGCGGCGAGGACGACGCGAGCGGCTGGCAGCTGGGCGGCGGGCTGGAAAAGCGGTTCGGGACCGGCTGGAGCCTGGGGGTGGAGTACCTCTACACCAGCCTGGAGGACGACTCCTACCGCGTGCGGGCCCAGGGGCCGGCGCCGGCCACCAACCCGTTCATCCTGGGAAACCCGAACGGCACCGACTTCCGCCGCAGCGACGACGACTTCGACTTCCACGCGGTGCGGCTGACGCTCGCCTGGCGGTTCTGACCTGAGCGGGGGCGCCCGCGGCCCTCGCCGTGGGCGCCCCGCTCAGGCCGCCGCCGGCTCCTCGGCGATCGGCGCGGGCTTGCGCGTCAGGCGCGGCGCGATCACCCCGTAGTAGAGCCAGATCGCCAGCGGGATGGTCGCGTACAGCATCCCCGGGGCGGCCTGGGCGAGCGCACCGCGCATGTCCGACACGGCCGCCAGCAGGGCCGAGGCCGCGCCGTAGGCGCACAGGATGGTCCACGAGGCGCCGTGGCTCGCCGCCTTGGCGGCCCGCTCCGCGTCTCCCGCCGCCCGGTTCTGGCGCGCCGCGTGGGCGAACAGCAGCACGTACAGGAACGACAGGAAGGCGAAGCCGCCGCCGTAGATCAGATAGAGCTCCCGCATCGCCTCGCCCCCGGCCGCGATCTCCGCCCCGGGCAGCACCCGGCCGCTCATGTGATGCAGCGCCGCCCCGGTCAGGATCTTCAGCGGGAAGACGTAGATCAGCACGGTGAAGACGATCGCCAGACTCAGCAGGATGTTCAGTCCCTCGGTCGAGGGCCGCACCTTGCTCCACTCGTAGTGCGCCCACCAGAACACCGCGATGATGGCGAAGCCGCCCGCAAACGCTGGGATGGTCGGCAGGACGGCGCGCAGCTCCGCCAGCGTCTGCGGCGGCGACCCGGCCGAGATCACCAGGGCGGTGGTGGCGAAGGCGAAGGCCGCGTCGACGAACCCGTCCAGCCGCTCGCGCCGGAACCACACCCCTTGCACCGCTTCGTCGGCCATGACCGTTCCCCTCCGCGCAGGATCCCGACCCTGGTGTAATCCGCTTTCCGACCTTCGCGCATCCCGCCTACGCGGCGAACCTGGGCGGGGCCGGCTACCCGGCGACGGCCCGCGCGGCTTCCGGCGTCGCCGCTCTGGGCGGAACAGACGCGGGTTTGACGACCGGCGTCGAGGCGGGCGCCGGTTCGAACCAGTCCAGCAGGCCCGCGTAGCAGGCTTCGGCGGAGAAGTGCCGTCGGGCCCGCTCCAGCGCCGCCTCGCCGCGCGCGGCGCGGGCGGCGGGGTCGTCAAGCAGGCGCGCGATCTCGGCGGCGAAGGCGGCCGGGTCGTCGTCCCCGAACACCGCGCCCTCGATCTCGGCCTCGACGCCCTGGGCGGTGACGGTGGTGGCGACGATCGCCTTGCCCTTGGCCATGGCCTCGACCAGCTTGATCTTCAGCCCCGAGCCGGTGATCAGCGGCGACACCACCACGCCGGCCGACGCGTAGAGCGCGTCCAGATCGTCGACCAGCCCCAGCAGGCGCACGCCCTCGGGCGCATCGCCGACCGCCCGGTTCACGTTCCCCGCGACCTCCAGCACTGCGCCGGGCCGCGCGGCGCGGACCCTCGGCCAGACCTCGTGGAAGAACCACTGCAGGCCCACCACGTTGGGCGCGGTGTTGCTGCCGACGAACAGCAGCCGGCCGTTCTCGCCGGCCTGGGCGGCGGCGACGGGCCGGGCGGCCATGGGGGCCACGATCACCGGGACGCCGGCGGCGGCGCGCACGGCCTCGGCCTCGTGCGGCTGGATGGCGACCACCGCGCCCGCCTGGCCGAGCAGCCGGTACTCCTCGTCGGCGGTGATCGCCGCCACCGAGTCTGAGGCTCCGGCCCGGGCGAACTGCTCGGCGCGGCTGGAGAACAGGTCGTGCATCACCACCGCGCTCGGCGCCTCTGGCGCCAGCGCATAGGGGATCAACGCCGTCAGGAAGGCGTAGTCGGCCAACACCGCCCTGGCGCCGGCCGCGTGGCGGGCGGTGAACAGCAGGTCCGCGCGGGTGGCGGGCTCGGCCACCGCGTAGGGCGCGGGCTTCACCCAGCCGGCGCGCTTCAGCTTCAGCTTCGCCAGCACCGCCTCCAGCACGGTCAGGCCCGCCCGCCAGGCGACGCGCGGATCGGCGGCGACGACCCAGGAGCCCAGGCGCACCGAGCCGCGAATGCGGACCTCGGCGAACGCCGCGGTCTCCGGTTTCAGCTTCAGCACCGGCCAGCGGCCGAACGCCTTGGGCGAGGGCCCCACGAACCGCACCCGCCAGCCGCGCGCGCCCAGCGCCTCGGCGATCGACAGCAGGTAGGCGGAGCTGCCGTTGGTGGCGCCCACCACCCGCTGGCGCGACAGCAGCACCAGGTCGCGCGGCCCGCCCGCCGGGCGCGCCTTGCGCGCGAACAGGCGGTTCAGCCGCGCCAGGATCGGCAGCCGCAACAGGGCGGCGGCGGCGGGACGGCGCAGCGCGATCCTCACCGCCTCGGCCGGGCGGCGGCGCTTCAGCGCCTCCACCAAGGCGTCGAAGGCCTCGGCGTCCCTGAGCGAGCGCAGGCGCTCGTCGAGCGCTCCGATCACCTCCGGCCGGGCCGCCGCCCGTTCGCGCAGCGCCGCGTCGTTGCGCACGATCGCGGCGATCGTCGACTCCGACAGCCGGTGCGAGATCGAGCCGGGGTGCTTGCGGTAGAAGTAGAGCGGTTCCGGCAGGGTCAGCATCTTCGCCCCGCCGATCAGCAGCCGGGCCAGCAGGTCGAAGTCCTCGGCGATGCGCAGGCTCTCGTCGTAGCGCACGCCCTTCAGCGCCGCGGCCCGGATCACCGGCTTGCAGTAGCCGAGCGCCGGCTCGCGCCCGTACAGCCGGTTGGAGCGCACGAACCGCTCGGCGGTGATCCGCACGGGGCCGGCCGCCAGGTCGCCGCGGAACAGGAATTCCGGCTCGCGCCCCTCGCCGAAGATCATCAGGTCGTCGGCGACGATGTCGGCGTCGCCCTTTTCGGCCGCTTCGACCAGTCGGCGCAGACGGTCGGGGTGGATCAGGTCGTCGCTGTCCACCACCGCGATCCAGCGGCCCCGCGCGCGTTCCAGCGCCCGGTTGCGGGCGGCGGCCGGGCCGCCGTTGGCGGGCGCCTCGACCGGGATCACCCGCGCGTCCTCGGCCGCCAGCCGTCGCGCGACGGAGAGGCTGGCGTCGGTGGACAGGTCGTCGGCGAACAGCAGCTCCAGCTCAGGCAGAGTCTGGGCCAGCACCGAGCGGATCGCCGCCTCGACGAAGGCGCCGCCGTTGTAGTTGGCCATGATTACGGAGACGGTCGGCGCGGTGTCGGGCATGACGGCTTTCGGGGCGGCGGACGGCTCCGCTTTCAACTCCCGAAGCGCCGCTTCGTTCTGGCGCGCCGGCAAAGAAAAAGGGCGGAGCCTGAGGCCCCGCCCTTCTGGTCTCGTCGGCGGCCGGATCAGCCCCCGAACAGGAAGTCGTCGGCGCTGAGCTGCGCGGCCTTGACCCCGGTCAGGGTGATCTTCTCGCCGCCGACCGTGATCACCGCCCAGCCGAGCGCGTTGGCGGCGATGCGCAGGTCGGAGAAGTCGTCCACGCCGCTGATCCCGCTGAACCGGATCTTGTCCAGGCCGTCCTGGAAATCGACGATCCGGTCGTTGCCGAAGGCCGGGCCGAACTCGAACAGGTCGTTCCCCGCCCCGCCGGTCAGGGTGTCGTTACCGAGCCCGCCGATCAGCAGGTCGTTACCGCCGCCGCCGCTCAGGGTGTCGGAGCCGCCCTTGCCGTCGATCCGGTCCGCGCCGGTCCCGCCGTTCAGCCGGTCGATGCGGTCCGTGCCGTTGATCGCGGTGTAGGTCGGGGTCGCCGGCGGCGACACGACCGGGGGAGGGGAGACCACCGGCGGAGGCGGCGACACCACGGGCGGCGGCGACACCACCGGCGGTGGCGACACCACGGGAGGGGGAGAGACCACCGGGGGCGGAGGGGTCGGCGTCCCGCCGGAGAAGCTGAAGTCGGCCGCGGTCAGGCTGGAGGCCGCCACGTTCTTCAGCAGCACCGTGTCGCCGTCGGACAGCACCACCAGGGTGTCGGCCCCGACCTGGCGCAGTTCGCGATAGGTCGCGTAGCCGCTGATCTCGAGCTTGTCCTCGGTCCCGCCGGCGGTGAAGTCCTCGATCACGTCCTGGCCGCAACCGGCGGCGAACACGAAGGTGTCGTGGCCGGCGCCGCCGACCAGCTGGTCGTTCCCCGAGCCGCCGATCAGGCGGTCGGCGCCCGCGCCGGCCTCCAGGCGGTCGTCGCCGCCCAGGCCGCTCAGGCAGTTCACCGCCTCGTTGCCGCGGATGGTGTTGTTCAGGCCGTTGCCGGTCCCGTCGATGGCCGAGGACCCGAACAGGTTCAGGTACTCGATCTCCGACGCCAGGGTGTAGGAGACCCAGGCCGCGGCGCTGTCCCAGCCCTGGCCGGCCAGCTCGATCGCCACGTCGCCGGCGTCGTCGATGACGAAGTAGTCGTTGCCCCAGCCGCCTTCCATCCGGTCGGCGCCGGCGCCGGCGTCCAGGTAGTCGTCGCCGCCCAGGCCCACCAGGGTGTCGGCGGTCGCTTCGCCCGTCATCACGTCGCGCGCTTCGGTGCCGGTCAGGGTCTTGCCCGTGGTCGGCGGCGGCGGCGGCGGCGGCGGAGACGGCGTGGGCGTCGGCGTCGGGGTGGGTGCCGGCGTCCCGCCCGAGGTCGGCAGGGCGTAGGCGCGGATGTAGTCGATCTTCATCTCGGCCGGGAAGCCGGCGCCGGTCGGCGTGCCGCCCCAGCCGCCGACGGCGACGTTGGCCAGCATGTACATCGGGGTGTGCATGTCGGCCGGGGTCGGGGCGCGGAACACCTCGACGCCGTCGACGTACCAGATGATTTCCGTGGGGGTCCACATGGCCCCGAAGGTGTGGAAGCCCTGGGTGGTGTCGCCCACGTACTGGGGCGCGCCGGTCTGGCCGTGCGATCCGGTCTGGTTGGTGTGGACGGTGGTGTAGATGGTCGACGGGTCGCCGCCCAGCATCTCCATCACGTCCAGCTCCGGCGGCCAGTTCCCGTTCTGCGGCAGCAGCCAGAAGGCCGGCCACAGGCCCGGCCCGCCCGGCAGCTGGGCCCGCATCTCGAAGTAGCCGTACTGCTGGCTGAAGGTGTCCTTGGTGGTGATCAGCCCCGAACTGTAGTCGTAGTTCCACATCGAGGTCTTCTGCGCCGCCGACACCTTCTCGGTGCGGATGGTCAGAACGCCGTCGGACACCGAGAACGGGTTGATGCCCAGCGGACCCGATCCCGTGCCCTTGAAGGTCGGGCTGGTGTAGATCTGCAGTTCGCCGTTGGTGACCAGGCTGTAGCGCCCCGGATGCAGGGCGTCGAAGTAGCCGTAGTCGGTGTTCCAGGTCCCCGAGGTCCCGCTGCGCAGGCTGAGGGTGTTGAACTCGTCGGCGAAGGTCAGCTTCAGGCCGCTGGTGTCGAACGGCAGCTGGAAGTCGTCGGCGGCGAACTGCGACACCGTCTTGTTGCGGAAGGTCAGGGTCTCGGTCGCCGAGATCTTCAGCACCGTGTCGGCCCCGACCTGGGTCATGGCCGCCTTCACCGCGTCGAAGCTGTAGAAGGTGGAGCCGGTCAGCCGGACCTTGTCGCCCGCGCCCGCGCCCGCCTCGAAGTCGGCGATCACGTCGGAGCCCTTGCCGACCCAGACGATGAACACGTCGGCGCCCGCGCCGCCGGTCAGCACGTCGTCGCCGGCGCCGCCGTCGATGCTCTGCGAGCCCGCGCCGCCCTCGATGATGTTGTTCAGCGCGTTGCCCGCGCCCCAGGAGCCGGCGTTGCGGACGTACAGGTTCTCGACGTTGGCGGGCAGAGCGAAGCTCTCCCAGGTGTCGACCGTGTCGACGCCCTCGCCGGCGTTCTCGACGATCACGTCGCCGCGACGCACGTAATAGATGTCGTCGCCGGCGCCGCCTTTGATGGTGTCGTTGCCGCCGTTGGAGCCGAAGCCCTCGTCGGCGGCGGTCCCGTTCAGGGTCTCGGTGGCTTCGGTGCCCCAGATCGTCTGGGTGGACGCGCGGCTGCGCGCAAGAAGTTGGCCTGCGAAGTTCAGCGCGGAAAGATCGGACATGGACGCCCCCGTGTGACGAGAGCGACCGTACGGTTGGGGTCCTGCACCAACAAGAAGAACGATGAGGTTAATCAGTAGTAAGCGCGCGACGGGTCGCCGCAAGTCCTTGATTTTCATAGGACGCACTCGCTGAACACAGTCACGTACCGATGTGATGCAATAATTATTGTCGCAAGCGAAGCCGTATAAACGGCAAGGGTTGGCGCATGATCTTGCAGCTTGGCCGCAGCTTCCGGGGTAAAGTTTTTCTCGTCGAGCAGCTTCGCCGAACCCGTTCGGCCCTGCGACGCCCCGACGCACCGGCCAAGCCCGAAAAAACGGGCTTGACCGTGGGCGACGCCTGGGTCAGGCGGTCGTTGAGTATAGTTGAACGCGTTCATTGATGATTAAAGCATAGTGAACGCGGTCGGCGAACGCCCTTCGCTGGACCCGTTCAGCGAACGGTTCACTCGGCGGGGGCCGCGGCCGGCGCCGGAACCGACCGGCGGACCCTGAGCGCCTCGCGCAGGAAGCCGATCGACCAGGCCAGGTGCATGATCATCGCCGGGACGCCGGAGACGGCGGCGCAGGCGTCGCGGGCCTTGAGGCCCAGCAGCAGGCCGTATCCCACGCACGCCGCCGCCCACAGCAGGGCGGGGGCGGCGAACACCGGGTGCAGCAGGCCGAGCGGCGCCAGGGCCAGGGCCGGCGCCACCGCCAAGGGCAGCATCTGCCGGGCCTTGGGCTTCAGGCGGTGCTTCCTCAGCGTCCGCACCCGGCCCGCGCCGTAGTTCAGATACTGGCGGAACAGCCGCCGGGCGTCCGAGCGCGGGTAGTAGGTCACCGCCGTCTCGCCCGAGAGCCAGATGCGCCCGCCCGCCTGGACGATGCGGGCGTCCAGTTCGGCGTCCTCGTTGGCGACGAAGCTCTCGTCGTAGCCGCCGGCCCGGCGGTAGGCGTCCAGCCGCATCAGGGCGTGGTGGCCGTGGTCGATCCAGCCGCCCTCGCCGGTCTTGCGGTGGCGCGAGCCTCCGGCGCCCAGCACCGAGTTCTGCGCGGCGGCGGCGGCCTTCTGGAAGCAGCCGAAGCCCTCCGACACCATCGACACCACCACCGAGTCCGCCCCGGTGCGCTCGGCCGTCGCCAGCAGGCTGGAGCCGTAGCCGTGGGGATAGCCGGCGTGGGCGTCGATGCGGATCAGGTGCTCGCAGTCCGCCCCGTGGACGGCCACGGCGCGGTTCACGCCTGCGCTCTGGATCTTCTGCGGGTTGTCCAGCAGCACCACCCGGCGGTCCACCCGAGCGAACTCCGACACGATGCGGCGGCTGGAATCGGTGCTGCCGCCGTCGGCGACCACCACCCGGAACCGCTCCGCCGCCGGGTCGCGCAGGATCTGGCGCAACAACCCGTCCAGATGCGCCTCCTCGTTCAGGCACGGGATCACCACCAGCACGGGGGATGAGGCTGCCTCGCTCATGCGGCGCTCCGCACGTCGTCGGCGCGCAGGCCGGCGAGGGCTGCGACCACCGCCCGGCATTCCTCGGGCCGCGCCAACCAGGTTTCCAGCGGCGGCCGCGCGCCGTCGGCGCGAAGCTGGGCGTACCGCGTCGCGGTCAGGCCGCGGAAGAAGCGCTCCAGCTGGTCGACCAGCGGTTCGCCGAAGCGTGCGCCCACGCCCAGCCGCTCCAGCTTGCGGCCGGTCTCCACGGCGTTCAGCGCCAGCGGCACCGAGCCGAACAGCCCGCCCTCGTACAGGCGGTTGGGCAGCAGCCAGCTGGAGTTCTGCCCCTCCTCGTAGAAGTCGATCGCCCAGGTGAAGTGCGCCTCGCCGTAGATCGCGGCCAGGTCCTCGGGGTTGCGGTACGGCCCCTCGAAGCGCACGTGCGGCGCGGCGGCGACCAGGCCTTCGAAGTCGCCGAACTGGGCGGGCGTGGGCCGGCCGCGGATCACCACCTCCACCGCGCCGTCCATGCGCCGGGCGAGTTCGCTCAGGACCGCCAGGCTCTTCGGACAGCGGATCGCCCCGAACCAGCCGATCCGCCACGGCGGGCCGGCGACCGGCTCCACCCTGCGGGCGGCGAGCGGCGGGCGCTCGGGGTCGTCCAGCGGCTTGTTCTCGATCAGCAGGGTCTGCAGGCCCGCCGCCTGGCCGCGCGCCTCGAAGTAGTGCTCCAGGAAGGCCGGCGAGCTGACCACCAGCAGATCGCAGGCCTGCGCCAGCCGCCGCTCGGCCGCGCGCAGCAGCTTGCCGGGCGCGCCGTCCGACAGCATCAGCCGGTGGATGTCCAAGGCTTCGTAGACCACCGCCGCGTCGGGCGCGAAGCGGTCGCGCGCGCCGGTCGCCAGCAGCAGCATCTCCAGATTGCGCGCCATGATCACCCGGGCGCCGCGGAACAGCTCGGCGTGACGTCCCAACTCCGCCCAGCTGCGGCCGACCGACAGGGCGCGCTGAACCATGCGGGCGTCGTGGGTGCGGCCGAGGTCGACCGGGGTCACCCCCTCGACCACTTCCGGCGCGGCCTCTCCCCGACGGAAACCCGCCAGCGCGACCTCCGCCCCGCCGATCTGCAGCATGCGCACGCGCCGACGCACGGCCGCGTCGCCGAGGTCGTGGACCAGATAGACCACCTTCACGGCTGCAACCCCCTGCCGGATGCGGAACGACACGCGGGCGCACGGAGCAAACTGCGCCGTACGACCCGTCACGCAACGATCTCGCCGTCCGTTCGTTCCACCCCTCGGGACGGGACCCAGGGGACCTATCGATGAGCGTAACGGACACCGTGAACCCCGGCTGGCGCGCTGCGCCGACCGCAGCTCCGGCCGCGCGCGCGGGCGCGCGCTACTGGTCGGTGGAGTGGCTGTTCACCTTCCTGGCCTTTTCCGCCCTGCTGCTGACGCTCGCGACCGGGGGCAAGTCGATCTACGCCTTCCTGGGCGTGATCGGCCTCTACGGCCTGGCGTTCTGGCGCGAGACCGCGCGGGCGCTGGTCCCGGCCTGGCCGCTGGCGGTGATCCCGGCGCTGGCGGTGCTGTCGGTGCTGTGGTCGGACGCCCAGTCGGTGACCCTGCGCTACGGCGTGCAGTTCGCCCTGACCGCGCTGGCCGCCGCCATGATGGCGCGGCGCACCTCCGGCGCCGGCCTGATCGGCGCGATTTTCACCGCCTTCCTGCTGGTCAACCTGCTGTCGATCCCGTTCGGCAAATACGCCCAGGTGGGCGTGAGCGGCGAGTTCGCCTTCGCCGGCCTGTTCGGCTCAAAGAACGAGATGGGCGGGGTGGCCGGCCTGCTGCTGATCAGCGCCGGGGCGGTGCTGCTGGACCGCCGCCAGCCGATCTTCATGCGCGGCGCCGCGATCGGCGGCCTGCTGGTGTCGATCGCCCTGCTGGCGGTGACCCGCTCGGCCGGCTCGCTGGGCGCCACCGCGGTGGCGGCGCTGGTGCTGCTGACCCTGGCTTTCGTCACCCGGCTGGGACCGCGCAGCCGCGGCCTCGCCACCCTGGCGGTGGTGCTGACCGCCGTGCCGCTGGTGATCGCCGCCGAGCCGATCGCGCGCGAGGCCGAGGCCGCCGTCTACGAGCGGTTGGGCAAGGACCCGACCCTGACCGGACGCACCTACCTTTGGGATCGGGCGGCCGACTACATCGCCGACAAGCCGGTGCTCGGCCACGGCTACTACGCCTTCTGGCGGCAGGGGAACCTGGAGGCGGAGGGCCTGTGGCGCTACGCCGGGATCGAGAGCCGCGCGGGCTTCAACTTCCACAACCAGTACGTCGAGGCCCTGGTCGATCTCGGGTGGGCGGGGCTGATCGCCTACGTCGCCCTGATCGGCGCGGTGGCGCTGGGCCTGGCCTGGCGGCTGGTGACCAGCCCCACGCCCACCACCGTATTCGCCGCGGCCGTGTTCGTCTGGCTGATGTCGCGAACGCCGGTGGAGTCGCTGACCCTGGCGCCCTTCCACTTCTACGCCCTGCTGTTCTTCGTCGCCTGCGCGCTCGGCCTGGCCCGCGAGCGCAAGCTGGGCGAGGTCGGCTAGGGACGGCCCTCGGTCCCGTCGATCAGGGAAGCGTCGAACTCCGACACGAAGTGCCCCGAGTCCACCTCCTCCAGCCGGGGGATGTAGATCGGCTGGCCGGCCACGCCCGGATTGACGCTGAGCTTCGAAGGCAGGAACCGCAGCGCGCTCTTCGGGTCCAGAGGGCTCGGCGGTTCGCCGGTCAGCTTCACCCGCTTGCGGCTGCGCTCGCGCACCGGATCGGGGATAGGCGCGGCCGACAGCAGGGCCTTGGTGTAGGGGTGGCGCGGAGCCTCGTAGATTCGGTCGCGGTCGGCGGTCTCCATCACCCGGCCGAGGTAGAGCACCAGCACCCGGTGGCTGATCTCGCGCACCACCGACAGGTCGTGGCTGATGAACAGCATCGCCAGGCCCATCGACTTCTGCAGCTCGATCAGCAGGTCCAGGATCTCGGCCTGGATCGACACGTCCAGCGCCGACACCGCCTCGTCGCAGATCACCAGCTTCGGCTCCAGGATCATCGCCCGGGCAATGCCCACGCGCTGGTTCTGGCCCCCGGACAGTTCGTGCGGGTAGCGGTTGATCAGCAGCGGCGACAGGCCCGCCCGCTCCATCATCGCCTTGACGTGGTGCTCGCGGTCGCGCCGGCGCATGCCCGGCCGGAACACGTCCAGCGGCTCGGCGATCGAGTCGCCGACGGTCATCCGGGGATCGAGGCTCGCCAGCGGGTCCTGGAAGACGATCTGCAGGTCCTTGCGCGCGTCGCGCATCTCCCGCTCATCGAAGCCGGTCAGGTTCTTGCCGAGCAGGGTCACCGCGCCCGCGGTCGGCGGGATCAGCCGCATCACCGCGCGCGCCAGCGTCGACTTCCCCGAGCCGCTTTCGCCGACGATGCCCAGGGTCTCGCCCTGGCGGACGCTGAGGCTGACGCCCTCGACCGCCCGCAGCAGCTTCGGCTTGGCCAGCAGCCCCTCGCGGATCGGGAAGTGGACCTGGACGTCCTTCGCCTCCAGCACCACCGGCGCGTCGGGCGCGACCGGCTGAATGGTCGGTCGTCCGCCCCGGTCGGAGCGGTCCAGCCGCGGAATGGCCTCCAGCAGGTCGCGGGTGTAGGCCGACTGCGGGTTCGAAAACACCGCCTCGGCGGTCCCGCTCTCCACGTACTCGCCGTGGCGCATCACGCAGACGCGGTCGGCCAGCCGCGCGATCACGCCCATGTCGTGGGTGATCAGCACCACCGCGGTCCGGGTCTCGCGCTTCAGTTCGTCGATCAGGTCCAGGATGTCGGCCTGCACCGTCACGTCCAGCGCCGTGGTCGGCTCGTCGGCGATCAGCAGTTCCGGCCCGCAGGCCATGGCGGTGGCGATCATCACCCGCTGGCGCATGCCGCCCGACAGTTCGTGCGGATACTGACGCAGGCGCCGCTTGGCCTCGGGAATGCGCACCCGCTCCAGCCACTCGCGCGCCCGCTTCATCGCCTGGCCGTGCGACAGGCCCAGGTGCTGCTTCAACGGCTCGGCGATCTGGTCGCCGACGCGCATGTGCGGCGTCAGCGCCGTCAGCGGGTCCTGGAAGATCATGGTCATCTTGCAGCCGCGGATGCGGTTCAGCTCCCGCGCCGGCATGCCGATCAGTTCCTGGCCCTTGAACAGGGCCGATCCGCTCGCGCGGCCGTTCTGGGCCAGCAGGCCCATCACCGTCATGAAGGTCTGGCTCTTGCCCGAGCCGCTTTCGCCGACCACGCCCAGGCACTCGCCCGGCTGAACCTCCAGCGACACGCCGCGCACCGCCTCGACCAGGCCGTCGTGGGTTTGGAACGACACCTTCAGGTCGCGCACGTCGAGGATCGGACCGGTCACGCTTCAACTCCGCAGAACTGATCGTTCGACCCTAACCCGATCGGCGGCCGTGTGGAAAAGTTTCTCCCGGAGGCGTAAGCCT
>Ga0196964_10001119_pt1 | contig 14007 bp, 7 predicted proteins | sample S1_10metaG_FD_148615 | JGI IMG/M metagenome (GOLD analysis project Ga0196964, IMG submission 148615) | Soil microbial communities from Anza Borrego desert, Southern California, United States - S1_10 | ecosystem: Environmental > Terrestrial > Soil > Desert | place: USA: California | collected...
GTCGCACGGCCAGCCGGGCGGATTCACTTCATCGGTCACGGCGGCGCGGCGGTGGCCGAGTTCGAAGAGATGCTGCGCCGCGAGTTCTCCTGCCAGACGATTGTTGAAGATCACGCTGTCGATGCCATACACGGTCGCGTCATGATCGACGGCGATGACGCGATGCCTTCTCAGCAGCGGATCGGAAAGCGTCGCGGAGTCTTCGGTTTCGACGAGCAGCGCCACGTCGAACGTGTTCCACGGCACCTGCTGCAGATCGACACGGCTGCGGCGCGGCGTAAAGCGCTGGCTGAGGTTGTACGGGACTTCGACAACCTCGACGCCGCGGCGCGCTCCTTCCTTCAGGATCGCGGCGTAGATCGGATACTGCTCCCAGGTGTGCCGCGCGCGGCGCGTGATCAAACCGACGCGCAAGCCCGCGGCCGTGAGGCGACTTTCACGCGCGGCGCGGCGCACCCACGCCTGCGACGGCCGCGAACGGACCAGGCCCTCTTTCGCCAGCACCTTCAGCGCGCGATGAACCGACGCCTGCCCGCAGGCGTGCATGTCGGCGAGCGAACGCTGCGACGGAAGCGGCTGTCCGGTGTGCACGCAGAGGCGGATCTGCTGGCGCAAGCGCGTGAGGAGCGCGTTGAAGACGACGTTCGGGCGCGGCAAGCGGACGACTCCTAATTCTGGATCGGTTTTGAATCATATTATGCACTCTGTGCGGATGCGAAACAACGTACTTTGTCTTTAGAAGACAATTTTCCGCTGTTCCGCCCCCTTTGAAGGAGCGCTGCCAATGAAAGATTCACTTCGCGCCAACACATGGAAAAGAGCCTCTCTTTTCCTTAGTACGAGAGCACTGCTTCACACGCTCCCTCTCCTCTTAGTACTCGCCGGGTCATTGAGCGCGGCGACGTATCAGGTTGGTTCCGGCAAGCCCTACGCGACACTCGCCTCGCTGCCGTCGCTCTCGCCCGGCGACATCGTCGAGGTGTACTCCGGGACCTACAACGAAGTGAAGCGCTGGACGACCGCGGGCACTTCGGCCGCGCCGATCACGATCCGCGGAATGGGCGCGACGAAGCCGGTCATCGACGCGACAGGAAAAACGGTGAACGGCTCGCTGCCCAATCCGCGCGCTGTGTTCCAGATCGAAGCCAGTTACGTCGTGATCGAGAACTTCGAACTGCGCAACGCTCGGAATGGGTCCAACGGCGCGGGCATCCGCGTGACGACGTTTGGAAGCACGACCACGAACGTGACCGTCCGCAACTGCAAAGTGACGAGCTGTGACATGGGTATCGTCGGCGACAGCTACGACAACTTGCTCGTCGAGTCGTGCGAAGTCTTCGGCAACGGTTCGAGCCAGCGCAGCGGCTTCACGCACAACTTCTATCTCGGCGGCAACCGGAGCACCGTCCGCTACTGCCATATTTACGGATCGACGCACGGCTTGAACTTCAAGACACGCGGGCACTACACGGAGCTGCTCTACAATTACATCGCCGACAGCCAGGATGGCGAAGTTGACCTCGTCGACGACACGATGACGGAGAGCGCCAACAGTCACGCGCTGATGATCGGGAACATTATCGTCAGCAAGCCGCGGCTGAGCGGCTTCAACAGCGCACGCTTCATCCACTTCGGACAGGACTCGGGGATGGACCACCGCGGAACGCTGTATGCGTTCAACAACACGTTCGTCGCGGGCGACTCGCGCATCTGGTTCCTGAGTTCCAACGCTGCAAGTTCATCGATTGTCGCGCGGAACAATATCTTCTTCGGCAGCACGAACCTTGGCGATGGCGCGATCAGCGGTTCGAACAACTGGGTGCCATCGGGCATGTCGGTGCCGAGCGGCTTCGCGGCCGCGAGTGGGAGCGCTCCCGGCTTCGTGAACGCAGGTGCACGCGATTTTCATCTCGCGTCCACGTCGCCGTGCAGAAATCTAGGCACATCATCGCTGACGTACCTGGATGGAACGGGGGCATCGAGGACAGGAACGCCGACGCGCGAGTACGTTCATCCGCTCGGCAGCGCGGCGCGAGCGAGCGACGGGCAACTGGATCTCGGCGCGTATGAACAGGGCGGATCAACGCCCGTCGCGCCTTCGATCACGGCCCATCCCGCGAACAGGTCCGTCACCGCTGGCCAGACGGCGACGTTCTCGATCACTGCCAGCGGCACCGTGCCGCTCGCGTATCAATGGCAGAAGAACGGCGCGAACATCTCGGGCGCGACCAGCGCGTCGCACACGACGCCTGCTACGACGCTGTCCGACAACGGCGCGACGTTTCGTTGCGTGGTCAGCAACTCAGCAGGAAGCGCGACAAGCAACTCGGCGACGCTGACGGTGAACGCAGCGCCTGTCGCGCCTTCGATCACGACGCATCCGGCGAACAGGACCGTCACCGTCGGCCAGGCGGCGACGTTCTCGGTGACGGCCAGCGGCACAGCGCCGCTCGCGTACCAGTGGCAGAAGAACGGCGCGAACATCTCGGGCGCGAACAGCGCGTCGTATTCGACGCCGGCGACGACGCTCTCCGACAACGGCGCAACGTTTCGTTGCGTGGTAAGCAACTCAGCAGGAAGCGCGACGAGCAACTCGGCGACGCTGACCGTGACTTCGACCGCAAATCGCCCGCCCGCGTTCACCTCGACGCCGAGCGCCGCGCCGAATCCGACCCTTGTCGGACGGTATGTGAAGTTCACGGCTGCAGCGTCTGATCCCGACGGTGACAGTTTGACATACGCATGGAACTTCGGCGACGGCACGAGCGCCAACGGGGTTGCCGCGTGGCACGCGTACAACACTGCCGGAACATACACGGCAACTGTGACAGTCTCGGATGGAAAGGGCGGCCAGACTTCAGCGCAAGTTGTCGTCACCGTAAATGCCAGCAGCGTGCCGTATGTCGCGACGTTCACACTCGTCAACGCCGACACAGATCAGCCGATCGCCACGCACGATCCGCTGCTCGACGGCGCGACGATCAATCTGGCCGCACTCCCGACACGGCGCCTGAACGTGCGCGCAAACGTCATCGGTTCGCCCGGCAGCGTGCGCTTCGGCTACGACGCGTGGACAAACTTCCGCACCGAGAACGTCGCCCCGTTCGCGCTCGCCGGTGACAGCAGCGGCAACTTCAACGCCTGGACGCCGTCCACAGGATCGCACACGCTCAGCGCCACTTCCTACACGGGCCGGAGCGCCACCGGCAGCGCGTCGGCACCGCTTGTGATTTCATTCAACGTGACTTCGACCGTGGATGTCTCCGCCTTTGCGGAAGTTCTCCCGGAAGCCGAAGAACCGGCGGGCGACGACAATGGCGGCGGTGGCAATCCCCCGCCGGATAGCATCGTCGATCTCGGCGCCTTCAAAGTGGGCGAGCGCATCAAGATCGCGCTTCCGCTGCCCGCCGAATTGGCTGGATTGAAGCGGCTCAAGGCTTCGGTGAACGGTGCCCTCCCGGGCGGACTGCGCGTCTCAGGTGTGAAGCTCTCCGGCAAGACCAAGAACGCTGGCAGCTTCGAGTTTGCGGTCACGTTGTCCACCCGCGTGCGGATCTCCGACGAACTCGGCCGCCGGATCGAGGAGCGCAGCGGCAGCCAGAAGTACCGTATCACCATCGCGGAGTGATCGGCTTTACGGCGGCAGCATTCCCACGTACACTGCGTCCACCGTCGTGGGACGCAACCTGGGGCCGCGCGTATGCCTCCGCTGGAGTCGGTGGACGATCGCTGGAACGCGCTGCTGCGGCTGACGCGTTCGTGGCGGCTGGAGTGGAATCTCGAGCAGCTTCTCTCGCGCGTTGCGCGCGAGGCCGTCGATTTCCTCTCGCTGGAACGCTCGATCATCTTCCTGCTCGAACAAAAGGGCTTAAGCCCTCGCGCTGCGTGGCCCGAGCAGACGCTCAACAGTCCCGAGCAGTTCTACACTCAGGGTTTCAAGATCGCCCAGCAGGTCGTTGAGTTCGGCCGCCCGATCTACGGGCACCAGCTCTCCCAGGCGCGCGAAAACGACGGCGCGCGCTCCGTCTGCTGCGTGCCGCTGACCGCCAGCCGCGGGATTCTCGGCGCGCTTTACGCTGATTCGTCGAAGTCCGTCTCGAGCCTGACGCAGAAAGATCAGGAATTTCTCGAGATGCTCGGGTTGCAGGCGGCGGTGGCGCTCGAACATGCGGTGCTGTATCAGTCGGCGATCACCGATCCGCTCACACGCCTCTTCAGCCACCGCCACTTTCAGCAGGAGGTCGAGCAGGCGTTGCGCCGCGCGAATCGCTCGGGCCAGCCCCTCAGCCTGCTGCTGATGGATCTCGACCACTTCAAGGCGCTCAATGACAACTGCGGGCACGAAGCCGGCAACCAGTGCCTGATGCAGGTGGCGTCGATCCTCAGGCAGACGCTGCGTGTCTCCGACGTGCTGGCGCGTTTCGGCGGCGACGAGTTCGAGATCCTGCTGCCGGACACGCCGCTCGCGGACGCCGTAGCGGTCGCAGAAAAAATCCGTCCGAAGATTGGCGCCATTCCGTTGCCGCAGAACCGGCAGGTGACGGCGACTTTCGGGGTGGCGGCGTTTCCCGACAACGCGGCCGACGCGCAGGCGATCTTCCTGCGCGCGGATGAAGCGCTCTACGTCGCGAAGGAAGCGGGCCGCAACCGCACGACAGCGTCGACGCACAAGGAAAAGGGGACTCAACCCGCGGAGGTTATTCGCACACGGCCCGACGGCATCGACTCGCTGGCGATGCTGATGTCGCCACGCTACCAGAAGCCCGCGGCCGCGCCGGTCGACATCCAGGCTCGCGCGGCCGAGTCCGTCGACGGCCATCCGGTGGTGAAGCGTCTGGGCGCCGGAAGCACCGGCGAAGTGCTGCTCGTACGCCAGCCGGAGCTCAACCGCGACATCGCGCTCAAGCGCCTGCTGACGGCGCAGGTCACCGAAGCGCAGATGCGCGCGTTCGAAGAAGAAGCGCGCCTGACCGCGTCGCTGCGCCATCCCGGCATCGTCACCGTTCATACGATGGGAACGGACGTGGATGGGCGGCGCTACTACACGATGGTGCCGCTCGCGGGGCAGTCACTGGCAGAAATCTTCGAGCGCCGTCGCGGCGGTCACGAGCAGACGCTGAAGGCGTTCACAATGCGCCGCCTGATGGAAATCTTGCAGCGCGCGTCGGAGACGCTCGCGTACGCCCATCAGCGCGACGTCGTTCATCTGGACCTCTCGCCGGGCAACGTGGTCGTTGGTGATTTCGGCGAAGTATCGGTCATCGACTGGGGTCGAGGCGCGGCCTCGCGCGCGACGGCGGCGCCAGCCGCCAGCGAGAGCTCCATGTCGCTGCTGATCGGTTCGCCGTCGTATCTCGCGCCGGAACGTCTGCCGGGCTCCGGCGCAATCGCGGGTCCGGCCGCAGATGTGTTCGCGCTCGGCGCGCTGCTCTACGAAGTGCTGACTGGCCAGCCGCCATTCTTCAATCAGAGCACGCGTGAAGCGATGGACGCGCTGATTAAAGGAAAGATTCCACCGCCTGAGGCCGTCGTCCCGGAAGCAGGGCTTGATCCGTCCATCAGCGCGCTTTGCATGCAGGCTTTGTCTCGAAAACCCGAGGAGCGTCCGAGCGCATTGGAGTTTTCGCAGCGTCTCGGCCGCTTCGTCCGTAACGAACCCGAGTGGACGGTGACGAAATTCGGACCGGACCAGCATCCGCTCGTCGAGTCCGAATGGATCACCGCAAGCGGAAGATGGACGATCCACGATGGCGTCTTTGCGCCGCAGGGCGAGGACGAGCACATCATCTACTGGAAGGTGCCCACCGGCGGTTCCTACCGCTTCGTAGCGGAGGCGTGGTGTGAGTGCGCGACAGAAATGTCTTTGATGTCGAGCGCCGCGGCGGCCTTCCAGACGGGAAAGATGCAGCACTCAGGCTATTACTTTCAGTTTGGAGCGGAGTATCACGTCTGCACGAAATTCAGCCGCCACGGCAAAAACCTGATCGCGCGAATGGACCTGCTCCCTGAGGTTGGGCGCCATTACATCCTCTCGATTGAGTATGACGAGGACGAAGGGATTGTTTCCTGTTTCGTGGATGGGAAGTTGGCATTCAGGGTCCGAGAACTGTTCCCGTTCACCGGGCGCCACGTTGGCCTGTATGCGTACGCGGAAGGCGCGCGCCTGAAACCATTGGAGGTTCATTCACGCAACTGGACGCTCCAGATTCAGAGCATGCGTGTTGCCGACGAACACTACAATGCCGGACGCTACGAGGAAGCCCTGCGCGCATACCAGGAAATTGAACGGCGCGTTCCCAACCGCCTGGAGGGCCTCGAAGCGCGCTTGAAGGCGGGGATGAGCAACTTTGCCAACCCCGAGGAGGCGCGCGAGACACTCGAGTCTCTGTTCGGCACGACGCTCGAACCTTATGCGTTGGCCGAATTGGGGTTGCTCGACATTCAAGACCGGCCGGGCATCAATCCCTGGCGGGGACTGATGTATATGCGCAAGATGCTCGAAGAATTTCCCGGGCATCTGGCCGGCGAACGCATTCTGCATGCCTGCGAACATACCCATTGGACCTACGGTCGCTGGGGTTCGACTATGCAGGAAGATGCGGCGATTCGCCACGAATTCAACTTGCTCGGCTCGCGGACGGGCCAGGCCGTGACGTTCTCGCAGATTCGAACCCTCGTGGACTCGATGAACCTTGACTTCGAACTCGGCCGCTGGCGCACGGCGCTGAATAACGGCTCCGCCGCATATCAGCGTTTGTCGCCCCGCCAGCAGGGGCACCACACTCTGAATGCATCCATTTACGTTGCTGCGCTGGCTTGCGGCATCGAGTCTCTTTCGTTTCCGTTATTTGATGGCTTCGAAGTCTGGTACACAGAGCGTTGTGATTGGCCCAGCGGCGTGCTGATCCATCGTCTGATTCGTACCGGCAAGCTCGCCCCGTTTCTCGAGGAGATGCAGGATCCAGAGCACGTCCTTAAGCGCAAAGGCAACATTCCTATTGCAACAGTGCTGGGTTTGATCGAGGCCGGGAGGCTTGCTCCTGCCTTGGACCTGCTTGAACGGCTTGTTGAGCGCAGCCGGCGCTCAGATGAATCTGTGTTCAGACGCGCCGCGTACCTCCTTGTAGTGGCGCTTGTCGAAAGCGGACACTACGACGAAGCACGCAGGGTGGTCGATAGTTCGAAGACTCTTACCCAGGCAAGCGATGAGACACGTGCGCTCTTGCGGATCATCAACGTGCGCGCTTATCTCGAGCAAGGAAACCTGGAGGCCGCGGCACGTGCTCTCGACGGCGCACCTCTCCGCTTCGAACCATTTGTACGTATTGAGGACGACGTGGTGCTGCTGACGCTACTGTCGTCGTTAAAATTGGTCAGTCACCCGTCCCGGGATGACATCAGGGCTCATGTACAGAATTCGGTATGCGGGCCGGAGTTGGAACTCTGCGAGATATTCCTCGGGCGGCGCGAGCCCAGGCCCCCGCCCGCGTTTCCTCATCCCGGCTGGCGTCCCGAGTGGCGGCTCTGGCTCGCGCTATGGCTCGAGGCAAAGGGCGAGCGCAAGGCGGCGAAGGAGATTGCTGAACCGGCGATCGATCCGCGCTACAACCGCATGCATTCGCAAGTGGCGCTCAAGGCGTTGCTCGCGCGCGTAGGCAGTTGAATTGATTCCATCGAGAGACGTTACTCGCCGGGTGGAACGGACGCGTCGCCGCCCATGTTCTTCGCCATGCGCAGCGCTTCATCCATGTCCTGGATCTGCGCGTCCTTCGGCGGAGTGTACTTGAACTTCGCGTCGTCGTACTTCTCCCCGAGTTTCATGTTCGACATTTCAAGTGTCATGATCGGGTCGCCGGCGTCGTCGAGTGCTTCGATCTTACGGAAGATCATGTCCGACTTCGCGACGTAGATGCGCGACTTCTTCATCTTCTCCACCTGTTCGCGCGTCATGTCGGCTGCCATCTTCCCGGCGAGTTCCTCCATCTTCTTCATGTGCTCCTCGACGAAGTCCTGGTTCAGCGAACCTTCGAGCACATGAACCTCTTCTGTTCCAAGCTTGTCGTCCTTCACCGCGGTGAAGACATAGCGCTTGCGCAGGTCCTGGACAGCCTGCGCCGGGGTCGAGCCCTGCATGCCGCCCATCTTCTCCATGGTCTCGAGCGAATACTTCTGGACCATCTTCTGCGGCATGCCCGGCGGCTGGACTTCGGTCCAGACGTCTTTCCCGTCTGCGACCATGTTCATTTTTATATCCTGGCCCATGACGGACGTCGTGGCGTCGAGCGTGAAGTGCTTGGCATCGGCGAGGCCCACATAATGCCCCTTCATCTCCATGGTCATGCCCATCATGTTCATGGTCATCTTCATGTCGCCTTCCATGTTTTTGGCGCCGGAAGCGGCTTCCATCTTCTTCAGGATCGGCTCAGTCTTGAGCGCTCCGACAAGCCGCCCCGCGCGCGCCTTGACCTCCGGGTCTGTCGAAGCCGCTGCCTTCTCGAGCGGTTCGCGGGCGGCATCGCCGGCGCTGCGCAGGCTGGTCTCGGCCGCGCGGCGCAGGTCGAAGTCTTCGCTGCCAAGTTCCTTAACCCACTTCTCGATTTGCTCGGCGGTCGGCGCATCCGCGGCATTCGATGTGAAACTCAATACGCAGCAGATGCTGGCAAGCAACAGCAACCATTTTGTCATGGAGAGCTCCTCTGGAATAGGCGGCGACGACAATAGCTGAAGGGGAGGCAAATGCGAGCGAAATAGGATAGACTGCGACCATGGCATCCGGCTCACGTTTTACGTCAAAGTCTGCGCAACAGCCCGTCCGCACAGCGCCGAGGAAACTACGCGTCGGCGTGCTGGGCTGGATGAGTTCGACGGACATGCAGTTCAGTTATTGCGCGGATCTGCTCTTTTATCTGACCGAGCGCGCGGCCGCCGAAGGCGTGGACATCGAGATGATGGGCGCTGGTCCGACGCCAATCGGTACGACGCTGCCTTTTCCGCCACTGGAAGACGTGCTGAAGCAGAAGTTCGACGGGATTATTTCGAACGGCATCTGGGAAGAGCCTTACATCGGCGAACTGCACAAGACGGGTGTTCCGCTGGTGTCAGTAGATTTCCAACCGCGCGGATCTCCCGTGGATACGGTGATTTTTTCGGGACAGCAGGGTGGCAAGCTCGCGGCGCAAGCCTTCATCGATACGGGACAGCGCAGTATCATGGTCGTGAGCCGCTATCGTGTGGACCTTGCTCTTGCCAAGGGCGCCGAACCCTGGGTCGAAGACGATACCGCCATGGACCGGCGCATGGCGCTGCAAGGCGCGCTGATGGGAACGGGAATCGAAGTCTGGCCCATCGTTCCTTACGGATTAGGCGTGCAGGACAAGAATGCGGAAGAAGTTGAAAAGCGCGTCGTCAGGCTGCTTCAAAGCATTGGGGGACCGCCCTCAGCCGTGTTCGCGACCGATGGCGACATCGCACTGGCCGTCGGGAAGCTGCTAACGAAGCTTGGCTACCGCGTCCCCGAAGAGATCGGAATGATCTCCTTCGATGCGCCCACCCAGATTCAGCAGAGCGGCAGCTTCCCTTATAGCTCGGTCTCATACAACTGGCGCGAGATGGGCTCAGCAGGCTGGGACCTGTTAATGAAGCGCATCAAAGTAAAGAGAGAACGCGGGGATCAGCCGGAGTTGATCGAGCTACCGGGAAAATTCACCGATCGTGGTTCGCTGCCGATGCGTCCGAAATAAAACAGCCCGCTTTACCGGGCTGTTTGTTACTGTCCCCTGACCCCTGTTCTCTGATTCCTGCCCGTCTTACCACTTCCAGACTTTGTCGAGCGACGCTGCGGTGGCCTTGACCGCGGCGTCCACCTTCATCTCGCGGACGGCCTGATTGAACGGCTCAACCGTGCACGGACCGTCGTAGCCGATCTTTTTCAGCGCGCCGAGGAAGCCCTTCAGGTCGATCACGCCCGTTCCGGGCAGCTCGCGCTTGTTGTCGACCTGGTCATTCACGTGGACGCCAGCCGGCGCGTCGTTCAGGTGGACGTAGACGACTTCCTTCGCGTCGAGCTGCTCGATGTCCGTGACCGTCGACTGCGCCGTGTACCAATGCCAGCAGTCGAGCAGGAAGCCGACATTGCCGGTGCCGATCGCGCACGCAGCCGCGCGCATCCCGTCCATCGTATAGATGAAGCCGTGCTTCTGGCTGGCGCGCAGCGTCCGCGGCCCGATGAACTCCAACCCGAGATGCTGGCCATAACCGTTCAGGATCTGCGCGATCGGGCGCATGCGGGTGACGAACATGTCGAAGTACTGCTTATACGTGAGCTTGTTGCTGCAGGGCATCACCCACGTGCTGCAGCGCGTGACACCTAGTTCCGCCGCGATTTTGCAGTCACCGATGAAGTTCTGCAGGCTCTCCGCGTAGTCCTTGTCGGAATCGTTTTCCCGCCACTTCACTGCCAAGCCGAAGCCGCCGAGTTTCAGATTGCTCTTCGCGCAGAGGTCTTTCACCACGGAGACGCCCTTCTCTTTCGCGTAGCCGAGGTCAGGATCGACGCCGCCGAAGCCGTGCTCGCGAGCGAGGCGGACGGTGTCTTCGAAACTCGCGCCATGCCCCAGCGCGCCGGTATTGAGGTTCTTGAACATTGTTTCCTTCCCCTTTGTGAGTTGTTGTTGTCGAGCGGAGTAATCTAAGGGCACTATCGTTCGCGTGACAAGTGCGGGTTGCATCCCTGTCTCGTCTTGTTGATCGGACACGTAGCGAAGCGGAGTGGGGGGTGAGGGGCGGCATGTTGGCTGCAAATCAGCGCGCAACCCGTCACCCCGCGTTCGCGGCTGAAGCCGCTCACGTCGGCCCTCTCCCCAGAGGGGAGAGGGGGTTACAGCAGCTTCAGCAGGTCCACCGGATGTTGAAGCAGCACGCGCGCGCCGGCATCTTTGAGCTCTTCCGCCGTGCGGAAGCCCCACAGCGCACCGACGGGGAACATGCCCGCGGCGATCGCTGTCTGCATGTCCACCGCGGTGTCGCCGACGTAGAGAAATTCTTCCGGCCGAAGTTTCTTGAGTGCGATGATTTCAAGCGCCGCTGCCGGATCGGGTTTCTTCGGTACCCCGGGCCGCGCGCCTAGGAGCGGATCGAAGCGCCACTCGGGCAGAATCTGCTGAATGATCGAGCACGTGAAATCGTGCGGCTTGTTCGAGAGCACGCCGCACGCGACGCGACGCGACGTCAGACCGTTCAGCAGTTCGGCAATGCCTGCATACGGCCGCGTCTTGTTCGCCCAGCGCTTCGCGTACTCCCTGCGCATCAGCGTGACGCAGCGCGAAACATTGTCTTCAGTGCAGAGCTCTTTTGGAAGTACGCGGCGTGCGAGCACCTCCATGCCATCACCGACGAAGTAACGATAGCGATCGATTTCATAGGGCGGAACGTTGAACTCGGCGAGCGCGGTATTCATGGAATCGCCAATGTCCTCGAGGGTGTCGAGGAGCGTGCCGTCGAGATCGAAGATGACGCAGCGGTATTGCATGTTACTTCAGGGGGACGGGTCCCTTCGTTCTCACCCCTGACCCCTTACCCCTGTCCCCTGCCGTTAACGCGGCCGCCGCCTGGCCATGATGGCCGTGTTCGACGCCAGCTTCTTGTTCGTGTCGCGCAACCGCGCGCAGACCAGGCGGCCGATGTTCAGCGCGATCATGTGGGCCGTCAGATTATGCGCCTGCAGCTTGGCCTCGAAGACATTCGTCGGCAGCAGACCGCATAGCACGCGCGTCGACGCCTTGATCGCGGCCGAACGCTCGGCGCCGTTCAGCAGGCCCATCTCACCGAAGAACGTCGGCGCTTCGAGCTCAGTCAGCCGCATCTTGCCATAAGACGAAGCCTTGTTGACGCTGACTTTTCCCTGGCAGAGCAGGTACAGGCCATCGGGCGTCTGTCCTTCCCTGAAGATCTCTTCGCCCGGCGCGTACTCGTAGCGCTGCAGCCAGCTCATCAGTTCATCGACCTGCCACTTGTTGAGTCCCTTGAAGACATCGATCCTGCTGACGGCGTTTTCCATCATGGCGGAAGTTCCCCTCGCGTTGAAGTTGGTCTGTGGAGTCTAGCCGTCCGACTGGTTCCAGCCAGCGCGAGAATATTCCGAACGACCCGCCAAGACGCCAAGATGCCAAGAACGCCAAGGAAAAAATCTGTTCTTGGCGCCCTTTGCGTCTTGGCGTCATGGCGGGTCGTTCGACCGGATGGAACCTGCGCGACGTTCAGCTCACCGCCGCGTGTGCCAGCCCTTGGGGGTCTTTCAGCAGCGCTTCGATGTTCGCGTAGCGCCGCGTTGGATCCTTCTCCAGCATCTTCGAGATCGCGTGGCATAGCGACACCGGCAGGTCTGGGTTAAACCGGACGAGCAAAGCGGGCGAGCGGTTGCTGAAATTGTTGATCAGCTCGACCGCCGTGCGGCCGTCGAATGGCGTCCGTCCGGAGAGCAGGTGGTAGAAGGTCGCGCCGAGGCTGTACACGTCCGTGCGCTCATCGACGTCCTTGCCTTCCCATTGCTCGGGTGCCATGTAGTGCGGCGTCCCGAGGATCACGCCGTCTTCGGTCAGGCGCGACGAGCTTCCGTCGGCGAGCGGATGGCCGCTGGCGATCGCCGCGAGGCCGAAGTCCACGACCTTGACGCGTCGTGTTGCGGTGAGCATCAGGTTATCCGGCTTGATGTCGCGGTGAATGATGCCCTTACGGTGCGCAGCTTGGACGCCCGCGGCGGCCTCGCGCAGCATGCGGATGGCAGTTGGAACGTCGCGGAACGGGCCCTGATCGACCAGATCTCCCAGGCTCCCGCCCGGCAGATACTCCATTTCGATGAACTGGTAATCGTTCTCGCGTCCGACGTTGCGGATCTGGACGATATTTTCATGGCTGAGCTGCGCGGCGGCGCGCGCCTCTCTTAAGAAGCGCTGCGCGATGCGCTTCCCCGTTTCGGGGAGCTGGCGCAGGACCTTCATCGCCACGTCGATGTCCAGCGCGAGCTGCCGCGCGAGATAAACCTCGGCCATCCCGCCTTTCCCGATGCGCTTGCCGATGCGGCAGCCGCCGACCACAGTCCCTTCGGGCACGATCTGCGGACGCTGCTCACGCCCTTTCAGGCTCTTCTGCACCGGATCGCCAGTGCTGTCGGCGATTCCGCTGTCAGAATCGATGATCGGCACCTCACGGCGGATGACCTGATCTTTCGGGATGGGACCGATCGTCGACGCGTGCACGCTAACGCTGATCGCGCCGGACTCGGGCTTCAGTTCGCCGCTGACATCAGTCTTCGCGGGAGCCACCGGAAGATGCCCGGTTGTGGCGTTCCACAGGCTGACGGATGTGTGCGCGGACTTTAAGTTCAGCGCCGGCGCGAGCGCCTGCTCAAAGAGCCGGTTGCGCGGCCGCGCGGTGCCGCTCTCGTCGGCCTTGATCAGCCCGAGATGGACGAGCTCGCGAATCGGACGGTGGATGCGGTCGCACGGAATGTTGCCGCCAGAGTAGATCTCCGTAGCCGTGCGCCGCAGTTCGGGGCGCTCAGGCAGCAGGCCCAGGGTTGCGCCGAGCAACTGAGTGGTGGCCTCGCGCGCATGCGTGATGACGTTCTGCCACAGCGCGTTATCGTCGGTGGCGTTCGCGGCGTTGTTCTCTGCGAGATAGTGCCCCACCATCTGCGTCAGCGCCGGGTGACCGCCGGTCCAATCGAGCGTGATGTGCGCGAGACGCTCGAGCTTCGCGGGCTCGCAGGCGCCGAGTCCCGCGCTCAGCATCGAGCGGACCTCCGCGGCGTCGAAGTCCGGCAGGAAGATGAACTGCGCGATGTTGAGCGGCGAGGTGCGCCCCGTTGCGGTCAGATCGCGCAGATCGACGGAGCTACCGGTAATGATCGCGAACGCGTTTGCGCCAGCCGCGCCGAAGGTGCGCGCCTCCGTGTAGGCGGCGCGAAACGCCAGCACCAGCCGCCGAGCGGCTTCGTCGTTCCACGCGTCA
>Ga0196964_10001120_pt1 | contig 14006 bp, 14 predicted proteins | sample S1_10metaG_FD_148615 | JGI IMG/M metagenome (GOLD analysis project Ga0196964, IMG submission 148615) | Soil microbial communities from Anza Borrego desert, Southern California, United States - S1_10 | ecosystem: Environmental > Terrestrial > Soil > Desert | place: USA: California | collected...
ATCGTAAGAAAAATCCTATGAGTCTGTTATCCGTCGACGAGGCGCTCGCCCAGCTTCTCGCGGATGCCCGGACTGTGCCGGACATCGAGGAGATTCCCACCCTCGAGGCCACGAACCGCGTGCTCGCGGTCGCCCAGCGCTCGGCGATGGACGTGCCGCCCATGGACAACAGCGCGATGGACGGCTACGCGGTGAGAATTGCCGATGGAAAGAAACTAAAAATTGCCCAAAAAATCATGGCGGGCGCGGTCGGCCAGCCGCTCGCGCCCGGCACGGCCGCGCGCATCTTTACCGGCGCGCCGATTCCTCATGGCGCGGATGCCGTGGTCATGCAGGAACACACCAGCATCGAAGGAGATTTCGTTGTTCTCAAGTCGTCGCCCCGCAAGGGCGAATGGATCAGATGGGTCGGCAGCGACATCAAGAAAGGCGGCGAGATCCTGCCGGCGGGCAAGCGCCTGCTGCCGCAGGACACGGGGCTTGCCGCCTCGGTGGGCATCAAGACGCTGCCGGTGTTCCGAAAAGTGCGACTGGGGCTGTTCTTCACGGGCGACGAGCTGGTGATGCCCGGGGAGCCGCTCGCGCCGGGGCGCATCTACAACTCCAACCGCTTCACGCTGCGCGGCCTCGCCGAGGTGTTCGGTTGCGAGACACGCGACTACGGCATCGTTCCGGACAGCCTGGAGGCGACCCGCGACGTGCTGCGGCGCGCCGCGGCCGAGTGCGACGTGGTCGTCACCTCGGGCGGCGTGTCGGTGGGTGACGCCGATTACGTCAAGCCCGCGGTCGAGGCCGAGGGCAGGCTCCTCATGTGGCGCATTGCGATGAAGCCCGGGCGCCCGCTTGCGTTTGGTTCCATAAAGAATTCTTTCTTTATCGGACTTCCCGGTAACCCGGTGTCGAGCTTCGTCACGTTCCTGATCTTCGTTCGACCGTTCCTGCTGAAGACGCAGGGCATGAACGATGTGGCACCGAAATACATTGCCGCGAGGGCGGATTTCGACTGGCTGGAGCCTGACTCGCGCCGTGAATTCCTGCGCGTAAAATGGAACGCGAGCGGCGGGCTCGATCTCTATCCCACGCAGGATTCCGCGGTGCTTACGTCTACGGCGTGGGCGGACGGGCTGGTGGACAACCCGGCGAAGCAGGCGATTCGCAAAGGCGACAGCGTGCGTTTTCTTCCGTACTCGGAGCTCTACTGGTGAAAGTGAAGGTCCTCTACTTCGCCTCTTTGCGCGAGCAGTTGGGCGTCACGGCGGAAGAGGTCGAGCTGCCCGGGGGGATTACGACGGTGGCGGGCTTGCGAAGCCATCTGCGTTCTCGGGGTGGGAAGTACGAGCATCTCGACAAGGGCGCCATCCGGGCGGCCCTTAACCAGGACATGGTGCAGCCGAGCGCCGCGATCAAGGCCGGCGACGAGGTGGCGTTCTTTCCGCCGGTGACCGGAGGCTGAATGAAAGTCTCGGTGCAGAAGGAGGACTTCGATCTCACGACCGAAACGCGGGCATTTTCCGCGAACAAGGGCATCGGCGCCATTGCTTCCTTCGTGGGCGTGGTGCGCGACGTGGCGATGACCCTCGAGCACTACCCGGGCATGACGGAGAACGCGCTGGAGAAGATCGTCGCTGAAGCGCGGGGCCGCTGGCAGGTGCTCGACTGCTGCGTCATCCACCGCTACGGCGAGCTGCAGCCGGGCGACCAGATCGTCATGGTGGCGGTGGCGAGCGCGCACCGCGGCGACGCGTTCGCGGCCTGCGAGTTCATCATGGATTACCTGAAAACCCGCGCCCCCTTCTGGAAGAAGGAGGCGGGGCGCGGATGGGTCGAGGCGCGCGCTTCCGACGATGCCGCCGCGGAGCGCTGGCAGCAGGCGCAGAAGAAGGCCGTCTAGACTACCCGCGCCGCATCCGCCGCAAAAAGCCCCGTCCTACACTGGGGCGTGGGGCGGCTTTCGCGAGACCTGCATTCCGAAACGCTGGCGTTCCTCGCCAGCGTATTCTTCGCGCTCGCCTGCAATGCCCGGTTCTGGTCGAAGCTCATGGAGGGGCGCGACTGGGCCTCCGCCGCCACGTGGCTGCTGGCGCTTGGCACGGGTGTGGCGCTCGTCGCCCTGCACTGGTTCTTCCTCCTTCTCGTGGTCAACCGCTGGACCGCCCGGCCCCTTCTCGCCGTCCTGTTCGCGCTCACGGCCGCCGCGGTCTATTTCATGACGAGCTACGGCGTGTACCTGGACGACGGCATGATGCAGAACGTCTTCCAGACCGACTGGGCGGAAGCCTCGGGCTACCTCGACCCGGAGATGCTCTGGTACCTGCTCGCCTTCGCGTTGTTGCCGATCGCGCTCCTCTGGACGGTGAGGCTGAAGCGCGTGGAGGTTCGCCGCGCCGCCGTGCAGCGTGCCACGTGCCTTGCCGCGGCGCTTGCCGCCTTCGCGGCGGGTCTCATGGTGTCCACCGGCGAGCTGATACCGCTCTTCCGGCAGGAGAAGGAGCTTCGCTACCTGGTCACCCCGGCGAACTTCGTGCACTCCACCGGCCGAGTCGCCTTCGCCGCCGGGGTCGCGCCGGCGCATGCCAAGGCGCCCATCGCGCCGGACGCGCGGCTTGCGCCGCGCGAGGCGGGGCGCAAGCCCCTCGCGCTCATCCTGGTGGTGGGCGAGTCGGTGCGCGCGGCAAGCTGGGGGCTGAGCGGCTACACGCGCGACACGACGCCCGAGCTGCGCCGGCGCAACGTCATCAACTTCGCCGAGGTGAAAAGCTGCGGCACCGACACCGCCACGTCGGTCCCCTGCATGTTCTCGGCGCTCGGGCGGGCGCGCTACGACGAGCGGCGCATCAAGGCGAGCGAGTCGCTGCTCCACCTGCTTGCGCGGCTGGGCGTCGCGGTGCTCTGGCGCGACAACCAGTCGGGCTGCAAGGGGGTCTGCGACGGCCTCGCCTTCGAGCGCCCGCGCGACGCCGAATCCTGCGACGCGAACGGTTGCTACGACGAAGTGCTCCTTGCGGGCCTTCGCGAGCGGATTGCCGCGGCGCGCGGCGACGCGCTCGTCGTGCTGCACATGCTGGGCAACCACGGCCCGGCGTACTACCAGCGCTATCCCGCCGCCTTCCGCCGCTGGCAACCCACCTGCGACAGCGCGCGTCTCGCCGGGTGCTCCCGCGAGGCGCTCCTGAATACCTACGACAATGCCGTGCTCTACGCCGACCACATCCTCGCCAAGGCGATCGACGCGCTCGCCGGGGTGACGACGCACGACACCGCGCTCCTCTATGTGTCGGACCATGGGGAGTCGCTGGGCGAGCACCAGCTGTATCTCCACGGCATCCCGTACCGCATCGCGCCCGACGAGCAGACGCAGGTGCCGATGGTGCTGTGGCTCTCGCCCGCGCTACGGGCGAGCGCGCGCGTGGATGCCGCATGCGTGGTGAAGCGAGCGAGCGCGCCCGCTTCGCATGACAACCTGTTTCACAGCGTATTGGGCCTCTTCGGCGTGCAGACCGCGGCTTACCGGGAAGAGCTCGACGTGATGCGCTGCCGCTAGGCCGGCACCATGGCGCGGCGGAGCTCCTCGAGCTCGGGCTCGGCGAGCGTCTCCGTTTCCAGGAGCTTCTGCGCCCAGCGCTCCAGCAAGTCCTTCTGCCTGGCGAGGATGCCGCGCGCCTTGTCGTACGCCTTGGCGACGATGGCGCGCACCGCGACGTCGATCTCTCGCGCGGTCTCCTCGCTGTATTCGCGCGCCGTCTGCGAGAAGGCATTGCCGAGGAATTGCGTGCGTTCCTCCTCGTACGCGACGTGGCCGAGGTCCTTCACCATGGCGTAGCGCATGACCATGCTGCGCGCGATGTCGGTGACCTTGGCGAGATCGTCGGCGGCGCCAGTGGACAGATGCCCGAACACCACTTCCTCGGCCGCGCGGCCGCCGAGCAGCACCGCCATCTTGTTCTCGAGCTCCTCGCGCGTCATGAGAAAGCGGTCCTCGGTCGGCCGCTGGATGGTGTAGCCGAGCGCGCCGACGCCGCGCGGGATGATCGAGACCTTGTGCACCGGGTCCGTCCCCGGTAGCGACATCGCCACCATCGCATGGCCGAGCTCGTGGTGCGCGACGACCCGGCGCTCGACCGCGTTCAGGACGCGGTTGCGCTTCTCGAGCCCCGCGATGATCCGCTCGATCGCCTCGTTGAAGTCGCGTTGCGCGACCGCTTCTGCGCCGCGGCGCGTGGCGAGCAGCGCGGCCTCGTTCACCAGGTTCGCGAGGTCGGCGCCGGAAAAGCCCGGGGTCAGCGACGCGATGTGCTCGAGGTTCACGTCGGGTTCGAGCTTGATCTTCTTGACGTGCACCTTGAGGATCTGGATGCGGCCAGGCTTGTCCGGCCGGTCCACCAGCACCTGGCGGTCGAAGCGCCCCGCGCGCAACAGCGCCGGGTCGAGGATCTCCGGCCGGTTCGTGGCGGCGAGAAGCACGAGCCCCGTGCTCGGGTCGAATCCGTCCAGCTCGACCAGCAGCTGGTTCAGGGTCTGCTCCTTCTCGTCGTGGCCGCCGATGCCGCCGGCGCCCCGCGCCCGGCCGAGGGCGTCCAGCTCGTCGATGAAGATGATGGCGGGCGCCTTCTGCCGCGCCTGCTCGAAGAGATCGCGCACGCGGGCGGCGCCCACCCCGACGAACATCTCGACGAACTCCGATCCGGAGATGGAGAAGAAAGCCACGCCCGCCTCGCCGGCGACCGCGCGCGCGAGGAGGGTCTTGCCGGTTCCCGGCGGCCCGACCAGCAGCACCCCCTTGGGCACGCGCGCGCCCAGGCGCCCGTAGCGCTTCGGGTCCTTCAGGAACTCGACCACTTCCTGCAGCTCGGCCTTCGCCTCGTCGACGCCGGCCACGTCGGCGAAGGTGACGCCGGTCTTCTTCTCGACATAGATCTTGGCGCGACTCTTGCCGATGCTCATGAAGCCACCGACGCCGCCGCCCATCTGGTTCGCCATGCGCCGGGCGAGCAGGAACCACACGCCGAAGAAAACGAGCGCGGGCACCACCCAGGACAGGAGGTCGCGCAAAAACGTGCTCTCCTGCACCCGCGTGTACTTGACGCCGAACTTTGAGAGGCGCGCGGCGAGGTCGGGCTGCACCAGGTTCGCCACCGCGACCGTCTTGCCGTTGTCCGGCGCCTTTAGCTTCCCGGTAATGCGCTGGTCGGAGACCGTCACCTCGGCGATCTTGTCCTCGGCGAGGAGCTTCTCGAACTCGCTGTAGGGCACGACCTCCACCGTCTGCATCGTCTGCCACCACTGATTGAGGAGCAGGACCGCGAAGAGGGCGAAGATCAGGTATGCGATGTTGAACTGGGTGCGCCGTTCCATGCCTTGGATTTTCGGCCTTTCTCTTGAAAATCAAGAGCGAAGCCCCATCTGCCGGTAAGGATGTCCACTGTGAGTTCCCCTTAGGGATCAACGGCATGCGATTCGACAAATTCACCACCAAGCTGCAGGAGGCGCTCGCCGAGGCGCAGTCGAGCGCGCTCGGTCAGGACCACCAGTACATCGAGCCGCAGCACCTGCTGCTCGCGCTTCTCCAGGACGAGGGCATGGCGGGCCTCATCGCCAAGACCGGCGGGAGCCTGCGCGGCCTGAAAGAGAACCTCGCGCAGTCGATCGCGCGCCTGCCGAAGGTCGAGGGCACGCCCGGCGAAGTGCACGTCTCGCGCGATCTCGCCCAGCTCCTGAACGTCGCCGACAAGGAAGCGCAGAAGCGCGGCGACCAGTACATCGCCTCCGAGCTTTTCCTCCTTGCCTGCGCCGGCGACAAGGGCGAGGCCGGCCGCATCCTCAAGCAGGCAGGCGTATCCAAGGCGGCGCTCGAAAAGGCCATCCAGGAAGTGCGCGGCGGGGAAAGCGTGTCCTCGCAGCAAGGAGAAGACCAGCGCCAGGCGCTCGCGAAGTACACGCTGGATCTCACCGAACGGGCAAGGCAGGGGAAGCTCGACCCGGTCATCGGCCGCGACGAGGAGATCCGCCGCTCGATCCAGATCCTGCAGCGGCGCACGAAGAACAACCCCGTGCTCATCGGCGAGCCCGGCGTGGGCAAGACGGCCATCGTCGAGGGGCTCGCGCAGCGGATCGTCAACAACGAAGTCCCCGATTCGCTCCGCAACAAGAAAGTCCTGGTGCTCGACATGGCCTCGCTCCTCGCCGGCGCGAAGTACCGCGGCGAGTTCGAGGAGCGCCTGAAGTCGGTGCTGAAGGAGCTCGCCAAGGACGAGGGCAACACCATCGTCTTCATCGACGAGCTCCACACCATGGTCGGCGCCGGCAAGGCCGAAGGCGCGATCGACGCCGGCAACATGCTGAAACCCGCGCTCGCGAGAGGCGAGCTGCACTGCATCGGCGCGACCACGCTCGACGAATACCGCAAGTACATCGAGAAGGACGCCGCGCTCGAGCGCCGCTTCCAGAAGGTGCTGGTCGGCGAGCCGAGCGTCGAGGCGACCATCGCCATCCTGCGCGGCCTGCAGGAGCGCTACGAGGTCCACCACGGCGTGGAGATCACCGACCCGGCGATCGTCGCCGCGGCCGAGCTCTCGCAGCGCTACATCACCGACCGCTTCCTCCCGGACAAGGCGATCGACCTCATCGACGAGGCGGCGGCGCGCATCAAGATGGAGATCGATTCCAAGCCCGAGTCGATGGACCGGCTCGAGCGCCGCCTCATCCAGCTGCGGATCGAACGGGAAGCCGTCAAGAAGGAAACGGACGAAGCTTCGCGGAAAAGGCTGTTTCTGATCGAGGAGGAGATTTCCCGCCTGGAAAAGGACTACGCCGACCTCGAGGAGGAGTGGAAGGCGGAAAAGGCGCAGGTCCAGGGCAGCCAGCACGTGAAGGAGGAGATCGAGAAGCTGCGGCTGCAGATGGACGAGGCGAGGCGCAAGGGCGACTGGCAGAAGATGTCGGAAATCCAGTACGGCAAGCTGCCGCAGCTCGAGGCGCAGCTCAAGAACGCCGACAAGCAGCCGGTGAAGCCGAAGCTGCTGCGCACGCAGGTCGGCGCCGAGGAGATCGCCGAGGTGGTGTCGCGCGCGACCGGCATCCCGGTGTCTAAGATGATGCAGGGCGAGCGCGAGAAGCTCGTGCGCATGGAGGACGAGCTGCACAAGCGCGTGGTCGGCCAGGACGAGGCGGTACGGCTCGTGTCGGATGCCATCCGCCGCTCGCGTTCAGGGCTTGCCGACCCGAACCGGCCGTATGGAAGCTTCCTTTTCCTGGGTCCGACGGGCGTGGGCAAGACCGAGCTCTGCAAGGCGCTCGCCGCGTTCCTCTTCGACTCGGAGGAGCATCTCATCCGCATCGACATGTCCGAGTATGGCGAGCGGCATTCGGTGGCACGCCTGATCGGCGCGCCGCCGGGCTACGTCGGCTACGAGGAAGGCGGGCAGCTCACCGAGCAGGTGCGTCGCAAGCCGTACTCGGTGATCCTCTTCGACGAGGTGGAGAAGGCGCATCCCGACGTGTTCAACGTCTTCCTGCAGATCCTCGACGAGGGTCGGCTCACCGATGGGCAGGGACGCACGGTGGACTTCAAGAACACGGTTCTCGTGATGACTTCGAACCTCGGCTCGCAGATGATCCAGAGCATGGCGCTTAGTTCACCGAACACCGACTACCAGGTGGTGAAGCTCGCCGTGATGGGCGAGGTGAAGACGCATTTCCGCCCGGAGTTCGTGAACCGCATCGACGAGATCGTCGTGTTCCACGCGCTCGGCGAGGAGCACATCAAGTCGATCGCGCGCATCCAGCTGAGGATCCTGGAGAGCCGCCTCGCGAAGATGGACTACGCGCTGCAGGTCTCGGACGCGGCGCTGGGCGAGATCGCCAAGGTCGGCTTCGACCCGGTGTACGGCGCACGGCCGCTCAAGCGCGCGCTGCAATCGGAGATCGAGAATCCGCTCGCGAAAGCGATCCTCGAGGGGCGCTTCGCGCCGAAGGACACCATCGCCGTGGATTACCGCGGCGGGCGGATGGTGTTCGAGAAGACGGTGACTAGGGCCGCTGCGTAGCGAGCCGGTTCGGATCGACGATCGTGAACTCGTCGCGGCCGATGCGGCCGTCGCCGTTGCGATCGATCGTGATCCAGTTGCCCGCCGCGGCCGCGTCGCTCGCCAGCTCCTCGGTGCTGAGGTAGCCGTCGCGGTTGCGGTCGAGGCGGTCGAAGAGCGCATTGCTCTTGTCGGCGTCGCGGGCCGGCGGCTTCACCGCCGCGGCCGTGCCACCACCCGAAGCGTTTTGGGCATCGCGCCACTGGCCCGGGTCGCGCGGCTCGAGGAGCTGCGCGGACGCGGTAGCGGCGAAAGCGACAAGCGCAGCGGTAATTAGCAGTCTCATTTCCTAAACCCTCCTGTCGGCGGCGCGGCGCAGCGGATGGCCGCGCGTCACGGTGGCTGACTCTTCCCGGCTGACGTAGCCCTCGATGTCGCGCTGCAGCCGCTCGGCGAGACGACGAAGGCGTTGCACGTCCCGTGCCATGGCGTCGGCCTGCTCGTACGCGGGGCCGACCACCTCGTTCTGCACGCGCTCGAGCGTGCCTTGCGTGAGCCGCAGGAGCTCCACGAGATCGTTTGCTGCGTGCAGCGCTCGGCTGCCGGATGCGCCGTCCATGCGCGCACCTTAGCCGCGGCGCGGCGAAACTTCCGGCTCAGGGGAGCGCGGCGCTATGCGCCGCGCGGCGCGTCGCTAGCGGGCGACGGCGAGGGAGGGGACGGGGACGAGCTCGGCGCGGATGCGCTTGCTCGCCTGGAAGAGCTCTTCCCACATCCCGTCGGTGTCCTTGCGGAAGATGGTATTTACGTCCGCGCCCTGCACCGACCACAGGCCGCGATCGATCTCGCTCTTCAGCTCGCCCGGGCGCCAGCCGACGTAGCCGACGAAGTAGCGCGCCTCGTTGGGCGTCGCCTCGATGACCTGGTCGATGGTGTTGGCACGGAAGGCGAGGTACAGGTTCTTCATCAGCAGCACCGACCCCTGGCCGGGCGCGGCGTCGGCCTTCACCAGCGCGACGAGCGCGCCGCGCGAAAAGGGGCCGCCGTAGTACACCGGGTCCACCACCTTCTTGGAAGGCTCGTGCTCCGGGAAGAGGCTGGAAAGCGAGCGGCGGGTGGGCCGGTTCAGGATGACGCCCACGTGGCCGCCGTTGGGCGCCGGCGCGGCGAGGAGCACCGTCTGCCGATAGTCCATGTCGCGAAAAGCAGGATGGGCCACCAGGATCAGCGCATCTTCCTGCTGCGCGCTCGCCGCACTGGAAGCGAGCAGTCCGGGAACGAGCAGGGCGAAAGCGAGGAGCAGGGAGCGGAGGACGTTCATGAGCCTAGTATAACGAGCCTGTCTTTTTTCGACAGGGCGGGCTTGCCCGCGTTGCGGAAAGGCGCGTGACATTTTTTGCCATTTTGTCATCGGGGCATCGCTACGCGCGTAGCGTTTCGTTCGGTTCTGGCGCCGCGCGCCTTTTCCAGCAGCTCGCGCCAAAGGCCCGCGGTGTCCTCGCGGAAGACAATGTCCTCGCTTGCCGGCAGGACATACCAGGCGTCGCGCTGCAGCTCGCTCTGCAGCTGGTTCGGGATCCAGCCGGAAAACCCTTCATAGACGCGCCGGCGCGCTCCGGCCTCCAGCACGCGCGCGAGGTTGTCCGGGTGCATGGAGAGATAAACGTCCTTCATGACGGGAAACGCGGCCGGGAGCTCGCGCTCCCAGCGAAACAGGACGACGAAGATGCCGCGCATCACCGGGCCGCCGGAATAGACCGTCTCGCCGGTCTTCTCGTGCTTGCGCACGGTGGGGCGGTTGAGGATCACGCCCACGGTGCTCGCATCGGGCGCCTGCGTGACCAGCACCACGGTCTCGTGGAAGTTCGGATCCGCGAGCTCGGGCTTCGCGACGAGCAGGACGCTGTTCGGCGCCTGCGCCGCCGCGGCCGCGGAAAAAAGAGCGATCGCCAGCGCGATCCAGCGCCCCATGCGCCGGATTATGCTCGCTTGCGCCTTTTTTCCCGCAACGGCACGGCGATCCACAGAGTCGAGAACACGGCGAGGAATAGCGCCGCCAGGGCAAGCGCGAAAGCGTTGTTGGCGGTGATGAGCTCGGCGACGATGTAGACCTCCAGGCAGATCCCCAGCATGAGGGGAAACATGCCGGCCAGCAGCAGATTCGAAGTGAGCCAGATGAACCGCTCGCTCACCGTCTCGGGCTCAGCCTGCCGGTGGAGCGCCGCGGGCGCCATGACGAGCGCGATGGCGAGCACGACCAGCGCGATCGCACCCAGGTGCATGAGCTGCTGCGTGCCTGAGAGCTTCTCGAAGCCGTCGTCGATCACGGCGACCAGTTGGAAGCCGAAGAGCGCCTGGATCCCGGGCAGGACCATGCGGCATTCCTCGAGGATGAAACCCGCCGCGTTCTCGAGCGAAACCTCCTTGATGCGGCCGCCGTCGGCCGGTCTGGCGATGCCCATACCCCTATGGGTACCACGCTACTTGCGTCCGCGCGGCAGCGGATTGCCGTCCTTGCGATAGGCCGGTGGGACGTAGATATTGAGCGTCTTCAGTAGGCCCCGGCCGACATTGCGGATCTCGTGGCGGTCGCCGTGCTCGATCAGCATCAGGCTGCCGGCCTTCAGGCGGTAGCGCCGTCCGTTCACGAGGGCGGACGCCTCCCCGGAAACGATGAAGATCCACTGGTCCGCGCCGCGGTGCCGGTTGCTCGGGTCGCCTTCGGCCTTTCCCGGCGCAATGACCATCTCGGCCGCCTGGCCGCGCCGGTTCTTCATGTGAACGCGGAAGCCTTCGCCGAACCGCAGGTGCTTGCGCTTCACCGCCGCCTCATGGCTGCCTCATTGCTTCAATACGCGGTGCCGCCACCAGCGGGTGATCTGGTCCATGCACGGCGTGAGGACATGCGAGACCCCGAGGAAGCCCAGGCCAGCAAAAAGCCCAATCGGGGCATACCACTCCTCATGCAAAAGGCTTGCCGCGACGAGGAGGGCTACGCCAACCGCCGCGCAGGCCTGGGAAAAGAACGTCCTCGATCTCGATAACGTCATGGGCGGGGCGCGACGACCACGCCCCGCAATTGTGCTTTGTCGATCGCGGCCTTGACGAGCCCCCCGGCCTTGGCCGCTTCCACAAAATCCCTCGCGTGCGCCGCTGCGCCTGCCCGGCCCTTGGGGAGCGCCATCGCTGTTTCCTCCCCGCCGAATTCGCCGTCGAGCACGCGCGAACCCGGGACCTTCGCCGCCTGGGCCAGCATTCCCGCTTTTGTGCCGAACGCCGCGTGCGCTCCGCCAGCAGCGATTGCCTGCACGGTCTCGCCAAGCGTCGGTAGCCGCACAATCGTCGCATTGCGAACCGTGCGGGAAAGGTGCGCGTCGGGCGAGCTTTTCTCGAGCACGGCAATCCGAACCCCGGCTCGATCGATATCGGCGGGGCTGCCCAGCGCGGAGTCCTTGGGTACCAGGTAGCTGAACTGCACGATCATGTAAGGCGGCGTGAAATCCACCACCTGCGCGCGCTCGGCGCTGGTTCCCATGAAAGCGACGTCCCACGCGCCCGACTTCGCTCCCTCGAGCAGCGGAGGGAACGAGGTGTAAGGCACCGCCTCGAAAGGGACGCCCAGCTGCCGTGCCAGTTCGCGGCCGAGATCCATGGCCGGCCCGCGCAGCTCTCCGCTCGCGGGATCCTTGACGGCATGCGTAGGCGCAGTGGCTAGAAAGCCGGCGCGTAGCTTTCCGGTCGGCGCCAGCGCTTCCCTCGCCTGCGCCGAATTGGATGGGCTAGTGCCCGCGCAACCGTTGAGCAGCAGCACCAGCGTCACCAGGGCGAAAGATCGAATCGCGCGCATCGCATGCTCCTTTCGACGAGGCCCCAAACGCTATGCGTTTGCCGCCCAGCCTCGCAAGGGAACTATTACCGATCCGCTCGCCTACCAGCGCGGTGGTGGCTTGCGCAGGATGGTGACGCGCCCGCGTCGCGCCGCGATGTATCCGCCCCGGCCGAGGTCGCGCAAGAGCCGCCCGACCATCTCGCGGCTCGCGCCGACGCGCCGGCCAATTTCCGCGTGCGAAAGCTCGGCGACCAGCTTGCCGTCTGCCTGCACGGCGCGCGCAAGGAGAAGCTTCACTACGCGCGCGTACACGTCGTCCATCGTCAGCGTGCGCGTAGTGCGCAGAAGGCGGCGGAGCCTCCCTATCACCTGGAGCAGCAGTTCGACCGCGAGCTCTGGGTGGCGGAGGAGCAGCTTGCGCAGTTCGTCGATCGGGATCGAGGCGACACGCACGTCTTCAAGCGCGGCCACGGACAGCAGGATCGGCTCGCCGCCCAGCGTGACATCCGCGAAATGGCCACCGGGCCCTTCGGCGGCGAGGTTGAGCCGATGGCCTGCGTCATCGCGCCAGAACCACTGGATCCGGCCGGCAAGGATCACGTTGAAAAGATCAAGTCGATCGCCTTCGTTGGCAATGACGGTGCCTTTGGCGAAGCGGCGAACCACGAAGCGGCGCGCCGCCGCCGCGCGCTCACGGGGGCCGAGCGCTGCGAATAGCGGTATGGCCGCGAGCTCGCTACCGCTCGGCCTCGCGGTTCGCGGGAGAGGCTGTCTTCGTGTCATGCACCTCAGCTGCGCTGCGGATCGAAGTACACGCGGGGGACGTACGGCGCGAGGCGCGGCGGGATAGTGGCGGATTCGAGGAAAGGCACGTCCACCATGCCCGGTCCGGAGCTTTTCGCCACCCTGCGGTGTATCACCTTACCGTTGAAGAGCCATCGGATCTGCGCCGCCGTGAGCACGAGGACGACCTCGCGCGTACCCTCAGCGTGGACCTCGTAGCCCTCCTGCTTGAGGAGCTTCGCCAGCGCCGAGCGATTGGTTGCGTACGGAGGATCGAGCTCGGCGAATACCGTGTACGTTTCCTCCGCCAGCGCCGGCGCCGCGAGGAGCAGCGCGGCAAGCGCAAGGCTAGCTGAAAGCCGGGATGCCGGTCTGCGCACGCCCGAGAATGAGCGCATGGATGTCGTGCGTGCCTTCGTAGGTGTTCACCACCTCGAGGTTGACGACATGGCGGATGACGCCGAACTCGTCGGAGATGCCGTTGCCGCCCAGCATGTCGCGCGCCATGCGGGCGATGTCGAGCGCTTTTCCGCAGGAATTCCTTTTGAGGATCGACGTGATTTCCGGCGAGGCGATTCCCTCATCCTTCATGCGGCCCAGGCGCAGGCAACCCTGCAGCCCGAGGGTGATCTCGGTCTGCATGTCGGCGAGCTTCTTCTGGATGAGCTGGTTCGCCGCGAGCGGTCGGCCGAACTGCTTTCTTTCAAGAACGTAGTTTCGCGCCCGGTGCCAGCAATCCTCCGCAGCCCCGAGCGCGCCCCAGGCAATGCCGTAGCGCGCGGAGTTGAGGCACGTGAACGGCCCTTTGAGGCCGCGCACCTCGGGGAAGGCGTTCTCCTCCGGGCAGAAGACGTTGTCCATCACGATCTCGCCGGTGATCGAGGCGCGCAACCCCACTTTTCCGTGGATGGCCGGCGCCGACAGGCCCTTCATGCCTTTCTCGAGGACGAAGCCTCTTATTTCGTTGTCCTCCTTCGCCCACACCACGAAGACGTCGGCGATCGGCGAATTCGAGATCCACATCTTGCTGCCGGTGAGGCTGTAGCCGCCCTGGACTTTCTTGGCGCGCGTCTGCATGGAGCCCGGATCCGAGCCGTGGTTCGGCTCCGTGAGGCCGAAGCAGCCGATCAGCTCGCCGCTGGCGAGGCCCGGCAGGAACTTCTTCTTCGTTGCCTCGTTGCCGAACTCGTAGATCGGCAGCATGACGAGCGACGATTGCACGCTCATCATGGACCGGTAGCCCGAGTCCACGCGCTCGACTTCGCGCGCGATCAGGCCGTAGGAAACGTAGTTCAGTTCCGGGCCGCCGTACGCGGCGGGAATCGTCGGTCCGAGGAGCCCGAGCTCGCCCATCTCGCGGAATATCGCGGGAT
>Ga0196964_10001121_pt1 | contig 13993 bp, 10 predicted proteins | sample S1_10metaG_FD_148615 | JGI IMG/M metagenome (GOLD analysis project Ga0196964, IMG submission 148615) | Soil microbial communities from Anza Borrego desert, Southern California, United States - S1_10 | ecosystem: Environmental > Terrestrial > Soil > Desert | place: USA: California | collected...
CACCGTTTGGATACAGCACGCGTAGCGGGGATGCCGGAAAGGAAGGAGTAATGGCAATAAAACCTGAAGAGGGCTGTAGATTTTTTCTGTATTTACGTAGCCAGTAGTTGAAATTCGAAAGTGTAATGCGGTGCTCTTTGCAAAAGCTCAGGATGGTCTGACCACTTTGCTGCTGCAACTCTATGAGGGAAAACATCTCTTCCTGTCGGTTCGTTCTTTTCATAATCCGCAAAGTTAGATCTGCGCTTTTCCATTAGGAATATGTACTTGGACGGGCGGTTACGTTAAACCCTCCTTGCCAGAAAGAACATTCTTAAAAGTAACACAAGGTTAATGAGCCAATGAACGCTAAGAATGACCAGCAAGTAAAACCACCATGCAAGTCCTGCCCCGTACTGAGATTTATAAGCCATCCCATAAAAAAAATAAATACTATAAGCAACATGTATTGCAAGATTAACAGTAAGGGTCTGCTTCCTGTTTCTACTTTTCATGGTCAGTCCTGCGAGTGTTAACCAGTAGACGACATAAGCAAATAGTAGAAGTTGATTGTCTTCGTTCATTCATTTTTTAGGTCTGCAATTACAGCCAACGTCAACGCATTGCCGAAGGTGGGGCAATAGCATTTCGTCAGCTTAAATTTAGTACATAAGTTTAATAGTATTCAATTGTTCAGCACTTGTTCGTCAGCCCCACTTTTGGCAATGCACTGTTGGTGGCTGGGCTTCGTCACACAGCAGGATTGAAACGGTTAAACGACTGCCAGTATTTGTCTTTGTAAATATCATAGGAAATCTCTATCTGCTCTGCGTAGTCATTTTGCACTTTATACAGCACTTTCGAGGGTTTTCGAAAGTCTTTGCAAGCAAAGTAGATTTCTCTTACGTCTTTAGCAGTTTGCCTGCCAATGTTCAAATAACCAGTAAAATCCTTTAGTTGCTCTGTGATGTTGTCTTCTACTTCGTCAAGAAGTTGGTATGTTTCCTCATCAGGCATTCCATTGTTATTGCTACCGTCATACGGTATTTCTACCGTTAAAATCCAAGGATGGGATGCCTTGCCGTTCCACTGCAGCAAATCTGTATTGATGACAGCTATAAGTTTATTTCCGCTTTCCAATTCGGCTTCCAAGATGGAGTATTCGTCATTTTCTGTGTCGTGTCTAACGCCTTCGTACTTCTCAATAAACTCTTTTTGCCGCCACTTTAGATAATCCTTGAGCTTTTCAATCGGAATTAGCTCCTTCTTTGCTTCATTTCTACTGGCAATTTGCAGATTGTCAATGGTTACAGCAAAATCCAATTCACCAAGGTAGTTGTCCAGGAAAATATAAATGCCATTGGTAATGACAGCTTTGTTTTCTTCAGTCAAATCATTATGTACGACAGTTATATCTATTTCATCTGGATAGTCAGAATGGTCGTTTGAGTAGAAGCTCAAGTTTACATCATCAAACTTGTAGCCTGACATTTCAATGCTTACATCTTTTATGTCCAATGCAGGTTTCAGAGCCGTGAATTTCCATCCACCAATCTTTGGCGCTGCAGCAACAAGTTCTTCAACAAAAACAATGTTTTTGATAGTTCCGTCAGCCGTAATCACCAATTCAGCAGTATTGTGGTCATACATCCCTGTCAAATACCAGAAGCCATCTTTCAGTTCATTGAGTTTGGGTGAAAGTTTATTGAAGAAATCCTTTTCAATGTCACCTTGTCCCTTTACAACTTTGAAGAAGGTCTTTTCATTTCTGTGAAACCAATTCCAGAAGTCGCCATATGTTTGAATAGGTTCGTCTTTTGTCTTGAAGATGCTCTTTAGAAAACTCATAAGTCAGTTTGTTGCTCTTTGAAGATGGTAGAGTGTCCCACTTAGCCTTGCCACCAACGGTTAACGTATTGGCGAAGTTTGCTAATGAAGATAGGCAGTAAGCTAAAGCATAGCAAACAAATTTTGCCAATACGGAGTTGTACGAAGTCGCTGCAACCGGAAATCTCCATTCTTAAGTTGATGGGGGCTCCTGCCTTTGGGAGGTATTGCGCAAAATCAGGGCTTTGCGAAGTACCTCGAACGCCTTGCAGGCGGCAAAGGCTGAAGCCTATTACTGATAGTTTTAGCCCCGCTTTTAAGATCTTCCCGAAGTGAGCGACCCGCCTCTTCACTTTGTCATTTCCAGCCGCTAACTTCGCCATCAAAGCGGGTATCGGCTGCAAGTCGATTAGAAAGCGAGCTTTCATCGCCTCCCAGCGACAGCTTTGAAGGAGAACCTCTCGTAAAGATCTTTTTCCTGCCCAGGGCTTAAACCCCTTCCCAGCTAACCTAAAGCCTCATCAACGTTCCTCAGCCGGTTGCGGCTATTTTGCTACAACTCTCAAATATACGCAACGAATGTTAACAGTCTGAGATATAGCGTTTTTACTTTACAAGCCATTCCAGTCAAGGATCAGAGCGGCCAACAATACAAAATGCGCATTTCGCATTTTGTATTGTTTACCCTGCATTCGAATCTTCAGCAATACAAAATACGCAATGGCTTTCCCTGAATGGATCAGACAGATCGCCCATCCCGGCGAGCATCACCAGAAAACGGTTTTCTGCTTTCTCTTTTCCCAGGATGCTGAAAAGACTGACTTAATTGGATTCGAACCGTCTAGCAATTGTAAATGAGCAGTTTGTAAATCAAAAGAATAAAAGCAAAACAATGGCCGCTGAACTTCGGGGGCTTCATATTCTGTGATCCGGATTGGACTAGCTCCGCCGATCCCCTGGGTGGGGGCTACAAAGCCTTACTTTGCGCCCGCAAAGGAAACTTTTCTTTTCCGCCTCCGCTCTTTGAAAGCTCCGTCTCCAAGAAAAAATTGGATTATCTCCGCTGATCCCTTTGGGGGTGTCTACAACGCCCTGCGCTCAACGCGCAGTAGCTTTTTTATTCCCCTGCGCTGCGAAAAGCTGAGGCATCTTTCACATGGATTAGCTCCGCTGATCCATTTTGGGGGGCGTCACAAAGCCTTCCTTTGCCCTGGCAAAGGAACTTTTCTTTTCCGTCTTCGCTATTTGAAAGCGAAGCTTTCAATCGCTACGCCGAAAAAGAAAAGCCTTCCACATTCGTGGAAGGCTTTGTGATCCGGATTGGATTCGAACCAATGACCCTCAGCTTAGAAGGCTGATGCTCTATCCAACTGAGCTACCGGACCGGATCAGCTGGGTATTGATCTCTCAGTTTTCAGCGGGGGCAAAAGTAAATAAAATGATCAAAAAGCGGTGACCGCGGATGCTAAATTTCTTATTTTGTTGGCAGGATGAGAATCAGCTTTATCGCCAGCACACGTTATGCGCTGGCAGGGCTCAGGAGCTTTTTGGGGAATGAGCGCAATGGCCAGCGGCAATTAATTATCGGCATCTTTGCGATCATTGCCGGTTTGGCGTTCGGCATCAGCAGGTTAGAGTGGATCGCGCTGATCTTCTGTATATTGCTGGTCATCGGGATGGAGATGATGAACACGGCGGTGGAGAAGACCTGCAATTTCATCACGCCCGAGATCCGCCCGCAGATAAAGCTGATCAAGGACATCGCCGCCGGGGCGGTCCTGTTCTGCTCTTTCGGCGCCGCCATCATCGGCATCATTATCTTTTTACCTTATATAGTCAGGCTGCTCAACGGTTTGGACGGATGAAACGACTCCTCAACATTCTACTGCTCTGGGGCTTCTGGGGCTTTGCCCTCGGCGCCTTTCTCTTGCTCGGTCCTTTAAGAAAGGTTCTTGACTACGCGCGCTCGCATGGCTGGTCGGAAAATGAGGAGAATATGGCGGTCTACGGTGCCATCCTCGTCCTGGTGCTGGTCACCTTCCTGCTCGCCTGGTTCTCCGTGCGGTACTATTACCGGTCTATCTACAGTCCGACGAACAAATACCTGCTCTGGATCCTGCCGGTGATGGGCGCGGGCATCGCCCTGTACCTGTTCATGAAGCCAAACCTGATCAATGCCGACAGCAGCCAGGAGACCAGCGTTTCCTCGCAGTTCACCATTGGTCCTTACCCGGAGCCCGGCAAGCTGAAGGAGCTGAAACGGCAGGGATATACTGCGGTCATCAGCCTGCTCCACCCTGCCGTGGTGCCGTTCGAGCCGAAGCTGCTGGGCGAGGAAGCAGAACATGCAAAGGATGCGGGACTGGAGCTGATCAGCATCCCCTTCCTGCCCTGGGTAAGCAATAACGAAGCTTCCATAGATAGTCTGCGCAAGCTGGTGCGGGCGGCAAAGGGAAAATATTATGTGCACTGCTACCTGGGCAAAGACAGGGTGAACGTAGCCCGCAGGATCATTGCCCAGGAAACGGGCAGCAGCATCCAGTCCGAAGGCATCGCGCTGCGTTCGATGGATGATATCCACCAGTTCGAGCGGGGTGCGATACAAAAGCTGGAAAAGGATGTGTACCTGGCACCCATGCCGACGAAGGAAGAATATATGGGCTACATCGTTGCCGCGGGTTTCGGCAGCGTCATTGCCCTGCTGGACGAATCAGACCCGGGGACTGCCGCCCTGGTAAAGGAAGAAAAAGCCTGGCTGGAACCTTATAAGATCCCCTACCTGCTGTTTAACGTAAACGAAAGCTCGCCGGAAGCCCTGTTCCGGAAGATCGCCGATACCGCGCACAAGCTGCCCCGCCCGCTGCTGATCCATACCTTCCGGTCGGAGGATAAGTCTACGCAGCGTTTCCTGGATGCTTACAATAAAAAATAAGGATTAGTTCTTAGGAGCCAGGGGAACCGGTGCTGGTGCCTCGCCGTCTTTCAGCGGCTGCACAGGGATCAGGTCCTGCACATAGGTCCAGCGGTTGCCCGACCAGCGGAAGCCGTCGTATTGTCCGCTCGGCACATAGGTATATTTCCGGTTCGGGTCGTTCGACTGTGACACCAGCCGGTCGAAGTAGATCAGTTTCAGCTCATCGTCCCAGTTCAGCGAAGCCTGCACATCCTTGCGGTATTCCATGATATACCTGTTGATGGTACCGTTCTGGTTGTTTTCCGAAGCCACCCCGAAGATCGGCGCACCGAAACTGATGCCGTTTTCCGTGATCCGCATCGGCTCCAGTACTTTTTTATTGGATACAAGATTGCTGGAATTCAGTCCGAACAGGGTATATATCTTCTCTCCCCTTACCTCATTGGTCAGGATCCGGTAATACAGGGCGCCGAACCAGCGCTCGTTGGTCAGGATGCTGTCTTCTACGCCCTTGCCCAGGTCGGTAGTGCGGTCAAACAGCGGGTAGAGCTTCAGTCCGGAGCCAGCCATCTGCACCGCACCGTAATAGCGGGGGCGGATGCCATCGGGCAGGATGGGCCAGTTAAATATGCGGAAGGCGTTGTCGTCCGGTTTGATGATATTGATCTTTTTGCCCAGGCTGTCGAAGCCGTATTCATAGGAATTGGGTGTCTTCAGCGCGCGCACCAGCATTTTGGCAAACTTCTGGCAGTAGTCAACCCGGGTATCCGGGATAAACGCGGTGAACATCGAGTCGGAAAGAGCGATCAGCGAATCTTCCACCTTCCTCAGGTTCCTGACATCACCTTCTGAAAGATTTGTTTGTGCCCTGACCCCTCCTGAAATACACATAGCCAAAATAAAAAGGGAGGCGACAAAACTGCTTTTCAACATCGGTTTTTCGAATTTTATCAAACCTACTCAATTTCCCCCAAACAGCCCGATAATGAGTCGTTAAACTATGATTTTACGGCAAAAGCATCTATTTTCGGGCCTCAAACAAGACCTACTAATGCAGATCGTTCAGCAGATAGTTTTCCTCATCGTCACGGTCATTGCCGTCTTTATTTTTGCGAAGAAGGCAGCCGAAATCAGAAGAAACATACTGCTGGGCCGCGACGAGGACCTGAGCGACCGTCCGGGTGAGCGCTGGCGCAATGTGCTGCTCCTCGCCCTCGGACAAAAGAAAATGTTCAAGCGTCCGGTTCCCGCCATCCTCCATTTCTTTGTCTATGCCGGCTTCGTGCTCATCAATATCGAAGTGCTGGAAATTCTCATAGACGGCATCTTCGGCACCCACCGGGTATTCGGCACGGCGCTGGGCGGCTTCTATCCCTTCGTTATCTCCTTTTTCGAAGTGCTGGCGGTGCTGGTGCTGGTATCGGTGATCATCTTCCTCATCCGCCGTAATATATTAAAGGTGCGCCGGCTGAATATGAAGGAGCTGAACGGCTGGCCGCGCAAAGACGCCAACACCATCCTGTATATCGAGATCGTGCTGATGAGCATGCTCCTGATCATGAACATCTCCGATACGGAGCTGATGGAGCGCCGCGGCGAGCACGTCCATTCCTTCCTGGTGAGCGGGATGTTTGCCGGGGTGTTTTCCGGCATGTCGGACAATGCCCTGATCATCCTGGAGCGGGTATGCTGGTGGGGACATATCCTCGGTATCTTCGCTTTCCTGAACTACCTGCCGTATTCAAAGCATTTCCATATCATCCTCGCCTTCCCGAACGCTTATTTCCTCAGGCTTCGTCCGCAGGCGGAGATGGACAACATGAAGGAGATCCAGAACGAGGTGCTGTACATGATGCAGCCCGAGCTGGCCCCCGCCCCCACCGGCGAGCAGCCTGCCCAGCAGCGGTTCGGCGCCAGGGACGTGATGGACCTTTCCTGGAAGAACCTGCTGGATGCCTATTCCTGCACCGAGTGCGGACGCTGCACGGCCGTTTGTCCGGCAAACATCACCGGCAAGAAGCTTTCGCCCCGCAAGATCATGATGGATACCCGCGACCGGCTGGAAGAGGTGGGCGAGAACATCAACAAGAACAAAAGCTTCGTTGACGACGGCAAGTCGCTGGTGCACGACTATATCAGCGTGGAAGAGCTGCGTGCCTGCACCACCTGCCAGGCCTGCGTGGAAGCCTGTCCTGTGGGCATCGAACCTCTGTCTATCATCAACCAGCTGCGCCGTTACCTGATCATGGAAGAAAGCAACGCCCCCCAGGAGTGGAACCTCATGTCCGGCAATATCGAGAATAATATGGCCCCATGGAAGTTTAGCCCGGATGATCGGGACGCGTGGGTGAATCAGTAGGCAGTTAGCAGTTGGCAGTTGGCAGAGAACGGCGCGAGTGTTTAAGCGAGCAGTTAGCAGTTGGCAGAGGTAGGGCGCGAGCGAGCATAGTAGGCAGTAGGCAGTTAGCAGTAGGCAGAGAACAGCGCGAGTGAGTGTAAGCACGGAGTGGCGTGACTGGCCGGTGGTTGAGTAAGATGAGGCGTTTTTGGAATTGAATGACAGAATAAATAAGATGGTGTTCTTTTATAAACATTAATAAAGCATGTCGTTTGAGAAGCTGATTGTCTTTCAAAAGTCCTATGAACTGGCAATGGAGATTTTTCAGGCGACAAAGCAGTTTCCGAAAGAAGAAGCATACGCTCTGACCGACCAGCTGCGGCGATCATCCAGAAGTGTTTGCGCCAATATTGCGGAGGGTTACAGGAAAAGGGTCTATCCGAAGGTATTTGTGGCGAAGATGCTCGACTCGGATGGTGAATGCTCGGAGACGATCGTGCACCTGATGTTCGCGAAAGACTGCGGCTATATCAGCCCGGACTCATTTCTGGACTTCAGGAGCCGCTATGAAGAAATAGGTAAAATACTGGGTAGTCTGATCAGACATCCGGATACGTTGATAAATTATAAGCAGGGAATTTAGCAAGGGCGACCGGTAAATGAGGGCATTCTGCCTACTGCCCACTGCCTACTGCCAACTTTCCTCACAAAAACGAAATTACTGACATGATAAAGACGATGGCCGAATACGCCTCCACCGGCGAAGCTCCCGAAGTTCTGTTCTGGGTAGGTTGTGCGGGGAGCTTTGACCAGCGGGCGCAAAGGATCACGAAGGCGTTCGCTCAGATACTGGATAAGGTGGGTGTCAAGTTTGCCATCCTGGGCAAGGAGGAGATGTGCACCGGTGACCCGGCAAGGCGCTCGGGCAACGAGTTCCTGTTCCAGATGATGGCATACAACAATATCCAGGTCCTGAATGGCTACGAGGTCAAAAAGATTGTTACGGCCTGTCCGCACTGCTTCAATGTGCTGAAGAACGAATATCCTGCCCTGGGCGGCAGCTATGAGGTCATCCATCATACCACCTTCCTGCAGCAGCTGATCAACGACGGACGTGTCCGGCTGAAGGAAGGCGGCAGCTTCAAGGGCAAAAGAATCACTTATCACGACAGCTGCTATCTCGGAAGGGGCAACGGAATCTACGAGGCGCCCCGCGAGGTATTGCAGGCGCTGGATGTAGAGCTGGTGGAGATGAAGCGCTGCCGCACGAACGGACTTTGCTGCGGCGCGGGCGGCGCCCAGATGTTCAAGGAAGAGGAACCGGGCAATACCCGGATCAACTTCGAGCGGGCGGAAGAAGCGGTCCAGACCGGGGCGCAGATCATCGCGGCAAACTGTCCTTTCTGCACCACCATGCTGACCGATGGGGTAAAGAACAAGGAAAAAGAAGAGGATGTAAAGGTGATGGATATCGCCGAGATGGTGGCACAGTCGCTCGCGGACGCCTGATGATGACGAAACAGATCCCGCAGGCCGCCGGACAGGAGCAATGGAACAGCCAGCTCGTCGAAGACCTGCAGTTCATCAAAAAGCACCGGCGCTACCCTTTCCGGCGCATGACCCTGATGCCGCTGTTGGGTTCCGGCTTTGCCCTTGCCTTTATGGCCAGGATGATCTGGATGCTCATGGTGGTGAAACAGCGCCCGGACAACATCGCCTTCCTTTTCCTCATCACCTTCCTGGTGCTTACCCCCATCATCATTGCCGTAAAGCGGTACATTGAGCTTATCGGCTTTAAGGAGATACGGACGGGCTTTGTCCTTGCCGACAACCTGAAGCTGCTGCAGCAGTTTTTAAAAGAGCAGCAGCTCCTCGTGGCCCGGCATCCGGACGCGCCGGAGATCCTGCAGATCATCAGTCGCCCGCTGGAAACCTTCGGCGACGAGCGCGAGGTGCTCATCTTTATCGCCGACGACAGCCGGATCCTTGTCAACAGTCATTTCACCAGTAACCGGCGCCGGTTCCGGCTCTGGAGTGCGCCCACCCATCAGGGACCGATGATCCGGAAGCTAAAGGATTGGTTAAATTCGCGGCAGCAGGCGGGTACTGCACTCGTTAAGTGAGCTATAGTGCTTATTTTTACTGCCATGTACACCCAAGATGTCGCCGCGCTGATACCCCAGGATTTTAATGACGCGTCCAGAGTCTGGATCTTCCAGAGCAGCCGCCCCTTCATAGAAAAAGAGCAGAAAGAGATAGACGAGCAGCTATACCAGTTTTACGCCCAGTGGGCAGCCCACGGCGAGCCGGTGAAAGGCTGGGCAAAGCTCCTGTTCAACCAGTTTGTGGTGGTGATGGCCGATGAGACCGGCACCCATGTGAGCGGCTGCAGCACCGACGGCATGGTGCGGGTGATCAAGAGCCTGGAACGCCAGTATGATGTCAACTTCTTCGACCGTATGACCCTCACCTTCCTCGTGGAGGGCAAGGCGCAGATGCTGCCCTTCGGACAGGTACAATACGCCATAGACAAAGGCTATATCAACAAGGACACCCTGCTGTTCAATAACATCGCGACCACCAAAAAAGAGCTGCTGGAGACCTGGCTGGTCCCCGTGAGCCAGAGCTGGCTGGCAGAACGGGTCTCGTTTGAAGGAGCTTTGAATTAGTAGGCAGTAGGCAGTTAGCAGTAGGCAGTTAGCAGTAGGCAGATTTTCCGGCGCGAGAATAGTAGGGATTTAGAGAGCAGGAGGCAGAAGGCAGAAAAACCAGTTAGCAGTAGCCAAATGTAAATTGCGCAATGACTCAATGGTGGAACGCAAATTCGCAAAGGTGTAAGGTCGTAAAATCAACTGGGTGCGATGATAGCAGTATTTGCTGTTCAGGATTAGTCCTCAGTTCCATCAAGGTAAAAAGGGGGTCATTCCAAACCATTCTATCGCTGAAAAGCATTTTGAGGCTGCTGTGACGAATTCAACCTATTGTGGGTGGAAAAGCAGAAGCACAACTTACGAAATCACAAAGAAACGATTCCACAAAAAAACATCCTCTGCACTGTACCTAACCGCCCCAGCTGTTGTCTGCGCTGGCGCATGCAGACAACGGCATCCCCTCCTTGAAAAGGTGGGGAGCGCCCAAAGTTCAGGCACTCCGGACCGACCCGGTTCAATACTTTAATTAGATCCAATTGAAGAGCAGGATGCTAGATCGCGTCCGGACTCCTTCCCTGGCAAGGGAAGGTGGATCGCCTGAGGGACGAAGGCGAGACGGAAGGGTGTTTACGTAATGCTGACCCGTACGATCCGCACTCTTTCTCCCCTTTGTGTTTGGCGAAGTCTTTCGACTTCGTCATAGCGGTGGCAAGTCTTCAGACTTGCGAAATTCTATGTACGATGCCTCAAGAGAAGCGTCGTGCTTACAGTGGTAGGCTTTTGTTTTTAAGACAAACGCTCCGTGTTTTTAATCAAAGGGATCCTGCTATTTCTCAAAAGCATATGTCATCGGATCAAAGGCATCGTATTTTGTGTTTAAGGCAACGTGTTCTTTTTCCTGGGGGGTCTGCATTTGACCCGAAAGCTTCATGAGCCGCCGTAAACGGCGTCATCTTCGGCAGCGCTTCCATCAGGCTTTCCCTCATTCCGGGGATTCATCACGGCAACACCAATGTTCTCTTCACCGGCAGAATAGTTCGGAATGACAGTCTTTTTTTTCATTGACAGACCAGAAAATTTGTCCTGAACAGGAGAGATAGTGCTATCATCCTACACAAAACAGCTCTTCGGCTTTTACGCCTTAACATCTCCGCGCCTTCACACCTTTACGTTCCATCTTTGAGCAATTACACAATTTGTTTTTATCGGCAACTCAGCACATCAGCAAATCAGCACAACTTGTCCCGACTTTAGCCGGGATCAGCACATTCTCATTGCGCCATTGCGCCATTGAGCAATTAAGCCATTGAGTCATGTGCTCCAAAACCCTCTGTTTTCCGTATATTTGTATGCTTTTCAGGGGATTAGGAACAACAGGATTTTCCGGGATATTTCCTCTGGGCTTTTACCCATATTTGCAGTTTTAAAAGAAGTATTTGCCGGGGTGTTTGGACCGGTATGTAATAATTATATATCAGACAATGGAAGAACAGAAGATCGAACAGAGCGGACATGCCGAGCAGAACCCGGCACATATTAATGAAATGTATAAAAGCTGGTTCCTCGACTATGCCAGCTATGTGATCCTGGAGCGGGCGGTCCCTGCCATAGAGGACGGGCTAAAGCCGGTACAGCGCAGGATCCTGCATGCGATGAAGGAGATGGATGACGGCCGCTTCAATAAGGTAGCCAACATCATCGGGCAGACCATGCAATACCATCCCCACGGCGACGCCTCCATCAGCGATGCGATCGTAAACCTGGGACAAAAAGACCTGATGATCGAGACCCAGGGCAACTGGGGCGATGTGCGGACCGGCGACAGCGCCGCCGCCGCGCGTTATATCGAGGCAAGACTGTCGAAGTTTGCCCTGGAGGTAGCTTTCAATGCAAAAACAACCAACTGGCAGCTCAGCTACGACGGACGCAAGAACGAGCCAGTGACCCTGCCGCTTAAATTCCCGCTGCTCCTGGCACAGGGAGCCGAGGGTATCGCGGTGGGTCTTTCCACCAAGATCCTTCCCCATAACTTCTGCGAGCTGCTGGAGGCGGCGATGAAGCATCTGAAGGGACGGAAATTTGAGTTGTACCCGGACTTCAATACGGGGGGCATGGTGGATGTAACCAACTACAACGACGGCGCCCGCGGCGGAAAGGTGCGGGTAAGGGCCAGGATCGAGGAGATGGACAAGAAGTCGGTGGTGATCCGCGACGTTCCTTACGGTGTCACGACCTCCGGACTGGTGGACAGCATCCTTAAAGCCAACGACGCCGGCAAGATCAAGATCAAAAGCGTAACGGACAATACGGCGAAAGACGTGGAGCTGGTGGTGCAGCTGGCACCTGGCGTGTCTACAGACCAGACTATAGATGCCCTGTATGCATTCACGGACTGCGAAGTATCTATTTCACCAAATGCCTGCGTGATCATTGCCGACAAGCCTCATTTCGTCTCCGCCTCCGACCTGCTGAAATATTCGGTAGAACATACCAAGGCGCTCCTGCTGCGTGAGCTGGAGATAAAGCTGGGCGAGCTGGAAGACGACTGGCATTACTCCTCCCTCGAAAAGATATTCATCGAAAAGCGTATCTATCGCGATATCGAGGAACAGACCACCTGGGAAGGTGTGATCGAGGCGATCGAAAAGGGGCTGAAGCCGCATATCAAAAAGCTCCGCAGGGAAGTGACCCGAGAGGACATTGTGCGCCTGACCGAGATCAAGATCAAGCGTATCTCCAAATACGATTCCTTCAAGGCAGACGAATACATCCGCGGACTGGAAGACCAGATCGCAGAGACAAAGCACAACATAGAGCACCTGACCGACTATGCCATCAAGTATTATGAAGGGCTCCTGAAGAAATACGGCAAGGGAAGGGAAAGGAAGACGGAGATCCGCCTGTTCGAGACCATCCAGGTGAGCCATGTGGCCATTGCCAATACAAAACTGTACGTCAACTATAAGGAAGGCTTTATCGGTACCAGCCTGAAAAAGGATGAGTTCGCGTTCGAGTGTTCCGACCTGGACAATGTGATCGTGTTCCGCAAGGACGGCAAGATGATGGTGACCAAGGTGGCGGAAAAGACCTTTGTGGGCAAGGATATCATCTACCTCAGCGTGTTCATGAAGAATGACGAGCGCACTACCTACAATATGATCTACGTGGACGGCAAGACCGGCATCTCGTACGGAAAGCGGTTTAACGTCACCAGCATCACCCGCGATAAGGAATACGATCTGACCAAGGGCAACCCGGGCACCAAGGTGCATTACTTCACCGCCAACCCCAACGGAGAGGCAGAAGTGGTGGCCATCACACTTTCACCCGGCAGCAAAGCGAGGAACAAGGTGTTCGACTACTATTTCGAGGAGCTGGAGATCAAGGGGCGCAGCTCGCAGGGCAACCAGGTGACCAAGTACCCGGTAAAAAGCATCAAGCTGAAGGAAAAGGGCCGCTCTACCCTGTCGGCGCCGAAGATCTGGTTTGACGACAACTTCGGCAGGCTGAACAAGGACGGCAACGGTATCCTGCTCGGCCGTTTCGACGAGGGCGACCGCATCATTGTGTTCTACAAGGACGGCACCTATGAGTTAACGGATTATGAGCTGACCAACCGCTACGAGACGGATGCCATTGTCAGGATCGAGAAGTTCCACCCCGAAAAAGTAGTCACGGCGATCTATTACGATGCGAAGAATGGGGCCTACAATGCCAAGCGCTTCCATATCGAATCGCAGACGCTGAAGAACAAATACCTGTTCATCCGTGAAGGCGAAGGAAACTTCCTGGAGCTCGTGACGACGGCACAGGAGCCTGTGGTTATCCTGAAGTCCGGCAAAAAGAAATCCGAGTTGGTTACCGAAGAGGTGGCGCTGCACGAAAAGATAGATATCACCGGCTGGAAAACGGTGGGTACCCGCATTGCCGGCAGCGATCTGAAAGAGGTGTCGCTGGTAGGGGAAAATGAAGCTGTTTCAGGGGAAAAAGAAGCACCTACCCTTTTCTGATATGGGCAAAAATCGTTTTGGGAAAAATCAGTACCTTGCACCCCTTACTTTGTTGAAAGCCGGTATTTGATCAATGAAAAAAATAGAACTGGAAATAGTAGCATTATCGCATAGTATCACGCAGACGCATTCCTATGCGGTTGTATTGGGAGAAGTGAATGGATTAAGGCGTTTACCGATTGTAATTGGCGGATTTGAAGCGCAGGCAATTGCCGTAGCGCTCGAAAGGATGCAGCCTACCCGCCCCCTGACCCACGATCTTTTTGCCAGTTTT
>Ga0196964_10001122_pt1 | contig 13990 bp, 12 predicted proteins | sample S1_10metaG_FD_148615 | JGI IMG/M metagenome (GOLD analysis project Ga0196964, IMG submission 148615) | Soil microbial communities from Anza Borrego desert, Southern California, United States - S1_10 | ecosystem: Environmental > Terrestrial > Soil > Desert | place: USA: California | collected...
GTACAAGGGGATATGATGCAGAGTGCCTATGGCAACCAGTTGAAAATTGTAACGACAAGCAAAGTGAAAACGGCTTAGAAGTTTAGCGAATCTTCGCTTTTGGTAATAGAAATTGGGCGTAGGATTAGGAGAATCACCCCCATGAGATAGGGCAGTTTTTAGGCACCTTTATTGAGGGCTGTAGCGATGGGAGTTTTGCACTAGAGCCAAGGGAAAGGGCAGACAGTATCATGATCGCTATGAGTAACTATGCTGAGAGTGGAAGTAGCAAAAGTGTTTCAAACTGTGGCTCTTTGCTGCTGAGCAGGAAATCATCGACGATGATGAATTTTGAGTTTGCTCTTTGCCCCTAGTCAACACCAGGAGAATGTAATGTACGCACCACATAAAAAAGTGGTTCCTAAGAAAAAGAGCCTAGAAGAAAAGAGGCATGAGCAGAGCAATAGGCAGGAACAATCCCAAGTAAGCTCCTCCAGTCTTACACCTCTGCAAAGACCGAATTTCCCAGGGTTATCTCAGGAGCTAAACACTGGCTTAACTCAGGAAGCAGAACTCAACCAAGCCCAGGAAGTAGCCAGTGAAATAGACACGAAACTGGGTCTAAATGACCTGAGAAGAGACACAAGCGCTAGCGAGGTGAACACGGAAATATCGCCTCGGATTTCAGATCTGCAAATGAAATCAATGGGGTTAAACCAAACACAAGAATTAATACCCGAAGATGAACTGGTCGGCTTATCGCAGAGGCCGAGAGGGCAGGCAGTGATACAAGGACGTAGTGAAGTTTTGGAACCATTGGGCATAGAGCTGAAAGAAGACGTAGAAGGAGATCCACGAGATTCGAAACGGGGCTTCGAATCAATGAAAGGTGAGACACAAAGAGACGCAAAACAAGATAACGCTGTCCAACATCAAGCAGAACTTGGGTATCGACGCCAGCGCAATTTAGATTCAACTACTGCCCCTTCACTCCTTACCCCCTTTGAGATGAACGAAGAAGATTGGGAAGCAAGACCTGAGTATTTTGACCAGGGAGAGGGCTCACTAGAACAGTACAAGCGGGATGCCTCGCTATGGTTTAACACATTGTTTCCAAATGAGGATAGTCCAGAATATCAATCCCTAACCAAGGACCAAAAGTCTAAAGATCGACTGATGCGGGAACAACTGAAGCGCCATTTTTTGGCGATGGCAGTGCTAGAAGTAGAATTAGGGGCTAGGGAGGAAGCCGATAACCAGAACCCTGAGAACTTCGAGCCAATAGAGAGAAGACTGCCAGGTGTTCCTCTTGCGGCGATTGCCTCTCATGGGGGGAGACTTGCCTTCGATTCACAGGACAAGAAGTCCGGAGAAGAGTTCAAGAAGTGGTGGCTGGGTAAGAGTCTTAAGAAAGAAATAGTAGGTTCCGGATTTATGACACACGGTGCAAAATTTGACGAGAAAAGGGGGCGATGGATAGAAACGAAGGGTAATTCACAAGCACTCCAAGGATTGGGGGGGGCAAAGGATAAAGGAGAAATAGCCAGGAACAGGAGGATGCATTTTGCAATGGGAGGCATTGGAAACAGATTAAAAACCCCTGAAGGAAACGAGTCGATTGTTGGATACGCAGGGCGTCACAAAGAACAGTTAAATAAAAAGGGGGGAAAAGAGAACGTGCCTGGAGTTTGTTCTAGACAGCAAGGGGAGATGACGTTTGGTGCCTACACCGATAAAAAGTCGCAGGCGCAAAGGTTATGGGTCGGATTTGAGAATTCAGAACCTATCACTCGGAGTGTAACAGGCGCTTTCCATGGTCCAGGAGGAAAGAAAAATCCAAGAAGTATTACGGGGCAGGGAAAATGGTCAACGCTTGGGTTTACTGACAAGATAGGACAGATGCAGTCAGGCGAGGTAACCTCTGAAAAAGTGCAGCGTATGGAGGATCTATATAAGACTCTAAAAAGTAATATTTATGTTGAGAAGGCCTTCTATAAGCGAATACTAATCAGTACAACACAAGAAGAGCGCGAAGCAGCAATTGATGAGGTTTTAGGGCGCTCTCGACCAGAACGGCTATCAGAGGTAGCAGAATTAACTGAGAGCGAGAAAGAAGCAGGAAACACCTTAGAAGTACCTTCTGTAGAACAACTAATTTCTGAATATGCAGGGATTCCATACCCTGAGGAGGAGCAGATTTTAATAGAGGAACAACCAAAAGCTGAGGAGAGTAGTGAGCCGCATACATGGCCTTGGTTGAATGAGCAATTGAGCGAACCTATCAGGAATGAGAATAGTCTTAGCTCAAAGCTAGATGGAGAGAAGGGACAGGAACCTGAGGAGTCAACGACATTTCTAAGCAGCAATATTCCTAGCATTTCAGTCGCACCCGAGGATGCAAAAGCTCTAATAGCTCGTGACTATTTTGATCAACCCGTGGTATGGGACGAGGATTCAATGCCCATGCAAGTGAAGGAGCGGTTGAAAGAAACTTATGAAGCGCCACAAAAAAGGTCCGGATATCATAAACGCGGCCCTAAAAACCGCTAAGGCAGGCAGTCTAGAAAAAGCTACTACATAAAATATATAGTCTGATAGATATTCTTTCTTAAACATCTAAATACTCACATTCACCTTTAACACCATTCATTGAATCTACAACAATGAGAAATTTATTCAATAGATGGTACAAGGAAAGGAAAGCTTGACCAATGGATATGTACCAAACTATAACTAGCGATAAAGAAGTGGTTGTTTTGGAACAAGAGCAACAATTTCCCCAATCTATCCTTTGGCAGCTTCAGCGCAATTTCTTTGAGCAACAGGGTATCCAAGCCTGGCAACGGAGTACAGTACCTCACTACATCACCAGTAATCCCTATATTGCCAAGGCTTACGCTCAATTAGTTCTGGGGTTTCTACGCGACTGCCGCACTATTCCTAAACCCAAGACCTCTGATATTTCACTTTTAGATCTCAGTCAACCAATTTATATTCTAGAACTGGGTTCTGGTTCCGGGCGTTTTGCTTACCACTTCCTGAAGAAATTCCACGATTCTTACGCTCAATCCTCTATTAATCAATGCTCTGTCAAATACATCCTCACCGACTTCACAGAGCAAAATCTTAACTACTGGAAAACTCATCCATCCCTGCAACCGTTTCTCGAAAAAGGACTGCTCGACTTCGCCTGCTTTGATGCCGAAAAAGATCAGAGTATTACCCTGAGTCAATCAGGCGAAACACTCACTGTCGATACTGTAAAAAATCCCCTGATTGTTATTACCAATTACGTGTTGGATAGCATCCCTCAAGATCTTTTTCTTATCGAAAAAGGACAACTGCACGAAAGCCTCGTCACGCTTACCTCTCCCCAGGCAGAACCCAACCTCAACGATCCTGAAATTCTAAAGCGTTTGCAGGTTAGCTATACCCATCAGCCCGTCACCCACGAGTACTATGACGATGCGGCCCTCAATCATCTACTGCACCACTACCAGCAAACCCTGACCGATACCTATCTGCTGTTTCCCAGTGTGGCAATGCAGTGCCTCAACCGTCTGCGACAGATATGTGGCGATCGCCTCCTTTTTCTGTCTGGTGACAAAGGTTATAGCCGCGAAGAAGAGTTGCTATTTCGAGACGAACCAGGGATTACTCTGCATGGCAGTTTCTCGCTCATGGTCAACTATCATGCGATCGGGCAATATGTACAGCATCAGGGAGGCATATTTCTCACAACACCGCATCGTCACAATAGTCTCAATATCTGTGCTGCCTTGTTTGGGTCTCATCCACAAAATCACCCTGAAACTCACCTGGCATTTACCCAGGCAATGGTGCAGAACAGCCCCGATGACTTTTATACGCTAAAAAAAGCCCTTGAAAAGCACTACGAAACGCTTTCCATTGAGCAAATCCTGTCTTTCCTGCGCTTAAGCGGTTGGGATGCCGCCATTTTTCTGGACTGTTTTCCCGCCATTATGGAGCAGCTTGAAGATCTTCCTTCATCCATGCCAGAAGAACTCTTCTGGGCGGTGCAACATATCTGGGATACCTATTATCCAATTGGCGAACAGCGCGATCTTGCCTTTTACCTGGGAATGCTGCTCTACAGTATTGAGTATTTTCCCGAAGCATTAGAATACCTACAACACTCTTGCCAACTGTATGGCGACGATCCCAATACCCTCTACAACATGGGTATGTGCTACTACCGCCTACGCCAACTTGATCAAGCAATACAGTGCATGACACAAACACTGGAACAAAACCCTGAGTTTGAACCTGCCAAAGCTATGCACATTAAGTTCAGGTCTGAAGCAAACCGCATACATAGAACAATGTAACTGAGGAATTGGCTCAGAGCGAGTGCGATCGCGGTTGTGGTATCCATCATTGATCTGGGTAGGGCGATCGCACGGCTGGTGCTTATCTCACGCCTAATCTACTCTGCATTCCTAGTCAAGAAAAAGCAAAGTTGCGATCCAGGATACCTAAAAAGTTAACTACTAGCAGCAAACACTGCATCTGTGGTTAAATCCAACTGAGGAAATACACCAGAAACCAACTTCTCACCTGCTACAAATCGCCGCATTTGGTACTCTTCACCTTCAAGCCGACAGACCGTAATCGTCGGTTGTTTAGGCAGACCAATGTGACGCACAGCGCCTAGAGCACGGAAATCAACTATCCAATATTCGGCAATACCCATCGCTTCATATTCCACAAACTTATGACCATAGTCATCTCGCCAGTTGGTACTCACGACCTCAATCACCAGTGGAACTGTCTTACCCAATTGAATCACCGAAGCCGTTGACCATAAAGGCTCTTGTGGCAAGACCTCACGATTTAGAACGACCACATCTGGTATGTAGCCAGATCCTTCCGCCTGAGGCTTAATTAAACAGGATCGAGGAATAGAGTAAGGTAGCTGGTGGTGGCGGATAGTAAAATTCAGCTCAGCCCCCAAAAAGCCACTGACGTCTTCATGGGGGCCTGTTGGTAGCATCTCGATTACAACCCCTTCAATTAATTCATACCGACGACCATCATCCGGATACCACTCCAAAAAGGCCTCAAAACTCATCGGGTTAGCGACTTGTGCCTGAACCATAAGCGTCTTTCTCCAATCCCATCCCTATTCTAAAATGCTCTGCTAGAACAAGTGCGATTATCAATCCGATAGGTACATTTCTAATAACCCCCTCGTCGCAATGTGCACGATGTTGTAATGAACCCAGGTTTGCTATACAAGCCCCCTTTAGAGACGTCAACTCTCAAGGTCCTGAAGGCGTATCGAGTCCCGTCCAAGTAGATGCCCTAAAGTTGTGTTAGAAAACATCTACTCTGCTGCAGCGGCACGATTGAGGCGATCGCTCACTGACTCGGGAGAATCTACCTTAGTCCTTAATTCTTCAACACTCAACTTAGTAGAGCGTGCCCCCAAGCAAAGCGACGTTTGCCAAACTCAAAGGGCTAAATATTTAGCAGAGCTCTCGGTTGGCCTTGCATGGAGGTAGCGCCCAGTCATTGCTATGCTGGAGTGCCCCAATGTTGCCTGCACTAAACTAATTGGAGCACCTCGCTCCAACGCGTGTGTAGCATGTGCATGTCTAAACCAGTGAGCTGATACTTTACTGTCAATTTTTCCCTTAGCATTTTGAAACGTGCGCACATTAGCACGAATGGCAGCAGCTTTAATAATGCGGTGAATTTGGGATCGTGATAAGCCAAATATCAAATCATTAAGCCCAGCCTGACCTCGCAACGCTAAAACTTCGGCATATACGCTTGTTGGAATTAATACAGTTCTAGTTTTGGAACCTTTACCGAACAGCGTTATCTGTCCCTGTTGATTATCTCGATCCACTAAATCTTTCCATTTAAGAGAGCATAGTGTCTCGCTGACACGGCCTCCACAGGCGTACAGCAACCGCATTATTACTTTGTTCCTTATGTTTGTCTCTAGATGAATCATCATTATCACCTCGGCTTCAGATAATATCCGCTCATTTAGCGCATCATGAGCCTTGGGTGTTCTTAATGGCGCTCCGGTGTTGTATTGGAGATAGCCTAGCTTTTGGGCAAAGGTGAACAGCGATTTCAGTGCACGCAGAATAGTGGCACGGGTACTATTTGCTAACTGTCTGTCTACTAAATGAGTATCATATTCTTGGACATCAAGTAGCTTAACCTCTTTCAACGGCTTACCAACAAAGAGAAGAAATCGATGTGCCGAACGACGGTAGTAATCTATCGTGCATGGCGACCTTCCATGTAGCCATAAAGATATCAACTGCTCGTCAAGTGAATTTTCGACCAGGTTTGCTACCGCCTTCTCTTCAACGGATGTTATCAATTCCATACTTATTTAGCTCAACGTTTAGCTTTAGCTCTTTCTAAATGCCACTCGATAGGTCTTGAAGATATTCAGAGTTGGTGACTCCCCTTTAGTTCAATAGCGTGGTAGTTACTCAGTTCTGTAGCCAGTGCGATCGCGCCATTATTGCCGTAATGTTGCATTGAGATTAACCCAACAGCAACAACTAGGGAAGGCCGACTGCTCTATTTTTTAGCTGTTCGATCAGTCTAAAGGTTTCATCAATAGGGCAATCGCTCGCCAGTCTTCCCAAACCTCAGAACCACGCCGCAGCACTCCAATTGAGCCAGGAGGTAACCCAGTCACCTTGCTATCCGAGGATGTGAAGTACTCAATCAAACCTGCTGCATAAGCCTTGTGGTACCAATCATTGAACTCCGCCGTTGCACTAGTGGAGCGCTGAGCTGGCTTCCACTGACCTCGGATCGCATCCACCAACAACCCAGCGGGATTCTTCACCTCCCCACTCTGCTTGCGTTCTTTGAGCAGTGCGATCGCGTCCTGAACCGTCGTTAAAGTTGCTTCAAGCACTACTACCGCGATTTGTGGGTTCAACGGAATCGGGGCGATCGCCGCTTCAACTTGATTTAAAATTTCACGCTGCTCACCGCTTGGGGAAAAATGGTCTATTTCGGCATCTTGAACTAAGTTAGTTAGCCCTGCATTTAGATCTGAACATTTAAGAAGCTCTACATCTAAGGTTTCCCCTTGATTTTTTAACTCTTGGTTGTTTTGGTTTTTCTTATTTACAGCAACAGGGTGGGTGGAGGGTTTGTCTGTTGTCTTTAGTCTTTCTCTATAAGAGAGAACGGAGCTGTAAGGGTTTGAGGCCCCTATTTTGGACATTTCCATCCCAAGTTGGACATTTTGATCCAGGATTTGGACATTTTTGTCCGACTGGGGATGATTGGCCACCAGCTTAAAAATCTTGCCTGAGTACTTCCGCACAACCTCGACTAGACCTGATTCGGCGAGCTCCAAGAGCGATCGCTGGATGTGGCGAATGGAATAGGAGCGTCTACGACCTACTCCTGTCCACTCAGAAAACTCATTTAACTCAAATTCCTGTGGCCGTCCTGCGGGTCTGCGTCTCAACAGCCAACGGTATAGCTGACCTGCACAGGGAGTGAGTTGTAAGGCTAGAACGTCGTGCGCGTGTGTGACCCGCGCAAAAACTTCGGACATCCGTAGTTCTCCAGTTGTAATTTTGGGTGGAGAACTGCTAGCCTTAAATTGCGACATTTTGGGCTAACAGTCCTAAATTTTTGAACCAGCATTGGGTTCCCGCCCGGTGCTGGTTTCGCTTTTAAGGGGACTTTACTACAGCCGCAGCTAGTTCGTCTAGCGACATCCCCAGCAAGTCGCAGAGCTTTTTCATTTGAACTGGGGTGAGTCGAGGCATGTGAATATCTTGCTCCCAGTTGTAAATAGTGGACTCTGTCAACCCTAGGGCGATCGCAATTTGTCGTTGCGTCAGCTCTAGAGCCAGCCGTCGTTGTTTCAGTGTTTCCCCTAAAGTCATTCTTGTCAGCGTAACTATAAGTTAACTTGTGCTAGTTGACTAAGGCAAGAAAACGATTTAGCATTTGAGCACCCTCGCATCATTGGCCAAACACCAACGCAACACTGTGAGAAAGCTTACCGGAAACGGTTTGGTGATGTGAATGGCTGCAATAACCCTCAATAAACTCATCCCAAAGAGCACAACGCATGGGATTCTTTTGAAGTTTGTTTGGTGGCTACAGTGGTAACAATGATGACAAGTTAGGTGGCTCCAGCGAGAACGATCGCTCGTCAGCAGGGGCTCAGATGCCAGAGTGCACTGCCGAAGAGAATCAACGTACAATCGCCTGAAGGACTGGCAAGAAGGCCTTGATTCAAATAAAAGTTTAGAGACAAAGTAAAGTAAAGTACTGTACCCAGCCTTACACTACTAGAGATAGGATTATGAAGTTCTTCGAAGCCATCTCTATGCCAACTACTCAAGAAAGCTTGACCGTCTACCTCTCTCCTGCAGTGAAAGCAAAGCTAGCAGAATGGGCTAAGCAGGAGCAGCGATCTATGAGTTTTCTTGCAGCAAAGTTGATCACTGAAGCAATAGAGACTTGGGAGAAAAACACAGCAAAGAGTTAAAACCTTTCCTATAGGTGGTTAATGAAGAACTACTATCACAATCAATTTGACTATTTTTACGCTCAGCTTAAAGAACTTGTGGTTAAAGATTTACCCTAACTGGGCTTAAGAGGGCTTGTTCATGACACATAAGCGTATTGCAGTAGCAGCTCGAAAAGGCGGTGTAGGCAAGACAACGATCGCCTGTGGCCTCGCTTCCGTCCTTGCCAAAAAAGGGCAGAGAGTTTTAATTATTGATCTTGATCCTCAATCGAATGCAGCTTATGTTCTGGGAACTAACCCTACAGCTCCAGGAACAGCAGAGCTGCTTTCAGGTGGTTCTCCTTCATTTTTAGAGGCAGTGCCAAGGCTACATGTCCTACCAGGAGGACCCGATTTAGCAGGCCATAACATCCAATCACTCGACCCAGAAGATTTAGCAGATGCTGCTGCATTGCTGGAATATGACGCAATTATTTTTGATTGCCCACCTGGAGTTGAGTATCTAGAAAGACTAGGTTTAGTGGCTGCCGACACTGCCTTGGTTTGTACCGATGCTCATCCACTAGCAGTGATGGGAGCAGGGCGAGTTCTAAATGAATTAAAGCTACGTCAGCAAAAAGGCCGTCGAGGTGCCAAACGTTGGGCATTAGCGCTGAGCCGCATCGACCTGAGGCGATCGATGGATCAAGCCTTAGATGAGCAGCTAGCCAGTACCTATCCATCGATTAAACGGTTCATCGTGCATCAAGATTCTTCATTAGCCTGGGCAGCGGCTGAGCGAGTTCCCATCATGGAGTACGATGCAAACTGTAAAGGCGCAAAAGATTTACAAGCGATCGCGGACTGGGTGTTAAATGGCTAGACGACGGACTAACAGTGCAGCCTTATTTACCGAAGCTGCAAATACTGCTGATGCAATTCATCAGCAGGATCAAGCGATCGCCGCCAAAGTTGAACAGGAACGAGCCCAGAAGACAAAACTTCCCCTTGATCGCATCCATCCTAGAGAGGCTGATACGAGACCCATTCGCCCTGAGCACGTTGCTGATTTAGCTGAATCTATTGCAGTGTTGGGTTTGATTGAGCCGCTTGTAGTTGATAGCAAAGGCGTTCTGCTCGCTGGTGGTCATCGTCTATCAGCAATTCAATTTCTTAAAGAGAAGGATTCTGAAATTTATGCTCAGCAGTTTCCAGATGAGTTGATCCAGGTTCACATGATGGCTTTTGATGCTGAAGAGGAACCTGAACGAGCATTACAAGTCGAGCTTGCTGAAAATGAAAAGCGGGTGAACTATACCCGTGACCAAATTGAACGTCTAGCCGATCGCTTACGCAGCCTAAATTATAGGAATGTACGAGGGCGGCCTAAAGAAGGGGAAAAAGCTCTTGGGCCTGCCTTAGCAGTTGCGATCGGAGTTTCAACTCGATACGTCCGTAAAGTACTGAGTGAACAACGACAGGACACCACTGAAGAAAAAAATAGGAACTCAGATCCTATTTTTCAAAAGCTAAAGCTTTTAGGCAAAATCGAGACAGCGTTGGGAGAGCTGACAGCATTGCCAGAACCAGAACAACCAACTCGCTCAGAAAAGGCTCTATCCAAAGCTATCCCTACTTTCCTCAAAACTGTAAGAAACAATATCAACGAAACCAAAGTGATAATAAAGAAGCTGAAGTAATCCCACAAGAACAACTTTCTGTAGGATTGCATGCCAATTGCAGATGATACCTCTAACAAAAAGATACCAGCAGAGTTTTTATTCAATTGGTTTGCCTTATATAAGTTTGTTGCTGGAACCACGAACGGGAAGCTACCAGAGAACATGGCTGCGTTCGCATCTTTCCTTGAAAAGGGAAAGAAAATTAAGGGTTTCGTGAGATGCTGTTGAAGGCGTTTTTGGCGAAGCGTTCGCTGAAGCCTACAATGAAGCCGACGATGAGAATCAGGTAGACTTCGCGGGAGTCTAAGTCTTTAGATTTAAGTGTGGCGTTTGGTTGCTGGGGTGATGTTTGAATGTCGGGTCTAAGATACAGTTCTTGAGGGAGGATCTTGATTACTTCTACGGCTGGAGTGCTCAAAACGAGCATGACGACAATGCTAAATGTAGCTCCGATGAGTGGCTGGAGTAGCCCTAAAAGGAAGGGAGAATTGGAATTTTGCTTCTCAATGTCATCTATACGAGTAAAAATACTCACAATTCCGCCAATACCGCCTGCTAGTAGGGCTAACAAAAACCGATAAATGTGTTGGGTATAAGTTGTATCAGTAGACCATTTGAAGAAGACATTAGAAATGCCTGTTACTTGAGCATCTTCATCATACTTATCCAGTTTTTGGTAGAAGGTTTTTAATTCATTGCTTAACTTTGTACTTAAGTTTTGATTGCCCGGGACTGTATCTAAGCGGGTTAGTTGTATCAAGTCGTTTTGTAATTCGGTGCTTTGTTTTTTATCAAGTGAATTAAAGAAATCGATGAGAGTTAAAAGTGTTTCACTTTTTCTCAAACTGTTAATCTCAGCAATAATTTGATTGCGTGTCGCTTGAAGTTGGTTAGTGTATGCGGATATGCTTCCTGGTTCTGTGCCACGAACAACAGAAGAGGAAGTTGATAATCGACTATCTATCTGTTGATGGTCTGTAAGGCTTTCTAGCTCTAGGCTTAATAAGGTTAAGAGTTGATTTTGTTGATTCTGAAGAGGAGTTTTAGATGTTGGAGTATTTTCTTTATTAACTGCATCTGTAACAGAGTTTTGGCAATTGACTAAACTTGAGTCTTCTCTAAACCCTGTGAAGTCCTGATTTACCTGACATTGTGGCAAGGATGTGTTGAATGAAGATAAGAGGTTCGTAATAGAGGCAATTTTTTTATAGCTCAAGCCCAGCGCAATTTTATTGTCAGTTGGTACGGTCGATAGTTGAGCTAGAGGCAAGGCATTAGTTGTTGCATCAAAGGATTTTAGAACATTGTCTTGAAAGGTGTTAATCTCAGTTCTGGCTGCGGAGATACGTCTAGTATTATCGGCTCCGATTGATTGGACGACAAATTTGCCAATCAGCATGATCAGGCTAACACCAAAGAAAATGGAGAGCCAGATAAACAGCGAAGCGATGAGACCTGCAATGACCTTGCCTTTGAGGGTATTTTTATCGGAATAGTGGGCACCTTTGATGCCTGAGACTCTGCCAAGTAAGCGGGTGACATCCCGAAAGCGATTGACAAAATACCCTAAAAACCATCCGGTTGGTAGTGAGGCTAAATTCCATTGATAGCGGCAGAGCCATCTCTCAACTTCCAGGCTGGTAGCAACGACCAGATAGACAATCCCAACCTGGTCGGACGAGACGCTCTTTGCTACTTGAGACATTTGCTCGATTTTGGGGCTGAATCGTTGTAGGGTAGAGAGGCGATGGGCACTGTTCACCTCATACCGAATCTGGTTCAGTAGCAACTGCAAGTGATTCAGCTCATCGCACAGGATACTGGGGTTCTCCTGATTCTTGATCAGGTCGTCCCGAACGGTTTGAATTCGTTGCAGCAGTTGTTTTGCACTTTCAATTTCAGATGTTAGAACCGCATTCGTTTGAGTCGTGGGGGTATTTTCAAACTCATCAAGCTGCTTTACGGCTCTCTCTCTTTTTGAATCTCTGGGCTTCCTCGTTGTTGGCTTAACGCATTGCGCTTGTCTTGAAGCTGAGCTAAGAATGAGCCTTTGTTCGTTTGCTCAAAAACCTCGCGAATGGCCTCGTAGGAGAGGAATTCATCTAATAAGACTTGCGTGGTTTCCGTTTGTCTGGGAATGGTAATGACTCGTGTACGTGCCTGACAGAGGTTATTTTCAGCTCTGGCAATCGCTTGCTTGAGTGCACGCCGTTTGCGTTCGGTTTTAGCCGTAAACCAATCTCGAAAGAGGTGATGCCGTAAGTTAGTGAACCATGTCCCGAAAGGTTTGGTGGGGGAGTATTTCATGTTTTCTCATTCCTTTGAGAAACCCAACAAGGGGCATCAAGCTTACTAAGCTAGCTACACTACTTCTGTTTTTGCATTGGCAGCTTCTACTGGAACCGCTTCATTTTCAGCCAAATCTGATTCGTTTGCTTCCCTGAGAGCTTCCTCAAGCACCTGAATTGCCCCAGTAATACGCAACAGAGTATCGCGCAGGTTGGCTTGTTTGGCTTCGAGTTCTGCCATCATCTTTTGACCTGCCTCAAATTCGGACTTAAGGGAGCGGAGACGATTTTTCAGTTGTTCTCTCATGATTGATAAAAGACCCTCAAAAAAGATTCAGCAGCTAATTCAGGAACCCATTGCGATCCAATTAGCACTAGAAGTAAAGATTTTAGTATCACCCCAAATCTCAAAAACAAGCGTAAATCCTGTTGATGTGATCTGCTCCCCAGACAATCTAATGCGCAAATTGTATTGCTTATCACAGTCGATACAGGTCAAGGCAAAGTACACCTGAGGAAGGCTGGCAAAAGTAAAAGGAAACTTTACGTCCATAGATGCATATTTTGATGTAGAAGACCTATAGCCCAGGATAAACTTGGCTTCCCCTGCAACAGAAACTCCTCCCATGCAAAATTTAACAGCTGTTGACTGAACCGTATTGTCTGGGAAAGTAAACCCCTCTTGAGATTTAATTTTGCCTGCCACCGTTAGATTGCCATTAGTACCTGTAACAGAGAGATTGCCTGCGATCGCGGTATTTCCATTTAATGTGCTAGTACCTGCAATAATCAGATTGCCATTAGTCCCTGTGGTGGAGAGAGTACCTGCGATGGTGGTAGTTCCATTTAATGTGCTAGTACCTGCAATAGTCAGATTGCCGTTAGCCCCTGTGGTGGAGAGAGCACCCGCGATCGCGGTATTTCCATTTAATGTGCTAGTACCTGCAATAATCAGATTGCCATTAGTCCCTGCGGTGGAGAGAGTACCTTCGATCGCAGTATTCCCTATAACGTTCAGCCTCACTGTGCTTGGGGCACCCCCAATGCCAAAATTACCTGCACTGTTAACTGTAAGACGAGCGCTTCTTGCCTGACCGCTTCCACCACCCCAGAGGTAAGCATTACTATCATTGACATACCATGCCCACTGTTTGTCAGTACTTGTTGTGTCAGACAAGTCTCTAAAATAAATTGTCTTGGTGACGGAAAGATCGCCTGCGATCGTGGTAGTTCCATTTATCGTGGTAGTTCCATTTATCGTAGTAGTTCCATTTATCGTGGTAGTACCTGCAGCAGTCAGATTATGGATAGCACCTGCGACGAAGAGATTGCCTGCAATCAATGTGCTGGTACCTGTGACTAGGAAGTTCGTAGTTAGCGTTTTATAATTCGTTGTAAGCACTGCGGGTTGACCATTGCTTTGAAACACTTCCTGTGCACTATTTTTGCGTCCTTTTACAAACGCCAATGCATAGGAAACATTGCCTTGGAAAGCAGGGCTGAATGGATAAAATGCATTAATCGATTCGAGCAATGTTTTGGTAGCTGTGGCTCCAGGATCT
>Ga0196964_10001123_pt1 | contig 13990 bp, 3 predicted proteins | sample S1_10metaG_FD_148615 | JGI IMG/M metagenome (GOLD analysis project Ga0196964, IMG submission 148615) | Soil microbial communities from Anza Borrego desert, Southern California, United States - S1_10 | ecosystem: Environmental > Terrestrial > Soil > Desert | place: USA: California | collected...
CCAAGAAAGAAGATTATCGACATTATCAAGCCAGCTATCGGGTTGGTCGTGGCCGACAACGTGCTGCCAGTGCTGTACTGGGATTACAAGACAGAACGGCTACGCTTGGACAAGAGGCAATCCGATGAATATCTGGATGAGCTTTACTTCACTGGCTCGCCGGACCCAGACACTGGCGACACGTTGCTGCCCAATAGCCTCACCGACAGGGAACATGGCGTACTTGTGGGCGATTGGACGGTTAGAACGCTTGTAAAGCAGCTTCACGCAGGCGTGAAACTGTTTGGGCAGAACTGGTTCTCCCGCATTATCACAGCTCAGAACGATGCTTTGGATTTAGCGGAGAGATATTCAGAAGAAAAACTGGAAGAGCTGTTAAATTCTGTCGGTGAAGACGTTGATACTAGCAGCATCGAGGGCGGATATGTCGGCTATCGCAAGATTCTTATTGACCAAGTGAAGCAGAACGTCTTCCCAGACAAGCTGTCGCTTGAGCGCTATGCAGAGCAGCTAGATGAATATTTGAAGGAACCGTATCAAATTACATCCTTTGAATGCTATGTCACTAAGCCTTTGAAGCATCAAGGGCAATTCATCATCAAGACGTTTTTGGGTGAGCAAGAACAGGCGACTAGCCGCTATCTTTACGCATCCGTGAACTATAAATTCAACAAGAAGGACAACTTCATTAGAGCCAGCGTCAAAGGAGAACAGCTTCCTCCTCTCGCATATAACAATCAGTTGTCCAACTCAAATTTGGGTCTGTAACAGGTAAGAATGCCGAGATTTCGCACGATTGATGAAGCCATCAGATATCAGCTCGAAAGAGTGGTGAGTCCGCCTGACGCGCCGCTCGGGACGGGGTTGTCTGTTGGTGTTGGACAGCACCAATCCTTCACTGGGGAATCGGACCATATTCCGGGCGTGCTTCGATGGGGCTTTTCGACTTGGGGTGTTGAATCGGTAATTGGGATAGACAAGCCAAAAGATAGGAAGTAAACGTGGGCTACACAGACATTTACAAACTGTTTTTCCTCGAAGCCCACATGAAGGTTGGAGAGGTTATCGACGCTGATGAGCGCCGATTTCGAACTATTGAAGCGCAGACATATGCGCTTTACACTATCTTTGGCAACGGGGTGTACGAAGATGACGACAAGTATAAGATATCTTGGCGTCTGCAAACCGTGCCGGGCGACACGTCTGGTCAAGTAATTCAGGTAACTTCCGGTAAGGGACACGTTGCCTGGAAGTCTGCCGAAACGACTGAGACTGTTCAAGTTCAACTGCCACCGCCGACAGGCAGCACCACGGGCAATCAGTATACGTTCTGGATTTATGCTAGAGCCAACGATACAACGCCCGACCAGAGAACGGTTGACTTTGTAGCGTCTACGGTCGAAATTGACGACCCAGACAACTACATTGGACTAGGCGCTGTCGAAGTCGATTACGGCACAAGTCCGCCTACAGTCACGCCTTACAATGACGCCGAGCACGGACGAGTTGTAATCTCGCTGTTCAGAACTCTATCTGATATCCTGAACAAACATAAGCACATTGGTGGACGGCTGAATCCGAGCCAGATTGACCTGAGCCGTCACGTTCAGAACAAACTGGACGGCAGCTATATCGAGAATCTTGACCTGTCAACGGTAACGAAGGGTGTTCTCGCACCAGAAAGAATTCCGACTATTCCGCACGAGAATCTCTCTCGAATAGGGACTCTTAAGCACCCTGAGATAGATTCGCTGCTGCAAGACCTAGTAACTCCCGGCGAGTATCGTCTTGCCGATTTGCACATTGCGAACCTTCTTCAGCTTGCTGTGGCGCTGAAGAGACAGGCTGGTCTCAGCGATATTGACGAGAACCTTGTCAACGCTATCTTATATGTTCCTGGAGTTACGCCTGATAGCTTCGTGTCGTACTACTCTACATTTGCCAGCTACGGGTTATCTGGCGTTTTGACGCCGTACGTTCCCGGACCAGCCGGAGCTGGCGCTGTTGACCTTGCGATTATCAACAAGACGCTGAGGTTCATCTATGGCACGAATGCTGTAACTTCGGACAGCGACGTTCTGGTTTGGACAACTGACACCGACTTCAACAATGCTCTCGACGCTCATATTACAAGGGTGAATTCACCGGAGCCATTCCCACACGATATTTCGGTCCAAGATGAGGGAATTGACGGCTACATCACCATTGATAAGCCGCTGAACTATAAGGGCATCACGAGCACCAATCTCGATGCATCTACACCTGTTGGTGAGACGGCAAGCTATGATTGGGATGGTGGCTATGTTTTCAACGACCTGAAGGCAGAAGCGACATTCACTCCTCCCCCTCCACCTATCCAGGGTGCGCCAGCTTTTGATAATAAGTTCCTTGACAATTACGATGTTGAAAGATATTTCTTCTTTGAATTCAGCAGCGCCCAGGATTGGACCGGAAGAACAAAGTTAGGCATCGGTTGGGGACTGGACAGCACAAGCAAGCCAGGCGATGTCTTTATCTACCTTATCCATGAAAACGGAACGCCCACGACAATTGTTCAAAACGGCACGTCGAAGACAATCAAGATTTCTTCGTTAGTAACCATGCGAGATGGTGATTTAAACACCTCCACAACTCGCATGTACAATGAAATCAATCTTAGCGAGTTTTCTGTTTCCGACTTAACGAAGGTGACAGGTGTCGGGTTGTTGTGGAAGACCGCAACTGGCTGGGACGGTCAAGAAGTTGGCTTCTATCTTCTGTATCCAAACGACGATGAGATTTCCACTCAGGCAAATCCGAATCCTGATGTCGTAGAGTACCGCCAAGTCCTACCTGACACAAAGTCCGCCATCTTCATCTGGAATGCAAGTCTGTTTGCAGCAACGGCTGAGATGGTGTTCCGCTTTGATAGCAACAACACCACAACCCGCTATAATCTTGTCAACTGGGACAGCACTGAGCCTGCTAATACTAGCATCGTTATTCGAACTCGCTCAGGTGATGACGACACCAACATGGGAGTCTACTATGAAGTTGACCCAGACACCCATTTGGTCGATTCTCTGTCGAGTATCGGCAGATATTTCGACATTCACGTCAAATTGGTCGCAGCTCCTGGGTTAGCGTCTGCGCCGTCTCTTGAAACACTGTCTTTGGCTTATGAAGGACCGGGCGCACCAGCTATCAAGATTTGGAACAAGAAAGACACAAATCTAGCAACCGAGCAGACAGGCTGGAACGAAGGAAGGAAATTTGTTAACATAGTCATTGGCGCTGATTATGTAGATGGCGATGGTAAGACGAAGAATAAGTTGCTTCTGGAGAAGTATTCGAACGTAGGCGAATTTCTATATATCCGGCAGAACAATACTTATGCAAGCACTGAGCTTGACGGTTCTGACGAGGCGACGTTTGAAAATGGCGAAGCTCTTTACACAACGCCTTATCAAGCTTGGCATGGCAGTGTAAGACAAGGCTTTGAGGGTCTTTCTGATTTTCAGATACTCACCGACGACACAGTTGTTGTTGCAGATACGCTGAACGACCGGCTAGTGCATGTCGATGAAAATGGCGACCTGATTCGTGCAATTCAAGGGAATATCCGTCTTCGAAACATCGACCGGGATTTTGTTGCTCTCACTGCAACCTACAATCCACGGCTAGGAAAGATTTGGATTGCCTTCAGTCAGAACGTAAACATTGTCGATAAGTCCAAGATTTATTTGCAAAGCGACCAGAAATCGTTCTCCTTTGGCTCCGACGACTTCAATGTCGTGCCGTTCGAGCCGATTGATAACTTGAGTGCTACCATTCAAGCAACTCTAAGCACCGAGCTTCAGGAGGAAGTTAATACGTTCACTTCTCCGCTTCGCATCATGATTCTTGACGGAGCGGTGTCTGCTGGCACAGCCGGAGGCGGAACGGGTAACGGTGGAAGTTCAGGCGGCGGTTCGGGCGGTTCTTCTGGCGGAGGAGGCGGAGTTGGCGGCGGTGGACTCTCGATAGGCGGCGGTGTCGTCATGTTGTCTGGAGACCCACCGGAAGGTCTTTACGAAATTCTTGGCACAGGAGATTTCGAGGGCGAGCTAACAAGCGAAGATGGACTTAATCCGAACGATTCTGAAGACGAGGATTCCGGTGACTTTGACGGCGACGGAGAAATCACCGACACACTGCAAGGACCGGGTGGACAAAGCGGCACAGTGATTCTGGATGTTACTCAGGGTGAGATTGTTTTCTACAACCTCTTCAATCCCGTCAGCGTTCAAGTGTTTGAAGACACGAGCGCTTGGGTGGTTGCCACCGCTGGAGCAAGTTCGGTAATCAAGTTTGATTCACTAAGCGTAGCTTCATGGACTATCCCATCAACGCTCATCTCGATGCGTGAGAAATATTACGGGTCTGCATATGAGATGACTAACGGCAATATCCTAATTGCCGCTCCTGCAAGCGATGCAGATAACGCAAAAGGCACCGTGATGGTTATCAATCGAACCAACGGTGATGTCCCGATTGTAAATGTCCCAATTGACGGTGATGCTGTGCGAGCACTCCCGTCTTCGACCAATGTGGAATATTGGGTTGCAATTGATGACCGTTCTGCGGAAGGCACAGCATCCCGTGTTGTTAGAATAAATACTACAGGCAAGGTGCTGTGGAGCTGGGGAACAGGTGTGCTTGCGCATCCAACAGGACTGAGAGTTCTGGCAAATGGTCATCTCCTGGTGTCACAGTAACTTGCCCTGTATAAGTTACTGCCGTGGACGCCATCAATTCGCTTAGCATAGAAACAGTAGCTGGGAGAGCCGGATTCAATCTGGTCACTCCTGGCAATCATAGCGTTTCCTTTGACTTCATTGAAGCGCCAGACAACGCATATGTAGGCAATACAAGCAGCGCCGTTGTCTTCTATGCAGCCGAAGAAATTCGTGCCACATGTTTCATGATGGACGCGAAGGTGTCCATCACATTCAGCAAGTCTTCTTCCGTTCCTCAGCTATTCACAGTCTCGATTAAGAATGTGGTGCTTCCAGAAGTTCAAGCCGTTCAACAGATGTTGTTCTCGTGTGGAAATGAGGCCGTTATGATTGAAGCGTTTGATGCGCTTCTAACGACCAACAGCAACAACGAGTTGCTGGTGTTGATGCAAGGGACAGACGGACGAATCGAGATGTCTCTGGCTGGCGTTGGCGCAGCTTTTAAGGCTGCAAACGTTTCCATGCTCGCACTTGGCGACAAATATGTCGTCTCAGCATCGGCGAGAATTCCCGAGTTCTCCATTGGTGTCTTTGATGCGTTCGATGGCGAGGATTTTAGCCGACCACGACCAGTGCGTCTAGGTGTTCCGGTAATCTCTACAGTTCCGGGCTACATTCCAACTCCCGATGAAGATGATACGATTCCGCAAGCCGAACGTGACTTGCTGAAGTACGGCACAGGAACGGAATCTCGAACAATGTATTTCAGAGTGATTTCGAACGTTCCGCTCGCTTCATCTATGCGAGATGAGCTTCGTTTGCAAATCGCTCTGCCGGACGGCAACGATATGGTGAAAGAGCCGGTCGATGTCGAGCTTGAATATCTTGAGCGGATTGTTGTCAATCCAAACGGGAACCCTGAGCTGGCCACTGGAAGAGATATCTTCAAAGCACAGTATGATTTCCATCGTGAAGATACTGTAAATTATGTAGATGGTTTCGCCTATCTTTCTGTATATCTACCTATGACAATTCAGCGACACTTGCCTCTTAAGATGCAAGTTGAGGGCACCGGGTCTGGGTTTGGTTCTACTGCTCCTGTTGAGGGGCACAGCACCTTCTCTGGTCTTTCTGTCGGAGCAGCGGAAATGATGTCTGCTGGCGAAGACGCACAGGTTCAAAGTCTGGCTGAAGTGAAGACTAAGAGGAGAAGTACACGCAAGAAAAAGTCGGACAACGACTAATGCGAGATATTTAGGCGAATGGCTATCAAGGTTCAACTCGTTTTACCAGACAATTTGCGGAGCACCTTCCTTAGAGGAGACTTCGTAAATCAGGGTGAAACCTATACGACGCTAATTCAAAGCAACAACAAAGAGCGTGACAAAAATCGTCATACGCTCTCGTTTGGCTTTAAATTGGTTGAAGATGCCACTCGTGAGCCGGTTACGATTACCAGAATCAAGAGCCTGAAAATCTCAAACGACCCCAATTTCGACGCTCCCAGCACGATTGAGATTACTGACTGGCCTGCGGGTACTTTCAATGCTGGCAACAAATACGTTCTAACGCTCAATCCAGACTACTTCTTCAACCCGGCTCTCGCTTTAGAAACATCAAGAAGCGAAATCGTAGACGGTGATGAAGGCGGATTCTTCTATGTTGAGAATTGGCCGCTATCGGCAAATGGCGGACTGAGCACGGTGTACTTCGAGGTTGTCATTCTCTCGGGCACCGAGGAAGTCACCTATCCAGGTTCATACGGAATCTTCGACCAAATTCATTGGCAGACGGAACGCCCGTCCACCCCCGGCAAACCAAACCCGGAGTGCATATCTTCTGGCTGGACAAATCGACGTAGCCTATGGAGATTCAGAGCTTCTGAAGAGCCTTCGACTGGGCTTTATAGCAATGGCATCGCAAGATATCTTGGCGATATCATTGAAGTGAGGCAAGGGTCGGACCTGCAAGTTGGCTCGGTTGGAACATACAACCTAATTTCAACTTTGTCGCCGACTGGTCCGTCCACCCTTAGAACGATAATTCCGTCGCTAACTGGAACGACAACGACTGCAACAGACTATCTGGTGACGATGTTTGGTACGTTTTCAAACTCGTCTTATGACCCAGGCACCGGCGCTACAATCGGCACTCCAATTGCCACGGCAACTGGCGCACTTGGCGGACGAGCCTGGTACACCAACGACAAGATTCAGATGACTTCTGATTCGCCGGATATCTGTGTCCAGGCGCACGTCTCTATGGTGCCCGCTGACATCAAAACAGCGACAAGATATGTTATCAAAGCCGTTAAGACCACAGACCCAGAAACCAACAGCAATGATGAAATTGCTCTGTGGGTGACAGTCCCCAGCTATACGTCAGTTCAGGATACTTACGAGGTGCCGAAGGCGAGAATCTATCACGAAAACAGCGATTCGAGCTACGAAGAGTTTGAGCTTCCGATGCATCTCGTGCCCAAGTTGTTGAATGGCGGTGTTCTAGAACTGTACGTGTCCAGAAGAACAGATGCCGTTTACGCCGCAGGATACTTCACTCCTGATTCAGACCCGCACGAATCGGTTTTTCTTGCAAGTGCTGTTTTGAAGCCGCTTTACTCCTTGAACGATTACGTTGGCGGAGCAATCATGGGTGGCACTGACGGTGGCAGTGGAACATTTGATGTCAACGAGCTTGCAGTCGCTACGGGTAAGTTTCTTTTGAATGTTGACCTTGGAGATTGCTTCACTGATGATGTGTCTCCATTCAGAGAACTGACCGGCTCTGTGGCCTGGTCGTCTGCTTTAACGAACGGAACCTGGAATTTCTACTCTGAATTTAAGTCAGATTTGCTTGACACTGGGGAATCGAGCACGAACTCCACTACGCAAACTGCCACCAGCACACAGATTACGTTAACTGCGAAGAACTATGCCAAGCAGTTCACCACCGCAGAAGTGCAGCGAAGTGTTCCCAGCTTCTCTGAGCGTACGGAAGTGCGGTTTGAAGTAGACCACACTGCTGGCGAGTTCTATGTTGCATTTAGCCCCAATCCTGTTGATGACCAGCCACATATTCTGCGCCCGATGGGAACACGCTGCAATCCATACTCGGTGGAGATGGATGAGCCAATGTTCAAGCCGACCATTCTTGTCGGATTTACGCAGAACCATGTTTACGTCAGTCAGAGAAATATCGACAATACGCTGACAACAAAGCATATCGTCACTTACGAGCCGGATGTTTCCGCGTCGTTCGAAACTTGGACGGTTAGAGTTAGCTCATTGCCTCCATACGACAATGCTGATGGCACGTATGTTGTGCTGTATCGAGGCGAACAGGTGGTTGGTGACGTTCGTTTGGAGCGCCGACTTCCCGCAGCCTCGGGTGGGCTAGGGCATTACGTGGCTCTTGGAGTGAGAGGACAACGGCTAACTGATGCATTGTCCTCCTCTGCGATTTTCAAGAGTGTCGCCGTAAGAGGTTTACCTGAAACCATCAGTCAGCATGAAAAAGATGGTCTTAGCATGCGGCACTTTGTTAAGGCAAAGACAGGGGCAGCTAATGCAAAAGCGTTTCTTGGACAGAAATTCTTGGCTGGACAAACTGACTCTTTTGATTTTCCGTATACGGCTCCAGCGGGTTCAGAATACACGACTTGTCATGCCACGACGTGTGGCGCTAATATTGACAAAACCGAGGATGCCGCATCCAACATCTTGGATATTGTGCCAAGCAAGATTGATTACGTTCCGCTGTATCTTGGATGGCGAGTGCTTGTTAAGGACCAAACCGACCCGACAGAAAACGGAATTTATGAAGTCAAATACGATTCCGTTAACAGCGCTTATTACTGGGAACGAGCGACTGACTTCAACCAGGACCAGGACATCACGCCCGGCAAGTATGTGACTGTTCATGAGACATGGATGTGGTATTCGAAATACATCCATCTAGCTCAGACTTCGAACGTTGCGGATTTTACAGCAGCGCCCACAACCGTTGATAGCGTAGCAATTCAGGTTGGCTATCGGATTCTGGTTAAGGGGCAAACCGACAAGACACAAAACGGCATCTATAAAGTCACCGCTATCAACACCACAGCAAACACAGCTACTTGGGTGAGAGATGACGGAATGGACGTTAATTCCGACCTTGACCGCCGATGGCGATTCTTTGTCAAGCTCGGCACTACGAACGCTGGAACGTACTGGGGCATTCACCTGCTGACAACTCAAAATCCACCCGACCCGCCTTATGAGCTTGGTGTGACGGAAATCTACTTCGTGAAGCAAAGAGAAACTATTATGCTTCACCCATGCCGTGTAGCAACAACGACGGCGCTTCCAAATTCACCTACATACAGCAATGGAACGCTTGGCGTTGGAGCCACCTTAACCTCAACCGTCAACGGCGCTCTTGCCTTAGACGGGGTTGCACTGAGTGTGGGGGACCGGGTTCTCGTCAAGGACCAGGGGCCAACGCAGGAGTTCGAGCACGGCGTATACGTTGTGACAAACTCAGGTAGCGTGGGCAGCACGTGGACGCTTACAAGAGCTACAGAATTTGACGAAGTGGCCGAAATTGTGCCGCAGACTCGTGTGTCGATTCTTGAGGGCACGGTGAATGCACAGAGCAACTGGATTATCCGGTTGCCAATACCTGAACAGCCTATCGGCACGATGGATATTGAGTGGAATCAAGGTCCAACTCAAGACGGCTCTTTGTGGCGGCTGGACGACATTCCCGGCATTGTGACGGTGAACGTCAGCGAAATTCACTGGAAGAGCCACATGTATGCGCAACAGTTCTCGCTTGGAACACTGTCACCGCATACAGACTTCGACAAATTCAACCCCGAGCTTCTTGAAATTAATATTCGAGTTGACGACGACGGAGTAGATAACTTCGAGAAGCCTGCAATCAAGTTCTACGAAGTAAAAATCAATCCAGACGAAGACGGACATCCGGTGCCGACTCCAGGTGCTCCGGTTTCCGATTGGGTGAAGGCTTATTGTCATTCACCAATGGACCAGAGAATTCTAAGCATGCCTACCGAAGGCAATTCGCTGGTTCAGTTCGACTTGACCCCGTTCCCACCTTACCTTTCAAAAGAGAAGGACTACTACATTGTTGTGCGCCTACCAGCAGGATGTTCGCTCGGTGCCGCTAATGCCGAGAGTGAAGGACAAGCACGAACACAAGATACGGAGCCACATATCGGCTGGCAAATTATTGAGAGCATGTTCTTTAAGCTCTATGCTTATCGACAGTTGCGCTCTGACAACAGCACTCACTTGGCAGCACTTCAAACCCGAGTGTGCCCGGTGTCGCATGCGAACAAAACCGGGTTTGCTAGCCCTCTTGCTGACGAGCTGCGAGTTGACCTCAATGCACCGACATCAGCTAGTGTCAGCGGGCGTCCGTTCGTTCACACAGCTTTGAATCCCGCTGTGCGAAGTATCATGCTGAACATTGAGTCAACTGATGCTGACTCGGGCATGTTGGCATTCCGAATTGGCAAGGAAACTGACCACGGTCTAGTGAGATTTACCCCTTGGCAGCCTTGGTCGCAATACCTTGAAGATGCGGAAGTTATCTACACCGTCTACCTTTACGGCACTTATGACAAGAATCCGCTTGGCGACCCAGAAAGTGACCTAATTCTGTCACAGAATTTAGGCTTTGACGGCGGACGAAGAGTTTGGGCGCAGGTGATGGACGGAGCAGGAAACATTTCTGAATCATTTCCTCTCAATGTTCTTGCTCAGAGCATGGCGTTGATTGACACCACACCTCCGAGCGGCACACTAGAGTTCATCAGCGGCGTCGATGCATCTACCAAGGAGATTCTTAACAGCTTCAACACGTGGCTGGAATTGACGGGACAAGATAGAGTCAGCGCCGTCAAGGATATCCGATTCCGAGCACTTAAGGCTGGAACAGCGAGAGATTGGTCGCACTGGCGTCCGATTTCGACTTATCAGAAATGGTCGATTGACGACGATATCAGCTCAGAGCTGAGAAAGGACGGTCTGAAGCGACTTGAGGCGCAGTTCCGAGACTACGGCAACAACATCGAGACAGAAGCACCACTCTGGGATGCAATTTACGAAGCTGCCGACAAAGACGTGCTCTTTATTGCAATGGAGAAGTGGACAGCTCCAGATGCAGAGGAAACCCTATATCTCTCCGGTATCAAATCCGAAGATTACACTGGACTGACCCTAGTTGATAGCGAAGCTGAAGGCTACGACGCTGGAACTGCCTTTTACGCCAAGATTACCTCTGGTGGTTCTATTGGCCGCCGGGTGTATGTGAGAACGACCGACAATCTGATTGTGTACGACAATGGTGTGCCGACGACGAGCTACACCGTTGAGGATGGACTTGTAGTGTTCTCCACCGCTCCAGTTGGACCGATGACGATAGATATTCATCGAGATTCGGCGCAGCTATTCAAGTGGGACGGTGAAGCTGTCGTTAAAGTTGCCGACCTTGGTTATCTGGAAGAGCGAGCGATTCTGAGTATGTGCGCCACTGACGATGTGGTGGACGTGGACGAAGACAACGTTCTCTACCTTGGCTCAGCGTCTGGACGAATCTGGAAGTATGACGGACATGTCATTACTGGTCCAGTGTATACGGCTCTCGAAAGCGCCGAGGAACTTCCAATCACCTCTTTGCGAGCACATCAGTTCGACCATGAGGACGCTCCTTATCTCTATGCTACTACAGCGAAGTATCCTCGTCTGTTCCGTGCGCCAGTAGCCAACGCTGATGGAAACGCCTGGGAAGCAATATCGCCAACAGGAACATATCTGGAAAGCATGACCGGGGATATCTTGTGCTCTGAGAGCTACTATGGCGCATTATTCCTTGGAACTGCACAAGGCAAGGTGCTTCGGTATTCCAGAGCGCTTGTTGAAACGGAAGACACAGATGAAGTCGAAACCGTTTCTGAAAGCAATCTGCTGAATCCAAATATCGGGCAGTATGACGGCACTGTTCTGCCAATTCAGACTCTGCTTGCAAGTGGTGGAAATCTCTTCGCAGGCATCGGCGACCGCCCAGAAATTTGGAATTATGTTGAAGTCTACGAAGAGCAGCCCTATACACTCGGAAACACCGCAGTTGACCCAGGACAAGTATCCTCTAATCAGCTTCATGCGTCGATTAGTAGCCGTAGAGCCGCCGAAACTTGGTCTCTACAGCCGTTCGACAAGTGGTTTATGCTTGACCCGACGCCGTGGCAATACTACAGCAATTTCGATTTGCTCGGTAGCGACCCCAACTTTGAGACTCCGCTAAACGATAGTGGCCGAACGTTATCTCGCTCTGATAGAAATTTGGAAGGACAAAGCATCACCTCACCATTCACAGAGAACGGTTACCGTGATTTACTCGTTGTGAATGGCGGCCCCGAAGCGACAGTAAGCCAGTTCTCAACAGATACAGGTAGCGACTGGGAACAGGTGATGAGCCTTAACGCATCAGCAAATACTCTTGCTGATGTTAAGGTTGCAACGACGACTACACTTCCGTTCAGCCCGGTTTACAACAATGGCAGCGGAACACTCACCGCCGCTTCGAACGGTATTCTTACAGTTGATGGCGTCAATCTGGTCTTGAACGACAGAATCCTTGTCAAAGACCAAGCCACGAAGACGCAGAACGGCGTCTACACAGTCACAACTGCTGGAACGGTGTCCGTCCCGTACGTGCTCACACGAGCAACTGAACTGAATCAAAACAGCGAGTTTGTGGCAAACACGATGGTGAAGGCTTCGAGCGGTGATGTCAACAAAGGCAATCACTTCTTGCTCCAATATTCAGCGTCGTATGTTCTTGGCACAACAGAACTTATCTGGCTTCGACCGACTTACGCAGCCGAGTTCGAATTGATGAGCCTTGAAGGTACTGGCAAACAGGGATTCGAGCTGCATGACGGCTACTATGCACTGGACGTTCAGGTCAACACGAATGAGCTGACTATCAACAGTGGAGATAATACGGCGACGAAGACGCTGAACAGCGATGTTTTTGTCTCGCTTTCTCACGGCGGCTTGTTCTATCCAGAAAGCGGCGTACGCTATGCTTGGAATTTCTTTGATTCCACGCAGGAAGACCGAGGACCGTATTGGACTGGTCGAGATGGCGGCGACGACGATGCGCTCGGCTGGAAGGCTGGGAGGTATGTTGTGCCGCAGACCGACAATGCTGCTGGAACTATTGAAGACGAAGAAGAAACGTCAGCGACGTTCACAAACACAACTCACTATCTTAAAATTGAACCAGGTGAGAACGGCGACCCTCGAATCATCAACACTAGCATGGGACAAATTCGAGTGGATATGTCTACGAAGCTCTACATTCGTGTGAGAGTCAATACCAGTAGCTCAGACTTGCTAAAGAACGCAAAGATTAGATTCACGTGGTCTGAAGGAAATCAGATTTCTGATTCTGCCACATGGATGGAGCAGCCGCTGGAAGGCACCGACCAGTTCGTGACATACACATTCGCTCCGGCTTGGAACGGATTTGTTCGAGCTATTGCCTTCGAGTTTCAAGGAATTCCTGACGGTGAAGTATCGCTTCTGTCCAATCACACCAGAGGCAGCATTGACGTTGACCATATCGTTTTGGCCGCAGAAGTCGGTAATACAAGCATCAGAGATAACTTCGTGCCGATTCGTGTAATGGTCGAAGGGCGCGATGTGAAAGTTTGGTACGGCAAGAGTGTAGAGCCGATTTTCTATAAAAAGAATTTCTTGACTCTACCTACTACGGAATCATCGGTGCGATTTGGAAAAATCAACCCAGATGAAGTTAACAGCGCATTCGCCTACTCGAAGTTCCGATTCATTGTCGGAGGAAGTGAGAGTGAGCGACTCATGCGTGCTCCTGTGCGACGCACTGTGAGAGATTTCGCTTTACAGCAGCGACTTCCATCTACAGGCGGCGTCAGATGCCTGGTTAACCACCTCAGCACCGCTTATGCACTGACGGACGGCATAACGGAAATGCGGAAGGCAGATAATCCTGACGACCGAGCGTCTAAAGTATTTGCCTACATCCCCGAGCTAGAAAGTTGGAAGCATGAAGACCCTCCATATCCACGGGAAAATGACACCGGACAAGGTGTTGTGCGTCCGCTTTCAGCCAAATCATTCTATGGCACGCTCGTTGTGGCTGGACAACGTGGACCAATTAGATACGCCTGATTGTAAAATTACTTGGCAGGCTTGGCATGCTGGTTTGTATAACTAAGAACTAGCATGCCAGCCCCAACC
>Ga0196964_10001124_pt1 | contig 13976 bp, 9 predicted proteins | sample S1_10metaG_FD_148615 | JGI IMG/M metagenome (GOLD analysis project Ga0196964, IMG submission 148615) | Soil microbial communities from Anza Borrego desert, Southern California, United States - S1_10 | ecosystem: Environmental > Terrestrial > Soil > Desert | place: USA: California | collected...
CGCTTCGATGATCCTTTGGCACAGGTATATTCAAAAGAAGGGTATCAAAATTGAATCTTGATTTGTGAATGAGATACCGAAACTAATGAACCACTAAATCACGAATGACACGAAGATTGCTCAAAAATATCTTGGTGTGACTTTGTGTTTTCGTGGCTTGGTGGTTCCACTCGCATCCAACATCCCGCCTCCCGTATCTGTTACTAGAAGATATCTAAACTACCTTCCGTCTAGCAAGTTCCCTAAGCCACCTAAGACACTTCCCTCCTCCTTCCGGTGCCATGTTCCATATTGAACAATTCTACCTGCAAGTCTGCTGATTGGTAAGGATTGTATCCAAACTTTACCCGGCCCTTGCAATTTGGCAAAGAACAGGCCTTCGCCCCCGAACATGAAATTTTTAATACCGCGGACAAATTCAATATCAAAATCGATAGTCGGGGTGTATCCCACCACACAACCTGTATCGATCTTCAATATCTCGCCCTGCTTCAATTCACGTTCTACGATAAAGCCGCCGGCATGTAAAAACGCCATGCCATCCCCGTCCAGTTTCTCCATAATGAATCCATCCCCGCCGAAAATTCCCACGCCTAATCGCCTTTGAAAATGAATTCCAACACTAACTCCCTTAGCGGCGCAGAGAAATGCGTCTTTTTGAGCAATGATCGTCCCACCCAATTTCTGCAGGTCCATCGGGATGATCTTGCCGGTATATGGGGCTGCGAAGCTCACTTTCTTTTTCGCCTGGCCAACATTGGTGAATGCGGTCATGAACAGGCTTTCACCTGTTAAAACTCTTTTCCCAGCCGACATCAGTTTTCCCAAAAAGCCGGTGGGCTGGTTTCCCGAGCCATCCCCAAAAATGGTCTGCATCTGGATGCCATCATCCATCATCATCATCGCGCCGCTTTCAGCGATCGCGGTCTCATGCGGGTCAAGTTCTATTTCGACAAATTGTAATTCTTCCCCATAGATCTTGTAATCGATCTCGTGGTTTGTCCGGGTAGTATTCATTTTCAATGATTTTTTACAAAATAAGGCCATAAGCCTTGTTTTGAACGGGTTGTTTTGTTTAAAAAATGATAAATGGCAGTTACCCCAAGCGCGGATTTCCTTACTTTGCTGCTCCTTCCAATAATTTTTAATTAACAACTTTAATATGAAACAAAGAGTATTACTTGCTTTATTCCTGCTGGTCGGTGCCGGGGTCTTAAATGCCCAGACCAGACTGGTGGAAAAAGTGACCAAGAAGGGCGACGAGATCGTTATCCCTTATGAGAAATATGTACTGCCTAACGGGCTTACCCTGATCATCCACGAGGACCACAGCGATCCTGTAGTCCAGGTGGATGTAACCTTTCACGTGGGTTCAGCCCGCGAAGAGATCGGTAAATCCGGGTTTGCTCACTTCTTCGAGCATATGCTGTTCCAGGGTAGCGATAATGTAGGTGATGATCAACACTTCAAGATCGTCTCTGATGCCGGGGGCACGCTGAATGGCAGTACGAACCGCGACCGGACAAATTATTTCGAAACGGTTCCAAGCAATCAACTGGAAAAAATGCTCTGGCTGGAAGCGGACAGGATGGGTTTCTTCCTGGATGCAGTTACGCAGAAAAAATTCGAGATACAACGTTCAACGGTTAAGAACGAGCGAGGACAGAATTATGATAATGTTCCTTATGGTTTGCTGAATGAATTCATTTCAAAGAATCTTTATCCCTATGGACATCCTTATTCATGGATGACAATCGGATATGTTGAAGATCTTAATAGGGTAGATGTAAATGACCTGAAGAATTTTTTCCTCCGCTGGTATGGACCCAATAATGCAACGCTTACTGTTGGTGGTGATGTAAACCCGGCTGAAGTAGTGAAACTGGTAGAGAAATATTTTGGATCGATCAAGAGAGGACCAGAAGTAAAACCAACGGTATTACCAGTTCCTTCGCTGGCTGCGGATCGTTATGTTTCTTATGTTGATAATTACGCTAGACTTCCTCAGCTTGCGATCACTTATCCAACTGTCCCGAATTATCATCAGGATATGGCAGCACTCGCCTGTCTTGCACAAGTATTGGGACAGGGAAAGAATTCAATCCTTTATCAGCATATTACTAAAAATAAACTGGCTCTGAGTGCAACTGCATTCAGCAATATGAGCGAGTTGTCAGGGGAATTCAGTTTCCGGATCACACCGGTACCCGGTAAGACATTGGCGGAAGAACTTGCTTTATTTCGCGAGGCGATGGATCTGTTTGAAAAGAGAGGAGTGACCCAGGAAGATGTGGACAAATTTAAAGGCGGTGTTGTTTCACAATTGATCAATGGATTGCAGAGTGTTTCGGGTAAAGTTTTCCAGCTGGCACAATTCCAAACCTTTACGGGTAATCCCAATAAGATCGCTGACCTGGTGAACATGTACAATTCAGTGACAAAAGAAGATGTGATGGCAGCGTATAATAAATATATCAAAGGCAAAGGTGCTGTTATTGCCAGTGTGCTCACGAAAGGACAGGATGTTGCGAATGCAGCAGGTCCGGATAATTACAAGATCGATCCTTCCAACTATACGGCGCCTGATTATGGTTACGCAGGCCTGAAATATGAAAAAGGAAAAGACAATTTCGATCGCAGTATTATGCCGAAAGCAGGGCCCATTCCTTCAGTAAAGGTTCCAAAATTCTGGAGAAAGGATATGCCAAGCGGTATCAGGATGATCGGTACCCAGAATACAGAGATCCCGACTGTAACGATGACCATTACAATCCCGGGCGGACACCTTTTACAAGCCAACAATCTTGCTAAAGCCGGCCTTTCCGGAATGTTCGCCACGATGATGAATGAAGACACAAAAAATTACACCGCGGAGCAAATGGCAGTAGAACTGCAGAAATTGGGTAGTAACGTAAGCGTTAGCAGCTCTGTTGATGGCATTACTTTCAATGTACAGACACTTAAGAAGAACCTGGATGCAACCCTTGCCTTGCTCGAAGAAAGAATGTTCCGCCCGAATTTTACCGAGACCGCATTCAGTCGCATCAAGAAGCAACAACTGGAATCATTCAAGTTGGCAAAATCAAGACCTTCTGATGTAGCCGATGTAGTTTTCGCCAAATTGAATTTTGGCCCCAATCATATCCTGGGCATTAGCGAAAATGGTACTGAAGAAACAGTAAACAATATCACGTTGGCCGATATCCAGGCATATTATGAGAACAATCTTACTTCCCAGGGAACCAAAGTGGTTGTGGTTGGTGACATTACTGAGAAAGAGATCCTGCCTAAACTTGCTTTCCTGGATAAATTACCAAAGAAGAAAGTTGTATTGCCGAAAGTAAATGCTTCTCCTGTTCTTGATAAGACGAAAGTTTATTTGGTAGACGTTCCAAAATCCGCTCAGTCAGAATTCAGGGTGGGTTATTCTACAGGACTGAAATATGATGCCACAGGGGATTACTACAGGGCCCGGTTGGCTAACCACGCACTGGGTGGTGATTTTAATAGTCGCCTCAACTTGAACCTGCGTGAAGATAAAGGCTGGACCTATGGTGCACGTAGTGGTTTCTTTGGAGACAATGTCAGTGGTGAATTTGAGTTTTCATCAGGCATCCGGGCTGATGCAACAGATAGCGCGCTGGTAGAAGTGATGAATGAACTGACGAATTATTCCAGCAGTGGTATTTCGGAAGCTGAGTTGAAATTTATGAAGAATTCCCTGGGACAGCGGGACGCTCTTTTGTATGAGACCCCGGGTCAAAAAGCCCAGTTCATTCGTCGCATACTCGATTATAACTTACCGGCTAATTACATTGACCAGCAGAACAAGATACTGGCTAAGATCACAAAAGCCGAAATCGATGCAGTGGCCAAGAAATATATTCGCCCCGAGAAATTAAATATTCTTCTCGTTGGTGATAAGACGAGGATCTACGAAGGCTTAAAAAAATTAGGTTACCCGATCGTGGAATTGGATGTGGACGGGAAGCCGGTTGAGAAAAAAGGGTTTTAATTCAGTCGTTAGTCGATAGTCAATAGTCGTTAGTAGTTAAACTAACGACTATTTTCTTATTTACATGACGTAAATACCAGGACTATCGACTAATGACTAACGACTATCGACTTCTCTCGGTTTCCCCACCCAAACCCTTTTCCCTCTCAATCGCTGAACCCCGTACATGATCCCGACGAAAATGAAGAAGAACGGCCCCAGGAATCCTAATAAGGCAATGAACTTAGTTCCATAAAATCTTTCCATCGGGCGTTTCAAGCGCTCAGCGATCAGGTACATGCTTGGGACCATGACCAATGTCAGGAAGAAGGAGAACATCAATCCAAATATGATCGTCCAGCTCAAAGGTCCCCAGAATACAACACTATCCCCACCGAAGAAAATATTCGGACGGAAATCCTGGAATAAGCCGGCAAAATCAATATTGAAACCAACAGCTAATGGTAAAAGACCAAGAATGGTGGCAACCGCGGTCAATAACACAGGGATGATCCTGATCTTCCCGGCCTGGATGGCCGCTTCACGGGTTCGCATACCCCGGCCACGAAGTTCATCAGTGAATTCAATGATCAGGATCCCATTTTTGATAACGATACCAGCCAATCCGACAATACCAACCAGCACCATGATTGTGGCGATGGTCATCCCGGTTATCGCGTAACCGAGAAGTACCCCGATTATAGAAAAGAATATTTCTGTGACAACGATAAATGGTTTGCTCATGGAATTGAACTGCAATACCAGGATCAGGAAGATCAGGCCCACAGCAATAATGAATGAAAGACCAAGAAATTCATTGGTTTCTTTTTCCTGTTCACTCTGACCGCTTAATTTAATCGTTACATCCGAAGGGATCCGGTTCGTTGCCCGGAATTCGTTGATCTTTTCCTGTAATTGCGCATTTATAGGGCCTACCATGGTGGGATTAAATACATTGCTTTGCAACTGGATGGTCCTCTTCACGTTTTTTCTTTTTACTCCACCAGTTGTACTGGTATAATCCACTTTAGCAACTGCACTTAATGGGATCGACTTGATCTCCATGGTATTCATATCCATGAACGTGATGCGCATATTCATCAGGTCGGTGATATTGTTGCGAAGCAGGTCAGTATATCTCAGTTGTATTTTAAACTCCTCTTCACCCTCTTTGATCTTGCTTACTTCTTTTCCGAAGACGGCCGTTCGTATTTCCATGCCGATCTGGCCAGTGCTCAGGCCCTCGAACATGGCTCTTTCTCTATCCACGTTGATCGTTATTTCGGGGTTATTCAGGTCCACATCGGCCTGTAAATTTTCAATACCCTCAATACGATTTGTGTCCAGGAAGTTTAAAAGCTGGGAAGCAGTTGTAGCAATATTTTCGAAATTATCTCCGGCTACTTCCACGTTGACTGGCGGGTCTGTTGGTGGCCCCGCATCTTCCTGGGCTACTTCTACACTGGCCCCCGGAATTCCCTGAACCACCTGCCTGATCTCGGCCAGGTAAGGAGCTGTGCTTTTGCCATGACGCTTTTCGTATTCTACAAACGAAACCTGTATCCTTCCCAGGTTTGATTGAACACTTCGATTATTATCGCGAGGATTATTAGCGCTTACAGCCACATTGGTAATAATACTTTCAACTACGCCTTTTTCTTTTCCGGGCATTTCATTTTCCAGCACTTTAACCACCCTTTCTTCAAGTATGCGCGTAATGCTATCTGTATGTTTTACATCAGTTCCAACTGGCAACTTCAGGTAGACATATACAAAATGGGGGTCACCGCTTGGGAAAAATGTTTGTTTGTTCCCGCGGACCATAAGTAACATGATCGATAACAGGAAAATACCAAACAACGAGATAAATGCATAAACGGGTCTTCTTCCCTGCAAAACCCAGCGCAATAATTTTTCATAACGATTCATCAGGCTGGGCAATGCCTTTTTCTGAAAAGTGTGAATCAGGTCATTTAACACATAGGCATTGAACACCATCAACACTGCCATCAGGAGTGAAAAATTGGCAATCCCACGCAGGCCCGCAAGATGTAATAGTAGTCCTGCGATGATGAAAACAATGAACCATTTACTCCTGAACACCGCTTTCTTTGGTTTTGCATATTCCTTGCCTTCGGGTCGCATGAAGCTTACAGCGAATACAGGGTTGAATATAAAAGCAACGATCAGCGACGCAGCAAGAGTAAGAATCAGGATCGTTGGCAGGTAGATCATGAATTTTCCAATCAATCCTTTCCAGAAAAGAAGTGGGAAAAACGGGGCCAGGGTAGTTGCTGTCCCGGCCAGGACCGGTATAAAGACCTCACCCGCTGCCGCCTTGGCTGCCCGAACGATTGGAACTTTCCCATTATTATAAATACGGTGCGTATTCTCGATCACCACGATGGCATCGTCCACGATAATTCCCAAACCAAATAACAGGGCGAATAGTACGATAAAATTCAGGGTAACGTCAGTGCCGATGATGCTGTCAGCTATTGGCAGGAACAGAAAAGCCACAAATACACTCAATGGAACGCTCAGTGCAACGAAGAAGGCATTCGTCACACCCATGAAGAACATCAGGATAAGCATGACGAGGACAAAGCCAATAATGATCGTATTGATCAGTTCCGCAAAGGAGGTTCGGGTTTGTTGGCTTTGGTCACCGGTGATCACCACTTTCAGATCTCTCGGCAATTCCTCTTTTAACTGCATATCTGCCACGATCGCTTTCACCTTGTCTGCACAATTGATCAGGTTCTCACCCGCTCTCTTAATAATATTCAGCGTTACCACATTCTTCCCATCCAGCCGGGCATAACTATCTTTTTCACGGATCGTGTCTAATAATGTCGCGATATCTCTCAGGTAAACACTACCACCCTGCGCCGTACTGCGGACGACAATGGTTTCAAGATCTCTCACATTCTCGAATTGACCTTTCACACGCAACGTACGCTTCATATTACCCACTTCGATCAAACCGCCTGTGATATCATGGTTCTCCCGGGCAATAGCGTTCTCCACATCCATGAGGCTGATCCGCGCGGCTGTCATTTTATACGGGTCTACATTCACCTGGATCTCGCGTTCAGGCGCGCCCACGATCTCAGCACGAGTTACTTCACTTAATTCTTCAAACCGGTCCTGCATTTTATCTGCATATTGCTTCAGCTTGATTCCATCATATTCCCCACTCACATTCACAAACATGATCGGCATTTCACTAAAGGCAAATTCCTGGACATCGGGTTGCGAGGTGAGGTCATTAGGCAGATCCGTTTTTGCTTTATCGATCGCGTCCTTTACTTTTTGCCTGGCGATCTCCGTCTTTACATCCGTATCAAATTCCACGATGATCAGGCTGTAGTCCGTTTGAGAAGTGCTTTGGATCTTGATCACCTTAGCGCCGCTGATCCCTTTCAATTGTTTTTCGATCGGGCGGGTCACCAGGTTCTCGATATCCTGCGGGGAATTACCGACATAAAGCGTGGTGACCGATATAGTAGGAACCACGATATCCGGGAATTGTTCCTTGGGCATGGAGTTGAACTTCATCAGCCCCATGATCGTAATGATGATCGCAATAATATAGATCGCAGTCCGGTTGTCAATCGCCCAGCTGGTAGGCTTAAACTCTTTGATTCGTTCGACGATTTTCATGGTGAGCTTGTTTAGTCTGGTCGTTTATTTCCCTTCTTTATATCCTGGTTGTTACAAATTGGCCATCGTATACGAGTTGATATCCTTCAGTGATCACAAGGTCCCCGGGTTTTAAACCGGCCCTGATCTCCACGAGATTTTTATACACTTCACCTACATTCACCGCAATTTTCCTTGCCAGCAATTTTCCATGCTCATTCCGGGCCACATATACATATTTCCCTTTTTCATCGCTTTGTACAAGATTTACCGGGATTGCTATTGCGGATTTCGCTTCGTAATCACGGATTTTCATCAGGGCTGTTTGATTGGGTTTCAGCAATGGATCCGAAGGCAGCCTGGCTTCCGTAGTAAATGAACGGTTGGTGGGATGAATAGTAGCACCAACCACGCTGATCACTGAATTGAAAAGGCGCCCGGTTTCCGGGATCTCTACTTCAACAGGAATTCCTTTTTTTACCCTGGCTATATAATTCTCCGGCACTTCCGTCACGATCTTCAGGCTGCTATTGTTAACGATCTGTATCTGTGGCATCATGGGACTGCCGCCAGTAAACACTTCACCCACTTTCACGTTCACTTCATTTACAAGACCCGAGATAGGAGCATATACAAATGAAGTTTTCCAGGTTTCATTGAGTGTCGCGATCTGCTTGTTCAATGCATCTACGTTGTTCTTGGCGGTAATCAATTGCACTTCAGTTCCAATACCCTGGTCCCAAAGGTTTTTCTGGCGGTTGTAAATATTCTGCGCAAAATCCCGCTGCACTTTCAAACCTTCCACCTGCTGACGCATTACAGCATCATCCAGTTTAGCCAGCAACTGACCTCTTCTTACCACATCACCTCTTTTCACATACAGGGTTCTCACCTGTGCAGGCATCCCTCTCGGGGCAACATCAACAATGTCGTTCGCCTCGATCTTTCCCTGCAACTCTATATAATGTGAAAAATTTCCCATGCGCACAGTATCCAGCGCGATAAGTTTTTGGGATTGAGGTCTTGCGTTGGGATCTGACTTCGCTATTTTTTCTTCCAACTCGCGGATCTCCGTTTCGATAGTCGTGCGTTCTTTTTTCTTTTTCTCCAGCTGGATCTTCAGGTCGCCTACACTTCCTTTTTTCTCTTTAGCGCCTTTGCCGCCGCAACCTGTAAGAATAATTCCGGAGATCAGAATTAAAATAACAAATAGCTTCTTCATAAATGATGATTTGTAATTAGCGTGAATTAGCGTGAATTAGCGTCATAATTTTCCTAATGCTTTCAAATAACTTATCCGGGCGACGATGGCATCGTACAGTGACCGGAAATAATTCGATTGAGCTTGCTGTAATTCAGTATCCGCCTGCAGGATCGCAAAACTGGAGCCCAACCCGGCCTCGTATTTTTTCTTTTCTGTATCAAACACGCGTTGGGCCAGCCGCATATTATCTTCCTGTGTGCTGAGATTGACCAGTGCATGGGTCAGTGTATTTTTTGCGATCGTCCTCTCCAGGTCAATTCCTTTTTTTGCTTTGTCGAGCGAATTCTCCAGCTTTTCTAGTGTGAATTGCGATTGCCTGATCCTTTGTCGTTTTTGTCCTCCATCGAAAATGGGAACATGAATGTTTAAACCAACCAGGTTTGTATTATACCAGAACCACGGCTGGTCGCCAGCCTGCATGGCAGCAGAATTCCGCTGTCCCACTTGCTGGAAATTGTAAAAAGCGGCCACAGTAGGAAAATAGGAGAGCTTATGTCTTTTAATGTCATATTGCTGCAGCTCTTTTGCCTTGTTTAAAATTTTTATTTCGTTCCTGTCCTCGTAAGAAAAATCTTCCAGCAGGTTTTTCCTGATCTCTTCAGAGGTCAATGTATCCTTTAACTCCAGCGTATCGGACTGCAATAATCCCATTGACATTTTAAGGGCTGCATAACCGATCGCGATACCGTTTTGCAACTGGTTCTCAACCGCGCGGGTGTTGTTCACAGATACAATTGTTTTATCAATATCCAGCCTTTCCACGAACCCATTTTTATACATCACTTCCATGTCTGCTGAAAGTTTTTGCAGGCGTTTCAGGCTTTCCCGGACAAACAGGATCTGTTTTTCAGCGATCAGCACGGCATAATAATTTTTATGTACCGCTTCGCGCACGTGGTCTTCTGTAAGTTTTACCTGCAGTCCGCTGGACTCCAAAAGAGCTTTTCGCGCTTGCAAACCGACAAAAACCTGTGGTTCGAAAAGTAATTGTTGTAATGATGCACCGAGGTTTATATTCCAGGGGGAGAAAAAAGAAAAGTTATTGACTTTAAACTCGGGACTACCGGTAACCGCATATCCTTCTCTTTCCAATACCCGGTAAACAGCATTTTCTGTGGCATCGGGAAATTGGATCAGCGGTAACGACAGGTAATGATTTCCCTGGAGGGTTGCAGAAACCTGGGGATAGGCAAGCGCGGTCACTTCCTTGTTTCTCGATTCAGTGATCTTGTGATCGAGCTGTGCGTTTTTCAGATCAGCTGCATTTTTAAATGCAATATCTACCGCGTCTTTCACAGTAATATCAAACCGTTGCTGCGCAATGGAAGGATAAGCTAATACCATTAAAAGAATAACGCCCGTCCTATGAAACCATTTTTTTATCATGAGTCAGAGATTTTCTTTCCTGTTTGTATTTCTGTATCAGTTTATGTCCTTTGATCGTGGCCAGGCCATATGCAAAATGTTCAATGATCTGTGCGCTCGTAGCCGCCAGGTTGTATTTCCCGGGGGGGAACACGGCAATGTTGAAAGGGATCATCATGGCCTCTAGCCTGTATTTAGACATGACATCCGTATTGATTTCGGGCCGGTACAATTCTTCTTTCTTGCCCCATTCAATATTGTCATGAATGATCTTCGCGAGAAATTTGTTTTTATGTTCCATGAACCGCTGATAGGAGCGGAAATGAAACTTGCCAAGGTCATTCAGCACCATCGGGTTCATATTGGAGAATTGCTGAATGATCATTTCCATGGTCATCATCATCTCGTGTACAGCATCCCTGGCTTGTTTACGGCAATTCCCACAATCCGATACCATCAGGGTAATATGGGCATCTACTACGGCATCTACCAGCTCATCTTTATCCGAGAAAAACTGGTAAATGGTCTTTTTGGACATCCCAAGCGCATTGGCGATATCGTCCATTGATACCGACCTGATACCGTATTGAAGAAACAATTCATCGGCCTTGTTTCGTATTCTTTCTTTTGCTTCTGCGATCATATCTCACGGGTTATTGAGACGCAAAACTAAGGAAACTATGAATGTGACCAAAGTTTCCACCGGGAAAAAAACCGGAGTTTACCGAAACTTCACCCATGGACCTGACAATATTTTTCAATTACCTTAGCCTCTAAATCAGGTAAATGGATAATTTTCCCGCCGTTACAGTGAAAAAGAGGACGTTCTTTGGATCATTGCTTCGATATTTCGTGCAGGGGCTGATCATCCTGGCCCCGATCGCGGTGACTGCTTATGTGCTCTATTGGCTTTTTGATAAAGTGGACAACATACTACGCCCCTACGTGGATATACCGGGGCTGGGATTTGTGATCATTATCGTGTTTGTGTTACTCGTAGGTTGGGTCGGCTCCTATTTTATCATGGGCAGCTTCGTGAATTTTCTGGACAGAGTAATGGGACGGACCCCGGTTATAAAGTTCATTTATTCCTCTACGAAGGATTTTTTTGAAGCGTTTGCAGGGGATAAGAAAAAATTCAACCAGGCTATACTTGCCAATTGTTTTGCAGATAACGTTTGGATCGTTGGTTTTTTGACCGACGAGGAAATGGGAAAATTTGACCTGGGCGCAGACATGGTTTCTGTGTATGTACCCCAGGCTTATCATTGGGCGGGCCAATTGTATATATTGCCCCGGGATCGGGTACGAAAGATCGAAAAGATCAGTGCCGGCGAATCCATGAAATATGCCGTGACCGGCGGCGTCGTTGACCTTGACGCGGAGAGAAAAGAAACAACGACCCCCAAAATTGAGAACGGGTATTAGATCTTGAAACGGGCTATTTTTTTCTTTTTCTTATTCATCCATTCCCATCCATGTTTTTGCTGGGGTTTCTTTGCCCATCAAAAGATCAATTACTATGCGGTCTTTCTGCTGCCGCCGGAAATGATCGTGTTGTATAAACCGCATATCAACTTTCTTTCCGAACACTCGACCGATCCGGATAAACGGCGGTACGCGATTCCCGAAGAAGGTCCCAGGCATTTTATCGATATCGATCTTTATGGGAAATATCCTTTTCCGGAATTGCCGCGGAAATGGAAGGATGCTGTCGACAAATATTCTGAAGCCAGTCTTAATGAGAGAGGGATCGTGCCCTGGTGGCTGCAGGTCATGCTGAACAAATTAACAGAAGCATTTAAAGAAAAGGACCGATCAAAAATTTTGAAATATTCTGCCGAGCTCGGACACTATATGGCCGACGCGCATGTACCCCTTCACGCTTGCAGCAATCATAATGGACAGTATACCGACCAGAAAGGAATTCATGGCTTTTGGGAAAGCCGGGTCCCTGAATTGCTGGCCGATAAAGACCCGAAAAATATCGGGTGGGATTTTTTCATTGGGAAAGCCTACTACATTAAGAATCCAGCTGACTTTATTTGGAAAAGAATTCTGGAAAGCGCGGCTGCTGCGGATACAGTGCTGCAGGTCGAAAAGGATTTGAGTCGGCAATTTTCCCCGGACCAGAAATTTTCATTTGAAGAAAGGAATGGAATGATTCTTCGACAATATTCGTCTGCATTCACCAGAGCGTATGATGCGGCTTTGAAAGGAATGGTGGAACGAAGGATGAGACAATCCATTTTTGCCATCGCCAGTTTCTGGTATACGGCCTGGGTAAATGCCGGACAGCCGGATTTGAAGAAAATAGCTAATAAGGAATTTACTGCTGACGAGGTAATGGAATTTGATCAATTGAATGATGCTTGGAAGAAAGGAAAAATATTTGGAAGAGAACATAATTGAAACGTGAAACGTTCTTTAAGCGCCCATTCCGAGCAACGCCAGGAATCTGTGCATTAGTAAGAGATTCCTCACTTTGTCCGGAATGAAAGGTGGAAAAGGGCACGTTTCCCGTTTCACTTTTCCAACTCAACTTATATTTGCAGCTTCATTTCCAAACAGTGGTCAACACAAAACAAAAAATTGTTCACAACTTCAATGCGGGGCCGGCTATTTTACCAAAGCAGGTTTTTGAAGAAGCCAGCCAGGCCATATTAAATTACAATGAAAGCGGCCTGTCGATCCTGGAGATCGGTCATCGCACTCCACTGTTCCAGGTGATCCTTGATGAAGCAAGAGCGCTGGTTAAAGAATTAATGGACCTGGGCAGCCAGCATGAAGTACTATTTCTTCACGGGGGCGCTTCCACTCAATTTATGCAGGTGCCAATGAATTTGCTGGATGAAAAAGAGATGGCTGCTTATACCGATACCGGGATATGGGCCACTAAAGCGATCAAAGAAGCAAGGCTGTTTGGTCATGTGGAGATCGTTTGCAGTTCTAAGGACACGGGTTATGATCATCTGCCTAAGAACTTTGATGTGCCCCCCACATCAAAATACCTGCACATTACTACGAACAACACGATATATGGTTCACAATGGCAGGACCTGTCATTGTTTTATGATTACGATGTCCCTCTCGTTGCTGATATGAGCAGCGATATCCTGAGCCGTTCTATTGAATTCAGCCGCTTTGATCTTATTTATGCAGGGGCCCAAAAGAATTTGGGTGCAGCAGGAGTAAACCTGGTGATCGTAAATAAGAATGTATTGGGAAACATTAAACGTGCCATTCCCACCATGATGGATTACCGGGTGCATATCGAAAACGGCTCACTACTGAATACGCCACCGGTTTTTGCAGTTTATGTCTGTATGCTCACTTTACGCTGGTTGAAGGAACAGGGAGGTGTTTCCGGGATCGAAAAGCTGAACGTAGAAAAAGCAAGACTGATGTATGAGACGATCGACAATAATCCTTTGTTCAAAGGAACGATTGACCGGGAGGATCGTAGTAAAATGAATGTAGTATTTGTCATGGATGACCCGATCCTGGAGAAAGAATTTATTGAATTATGCAGGGCGGAAGGGATGATCGGCGTGAAAGGGCATAGAACGGTGGGGGGCTTCCGGGTTTCACTGTATAATGCGCTCCCGTTGGAAAGCGTACAGGCGATCACACAATTAATGAAAGAATTCGCGAGAAAAAAAGGATGAGAAATGGCAACCATTAGACCGTTCAGGGCATTGAGGCCCA
>Ga0196964_10001125_pt1 | contig 13961 bp, 21 predicted proteins | sample S1_10metaG_FD_148615 | JGI IMG/M metagenome (GOLD analysis project Ga0196964, IMG submission 148615) | Soil microbial communities from Anza Borrego desert, Southern California, United States - S1_10 | ecosystem: Environmental > Terrestrial > Soil > Desert | place: USA: California | collected...
TACCGCTTCCAGCCGGGGCGCTGGTCGCGATGGACCGGCTACCAGAACGCGTCGTCGCTGGCGATCGTGCAGGACACGAACCGCCGACACCGGCTGTACGCCGGGGCGACGGACGGCTGGGTCCGCACGCTCGACCAGAACTCGCGGTCGATCGACGGGACAGGCGCCTACAACGTCGACGTTCGCCTGCCGTTCCTCAACTTCGGGACGTCGTCGATCCTCAAGACGGCGGAAGACCTGTTCGTCTCGCTCGTGCCGAAGGGTTCGTACGACGCTGGCATCGCGTACACGCGCGACAGCAGCCCCGAGCAGAACGTGTCGCCGGCCGTGTCGCAGGCCGGCAGCGACCCGTTGGGTTAGCCGATGGCCTTCACGATGAACACCAGCACCCTCGGCGCGGGTTCGTTCCGCACGGTCCCGACGTCGATGGAGGGCGCGTTCCGCGACCTCCAAATCCGATTCTTCCAGAACGGCGCCGGTGAAGACCTCGAGGTGCACTTCCTCGAACTCCACTTCACCCTCGGCGGCGTTAGCAAAGAGGTTCTCTAGTGGCTCTTGCGCGCGTCACCACCTGGAACAGCGGCGATACGCTCACCGCCGCGGCGTTGAATGGCGAGTTCAACAACATCCTGAACAACGCCATCGCGCTCGTGTCGCCGTGGACCGCAGCGATGGACGCGAACAACAAGCAGCTGCAGAACCACGTCCTCGAGAAGCTCGCGGCGGCGCAGACGGCGGCCACCGAAGCGCGCGTCTACTACCGCACCGACAACGATCTCGTGGAGTACGACACCGGCTCGGCGATCCGCTCGGTGCCGAACTTCGTCGAATCCGGCGGCCGCTTGACCCTGAGCGGCAGTAACCTGCTGTTCGCGCCCTACAAACACAACCTGATCCCGATCAACGGGCGGCTCGAGGTCATTCCCGACGCGGGTGTCACGCTGGGGATCGGGGCGGCCGCGGGCTCCACGGCGTACAACATCTACGCCTACATGTCCGGGTCGACGATGACGCTGGAGTTCTCCACCACCGCGACCGCGGTGCAGGCGGGGACTGGCGTGACGATCAAGTCGGGCGATGCCACGCGGACGTTCGTCGGCACCGACACGACGACCAGCGGCCCCGCGTGGTCGACACCCGTGTCATTCTTCAACGCCGCGTCGGCGGACCCCCTCACCCTGACGACGGCTGCGTCTTCGCCGCCGGCGGCGAACACGCTCTACAAGGACAACATCCCGAAGGTGTGGGCGACTGTCTCGTATACGACCGGTACCCCGGGCGCTGACGACTCCTTCAACGTCAGCGGGATCGTCGACGGCGGGGTCGGCGTAACGACGGTGACGATTGATACGGACATGGCGAACACAAACTACTGCGCGATTGCCGGCGTCAACACGGACCCGAACGGTGGCGTGATCGGGATCAACGCGCGCAACGTCGGCTCCGTGCAGACTGCAAGTCGAGCCTCCACCGGCGGTGCCACCGCCGACGTCAACTTCACCATCGCCGTGTACGGAGATCAGTGATGCCCACCTGTCGCGTGTACGAGCGTCCCGACGGCGGCGTCAGCGTCGTCACGCTCGCCGAAAAGAACCGGCGTCCCGCGGAGTCCGACGACGCGTTCTTCGCGCGCGTCATTCCGAAGACCGGGCTCGAGGGCCTGCCGTATGTCGACGTCGATCCGGCCACGCTGCCGTCGCGGCGGTTCCGCGACGCCTGGACGCTGACCGCTGGGAAGGTCAGTCACGACCTGCCGAAGGCGCGGGCGCTTCGCCTCGCCGAGCTCCGCGCCGGGCGTGACATCCTCCTCGCGGAGTCCGACGGCCCGAAGCTCCGTGCGCTCGAGCGCGGGGCCGCGAAGGAGATCGCGGCGCTGGACGCCTACCGCCAGGCGCTGCGCGACCTGCCCGCGCAAGCGGAAGCGGAGCTTGCGGCCATCGTCCGTGTCGAGGACCTCGCCACCTACGAGCCGACATGGCCGACGCCGTGACGGTCCGCCCGGCGACGGCCGACGACCTTCCGGCGATCGCCGCGCTCGTCGAGCGTTGCGGGTTGCGTGACGTGGCCGTCGACTACAGCGACTACACGCCGCCGGTGTTCGTCGCCGAGGCGGACGGCCGCGTCGTCGGCTTCCTCCACGCGCTGCTCGGGCGCCCCGCGTCCGTCGTCATGGACCTCGCCGTCGATCCGGCGTTCCAACACCAGGGCGTCGGGCGCCAGCTGCTCGCCACGCTCGAGGAGACGATGCGCGACCTCGGGCTAACGACGTGGGTCACCGTCGTCGCGAACAAGCGGGGTCGTGTGCAGGCTGCCGTCGAACAGTGGGGCGCGCTCCCGCGCGCCGACGCCAAGACCTATGTGAGGACGATGTGAGTTTCTCCGACGAAGATTCCGCCAGCACGAACGCCGGTACGTTCAACCAGACGGTCAACAGTGCCCAGTCGACGGCGCAGGGCCAGCAGGGCGTCACGACGCAGCAGACGACGGCGCTGCCCGCGGGGCTGTCCGAGCAGTCGCTGCAGGAGCTCGCCACGGCGTACGGCGTGTCGCAGGTTCAGATGGCCGACATGCTGTCGCGCGCGACCGCGGGCGTTGGCGTCGCTCCGTCGCAGGGCCAGCAGGACATCGCGAACCAGATCAACAACCAGGGCCTGACCTCGCTGCGCGACCGCGCCGCGGGCGGCAACGTCATCTCGCCGGAGGCACAGGCGCAGATCGACCGGGCCTTCGGTGCGGCGGACGCCCTCGGCCAACGCGACATCAACATGAACGCGACGAACGACGCGAACGCGCGCGGGCTGGCGGTCACCGACTCGCCGGTCGCGAACGCCAAGGCAATCGCGCTGGCGGACTTCAAGGCGCGGCTCGAGTCGCAGAAGGCGGGCGCGACGCTCGACTACGGCAGCCGCGAGGCCGACCGCGCGACGTCGTTCGACATGTACCAGAAGGAACTGCAGCAGCGCGCCTACCAGAACCGCCTCGCGCTGCTCGGGACCTCGCCGGCCGCGTACGGCCTGCAGAGCAACCTGTTCAACCAGCGCCTCGCGCAGGGCCGCACGACGGGCTCGACGAACAACGTGCTGCAGGGCGCGACGCAGAATACGGGCGGGCAGTCCGGGTCTTCGACCGGGCTGTTCACCGGCAGTCAGACGGGCTACGGGCTGTCGGCGCAGGGCGCGGGCAGCCTCCTGAGCGGAGCGGGCGCCGCACTGAAGGGCGCCGGAGAGGCAGGGCTGTTCGACTAATGGAAGGCATGCTCCAGACGAACGACGCTGCACCGATCGCGCAGGCGCCGGGCTCTCTCGGCGGCAACCCCTCCGTCGCCGACGTCGCACAGCCGACGGCACCCGCGGCCCGCGCGGCGCTCGGGGCTGCGCCCCTTGCCGCGCCGCCGAGCCAGAACCCTGCCGACGCTGCGCTCGCTGCGCGGATGCAGCGCGACCAGAAGCTCGCCGGGAACAAGTGGTACCGCGTCGGCGCCGCCCTGAGCGGCCGCAACGAAGCCGACGAGCGCCTCGCGCGCGACGTGCAGCTGATGACGCAGCGGGACCAGCTGACGCGGCAGAACGAGCTCCTGACGAACCAGATCGCGCTGAGCAAGGTGCAGATGACCCGGCACGCGATGGACCTGATGGAGCACATCCACACGCTCGACGAGCAGCACCGCGAGCCGTTCGTCCAGCCGCTGTTCCAGACGCTGCAGTACGCGGCGTCGGGCGACGCGAAGGGTGCGCCCGGCTCCGGCCGCGGCGTCAACCCCGCCAGCGCGCTGCTCGACGAGGGCACTGTGCGCGCGATGGTCATGGGCGCCGGCGGCGTGAAGCGGCTGCTCGGCGTCAGCCCGTATCTGACGGAGGAGGACATCCCGATCCTTCGCGCGTACCAGGGCAAGGAACGCATCGCGGCCGCCGAGAAGCTCGGCGAGACGCGCCAGAAGCAGGCCACGGCGTCCGCGCTGCAGAAGCTCGGTGCGCTGCCCCGCGGCGCGCAGCCGGCTGCGTTCGCCGACGCGGCGAAGGCCGCGGGCCTGTCGCCGCTCGAGCAGCGGGCGCTGACGACCTCCGACGTGAAGCCGGAACAGTGGGTCCTCGCGAACGTGCTCCCGCCGCAGGCCGCCGTGAAGCGCGCCGAGGCGCAGGCGGGCGCCGAAGGCGAGCGCGCGGGGATGCTCCCCGGCGAGCGCAAGGGCCGCGACCTCGCGGGCGCCCAGACGCAGGCGAACATCGACCAGTCGCAGGCGTCGGCGGCGCACACGCGGGCGCAGACGGCAGGCACCGTTCCGCAGGTCGTACCGACGCAGCCGGGCGGCGGGGCGATCACCGTGCGGCCGGGTGTGCCGGGCAGCGCGACGGAGGTCGTCACACCCGCAGGGCAGGCGCCACAGCCGAAGCCCGCGCCGGTACCAGCTTCGGGTACGACCGGCCCCAATCCGGGTACGCCGCAGAAGCCGCTGCAGGGGCCGCGCAAGGCGCTCGACCCGAAGGTGCAGCAGGACCACGTCCACGCGGAGGAGTACATCCGCAACGCTCGCCGCCTCGCCGACGAGGCGAAAAAGATGGGCATGTTCGACCGCGCCGCGATGGGCGCGCGGCTCTGGGCGGAGAACAAGACGAAGCTGCCGGTCGCGAACGAGAAGCAGCGGCAGTTCGCCTCGCAGGTCGAGAAGCTCCGCGCGGACTACGAGAAGGCGGCTGGCGGTCTTCGCGCGGTCGCGTCGCCCGACTTCGACAAGCGGGCGCAGACCATCCACGGCACGCCCGCCGATCCCGGCGTGGGCGACAAGCTACGCGCCCTCGCGGACGAGGCGGAGCGCGCCCTGCAGAACCACAAGGCGAAGCTCTACACGACCGGTTACAACGTGCCCGGCTACAAGGGCGACGCGGCCGCCCCCGGCGGCAAGCCGCGCATCGACCTCGGCGGCGGCTTCTCCGTGGACCCACAGTAGATGGCCGACCGCGAATACACGGTCAACGCCCCCGACGGCAGCACGCTGAAGATCACCGGCCCGGACAACGCGTCCGTGCCGGATCTCCGCGCGGCTGCCGAGCGGGCGTTCGCCCGCGTCAAGAACGTCGCGCAGCACGCGGGCGGTCAGGCGGCCGCGGCCGACCTTCCCGGCGCGCTGAAGACCGCCGCGGAGCCTGCGGCTGCGGCGATCCCGCCGCTTGCCGCGATGGCGATCCCGGCGGCCACGACTGCGGCAGGGACGGCCATCGGCGGCCCCGTCGGCGGTGTCGTGGGCGCGTTCACCGGCCAGGCGATCAACGAAGGCATCGACGCCGGCGTCAAGTGGCTCGGCGGCGAGGCGCAGCCGCCGCTGACCGACCGCGCGATGCGCGTCGGTGAGGTCACCGCGGCGACGGGCGCTGTCGCTGGGGCCGGTCCCGCCGCGCGCTGGGCCGCGAGCAAGGTGGCGCCGAAGCCCGGCGCGATCGCGGACACGGCGCAGCGGCAGGGTATCCCGCTGACGTGGGCGGAAGCCCACCCGTCGGTGCCGGGCGCGCACGGCCTCGAGGCCCTGTCGGCGCGCAGCCTCGGCGGCCGCGGCGTGATGGAGCGCCGGTCGTCCGAGCAGGCGAACGCGCTGCAGGCCCGCGCCAACACCCTCGCGGAGGAGCTCCGCGGGCGTCCCGGCGCGATCGACGTCGCCGACACGAACAACCGTTTCGCGAAGGCGATCCGCGTCGAGTACGACGGCGCCCGGAAAAAGACGCGGCAGCTGTACGAGGACGCGTTCACCGCGGCCGGTCCCGACACGCCGATCCCGCCGCAGGCGCTCCTGACCGCGCGGGCGAACCTCGCGACCGAGTTCCCGAACCTCCCGCCGTCGCGCGCGGCCACGGCGATCGACAAGTGGGCCGAGTCGCTGAAGCCCGCGATGTCCCGCGAGGAGACGGCGATCCGCGCGCAGTTCGGCCTGAAGCCGAGTGACCCGATCCCGGCCGCGTTCCAGCAGCACATCCCGGCGGCCGCGGACCGCGTCCCGACGCTGGCGGAACTCCGCGGACTGAAGAACTCGCTGAACACCCTCGCGCGCAGCAGCGACCCCGTGGAGCGCGGCCAGGCCGAGCATCTGCGGAAGGCGCTCGACGAGTCGCTCGAAGCGACCGTCGGCCAGAACCCGCAGGCGAAGGCGCTGTTCGACCAGGCGGCGGCGATGCACCGCGATGTCGTCGTGCCGCTGCGCGACGGCAGTTTCAAGGACCTCGTCCGCGGCAACCCGAAGCTCGGCGGCCCGACTCTCGCGGGCTTCAACGAGCGCCTGTTCGACGCGAAGGATCCCGGCTTCCTCGACGACGCCCTGCGGCTCGCCGGCCCGGAGGGCCGTCGGCTGATTCAGGAGCAGTACACGAACAGCCGCTTCACCGGCCTCTACACGCGCACCCAGGACGGCCGCAGCGTCTTCGACAGCGCGAAGTTCGCCAAGCAGATCGAAAAGGACACCGCCATCATCGACCGGCTGTTCGGCAACGACCAGCGCCGCGCGCTGCAAGAGTTCGCGCAGGTCGCCAACGCCACCCGCGCGACGCAGGGGCGAACGGGCGAGCTCCTCGGCGTCCTCGTCGAGGGCGGCCAGGCGCACGCGATGTTGAACAGCCTCATCAACGGGCGCATCGGCACAACGGCCGCGACCGCGCTCGGCGCCCCGTGGCTTTACGCGAAGCTCGCGACGGACCCGCGATGGGTCCGCGGGGTGACCTCCGTCCTCCGCGCCGGCCATCGCGTGTCGATCACCGGCGCGGCCGCGCTCACCAACCTCGCGACGCAGGACCAGCCCGGCGCTCCGGGCGGGCCGCCGCTTCCGGCGCCGCCGGGGCAGCAGTCGCGCGGCGCGAACCCCCTCGACCCGCCGCTGCGCGTCACGAGCCTCCAGTGAAGCGCCCCCGGAGGCCCGCTGTGCCCACCGCCGCCGAACGCCTGGCGACCATCGAAACGCTGCTGGCCGCCCATATCAAGGCGGACAACGAGGCGTTCGAGGCGCTGTCGGCGACGATGACGACCGTCGCCGTCGACGTGAAGTCGCTGCTCGCCACGCGGGCGGCTGCCCGCGGCGTCTGGATCGCGACGGCGGCGATCGGCACGGCGCTGACGGCGCTCGGCGCCGGCCTCGCGTGGCTTCTCGACTGGCTCCGAGCCGCCCGGTGACCGCCGAGGACTACTGGGTCCGGGTCCGCCAGCGCGCGGCGGAGCTCGGCACCGACGGCTGTACTGCGGCGCTCGACGTGCATCTGGACTGCTGCCTCGAGCACGACATCGCGTACTTCACCGGCCGCGACGTCGACGGCAACCCGGTCACGAAGGCCGAGGCCGACGCGGCGTTCCGGCGCTGCCTCCAGAGCAAGAGCCGCTGGGGGCGCTTCTCGCCGATGTCCTGGTGGCGCTGGGCGGCCGTCGCGTGGATCAACCGCGACGGCGGCTACTGGGGCCGCACGGCGCCCGCGACGTGACCGCCGCGTGCGGCTGTTGGACCGAGGTCCGGTGGACGCTGGCAGCGTGGGGCGACAACCGCTGGATTCGATCCGAGGTACCCCGGCGCTGTCGACCGTGCCGGGACGCAGACAACGAAAAGGGCTCCGCGACGGAAACATCGTCGCGGAGCCCTTCGTGCATTTGCGGGCCGGATTCCCCACCCGGCTCCTATCGCGGTTTCTCTCGTGGATCGTCCCTGCTCCGTTGCTCCGGCAGGTTATCCGTCTGCTCGGTCCCCACGAGAACGCACCAACCCCGACGCTGCCGCGCCGCCGCAAACGCTTACAGCACCTCCAGTTCGGAGCATAACTTATCGCGAGAATCGCCGCTGTTGATGCGGGTGAAAACAGAACCGTCTGTACCCCGGCTTACAGATCTTCTCTGGCGCGCTTCTACGATTCCGCGGAGTTACGCGACACTATTTCGCGGCTACGGCGAGGGGTACAGAACTTCCGGCGATAAGCGAGTCGAACGTCGCGTTCAACTCGTCGCTCGTCAGGATCGTCTCGCCGGGACGGACCGCGCGGAGCGGGCGCATCGCGCCCGCGTACCACGAGCCGATGCCGTGCCGGTGGAGCCACGGCTTCAGCCAGTCGAACCACACGTCGGTCGCCAGCCGCAGCGTCCAGTAGGCGCACACCGCGAAGGCGGCGAGGAAGCCGATCTGCCACAGGAACGTGGTCACCGGGCCTCCGCCTCTACCTTCAAGTTTCGGCGGCGTTCCGACTGCACCGACCATTCCTCGATGACCGCGTTCGCCCGATCCATAGCCTCAAGGTGGCCCTTCGGGATGTCGATCTCCCAATTCGCCGCTTCGAGGCGGCGCAGGTTTCGCTCCTTGGTGGCCTTGGCCTCGCGCTGCACCCGCGCGGGCGTGTCGGGGTTGTCGTACACGCCGAGAATGTGCTGGTCCTCGTAGTCGTCGTTGCGGAGTATCCAAACCCTCGCCGCGCGCTTCATCGTGCGTCCTCCGGCTTCGGCAGCAGCGACGTCCACGACAGCCCGCTGACGGCGGCCGCGACGGCGCCCTCGGCGACCTTCGTGTAGATCGTCGTGCTGGCGATGTCCGCGTGGCCCATCGCTTCCTGCACGACGCGCAGGTCTTTGGTTAGCTCGAGCAGCCGCGTCGCGAACGTGTGGCGGAACCGATGCGGGGTGCAGTCCATGACGCCGGCGGCCTTGCCCCAGCGCGCGACCATCTCCTCAAACTCCTGGCGGCGGAACGCCGACCCGCGCGGCTTGCGGAACAGCGGCGTGTGCCCCTTCAGGTCCGTCGACGACAGCGCGTAGCCGTGGATCATCGTCGCGAGTTCCTTCGGCATCGGCACGACCTGGACCTTGTTGCCCTTCACCAGCGCGCGAATCTGCGGCGGGTCGTAGCTGATGTCGCCCAGCTTGATGCCGCAGATCGGCGAGACACGCAGGCCGGTGAGGAACAGGACGGCGCGGGCGACGGCTTCCATCGGCGGAAGCTCGACGGCCCACAGCGCGGCCGTGTCCTCTTTCGAGAACGGCCGCGGCAGATGCTTCGGCCGCTTGATCGTAGGCACCTTGACGAGCGGGTCCGCTTTCCACAAGTCGTTCGCGACGCCCCACTTCGCAAACTGCCCGTAGCAGGACCGCTTCCGGTGCAACGTCGCCATCGCGGCGTTGTCGACGCTCGACAGCTGGATCAGGTGATTCTTGACGAGGTCCGCGGTGAACGCGAGGACGCTGTCGTGTTTGGCGTTGGCGGCGAGGCGGCGCAGGTCGGACTCGTAGGCCGCGCAGGTCTGCTTCGCCTTGCCGGTCGCCTTCATCTCGTCGATGAACGCGGTGATCGCCTTCGACAGCATCATGCGCCACCTCTGGGCGGGGACGGGTCCCTCAGAGGCGATGCTGTCATGGCGACGCCGCCCCGTCAACATATGTGTCAGGGGCGGCGCCTTGCTCATGCGTTGCCTGCCGGCCGCTTCAGCTTCCGCTCCAGCGCCCGGTGCGCGAAGCGAAGATCGTTCTCCAGCGCCGTCAACGCGTACCGCTTCTCCGAGATGTCCGCCTGGAGATCGCGGACGCGGTCGTCGAGATCGTGCAGCGGCATCGCGTCGTAGTCGGCGGTCATCGCGGCTCTCCGAGCCGCGCGACGCGGCCGAACAGGACGCCGACGCCGGCGGCGACGAGCAGCCAGCCGACGAGGACGGTCACCGGACCCACGACAGACGGTACTTCGAGTCGGGCTGGTCCCACGAATACTGGCCGCACTTCGAGCTCTCGATCCTTGTCGCCGTCTCGCGCAGCCACGACACGATGGCGTCGCGTCCCGCCCGCGACAGCAGCGGCTTGCGCGGCCCGCCACCCGCGCTGAGCGTCAGTTCGGCGATGACCTGGTCCTGTCTCATGGTCGCTCCTCGCGGTTAGAGGTGTCTGTTACGGCGTTGTTCACAGGCACGGCATACGCGCTCCGTCCCGCCACGCGCTAGACGTACGTTCGCCCCGGACAACGCATGTCCATGCGCGCAAACGGACTTCGCCGCGTTCAGCGCGGCCGGCGCCTGGCTCCGCAAGACGTTCACGCGCGCCGTTACCGGCTCGAGGTGCGCCGGGTTGACGCACGGCCGCGTACGGCCCGTGTGGTCGAGTTGAAGACCGTCGGGAACGGGTCCCACCAGCGCCTCGTACGCGACGCGGTGGGCGCGACGGATGCGCGGAGCTAGCCAGAACTGGCCGTAACCTAGACGGTCCCGAGTCCCGGCCCAGAGCCAACAACCGCTGTTAGGCTCGGGCTCGACGCGGCGAACGAAGCGCGGCAACAGAGACATTACAAATACTGCCCGGTGCTCGGCGGCGCGGTCGGCACCGGCGGCGGCACCGGCACGGTCGCCACGCCTGCGAGCGGCACCGTCCCGGCGCCGTCGCCGCGGACATCGGCCTGCACCTTCTGCGCGTCCGTCGCCGCCGTGAGGTTGTGGCGGATCGCGTCACGCGTCGTGATGACGTGGATGACCTCGACGCTGTAGAGGTGCCAGCCGTCGTGCGACGACACGACGACGGGCGTCAGGCCACGGCGCTTGCCAACGTAGTTGCTGCCGACCTGGTCGAACGTGTCGAGGTAGAACGCGGCGCCGCTGTCGAGCAGCAGGACGTACTTCGCGCCGTCGCGGTCCTGCTCCGCGAGATCCTTGACGACGACGACCGAATGGTCGATCGCGGGGATCATGCGACGCGCGCCTTCCCGCCTCGGTTGCCGTAGAAACGACGCTGGTCGTCCTGCAGGGTGTGGACGCCGTCGTCAGCAATCCACACGCCGTCGTCACGCTGAGTCGCGCCCAGCGTTGCGTTGAGATCCGACGCCCGCAACACCTCGCCGGGCCACGGCTGAAATCGACTGCAGCCGCGCTTCGCGCGCTGCTGGACGCTGCCGCCGCCGTCGCCGGGGTACGCGTACGTCGGCAGAGCATCCCACGTCGTCTCGGCCCGCCACGGCGGCTCGTCGGCGGCGGCTTCCGGCGTGGCCTGCTCGGCGTCGAGCTCGATCTGCAGCAGGGCGAGCGCCCGCCACGCGAGCTTGGCGCTGTGGCGGGTGCCGTCAGCGTCGCGCTTCCCGCGGTCGATCAGATGCCGCGCGATGCAGTCGGCATGGTCCGTCGACTTCTCCTTCGCCCAGTGCATCGGCTCGCCGGGGTTGTGCTGCTCGTTGCCGATCCGCGACACGTCCGCGACCGCCGCGATGGCGTCGGGGAAGTAGTCCAGCACGCCGCGGGCGATCGGCAGGTTCTTGCGCGTCTTCGCGTCGGTCGGCAGGCTCATCCGTTCTCCCTCTGTTCTTTGGCGAGCGCGTCCATGACTTCGTCCCATGTGTCGAACTGCGGCAGCCGCTCGTGGTAGATGTTCCGGCGCTGGCCGACGACCCACGCTTCGAGGCCGAGCGACAGGGCGAGGCCCAGTTCCACTTCGCGGGCGCCCGTCTCGCCGGGCGGCTCCTGCGTGTCGAGGAGGAACAGGCCGCCGGGCGTCCGCGTCTCCGAGACGAACCGGACATCGAGGTCGTTGCGGTACGAGCTCTCGAAGCGGTGCAGCGGCGTCGAGTCCCAGTACCCGCCGAAGTCCTCGTCGAGCCAGCTGCTGAAGACCTGGCCGAGGCGCCGGTGCTGTAACTGGTCGCGGATGTCGCGCAGGCGAGCCTGCGCTTCCCATTTGCCGGCGATGAACACCCGGCGCATGGGCCGCGGGTTCGTCACCAGCGACAGCGGCCGGTGCGTCGGGCCGTGGTAGCCGAGCGTCAGGATCTCGAGGACCGCATCCGCCAGCGCGCTACGCATCTAGTCGCTCCTCCGTTTCGTCGGCTTCAGCCGCTGGGCCGCCTTGATCGCGACCGGCAGCATGTCCGCGTCGAACATGACCTGCTCCCATCGGTGCGCGGCGGGGTGAAGGATGATGTCGGCATCGGTGACGATCGGCTGGACCGTGTGGCCCGCCGCAGCGAGCGCCTGGATGTCGGGGCGCTCGACCCAGTCCGCAAGGACCGCGATACGTAGCGGCTTCGTCGTGCGGCCCTTAGCCACCGATCACCGGGTCGGTAAACGTCAACCGTGTCAATGCACCGTTGATGTACCGCGCGTAGTCCCGTTCGTTCGTGTCGTCGAAGTAGTCCGACTTCATGTATTCGTGCCAGTCATCGACCTTGTCCGCCGGAATAACGAAGTCATGCCCGTCGTCATCCGAGACGATCGTGTAACGCTCACTCGTCGTATGGCGCGGCTCGCCAAGCCGCTTGCCGGTTTCACCGGGTGTCAGTCCAGCCGCGTCGCGGACATCGGTCCATAGCGTCGCGGCGTCTACGCTTCGATCCGGCGACCAGTGCGCGGCGTAATACAGCCGCTCCACAGTGGCGCGCAACGCTGCGAAGGCGTCCTCGAACGAACCCGCGCGACCGCGCGCGTCGTCGAGGTCGGCTTCCAACGCCGCGATACGGGCGCCCTGCTGCCGGTTCCGTTGCTCGGCGACGCTCAGGTCGCTTTCGAGGGTCGAGATGCGGCCGCGGGCGTCTTCGAGTAGACGCGTCATGCCGATGCGGTCGAGAAGGCCGGTCACGCCGTCGCTTCCTGAAGCACGCGCGCGGCTTCGTCCACGGCGGCCTGCATCGTGGCCTGCGGCGTCGTGTCGTAGTAGTCGCCGCGGACGTTAAGGGTCACAGCGTAGGTCCGCGGTTCGCCGAACGTGCGGAAGCACCACAGGCCGATGAAGTGTTCGCCGAGCGGCGTCAGGTCGACGGTCACGCGGCACCGGCCGTCAGGCCGCCGTAGACGGCGACCGGCTCGCCGCGCCGGCGGATGATCGGGACCTGGACGACGTGGAACTCGGGGCCGTCGATGCGGACGACGCTGAAGCCCTGCTGCCAGTTCGGCGCGTCGTCGTACTCCGGCTCCAGCTGGCAGAGGCAGCCGTTCTCCCACGCACCGTGTTCGCGGCCGTCCATCGTGATGCGGTACGTGCCCTGGCGATGCGTGTGGCCGACGATACACGACTTGCCGAGCCACTCGAACGTCCGCTTCGCGGCGTACGCCGAGTGCCGCGAGACGTACTTGCCGTGCGTCACGACGAGGTTGCCTTCGGCGAGGTAGAGCCGGTGGGAGTACGGATAGTACTTGAACCCGTGCGCGGGCATGTCGAAGATGCGCTCGAACGACCCGGCCTCGTCGAGGAGGTCGAGGTCGTAGCCGGTGCGCGACTTGACGAGCTCCAGCAGGTTCGCGGCCACCGGCCCCGGTCCGCCGTTGAGCTCGAACTGGCGCCACACGACGCGTTGCCACCGCTGCTCGTGGTTGCCGCCCATCCAGATCTTCTGCGGCACATGCGCGAGGCGCTCCATCAGCGCCCGCGCCCGGCGATGGCCCTGCTTCGTCGACTCGGCCGCCTTCCGCGGGTCCTTGAGGAACGACGACTCGGCGTAGCAGTCGACGATGTCGCCGTCGAGGACGACGAGATCGGGCTGCACTGAGTCGACGACGCGCAGCGACTGCTCGAGCGCCGCGGGGTCCTCGAACGGCATCTGGATGTCGGACAAGACGACGACCTTCGCGGCCGTCGCGTGGACGCGCTTGTTCGGAGCCTCGCTGAACAGTTCGAGGTCATAGAGCTTCCGCGCGTCGCGCTGGCGCGCAAGCGCCAGGGCGTTCACTCCGCTGGCGATGCGGCGCTGCTTCTGCCCGCGCCGGGCGGCGGCGCCGCCCTCGGTCGCGCGGTATTTCGTCTCTCGTTTTCTCACGCAGCGTTCTCTTTCACGGGCGGCCCGTTGTAGTAGCACCGTTCACGACCGAGCCTCGACGTATCGCCGGATAGCGTCGTCACGATGTACATACGGCGGAGGCGGGGAAGAACTTTGCTAGGCGGCTTCGAGGCTCTTGAACGACGCAGGGAACGACACCGGCGTAGCGGTTAATGCGCCGAGGGGCCGTATAAAAAACGGACGCTCGACGATCGGCGCGTAGAGAATCGCGAACTCCAGGCGGCGG
>Ga0196964_10001126_pt1 | contig 13929 bp, 12 predicted proteins | sample S1_10metaG_FD_148615 | JGI IMG/M metagenome (GOLD analysis project Ga0196964, IMG submission 148615) | Soil microbial communities from Anza Borrego desert, Southern California, United States - S1_10 | ecosystem: Environmental > Terrestrial > Soil > Desert | place: USA: California | collected...
GCGATTACGGACGCTATGGGTCGCGCGAGCTGGGCACGCTGCCGGTCGATTTCCTCTCCACCGTCGACATCACCAATGGCAATTCAGGCTCGGCGACGCTCAATGCGCGCGGCGAGTTTGTCGGGCTTGCCTTCGACGGCACGCTCGACGGCGTGATCTCCGACTGGTGGTACGAAGCGCCGATCAACCGCACCATCCATGTCGACAGCCGCTACATGCTCTGGGTGATGGATCGCGTCGATGGCGCGCACCGTCTTCTGAACGAGATGGAGGTTGAGGCGGAGGGCGCGCAAGCGAATGCGGACTGAACGTGGCCAGCGGAGCTGGACGGACAGGCCCGGTCTGCGTTCATGGGCGCCCAGTCGATTGGCTCTCGCGCTGTTCGCGCTCGTTTGCTTCTCGACGCAGCCCGCAAAGGCGCAGGCGCCAGAGCCTGCGCCTTTGCCGCGCGCTGTGGAGCAAACGGTCGAACGCTTGCGCGCTGCGGCCCTCGAAAGCGATCGGGCTTACGAAATCGTCGAAAGTCTCAGCACGGAGATCGGCCCTCGGATGGCGGGGAGCGAGGCCGAGGCTCGCGCGAGGGAATGGGCCGTGCGCATGTTGAGGGCGCAACGCTTCGACAATGTCCGCATCGAGCCGTTCGAGATTCCGTACTGGGCGCGCACCTTCGACGGCGCGTTTGTGATTTCGCCAGCGCCGCAGCCGCTCTACGTGGCGGCGCTCGGCGGATCGCCGGCGACGCCCGCGGGCGGCGTCGAAGCGGAGATCGTGCGCTTCGACAGCATTGCGGCCCTGCAAGCTGCGCCGCGCGAGAGCGTCGAAGGCCGCATCGCCTTCATCGACGAGGGCTTCACACGGACACAGGACGGGTCAGGTTATGGCGCGGCTGTCGTGCGGCGCGGACGCTGCGCGCCCGAAGCGCAGGCGAAAGGAGCCGTCGCTTGTCTCATCCGCTCGGTCGGCACGCACTCGCATCGCTTCGCCCATCAAGGCGGGAGCGCGCGCCAGTCGGACGGCGCGAGCTTGCCGGCCGCCGCGCTTTCTCCGCCCGATGCCGATCAGCTGACGCGCCTGCTGACGCGCGGTCCCGTGCGCGTGCGAGTCGAGATCCATGTGGAGGTTCGCGACGACGCCCCGTCCGGCAACGTGATCGCTGAAATCCCCGGTCGCGAGCGGCCGGACGAGATCGTGCTTATTGGCGCGCATCTCGATTCTTGGGATCAAGGCACGGGCGCGCTCGATGACGGCGCGGGCGTCGGCATTGTTGTCGCCGCGGCGCGTCTTATTCGCGAGCTGCCGCGGCGGCCGCGTCGCACGATACGCGTCGTCTTGTTCGGCGCCGAGGAAACGGGTCTGCATGGCGCAAACGCTTATGCTCAGCAGCACGCTGACGAGCTTGCGCGCCACGTCATCGCGGGCGAATCCGATTTCGGCGCCGATCGAATCTATCGGGTGCGCACACGCGTGGGCGAAGGCGCTCTGCCTCATATCTCGGTCGTGCGCCGCGCCCTGGCGCCGCTGGGGATCATAGCGGGCGACAATTTCGCGTTCGGCGGGCCGGACATGACGCCGCTGCGCGCCGCCGGCGTTCCCATTCTGGAGCTCAGCCAGAACGGCCTCGACTATTTCAACTATCATCACACCGCCGACGACACGCTTGACAAGATCGATCCCGAGGCGCTTCGGCAGAACGTCGCGGCCTACGCCGTGGCCGCCTATCTCGCCGCCGAGATGGACTGGGACTTTCGCACTGCGCAGTAGCTCGACCTCAGAACACGAGCGAGCGATGGATTTGCGCGCCGGCCCAGGCGCCGTCGGCGACGGCGAGCGATAAGGAATTCGGCGCTTCCTCGATCGCGACGCCGCGCCGGGGCGAGGTCGTCGCGCTCACCTTGGTTCAGCGTCACCGCCCGTTGGCGAGCAGCGTCACCTTTCCCCAATCCGGCAGCAGCTGGGCTTGATGCAGTGACATCGGCCCTGTGGCGATGACGCCGATGCGGCCGGGAGCTCATAACCATGACAATGATGATGCCGTCGCGCGTCATGCGCTTGCTTTCTGCGCCGCCGGCGCGGTCTTGGCGCTGATGCGCGCATGCGCGCGCTTGTGAGCGTGACGCCAATTGAGGACGTGCGCGCTGGCGAGCGATACTCCGCCGAGCGTTGAGAGCGTCGTCTCCATTGCAGCATGCGCCGCGAACAGGGCGCCCGCCATGCCGCTAAGGCCAAGACTTGCGAGCACGGGGATGATCCAAGGCAGCGGCCGCGCTGCGAGCACCGGCGCTATGGCAAGGATCGCCGCCGGTGCGGCGAGCGCAACTACGGCCCAGTGCACCCACTCCGCCTCGGTGAGTTGCGCGGCGAAAGGGGCAGTCGCTGCGATCAAAGGGAGGGCGAGGCAGTGGACGAGGCACAGCGTTGAAAGTCCGACCCCGGCCGCGTCCAGCGCTCGCTGCATTCCCCAATCCCTCGTGCTTGATCTCGGATATGTTATAATATAACGTCGACCCAAGTGCAACGGATCGGGGCGCGGCTGATGTTGGCGACTCCTCTATGGATCCTCCCACCAGCGCAGCGCCGCCATGGCTGATCAGCCTGCGCTCACCGCGTTGCGGCGCGAGGTCTTCGACCTCGTGTTGGCCTCGAAGAGGCCGGTGAAAGCATATGAATTACTGGCGCTGCTTCAGCAGAAGCGGGGCCGCGCAACACCTCCAACTGTCTACCGCGGCCTCGATTACTTGACGAAAAGCGGCCTCATCCACCGGATCGAAAGCCTCAATGCCTACGCGGCTTGCGCCCATGCGCCGGCAGGGCCGCAGCACGTGTTCTTGATTTGCGAGGCCTGCGGCGACGTCGCCGAAATCGAAAGCCGAGATGCGGGGCTTGCGCTGGTGGAAGCATCGCAAAGACGCAGCTTCCAGGTTCGCCAGGCCGCGATCGAGGTGAGGGGAGCCTGCCGAGAATGTGGCGCCCGAGATCGATAAGCCGGACCCCGAATGAGACGATCGTACCTGGACTCCGCCGTGTTACGAGATAACATAAAGCCATTCGGAGAAGGTCTCATGTCACGTGCACCGATCGCCGCCGTAGCCGCCGCTTTCGCCATGGTCTCAGGGTCGGCAGCCGCCTGCGAATTTCACGAAATGATGGCCTACGGATATGGCGGCTATGGCGCGCCGCAGCGTTATTCGCCGTTCGCGCGTGCGGAGCCGGCGCCCGCTGAGCCGGCGGCGCAAAGCGCAGATCGGCCCGCTGCTGAGCCCGATCAGGCGGCGGCGGTTTCGCGCGCGGACCCATCGCAACAGGAGCAGGACGCGAACGACCGGCGCAGGGAAGGCGAGGGCGGCGACTCTACGCGCACGGAAAGCCTTCTCGCCCAGCGCCGATGATCGTTTCGCTTGAGGGCGTTTCCGCGCACTACGGCGCGCGCTCGGTCCTCACAAATTTCAACTTCTCGCTCGAGGAAGGCGGCCAAGCCCTGCTGCTTGGCCCGAGCGGCTCGGGCAAAACGACGCTCATCTATCTCATCTGCGGCCTGCTCAGTCCGCACGCTGGCGCGGTTCGCGTCGCTGGCCAGGACCTCTCGAAGCTCGCGCAGGCGCAGCGCGACGACGTGCGGCGCGCCAATATAGGCGTCGTTTTTCAGACGCTGCGCCTTGTGTCAGCCCTCAGCGTGCGAGCCAACCTGTTGCTTGCGCAAAAGTTGGCGGGGAAAGCCAGAAACGCCGCCGACGTCGATGCGCTGCTTGCACGCCTGGATATCACCCACCGGTCGCACGCCAAGCCGGCCGCGTTGAGCCAGGGCGAGGCGCAACGCGCCGCCATCGCGCGCGCCGTCATTGCAAAGCCCGCGCTCCTCATCGCCGACGAGCCAACCTCAGCGCTCGATGACGCCAATACGCAACGCGTCGTTGAACTCCTCAAGGAGACCGCGCAGGCGCAAGGATCTGCATTGCTGATAGCGACGCACGATGCGCGCCTGCGCAGCCACTTTGCGCGTGCCGTGGAATTGGCGGGTGGGGGCGCGGCCTGATGTTCGCGCTCGTCGCCGGCTATTTGTGGGAGCGAAGACTGACCACGGCGCTCAACGTGCTGCTCGTGGCTATCGCAGTCGTGCTTTTGACGGTGCTGCTGGTGTTTTCAAGCCAGGCCCACACGCGGTTCACCAAGGATGCTGAGGGTGTTGATCTGGTGGTCGGCGCCAAGGGCTCGCCGCTGCAGCTCATCCTGTCGAGCATATTTCACATCGATCAGCCCACCGGCAACATACCCCTCGAAAGCATCGATCTGCTCCGCCGCGATCCGGCCGTCGCGCGCGTCATTCCGCTCGCGCTCGGCGACAACTTCCGCGGCTTCCGCATCGTCGGCACGGAGCATTCCTATTTGGGGCTGCATCGCGCAGAGCTCGCGCAAGGACGGCTCAACGAAGCGGGTGGCGAAGCCGTCATCGGCGCCGAGGTCGCGCGCGAGACGGGCGCCGGCATAGGGCAACGGTTCTTCGGCAGCCATGGTCTCGGCGATCAAGAGGGCGCCGAGCACGAGCACCAGGCGTTCGAGGTCGTCGGCACCCTGGCGCCGACCGGGCGCGTCATCGATCGGCTCATCCTCACCAACGTCGAAACCGTGTGGGACGTGCACGGGATCGAGCACGACCATGAGGACGAGGAGCATATCGAGGGCCAGGCGGGCGAAACGCATGACGAGCATGAGCACGAGGCGGCAGTGCACGCCGAGGAGCGCCCCGACCAGCGTGACGCCCATGAGGTTGAAGCCTCCGAGCGCCAAGGCCTGCAAGAGCGGGGCGCGCTTCGCCCCGAAGTTACGGCTTTGCTCGTCACTTATCGAAACGCCTCGGCTGCGGTGCGCATTCCGTCGGTGATCAACCGGCAAACCGAGCTGCAGGCGGCCGTGCCCGCAGTGGAGACGGCGCGCTTGCTTTCGCTGTTCGGCGCGAGCGTTGCCGGCGCACAAATATTCGGCTGGTTGATGGTTGCGGTGGCCGGGCTTGCCATTTTCGTGGCGTTGCTCGCGGCCGTACAGGCAAGAGCCGGCGATCTCGCGCTGCTCCGCGTCATGGGGGCGCGCCGCGGATATGTATTCGGCGTCGTGCTCGCTGAAGGCTTAGCGATCGCACTGCTCGGTGTTCTTGTCGGCGTCGCGCTGGCCTATGCGCTGCTCTGGCTGGCAGTTTCCAATTTTCGCACGCTGGCGGACCTTGGCTTTGATCCGCTCACGCTGCATCCGGGAATCGGCCTCATTGCTGCGGGGGTGCTCTTTATCGCCATCGTTTCGGCGCTTGCGCCGGCACTGCGCGTCTATGGCGCTGACGTGCTCAAAACCCTTGGTCGCTCATGAACGGAGAGATGCTCATGCTCCCACGCAAGTATTGGGCAACCCCCGCACTCGTTGGGGTCGGATTGTCGATTCTGTCGGGCTTTCTATGGGCGCAGTCGGAAGCGGCCTCGCGGCAGGACATGCCGCGACACCGTCCGTTTCAAATGACGACATTCTACGAGATGCCGCTCCCTGAACCGGCGGACGCGACCGATATTCTGGAGATTCAGCAAGCGCCGGCTGTAGAGGACATCTGGCAACCAGCGCCGACGCCGCGCGGCGGCGTTTCGTGGGCGCTGTTGGAATCAACTGAGGAGACGACGCGCATCGCCGATGGCGTGATCTATTCGCGGCCGGTGTTTCCGGCAAACGTGCGCGCGCTCGCGGGCAGGCGCATCACCGTTGCAGGCTACATGATGCCCTTGGAAAACGGCGCCACGCAGCGCCACTTTGTGTTGATGGCCTACCCGCCTGGCTGTCCATTCCATTTCCACGCGCTGCCCGATCAGTTCATCGAAGTGTACGCCGATCAAGGCGTGCGCCTGAACGAGACCGAAGCGACCATTATCACCGGCGTGCTTGAGCTCACCGGCGAGGATGAAAGCGGCGTGTTCTTCCGGCTGCGGAACGCGAGAGCAACTTGAGGCAGACGCCGGCCGTCCTTGCTGTTTGCCTGGCTCTGTTGGCGTGCATCACATCATCAGGCGATGAGCCGCTGCTGGCGTATGCTGAGCCCGCCGGTCTGGTCGAGATCGGCGATGGTCGGCGCTTCAATATCCGATGCAGCGGCGAAGGGTCGCCAACAATTGTGCTGGAAGCAGGCTTGGGCTTCCCGAGCCTCAGCTGGCGCCATGTCCAGCCGGCGCTCAGCACGCGGGGACGCGCCTGCTCCTCGGGCCGACATCGGTTTTTCAGGGAAGTCGTGACGCGCGGCACCTTGGCCGCCGCCATCGACGCTGCGATCGCCGCACACGGCGTGTCAATGGCGCGGCGCGCGGGTCTACCGATCGCGGGCGCTGTGGATCCAATCTGCGTCGCCTGGCGCGCCAAGCCCATCAGCTGAATCCGGGCGCGTGGCGTGGCTTGGATAGCCCTGGCCGTCGTCGCTGCGGCGGCTTCCACTGCTGCGCCGCCGGTCTTCGGTCCTTGCCTGCCGCGAAGGGCGCTCGCGCGAAGCGCGCGGCGTCGCAACGGGGGGCGCGGGGCTTGTCGAGACCACGTGGCGGAAGGGCATGAAGCGGTGAGCGCCAGGCAGTCCGTCCAGTTCACACGCCGACGCCGCGCCCAGCGGCGCGATCACTGCGAGGCAGAAGGCGCTGCCGACAATCAAGGCGATGCGCATGAGGCTTTCTCTTTCGGGGGCCGAACCAAGGCTCGGCGTCTGAAGCCGGCAGTCTGTCGCAATCGCGCTTGTTTGGCGAGATGTTATATCATAACACGACGGCCTTTGAACGGGGGACAAGCGGATGCGTCGGTCGGCTCAGATGAGTTTGGCGGCCTTGGCCGCCTGGAGCGGCGTCGCGGCGGCCCAGACCGCGCCGGCGGAGGAAGAGGAGATCGTCGTCACCGCCACGCGGAGCGAAGAGCGTCTTCAGGACGTGCCGGCCTCGGTCGCCTCACAGGACATCGAAGAGCTCCGCCAACTCGGTTTCACCTATGGCAGCGAAGAGTTTCGCGGCGTGCCCGGCGTGTTCGTGCGCCGGGGCGAGGGGGACGGCGACGAGTTTCTATTCGTCTCTATTCGCGGCTCAAGCGGCACGGAAGGTTATCTCGCCCTCATTGACGGCGTCCCCTTCCTGGGCCCCGACGAAGAGCCGCTTCTCAATCAGATGCCCTATGATGCGCTTGAGCGCGTCGAAATCGTGAAGGGGCCGGTCTCGACGCTCTATGGTCGCGGCGCGCTCTATGGCGCGGTCAACTACATCACCCGTTCGCCGCGCGAAGACGCCGCGTCGTTGTCGATCACCGCCGGCAGCGACGATTATTATCGCGGCGAAGCCTCGCTCTCGCGCGCGTTCGGCGCCGGCGGGGCGCTGGTCTCGGTCTCCTATGAAGACTATGCCGGCTGGCGCGAGCAGGGCGGCAAGGAGGTGTTCAACTTCTTAGGCCGGGCCAATTGGGATGTGAGCGCCGCCACCACGTTGGATGTCGCGCTCAATTACTTCGAGCGCGATTCAGAAGTGCCGAACGCCATCCCGACAACGCCGGCCGGGGACTTGCTGCTGGTTTTCGGCGGGCCGGAATTCTTTCTTGGCTACGGCGATCCGCGCAATGAAACCGAGGGCTTGATCGGCTCGGCGCGCCTCACGCACCGCGTATCCGAGGACTTTACAGTCTCGATCGCGGCGCAGGCCCGGCAATACGATCAGGCGTTGGCCCTCAATTTCTACGATCCCTTCGGGCTCGACCTGGCCAACAATCTGGTGGGCTTCAACGGCTTTGCGACCGAGACAAGCCAGGATGTCTATTTCGCCGAAGGCAGCATCGCTTATGAGCGCGGCGCCCATTCCATCGTCGCCGGCCTCTCCGGCGAACGCGCGTTCTCCGAGAGCATCGATTCCTGGTCGGGACAGAACGGCTTCACGCCGGCATGCGGCTTCACGTTCTATCTTGTGCAGATCGACTACACGACCGGCCAGATCGTCAATGCCGGCCATCCCTGCTTTGCCGTCAACGACCCGCTGACGCGCGACGAGTTCGAGAACACGTTCTGGGGCGCCTTCGTTCAGGACGAGATTCGTTTGAGCGACAGTTGGCGCCTCACGCTGGGCGTTCGATACGATTCCTTCGAACGCATCGCCGACGTGGCCTCGCCCGTCACCGCGCCGTTTGCACGACTATCGGGCGAAGCGAGCGCGGTTTCGCCCAAGGCCGCGCTGTCCTATCGCTACGACGGCGGACAAGTTTATCTGGCTTACGGACGCGGCTTTAACTCCAATTTCGGCACCACCTTCGAATGGGACGCGGCGCAGTACGCCCGTCCCGAGAACGAGCCGTCGACGCTCGATTCCATCGAGATCGGCTGGAAGGGAAGCGCGCTCGCCGGCGCGCTGCACTGGGAGCTTGCCGGCTTCTACACCGAGCAGACCAACCGGCGTCAGTTCATCCCCAATCCCGACGCGGCGACGGACCCAACCGCGCCCGCCAATCGGATCGTATTCGGCTCGCTCTATTCCAGCCGCGGCATCGAAACGTCCTTGCGGTGGCGGCCGTGGGAAGGCGGCGAATTCATCGCGCAATATTCCTGGCTCGATCCGCAATGGGAAGATTTCGTCATCACCTCTTCGTTCGGTCCCCCTGTCGACTTGTCGGGGAGGACGCCCACCGGCGTCTCCCCGAACATTTTCTACTTTGGGGCCGAGCAATCCTTCACGCCATGGCTCACAGGGCGCGCAAGTCTCGAGATCTATGACGACTACATGATCACGCAGACCAACAATCTCGAGGGCGGGGGCTATGAACTGTTGAACGTTGGCGCGACGATCGCGCCGGAGATGTGGGGCGGCGCTCAACTCGATCTGGCGCTCACCAACGCGCTCGACGAAGAATATCATTACTTCTTCGGCGGCCGCACCGCCGCAACGGCGGCGACGCCAGGCGTGCCGAGCCAATTTCGGGCCACGCTGAGGGCGCGCTTTTGATGCGCGCGTTCACACGCCGGGCCTCTTTCGGGGCGCTGGGCGCGGCCATCCTCTCCGCTTGCGGGCGATCTCCTCCCGGCGCCGCAAGCGGAGAGGCGCTGGCTGGAGCGAGCACCACGCCGATGGCGCATACGCGCATCTTCAGCGTCCACAAGCGCGCCGGCTATCGCATTGTCGACATCGAAGCTTCGGTGGTGTCGTGGGGCGGCTCGGCCGGAGGGCCGCGGCAGCACGCCCGCCTTGTGCTTGCGCCAAAATCGATCGAGGCGCCGGTGCTGGCGGGCGACCTCGCGGGCGCGACCTTGATCCGCACGCCTGTCGCGCGCATCGCCGTCAATGACCAACCCCATGAAGCAGCGGTGCGCGCGCTCGGCGTTGCCGACCGTCTCGTCGCTGTTGGGGGCCATGCAAGTTATGACGACGCCATTCGCATGCGCGTTCGTGAAGGGACGATCCATCAGGTCGGCTATGGCTGGCACCAGCCGCCGACGCTCGATGCGCTGGTGGCTTCGCGCCCCGACGTTTTTATCGCACGCATGGCCGACCTCACGCACACCCAGCACATGGAGCGTGTGCGCGCGCTCGGCATTCCCGTTGTGCCTACCTTCATCGACGCTGAACCGAATTATATGGGCCGCACCGACTGGATCCGGCTCGTCGGCATGCTGACGGGGCGCGAAGCGCAAGCGGACGCCTTCGTCGCCGAGGTCGAGGCGGAGGTCGCGCGATTGAAGCAATTGGCCGCGACGCAGCCGCGCCGTTCCTTGCTCTGGGCCTGGTATCAAAGCGGCGGCGACCGCTGGGCCGTGACGCAGCGCAATGGCGATGCGGCGCTCATCCGCGACGCCAACGCAGATGTCGTGCTGGGCGCGCCCGACAACCCCGAACTCGACGTATTCTCGCGCCTTTCGACAGAACAATTGCTTGAAGGCGCGACGCACGCCGATGCGTGGGTGATCCGCGATCCGCTCTCGAGCGTCTACACCGATCGAAGCGTGCTTCAACGCTTCAAGGCCTTTCGCGAGAACAATGTCTTCTGGCTGCACGGCGCGAAAAACCCCGGCGCCGACGCATGGGAGATCTGGGAGATGGGCATGATCCGCCCCGACTGGCTGCTCGGCGACATCGTCAAGATGGTTCATCCGGCGTTGCGCGATGACGCCTGGCGCTATGTGGCGCCGGAAACCTGGGAGGCGGGTGATGGCGCGGGTCGCCACTAGCAGCATCGCTCTCGGCGCCGCGCTGGCAGCGCTTGCACTCTACGCCCTCGCCCATGGCCAGATCACGCTTTCGATTCCCGAGGCGTTGGCTGCGCTTTTCGGCGCACACGCCGACGCCATGACGGCGCAGATCGTCGTCGACATCCGCTTGCCGCGCGTGTTGACCGCCATGCTTGCAGGCGGCGCGCTCGGCGTCGCCGGCGTCTTGATGCAGGCGCTCTTCCGCAATCCGGTGGCCGACGCCTGGTCGCTCGGTCTGCTGGCGGGCGGACAGCTCGGCGTCGCGCTCACGGTAACGGCGGCGGCGTTCGCAGGTCCCGCCGCGATCTCGTTTCTGACATTGTTCGCAGGCCCCAGCATCACCGTCGCGGCGGCAGGAGGCGTGGCGCTGACGGCGGTGTTCATGCTCACTTTGGGGCGCCGGATTGGCGCCATCACGCTGCTCGTTGTCGGCCTCATGCTCGGCTTCACCGCGCAGGGGTTGACGAGCGTGCTCTTGCACTTCGCAGCGCGCGCCGGCGGGCGCGTCTATGGCGGCTGGAGCGATGCGAGCTTTGCGGGCGTCGAGCCCGCCAGTCTGCCTTGGCTTACCTTGCCGATCGTGATCGGCGTCGCGCTCGCGGTCGCAACGGCCAAGCCCCTCACGTCGTTGCTGCTGGGCGAGACGTACGCCAAGAGCCTTGGCGTGCGCGTCACGACGCTGCGTCGGCTCGCGCTCGCGGCGACCGTGGCGCTGGTGGCGCCTGTTGTTGCGTTCTGCGGACCTGTTTCCTTCATCGGTCTCATCGCGCCGCACTTCGCGCGGAGGCTTGCGGGCAGCGCGCGCATTCTGCCGCTCTTGCCGCTTGCGGCGCTCGGCGGGGCGCTCCTCGCGCTTGCGGGCGACGCCATCGTGCATGCGCCTTGGGAGCAGCACTTCCTGCACTTGAACGCGATCCTCGCCATACTTGGAGCGCCGGTCGTCATTCTGATTTTGGTGTTCTCACCGGCCGTGCGGGGGTGGCGCTGATGCTCGCGCTTCAAGATCTGAGCGTCGGCTACGCCAAGACGCGCGGCGCTGTGCTCGAAGCCGTCAGCCTTACGGCGGAGCGGGGAAGCTTCATTTGCGTCTTGGGTCGCAATGGCGCCGGCAAGTCGACCTTGATGCGGACAATCGCGGGCTTGCAGGCTCCGCTGGCCGGCGCCGCGACGCTCAACGGCGAGGATGTCGCCGCCATGCGCCCGGCAACGCGCGCGCGCCGCGTCGCCGTCGTGCTCACCGAGCGCCTCTTCAGCCCTGGCCTCAAGGTGGATGACGTCGTCTCGCTCGGACGCCAACCATTTACGAGCTGGCAGGGGCATCTGACGCCAGAGGACTGGGCGATCGCCAACAATGCCTTTGCGCAAACCAAGGCGAGCGCGTTTCGAGGGCGGTTCTTCGACGATCTCAGCGACGGCGAGCGTCAGCGGGTCCTGATCGCGCGCGCCATCGCGCAAACGGCGCAGCTCATGATCCTCGATGAGATCACGGCCTTTCTCGATCTGCCGGGCCGGGTCGAAATCATGACATTGCTGCGCCGCCACGCCCGCGAAAGCGGCGCGATCGTCATTCTATCCAGCCACGACCTCGATCTGTCGCTGCAGCTAGCCGACACGATCTGGTTGCTGGACGGCAAGGGCGGGTTCAGGATCGGGCCGCCGCATATGCTGGCGTCCGATGGCGCGATCGGCGTGGCCTTCGACACCGAGTCCATCGCCTTCGCGCCGGCTCTCGGCCGGTTTGAGCTGCGATCATGAGCCGCCCGATCGGCTCGGCGATAGTTTTGGACGGTTCTTAGAGCGGCGCGGCGGGCGATGTGTCGCCGGAACTCGCGTGCGCCGAAGAGAGCCGCCGCCCGCGACTGAACGAGCAGGCCTCAAGGCCATCGCCCTTATCTCGTTGAGCGGCGTCCGACCCCTAGAACCCCCTTCGCGAAGCGCGCTACGCTTGCTAAAAGGGGGGCGGTCACGCTGATGACGCGCTTGCGATCCACACGTTCTTGTTCGCGCCGACGCGTGTTCGGCATCGTCGCCGCCTGCTTGGCGTTGCTGATGCAGGCGTTTGTCGCTCAACCCCATGTCGATATGGATGTCGGCGCAGGCGCCGGCGCCGCGCACAGTGCGGAGCTCCTAACCGAGATCGGCCGCGATGCGCGCGCGACTGTCGACGAACAAGTCTGCGTCGTGTGCCAGGCGCTGGCCCGGACGGGCCAGATGATCCTGTCGGCTGCGGCGCCTGAACCTGTGCGCAGCCGGCCTGAGCAGGGCAAGCCAGCGCTTTGGGGCGCCGCGCTTTTCGATCGCTCCGCACATCCTTGGTTCAGCCGGGCCCCGCCGCTCTAGCACTTCGCATCGAAGAACCTGTTGCGCAGCGTCCGCCATTGAGCGCGCGCAACACGCTGCGCGCATCGTGCCTGCGCGCGCCTTGGACGAAGGGCTAACCATGTACGCGAGAGATGAAGTCCACACGCTCGAGCAGGCGCGCCTCGCCGGCTTAGGCCGCGCGTCGCGCGATTTGTACCAGTTGCTGAGCGCAACGAACGCTGCCCAGCCCGCCGACTTGCTGCGTCGGCTGCAGTGCAAGCGCGGCGGCGAAGTGACACTATCTACTGTCCATCACGGCCTCTTGGCGCTGATGCGGGCGGGGCTCGCCCATCGCGTCGCTCACCACGGCTATGTCCGTTGCGCGCTCGGCGAGGCGGCGCATACGCCGGCATTCTTGGTTTGCGAGGCGTGCGGCGCGGCCGGCGAGCACGACGCGAGCGGCGACATCGCCCGCTTGCGCGCCGTGTTGGGGAGGCGGTTTGTGTCGCCTGGCGCCGAACTTGTGCTCTCGGGGATCTGTGCGCGCTGCCAGGGCGAGCGAGTGAGCCATCTTGAGGCGGGCTGACGTTTGGCCGGTGCTCGAACCCGGCGAAAGATTTAATGACGTCGTCGCCGGAGACACTTCGCAGCTGGATAGTGCAAGAGACGAACGCGGAGTCCGAAGTCCGCATGGTGGTGCTGGTGAAGCCTCAAGCGACGGTCTGCGCACTAACATCGTTCTGGTCACGGATGGGCGCACCTACACGATCGAAGCGATCGCGCAGGCCGGGTCCGCGCACTCGACGCAGATCGCTCGGCGCTGTCCCCCGACAGCGCGGCGGATGCGATTCTGCGCCTTCGATCGATGCGCTTGACTTCGCCTATCGCATCCGTTCGACCCGTGGCCGGCGCTCTGTCTGGCTGCCGACGCGCGTTTCGATGACGGCCGCCGCACCTGGATTGAGATGCCGGAGGCCGCATCGCGATGGCGCTCTTCTTCGGACTCACCGGTCCGATTGCCCAAGCGTCGTCTGGAGACCTACGTTACTTAGCGCATCACATTGCGCGCATCCGCTTCGGGATCGCGATCCCGACCTTCGGTCGCATAGTAGAGGTCTCTTAAGTCGGGCATCGGATCGGTCGCAAGGCTTGGCGGAAAGCCAACGCTATTGCTCTCATGCGCAAGCACGAGCCAGCGTCCATCGTCCTGCTTCTCAAGCACGAAGACAGCCGATCCCATCCGCTCATAAGTGCGCTGAACAGCGGCCGCATAGAAATATCCACGCTCGCGCACGTGCACGCGGGCAAAGCGGGCGTCCCTGTCAAGGCGGGTGATTTCGTGCCTGAACTCAAGCGCTCTGGCGGCAAGCGAATGATAGATGCGCGGCCCAAGCGAGCGCGCACCAGTATCCACG
>Ga0196964_10001127_pt1 | contig 13915 bp, 13 predicted proteins | sample S1_10metaG_FD_148615 | JGI IMG/M metagenome (GOLD analysis project Ga0196964, IMG submission 148615) | Soil microbial communities from Anza Borrego desert, Southern California, United States - S1_10 | ecosystem: Environmental > Terrestrial > Soil > Desert | place: USA: California | collected...
CTCGCTGGAGGCTGTTGTGGCGATCCTGAGGCCGCGTTCACGCAATTGGCGTTCGACCAGGCGCATGCTTTGCATGCTTTGCATGCTCTCTTGCGTTGATCCGGCGCTCGGGCGGGACGGAGCGTTAATGGCAATCGTCACACCCGGCTGTCCGCTAAGAAAAGCAAGAACATCTTCGGCTGCTGTGCCCTCTTTGAGAGCAACAAGCCTGCCGGTTTGGGCCACGGCAGCATACGTGAACGGCTTGCGTCCGCCGGAGATGTCTATACCAATGAAGAGGGGCGAGTCAGGGGGCATGGGTGGGCGTCAAATCGGTTAGAATCTTTACAAGTGTAGATGGAAAGTGAATTTTATGCAACCGGCTATCCATATCAGGTATGTATCAGCGAGGCCAGAAAAGGTATGGACAAAATTTTGATCAAAGATTTGCGCGTTATGGGCATCATCGGCATTCATGAACATGAACGCACCACACCGCAGGAGATTCTTATCAATCTCAGCCTATCCACCGATACGCACCGCGCCGGCGAAACGGACGACATTGCAGATTGCGTGAACTACCAAACCATAGCGGAAGCGGTCAGGACACATACCGAAACGTCGAAACGGTTGACGGTGGAAGCTTTGGCTGAGGATATCGCCCGGGTTTGCCTGGAAACACCGAGGGTGCAAGGGGTCGTCGTGCGGGTGGAGAAAACGCAGGCAATTGCGTATACGGGTTCGGTGGGGGTCGAGATCGAGCGGAAAAAGGCTTGAGCCGGAGAAAAGCCGTTTAACGGGACCAGGCCTGGGCCTGGTAAAGGTTTCCGTTGTCCCTTAAATTCTCAAGGCAGAAGCACCCCTCGAGATATTATCCAGGAATTCCTGCCGTGTAGCAGGGTTGGCGCGGAAGGCGCCGTGCATGGCCGAGGTGGTCATACGGGCATCATGTTTTTTCACGCCGCGCATCATGGAACACAGGTGCATGGCTTCGACGACGACAGCCACACCGTGGGGCTTGAGCAGGTCACGCAGGATATCAGCGATCTGGCGGGTCATGCGCTCTTGGACTTGCAAGCGACGCGCATACATATCGACAATGCGTGGGATTTTGGAGAGGCCGAGCACTTTTCCGTTGGGGATGTAGGCAACGTGGGCGCGACCAATAAACGGCAGCATGTGGTGTTCGCATAAACTGTAGAATTCGATGTCGCGGACGATGACCATCTCGTCATATTTAACTTCGAAAATCGCGCCATTGACGACTTCGACAGGGTTTGTGTGGTAGCCGGAGAACAACTCGACGTACATTTGGGCAACGCGTTTGGGCGTTTTTTGTAGGCCTTCGCGCTGCGGATCTTCTCCAATGGCCTGGATAAGTTGGGTGGTTGCCGTTTCGATGGCGGTGAAATCGATTTTTTCCTGCCAACCGGGTTCGAGCAGAGTATCATCATCAAGGTCGAAATTTTCCATAAGTCTCCGATAAAAATAGACTGGCTCTTTTCAAGCCAGTCTATTTTACTCTTTCATCAAGCGCAGCGGTCAGGCTAGCTTAAGTAGGTTCGATCAGGCCATAGGTCCCATCGCGGCGGCGATATAGGACATTGAGCAGGCCAGACTTGACATTGTAAAAGAGAAAAAAGTTGTCGTGCCCAAGCAATTTCATATGTTCTACGGCTTCAAGCTCGTCCATTGGGATAACGTCAAATTTCTTGCGACGGGCAATGACTGGCGGGGTGGTTTCGGCTTCTTCGCCTGTTGTATCGATTTCTTCCACAACTTCCGGAGCAGATTTCCCTTCCCCCCGTCCCCAGGAGCGTTTTTCTTTAAAGCGAACGATCTGGCGGGAAAGTTTATCGACGGATTTATCCATTGCCGTACGGATGTCGTCGGCGCGTTCTTCGGCCCGCAGGATAAAACCCTTTCCCCGCACCGTCATCTGGGCGACGTAGCGGTCTGCTGCACTGCGGGCGGCTTTGATATGCGCCAGGTCAACACGAATGTCATTGATTGCTCCCAAGTGGCGGTCAAACTTTTCCACCTTTTTTGTAACATAATCACGAATGTGATCTGTCACTTCAAAGTCACTTCCAAAGATCTCGAGGTTCTGTGCCATGGTGACTCCTTCTAAGGTTGTAAGAGTAAATTGTGCTCGGTCGTGAAACAGGCAAAGGATATTAAGCAATAGCGAGCTTTTGCTCCGAAATTGCCCTGGCGGCAGTCAAAACATAGACATGAGAGGCACCAGCTTCCACCAGTTCTCTGGATGCAGATGTCAATGTAGCCCTGGTGGTAGCTACGTCATCCATCAATAGGATTTTCTTATTGCGGATCAAGTGCGCCTTTGCCCGAAAGGCATTCTGCACATTTTCACGGCGCTCATTGGGAGTCAATCCGACCTGGGAACGAGTATGTTTAATGCGCTGGAGCGCGCCTGGCGCGTAATGCCACCTCTGGATCATGGCAAGAGGACGGGCCATTAAAGCAACTTGATTGTAGCCTCGCTCCGCAAACCTTTCCGCGCTCAGGGGAATTGGGACAATAGCTTCAACGTCCCAGTTGAGGCTTTGAACATAATGCGCCAATGGCAAGGCAAGAGCCTCTCCAAGCCCAATATCTCGACGATATTTAAGTTTATGAAGAGCAGCACGAATTGGATCTTTAAAAACAACCCACGACCGCAGCGCTTTATATGGTGGTCGTGACGCTTTGCATTTGGTACATGTATCAGCAGTCTTTTGTGGCTCCCCACATATGTCACAAACCGATGCAGGAAGAGGCAGCGAATTTTTCTGACAATGCTCGCACCATCGCTCCCCGATTTTTTCACAGCCACCACAAGATGGTGGAAAAAGCAAATCCAACCCTTTCCACATTGAGCTATAGAAGTGGTAGGCCAAACTGGGTTTTAATGTCAATGCTATCCCCCACCAAACACAGGAGTGCGCATGATTGTAAGAGCTGCAGGAGTAAGAAGCACGATAAAAATCGAAGGGAAGATAAAGCCAATCATGGGCAACAACATCTTGACAGGCGCCTGATGCGCCAATTCTTCAGCGTATTGCCTGCGGCGCATACGCATTTGGTCGGCCTGGATGCGGAGTACTTTTGCCATCGAGACGCCCAACTGCTCGCTTTGAATCACCGCGGCGACAAAGCTTGTCATTTCAGCCAAATCGATACGGTCAGCCATACTTTTCAAGGCATCACGACGTACTTTGCCAAGCTGGATTTCCCGGATAGCACGCGCAAAAGCGAGGGAAAGCTGGTTTTCCCACTTTTCAGCCACATTGGACATGGCGGCATCAAACCCAAGACCTGCTTCGACGCATATCGTCAGCAAGTCAAGAGCATCAGGCATTGCCTTACGAATTTCCAACTGGCGTGCTTTAATTTCCTGATTTAACCATAGGTCGGGGAAAAAATAACCGATTACCGCGCCAACCATCGATAGAAGAATGGCCATTGGCAACTCTTGTCTAACAACGGTGGGAAGAGCAAATATGGCAATACATAAGATGAAAAGAACAACCGCACCGACGAAATGCAAAGCAAAAAACATGGGCGCATCAATCCAGCCTGCTTTACCGCTAAGTTCAAGCTTTCTGGTGATGTCCTGGAGTTGATTCTGTGGAGTAATGCGCGTTGAAAATTCACCGAGTTGCCGTAATATGGGGTAAATTACACGTTCGGCAAATGGTTGGGAAAGTTCTATCTCGTCCAGTGAAACAGCCTCGCCACGTTGGGAAAACTCTGCCAGTCGGGCCTGCAAAGGATCCTCATCCCCTTTTGGAACACGCTGGGCCACATAAATTAAAACGGCAGCAATTAACACAACTACGACGATTCCAATGATGATAAGTGTGGGCATACTCATGGTTACACCTGAATGTCTGCAATTTTCATCATGACAAAATATCCGATGGCGATCATGACCACGCCAAGGGCAAGTGCGCCGCCTCCGCACAACAAGTTTTGCGGTTCGAAAAATTGCCCCATGTATTGTTGATTGATAAACCAGAGCAATACAAATACTACAAAAGGTACAGCAGAAAGAATACGACCCGACATGACCACTTGTGAGGTCATAACCCGGATCTCACCTTTGATACGAATGCGTTCACGAATGGTAAAGGCGATTGTGTCCAAAATTTCTGCCAGTGGGCCACCCACTTCGCGTTGAACGTTAATTGCTGTAACGACAAAATCGAGGTCTTCACTGGGGATGCGGCGCAGCAAATTATCCAACGCCTTATCCATGGGCAGCCCCAACTGCATTTCTTGAACAACGCGACGAAATTCATCACTAATTGGTGATGGAAGTTCACGGCTTACTGCTTCCATTGCTTGCATCGTGGAATAACCTGCACGCAAACCATTTACCACCAGGTTCAGCATGTCAGACAGCTGGTCATTGAATTTTTGCAGGCGCCGACCTTGTTGGGAACGAACATAGATGTAGGGGCCAAAGGTTCCAAATGCAACACCAAGCGCCAGGGACACAAGTTTGGCATAGATGTTTTCCCCTACAAAAAGAAAGGCAGCGCCGCCAAGCAAAGTATCCAATATGAGAATGAAGAAGATGAATTCCCCTGGCTTGAATTTTAGATCAGCTCGGGCCAAGCTCTTGGCAATCCGGTCACCAATGGACGACCGTTCAACACGTTTGTTTACCCAGTCAGAAAGCGCGCCGCTTGTAGCCTGGTTATCTTTCGATGCGTTTCTATCCTCTTCCAGATATTTTCCCAGACGTTCTTCCATCAAGCCGCGTTCGCTCGATGACGAGATGTAAATCCCCACTGCAATCAAGATCAATAAAACAATAGCACCAATCAGTAGAATTGGAAGCATCTTGGTCCTTCACCTTCGGTCGGAAATTGCACCGATGATTTTAGTAACGGCGGTTGGCACCTATGCCGAAAATATTTGGAGGCAAATGGATACCAGCCGCCTCAATTTGATCCATAAACTTCGGTCGCAGGCCAGTCGGACGCAGTCGACCTACAATTTTCCCATTTTCCATTCCTGTCTGTTCGAAGACAAAAATGTCGGTTGTTGTGATGACATCACCTTCCATACCGCTGACTTCAGTGATGTTGGTCACTTTACGTGTGCCATCACGCATACGCTCCTGATGGCAAACAAGATCAACTGCCGATGTAATTTGCTCCCTGATGGCACGAATTGGCAAATCCATACCTGCCATCAGGGTCATCGTTTCCAAACGTGACAAGGTATCGCGGGGGCTATTGGAGTGGGCAGTGGTCATAGAGCCGTCATGGCCGGTGTTCATCGCTTGAAGCATGTCGAGGGCAGCCTCATCGCGGATCTCACCAACCACAATCCGATCAGGGCGCATACGCAGGGCATTGACAACAAGCTGGCGAATTGTAATTTCGCCGCGTCCTTCAATGTTGGCCGGGCGCGACTCGAGTGTAACAACATGTTCCTGGCGGAGTTGAAGTTCGGCAGCATTTTCAACTGTCAGAATGCGCTCATCGGCTGGAATAAAGCTGGAGAGTACGTTCAACAAGGTGGTCTTCCCTGAACCTGTACCACCGGAAATAACAATATTCAATCGTGAAACGACACACGCTTTTAGGAATTCGACTGCCTCGGCGGTGAGCGAACCAAACTGAACAAGCTGTTCAATGGTGATAGGTGTTTTGGAAAACTTTCGGATTGTCAACACAGGGCCAACAAGTGAAATTGGAGGAATAACAGCGTTAACGCGCGATCCATCAGGCAAACGAGCATCGACAAATGGGCTTGCCTCATCAATGCGGCGACCAAGGGGGGCAACAATGCGGTCGATGATGCGCATTACATGGTCGTTCCCCTCAAATGTTATTGGAACACGAACAATTTTACCTTTACGTTCTACGTAAATATTTTTCGGGCCATTTACCATGATTTCTGTGATGGACTCATCCTCCAAGAGAGGTTGAAGCGGTCCAAAGCCTAGGATTTCAGCAGCAATCTGCTCAAATAATCGCTGCTTTTCCGGACGAGAAAGAACAATATTTTCCTCGTTTAAAATCTGTTCAAACAGTTCCATAATCGTGCGCTTGACTTCCTCGCTTTTGGAAATATCCATGGAAGGATCTAGTTCAGAGAGGAGCTTATTTTGCACACGAGTTTTTAGATCAAAATAGGTACCGGCCTGGGGTGTCGTGGGAGGAGCATTAACGCGGCGGGCTTGCAGCGAAGAAAGCCCTGAGCCGGCGTCGCCTCCTCCACCAGGCATAGGAGCAACACCGCCTGAATTCTGCTGGTCAGCAGGTCGACCCTGACCTTGTTCAATACGTTTAAGTAGAGACATTCAACACCTCCGGCAACCAGAAAGCTCAATTGTTTGCTATAGCTTAGAAAGTTGGGCTCGAATAGTCTCAGCCAAACTAAAAACAGCACGAGCACAAGGCTGAGTCATATTGTCAATCATAAACGGAATCCCGCGATTGACAGAAGGAATTACCACGCGTTCATCAAGGGGGATGACACCAACGATTTCCTGTTTTAAATTTTCGCTTACTTTTTCTGGTGTAATTGAGATACGTTTATCATATCGGTTCATCACAAAACATATATGCTCACGAGATACGCCTATGGTACCGAGTAGATCAAGGAAGAGCCGGGCATTCTTGATTGCTGGGATATCCTGTGTAACCACCAACACAATCACATCTGATATGTCCAGCGCTGAAAGTGTAATCTCGTTAAGTAGATGTGATGTATCAACAACGACATATGCATAAACACGACTCAAGTATTTGAGCAACTTTCCGAATTGTTCACTGCTGACGTGGTCAGCGTGTTCGGGACGAGATGGGGCTGCCAGGATACGCAAACCAGACGTTGTGTGCTTAATTAGCACACTCTCCACAATTTCCGGCTCCAATTCATCGGCGCGCGGTGCGAGATCCAGAATTGTGTTTTTACCCTGCTCATTGAGAAAAACAGCGACATCGCCAAATTGCAAATTTCCATCTACTAAAACGGCTCGGGTCTCATCATTATTTAAAGTAATTGCCAAGTTGACCGCGAGTGTGGTAACACCAGTTCCACCTTTTGGACTGTAGATCATAATAATCCGACCGTCAGCCAGGCCAGGGCTAAGAGATGGTTTCGATGATGAGGAAGCTGGTGCGAGCACCTGCGCAGATTTTGATCTTTCCATACGAGCCATCTCGCCTGCACGACGAACGGCAGATATCAATTCGTCGGCCATAGGTGGCTTGGTCAGGAAATCTCGAGCGCCTGCCAGCATAGCACGGCGCATATAATTCGGATCTCCCTGTACCGACAAAATGATAATTTGCGCAACCGGGCTACGTTGGCGGATCATCTCTGTGGCCGTAATGCCATCCATATCAGGCATATTAATATCCATCAGAATAACATCTGGCTTAAGCTCATCACTTAGTTGAACAGCCTCTTTGCCCGTGCGCGCTGCGCCCACAACCTCAATATCCGCTTCAAACTGCAGAAGTTTGCGGACATTTTCTCTGGTCTCAGCAATATCATCAACAACCAAGACGCGTGTCTTTTCCGGCATGAAATACTCCAATATTCAATGGTGCACTACGCAAAAAGCAACGAGCTATAACGAATGATTAGCGCGGTATTGGCGTTGCAGTTCCACCAATTTCCGGCAATTTATCAAGACGCGGCTCAATGCCATAGGGCAGTTTCGCAGGAACAGGAATGGCGTACTGACTTAGTATGTACTGAAGCGTTGCAGCTTCGGTTTCAGCGCGCGACCTATCGTCAGGAGCCCGCAGGACAAGTGATAACCTGGTCGGAGTGTTCATTAAATATGTAAGGGAAACAGCATCTTGTGGGCTAACAATCAAAGTGATGACGCCAGGCTTTTCCACAGGAGCCGGAGTTGGGACAGGCTGTCCCGGTTCAGGGGTAGGTTGCACGGATGATTGGCCGGTGAGAGAGAAGAGACCCACGTGCAAAACCTGCACATCCTGAAGGATCATCTGAGAAACCAACCTGGGGCGCTGCGACTCTGAGGGAATAAAATAGATTACCTGGTTAAGGGTTGGATCCAGTTCAGCACGACCGCTCGGCCTTGTCCCTCCCCCGCCGTTGTTCATACCTAATACAACCAGAGGGGACGCATCTGGCTGGATCCCAACGTTGACCACTTGACCAAAGACATTTGGCAGGATAGATTGAAAAGTTGCATCCATATCTACAAACAAGGTTGTAGCTATAACGTCGACAAAATCTCCATCTTTGATTGCATACCCCACCAAGCTAATATCATCCGTTGGCAAGGTGATCGCCACTTGTCCAGGCAGGATCACCATCGAACTCCCAGAACTTGGGCGGTCAGAAACCGCATCCGTACTAAGCGGCCACCCTTGAGGGATTGGAGAGACTGCGTATTTTCCAATTACCAACTCTTTATTGGTAATCATTTTTTCCGTGACCAGGTTTTGGGGCAAATCCATGGTAGAAAGCAAATCATCCGTAATTTTATCGTCTTGATTGATCGGCTGGCGAGCAACGACAACTTTTTGGATAGGAGCGGTAGGGCTGACATTCGGCTGTAGACCACCTATAGGTATCATCCCAGAAAGAACCAAAAACGCAGCAGCGGCTAAGACCACTATAATCAGAACTAAAAACAGAAGGATTGGGCCTCCACGTCTCATATGCTTTTCTCTCCTTGAAAATCGTTGCTTATTTGTTCTATTGATTATACAGTAAAAATACTCTGAAAATGATTATATCTGCACGAGTAGTATAAAAGTAGGATTTCTAATCTGATATGAACAAAATGGGACCTCATCGACATGATAAAGTCCCATTTTATTCAATGATCATCAAAGTACTACACAAAGATTGGGAAAATTCAACCGGCCATACAGGGAGATTAAGTGCGACGATACTCACTTATGATTGTCCCGCAGGGATTGTAAAAGTCACGCGTGTACCCTTCCCAGTGACTGAATCAAGCTCAAATGTACCACCCAACATTTCAACGCGGTCTCGTATCAAATTCAACCCCAGACTATTACCCTGCTTCAAAACCTCAGCATCAAAACCTTTGCCATTATCATCCACAGTAACTTTCACCATAGAAGTACCCATATCAACCAAAACTTTCAACATACTTGCCTGGCTATGCCGTGCAGCGTTCCCTAACAATTCCTGCAGAGCACGGAAAATCATGACCTCCACATAAGATTCGAGACGTCGTTCTTGGCCCGAAACGGTAACACTGATCTCCATCCCTGTTTGTTCTTTAAAGGTGTCCGCATATCGCTTGATGGTTGGGGCCAGCCCGAGATCATCGAGCATCATTGGCCGTAATTCGAAGATAAAATTACGCACTTTTTGAAAAGTGCTCATGGCAGATGCCTTGAGATTATTAAGTTCCTCACGCGCCTGGGCGGCATCAACATCCAACAAGCGCATTGCAATTTCGGTCTGTAAAATAAAGTTGGACAAGGCCTGCGCCGGCCCATCGTGCATTTGGCGTGATAATCTCTGACGCTCCGATTCCTGCGCTTGGATGATGCCTTCAATACTGGCGGTCGCGCTCTTCGTGTTGGTTGCTGGCGCATCGCCTGGCTTTTCCAGCCAGGAAACCACTTTTTCCAACGCAGTACGATACTGCTGGAGATGTGACTGGTCACTTTGAAGCTTATCCAACTGCCCGCGAGTCACAAACAGACGCTGCTGCGCGTCCAGGGCAGAATCGTAGGCCATACGCAGATCGTCTATCGAAACGTTGCCTCCTTGCAGCTGGATTTGTTGCAAGTGCCCGGTAATCGCCGCGTTGCGCTGCGTCAATTTCGAGACTTCCCCTTTGCTTTGTTCCAGCATCAAAGTCACCTCGCGCAAAGCGCGATTTGTCTCTTCCAATTCAGCCTGGATACTCTTGGGGGCATCGTCAACAGGGCCAGTTTTCTGATCAACCAGTGTCATGCCGTTACTCCTGAGATCGCTTTTCGTTGTTTAGTTTTACCCATCCGCGTTTGAGCGCATACACGACGGCTTGTGTACGGTCTTCTACGCCAAATTTGCGCAAGATAGATGTAATGTGATTTTTCACGGTCTGATGACTAATGCCAAGCAGGGATGCAATTTCTTTGTTACTCTTACCTTCAACCACCAGGTTCAAGACTTCCATTTCCCGATCAGAAAGCGGATGGAATGGGCTTCCCGGTTCGCTATAAGAACGGCGGGCAGATTCCAGTTGCAACTGAAGCCAGTTTGCAAAGCTCTTTTCACTCATCACTTCCCCAGCCATTACGTATCGACCTTCGCCAACATGAAGGATGAGTTCCGTAAGATGATCTGGCAGAATATCTTTGGTGCAATAGCCTGCTGCGCCCGCAATTGCAGCATGCAGCATTTGCTCACCATCGTCATAAGCCGTCATCAGGATCACACGCGTAGGGATACGCTCGGTAGTGACTTCATGTGTAATTTGCTGCCCATTCATTCCAGGGAGGTTGACATCCACGATCGCGATAGCAGGCCTGAGGGACAAAATCATCTCCAACCCTTGCACGCCGTGTGAGGCTTGCCCAACGACGCGAATCCGCGGATGTAGGGAGAGTGCATCTGCCACACCCTGACGAAACAATGGGTGGTCATCAACAACTACAATCGTTATTTCATTCATCCAGTTTTTTCCATTGTTTTCAGTATAGCACAGGAGTACGTTCGCAACAATTTTACATTGAAAAGTGATTTTATGGTTTATTCCAACGATAAATTGTCATGTTATGCGAACTTTTTTCCTCAGCGAAACGCCCGTTTGTGACAAATACAGGCGTGCCACGCTGGATTAAATCGGGATACCAGTAGGGAAACGCAATCAAATACCCGGCATCCTGCTGATCGATAAAAGCAGCAAGTCTTGTTTCATCACGAATAAAAGGGATGACTTCAGGAGAAATCAAGCCTGCCAGATCGATGATCGAGTGTGGCGCGAAAAAACCGAGCGCGCCAATGTCATGTGCGGCAATCACTGTGCCGGCAGGGATATTTTGCGCCGCCCACTTTGCCGATGCAACCATTTCGCTTTCGATAATGCCCACGTCCTGCCCATACACATATGCGCCATACCCATTAAAGGACAGACTGAACAAGACGACGGCTGTCAAAAAAGCCTGTCGCGCCAGACGGGTACGGTACGTTCGCAGGGATGGCAGGAATTCATAAAACCCCATCAAACCGATCAGCAGGAAGACGCCCATCGCGGGCATATAGTAACGTCCATGCTGGTAGACCGGCAAACGCGAAAGGTAAAGCACGACGTACCCCAGCATCCATACGACCGAAAGCAGGACTCCCCATTCGCGGCGTTGAACCGCGCTGACAGTTTTCCGTACGAACCCAGGCAGGACAACAAGACTTACGCCGGCAAATAATTGCACCAGGAAAAGAAAAAAGCGGCTGTAAAACGGACTATTCTGCCATTCGACGTATTCCGCCTGTTTTGCATAGAATGTATTCGGCATGGGGCTGCCCGATAATGCCAGGTTGAACAACAGATACGGTGCAAAAAGAGCCGCAAAGCCAATTGCCAAACGGAAAAAAGCCAGGGCGCGGGCCGAAACGCTTTCTTCGACCAGGATAATATACAAAACGAGCGGCCCAAGCAGGGTCAGGCCGTCGGGTCTGGCCCAAACACTAAGCCCCGCCAAGAGGCCAAGGAGCAGGTAACGACGGCTGCCCACGATCAGCATCCCCAGGGTGGCGCTGACGATCAGGATGTGGAACAAAGTCTCCATCCCCGAAGCGGCGGCCCAGGCAAGGTGCCACTCCAGGATAAAGAAGAGTCCGGCCCATGGGTAGCGGGGAGTGTAGGCGGCATACGAGCGGCGGAAAACCGTCTCGACGACAACCGCCAGGGCAAACAGGAGCAGACCGCCGAGCAGGTACGTCCACAGGTAGGGGGCCGCAGGCAGGAAAAAGCCCATCGAAAGCAGGAAGGTCCACAAAGGGGAGGTCGAACCGGCCGAAGGCTGCCCGGGCAGGAACGACCATTCGCGGAGCAGCGCCAGGTTGCGGGCGTACGTCTGGTGGATCCACGAATCGTCAAGCGGGAAGCCAATTGCGTAGGTGAACCGGGAAACAACCAGGTAAAGAATAACCACCAACACGGTCGCCAGGGCAAGGATGAAAAGGTCACGGCGGGTGAGAGGCATCTCAGTTCTCCGGTTGGATGGCGAAAACGAGCACTTCTTCGAAACCGCCCAGGTATCTCAGGCCAGGCTGCTGGTGTGGAAGGTCGTAGACCGGCTTGAATGTAGCTGGCATGTAGTTCTTCTCAAGGACGAGGTAACGCGCGTTGAAACGCTGCGAAAGGACCTGCAAGATGGCTGGGGCTTCCGAGGGGACGGTGACTGCCGGCCTGCCCGAAACGACGAAGTAACCCGGCGCGTTGGCGGCTACAACCGCGTCGGCGGGCGAGGCGCCGTCAGCGAGCAGGATTTGTTCAGCCTGGCGGTAAGTCTGGTCGAACTGCGCCCACTCACCTGCGATGACGCGGGTATGGACGAGGTAGACCGTCAGGATCGCAGTGACCGCGACTAGCATGGCGCGGAAAACGCTAAAAGCCTGCGGGGTGAACAGGCCCGCCTGGCGTGCTTTACTCACGACAAAATCCAGTCCCAGCGGCGCAACCGCCCACCACAACGGCTGGAAGGCCGCCCCGGCATGCAGGAACGTGCCGCGCGAACCGGCAAAAGGTAGAACCACGGTCATGATCCCAAACAAACCCAGCCAGACGAGCGCGGCCAGCCGGATACGCAAGTCTTTTCGTGTTTGCCAGATGCCAAGCAAAATGAAGGGGAACAGGAAAATACCGCCCTGAACAGCAATCGTATTGGCAAAATTAAGCTTGAATGCTTCCCAACGCGCACTTAGGGCTGACTCCCAGCCCGCAGCCAGCCAGTTTTGCATGTTGACCCGGTCGGGCGGATAAGCGAAGGTGTCGTCATAGCTGGTCATCCATAAGACACGGTTGCCACCGGGCGTGAGCGGCGCGCCGAAAACGGACAGGTTGCGGGCGATCCAGGGGGCCATGATGAGGGCGTAGGCAGCGAGAAAGATTAAAGCATACAATGCGTAAGACGCAAGGACAGAAGGCCAGGGTTGTTTTTCTTTAAAGTGTTTGATCAATAAACCCAGCAACCCAACTACCAGCCAGATCAGGCCGTCGGAGCGGGCGAGATTCATCAGGCCTGCCACCAGGCCGAGGGCAAAGACCGACTTTTTGTCGCTGCGGTTGAATAAGATAAAGAAAAGCCCGCCGAGCAGCATGAAGGGGCCAAAGTTCTCGGTTGTAGGCAGGAAGATGATCTGGTAGGTGGGGAAAACCGCCAGCAGGCCCGAGGCCAGGGAAACGTCGCGGCGCGAAGAAAGTGCATAAGCCAGCGACGCGGTCACAGGTGGGACGAGCGCGGCAACCAGGATGAAGCCCAGGCGCGCGCCGAAAAAGGTTTCTTGCCCAGTCAGCCACATCCCGGCTGCGGCGATGATCGAGGCCAGCGGGAACCAGTATCCGTGGGAGGGGTGCGGGAGCGACTGGGGGTTGTCGAGGTAATTCCAGAGATAGATCTCGGTAAAACCGTGCCCCTGAACAAGGCGGATGCCCCCGGCAAAGTAGTAATCTTCGTCCATCGTTGCCGGGACAGGTTGGAAAAAAGCCACGGCTGAAGTCGCGCAAAGCCCACAAAAAAACAGGATGATGTAGGCGCGGCGACTCATCCTCATTTCCCCAGGTCAGAGATCATGTCGGCCCACAGCCGCGCCGGGCGGACAGCCCCCCAGCGTACCCAGTAAAGCAGGAAGGTCAGCAGGATCGGGAAGACAAAGAGAAAAACAAAAACCCGGTTCGCCACAAAAGCGCCCCACAGACCAAAAAAGACCAGCAGGAAAATGACGACCGCGCTCCAGC
>Ga0196964_10001128_pt1 | contig 13892 bp, 8 predicted proteins | sample S1_10metaG_FD_148615 | JGI IMG/M metagenome (GOLD analysis project Ga0196964, IMG submission 148615) | Soil microbial communities from Anza Borrego desert, Southern California, United States - S1_10 | ecosystem: Environmental > Terrestrial > Soil > Desert | place: USA: California | collected...
GATCAGGTTGCGCCGGAACGCGTCGGGCGATTCGCGCAGCTTCATCAGCTTCTCGAGTCCCTCCAGGATTTCCGCGTTCGGATCTTCATAAGCGCCGGTCCGCGCGTTCTGGACCTTCTCGCCCGCGACATACGCGCGGACGTGGCGGAAGTAATCCTCCACGCGGCGGTCGTACTCTGTTTCTTCGACGAGACCCATCGAATCATAGACCTCGACCGAGACCCAGCGGAAGTACTCGTCGCGCACCTGCTCGATAAACGACTCGCAGTCGTGGTAGCCCTCGTCGGGCTCCAGCCGCAGGAAGTCGTAGACGGACTTGTCGCGCAGGAGATGCTCCATGGCTTCGAAGACGGCCAGCGGCGAGAGGAACTTTCTCTCGGGATGCGAAGAAGCCTCGGCGAGCAACGATTTCATCTCGCGGGCGCTCGCGCCGCGGCGGCCTTCGTACGCGGCGCAGACGAAGCCTTCGAACTCGGCAAGCGTGTCGCGGTGTTCGTCGCGCAGCGCGGCGATGTGCGAGCGCAGCAGGCGTTTTTCTTCGGTCGAAAGCCCATCCGGAACAGTGCCGTTGTCGTAGAGCTTGGCCTTGTCGAGCGGCGTGAGATGGCGCACGACGCCGGCGAGGTCCGATGGATAGCGGCCGGGATCCGGCCGGCGCAGGCGCGTGAGCACCGCCCACAGCGCCGCGACATCCGCGGTGTGCGGCGCGACGTGGCGCGTCTCCTGGATCTCCTTGATGAACGGCTCGTAGATCGCGCGCTCCTTGCTCCACTCCAGCAGGTACGGCGTACGGACGAGTTCGATGCGCCCTTTATAGGAAGTGAAGTCCGGCGTGGCCTTGAACGCCGAGAGCTGTTTCTCGTTGCAGGTGCCGAGCATCACGCAGTTGAGTTCCGCTGACGTGCCCGGCAGGTTGACTTCGCCGCGCTCGACCGTGCTGAGCAGATACTTGTTGAGCTCGAGGTTGCGCTTCAGGAAGTCCGAGTACTCGACGACGCCGCCGCTGGCTTCGATCAATTCGCCCACGAGATCGAGGAGCTGCAAGCCCTGCAACACTGGAGGCAGCGCGACACCGTGCTCGAAAGACATCGGCCGCGCGCCGGCGTCGACGGCCTGCTGCGGTTCGATGGCCGACGCGCCAGTGCGATAGCGCTTCGAAATAAAGTAGCGCTCGACCTGGACGTGGCGCACGACCTTCAGCCAGTCGCCTCGGTGCGCGTTCAACAACGCGTCGAAGATCTGCTTGTTCTTGGCCGAGAGAATCCCTTCGCGCAGGTACGGCGCCTTCAGGCGATCGCTTAAGCTCTGGTTCTTCGGGTTCGCGGCGATGATGTCATCGAGCAGCTTTCCGCGCTGTTCGACCGGGATTAGGAAGATCGGCGGCTCGCGCAATTCGCTCGTCAGCTTGCAACTGATCATCGCCTCTTCCAGAAACGCGAGCGTCTCCTTCGGCAGGTCGTCGCCGCGACCGAAGCCCATGCTGCCCTTGCCTTCGGAGCGCTCGGAGAAGATCCAGTTGAAGCGGAAGAGCGTGCCTTCGTCCAGCGTGCAGTAGTTTTCGAGCGCGCGGACGATCAGGTTGATGAGCGTGGACTTGGCCGAGCCGTTCGGGCCGTGCAACAGCACGAGCTTGTCGGCGCGGCCGGTGATCGCGAAGCGCTTGAGGTGGCGGTAGAGCTCCTGCTGGCAGGGCTCCTGCCCGATCAGCGGCTCGCGCCCGTTGTCGAACGGCGCGTCGAAGAGTTTCCAGCGCGTGAACTTGCCGCCGACGCCGCCGACCTGCTTGGTGCCGTAGTGCTCAAACGCGTCGAGCACGTACTGCGCGGCGTTGCGGCCCAGCCGCATCGGGTTGGCGCAGAACGCGTCCAGATACTGCTGGAACGAAAGGATGCGCTTCTGGCCTTTGAAGACTTCGAGCGACTGCTCGTTGGTCTTCTTGAGGAAGTCGTTGAGGTCAACCATGGGCGGTGGTCCTGGGTTGATTCGGATGTCGATCGTCGGTGGTCCGATGTCGGTTGTCGATTGTGTCCATTGTCGAACCGAAGACCACAGCAAACTTATAACCCAAAGTGCGCAAAATGACGCGAGGCGAAACGCGACGGAGGTTCAGGCGCTCCTTTATATTAGGACGCGACAAGCGACTCAGATTTTCACGCTCCCCGGGCAAATGTGCCGGCAAGAGTGTGCCGAAAAGTGCACGGGGCGCGCTCCGCTTTGCGAGTTCCGAGTTCGGGGTTCCGAGTTCCTGGGTTCTGGAGCTGTAAACTTTTGCACATGTTGTTGGAAGCCCGACGCGTTAGCGAGGGACGATCGACCTCAGGCCTATTTCTCTGTAAAATCTTGCACGAGTTCGAACGCCGAGCTTCTGATCCAGAAAACTTTTGCACAAGTGGATGGTCTCGGCACCTAAGTACCCGTCGCAGACCATCCCGTCAACCAAAGTATACCCTAACATATGGGCTTGTCCATGAAAATGTGTGAAAAAACTTTGATAGACGTTCATTTCCGCCATAAGGCTGGCTACACTTCCTCGCATGATTGTTCAGCCGCAAAAAGCGATCGTCAGGCCGCGCATCGCGTCGCCGGATGATGACGGCGTGAGTGTGCCGCTCGAACAGGAAATTCTGGCGCTGCTTCAGCAGAACTGCACGGGCGTAATCGCCATTCTCGGTGGCGATGCTTCGGGGAAGACGACCGCCCTGCAGCATCTGGCGGCGATGCTTGCCGAGCAGGAGCACGTGCTGCTGCTGGATGAACCCTCGCGGCGAGACCTCGAGCACGCGCACGCGGACTGCCTCTTCATTTACGCGGCATCGCGACCCTTCAAGACAGAGCACACCGCGACGCTGCGGCTTGCGGGCTGGGGCACGGACGAATGCATCGAGTATTTACTCGCGCGGCATCCGCAGATGTGCGCATCAGTGATGAAACGCGTCGGCGAGTTCGAAGCTCCGGAGGCGCTCGACGGTTCGCCTGCCCTGTGGCGGATTGTGCTGGATGAGATGGCTGATGATTCCGAACTGGCAGATCCTCGCGCGGCACTGCGCCGCTACTTCGACCGGGTTCTCACCGGCGATACGCGCGAGCAGGCGCGGAAATGCAGCTTCGCGTTCATGCTCGATGAGACCCAACTGCAGCGCCTGATGCAGACGGACATCGAATCGGCGAAAGTGTCGCTGTACAAGGAATGGTGCCAGCTCTCAGATTCTCCATCGGACCTGAAAGCCGCGATGAAGTGCCGTCTCTCACGGTTGCTTCTCGCGAGCGAACTGGTTCTGCTTCGCCTGCAAACTAATCCGCAGCCGGCGTGCCTGGAACCAGTCTTGCCGCTTGAGCTCGTCAAACAGATCGCGAGCGATGCGGTTGTGATTTCCATGCAGGAGGCCAAGCCAGACGAGATCGATGCGTTGCGCCGTATTGTTAACGGCGAAAAGCGGGAATTGCAGGCGATGGCCGCAAGCATCCTGCATCACACGGGGATCGATTGGGTGCCGGAATCCGGACCCCTGCTGCTGTCCCATGGTTACTTTTCGCGCGCGCAGTGGCGCGGCACGGATTTCAGCGTGGCCATGCTGAACGGGACCGATCTTTCGCGCGCGGACCTGAGCAAATCGAATCTGACGCGCGCGACGACAGCGCGCGCGAACTTCTCCGGCGCGGATTTACGTGAAGCGAATCTGGATTTAGTCGTGGCGGAGCACGCGAACTTCACGGGCGCTCGAATGCAGTTCGTGCATGCCACGGACGCATACTTTGCACGAGCGAGGTTCCAGGCAGCCGATTTGACCCGCGCGATTCTCTCGAAGGCGCGTCTCGAGTATGCGGACCTGCGCGACGCGCGACTGGCCTACGCGTGCCTTAAAGGCGCGAACCTCCGCCTCGCAAGGATCGGTGGCACGGAATTTACCTGTGCTGACCTTAGCGACGCGAATCTTATCCATCTGATACTGCGGGAGTGTACGTTGACTGGGGCGGTCTTCGCTCGCGCAAAGATGCATGACTGCGACCTAGAGTGGATGGAGTTGCCAAACGCAGATTTCTCCGGCGCGAATCTGGAGGGCGCGCATTTAACCGGCACAGTGATCCGAAAGGGGAACTTCGCGAATGCGACACTCCATTACACTGGCCTTGCCGAGATCGATTGGGAGGGCGCCGACCTTCGCGGCGCGAACCTTACCAACTGCAGCTTCCACATGGGTTCGTCACGGAGCGGCCGCGTGTATTCGCCTATCGCGTGCGAAGGAAGCAAGACCGGCTTCTACACCGACGAGTTCAGCGAGCAGGGTTTCAAAGCGCCGGAGCAAATCCGGAAAGCCAATCTCCGCGGTGCTGACTTACGCGGCGCGATCCTGACGAACACGGATTTCTACCTCGTTGATCTGCGCGACGCGAAGTACGACGACGAGCAACGCGAGCACTTCAAACGCTGCGGCGCGATTCTCGAACATCGGAAGACGGCGTATTGAACGAGACGAACTGCAACGCCGACGGGTAACCGCCTCTACTCTTGCTTCACATCGCTCTTCAATGGTTTCGCCGCCTTCTTCTCCGCTGTGTCGACTTCGAAGCTGAACTCCGCGGACACGATGTCATTCCACACCGGATGGAAATCGTCCGGCTTTTCGGGGTCGTAATACTCCATCAGATACGATCCCAATACGTCGTAGTACCCCGGCTTGTCCAGCTTGAACCAATCGTTGAGTTTCACCGAATCCACGAACGACTTGCCCGGCTGCAAGGTGACGACCGTGCTGAGACCGCCGAGCGAAAGATTGTTGCCGATGTCTTTGACCGACTCGCCGTCAAGATACGCAGAGAAACGGAACTGCGTATCTCGGGCCGCGCGGTTGTGGCCGCCGCTTTTGAAGGCCACAGGCTTGTCACCCACATTCTGAATGCGCAGCTGTGCCAGCACATCGTTGCCCGCGGCGTAAGACTTTTTCTCAGCGAAGAACTCGACTTTCAGGCGGTGCCCGGGATGCTGCCGAACCACCGTCTGCGTGTTGAAGAACTTCGCCACCGTATCCGCGTGCTCCTTTCCCCGGACACGGAACTCCATCCAGCAGCGCTTTTCGTCCTCGTGTCCACTGCCTGCGTACGCGTGGACTCTTTTCGCCACGACCAGTGATAACCGTTTGTCTTTGGTCAGGCGCTCGTCATAAGGCAGCTCTACCTGGACGTAGAACGTTTCGTTGGTGTTGTCTTCAGCGCGAACCGACGCAGACGTTACTTTCAGGTCGCACTTCTTGCCAAGGAAGACCTCGCGACCATTGGCCGCGACGTACTCTGCCGCGTCTGCCTCCTGCGACTCCCAGTAAAGACCGTCTTCGAGTTCCGCTGCAGCCAGGGTCGAAACCATGAGTGCCGCGACGACGACCGCATACAAGCGCATCTTTCAACCTTTCTGAGCGGGTATTCAGGAAGGTTAACGTTTGAAACGCGAATTCCTTTCAAGTTTCGACATCGACGTTACTGTGTCGGGTTCCGCTGAAATTGAGTGAAAGCGTAAAAGCGCCGATCGGGCATCGGGACTTTGCTTCAGGTGTAGAGTGACGATGCTGGTCGACACGCTGTTATGTGAGCCTGTTGCATAACCTGCTGCGGGCATATGCTTGCGGCAGACGTTGTTCCGCTGCGTTGGCCTCTCCCGCTGTATCTGCTTTCGATACAGCTTGTTTCGGCCGCCTTGCGGCACAACATCTGGCGCGGCGCATTTCTGCCTCGCATCAGGTTATGCAACAGGCTCAATGTAGACGTCTCCCTGAAGGAGCCTTCAGAAAGTGGCATTTCACACCAACTTTCGATTCAAGCCGTACAAGGATGAACACGGAAACCTGAGGCCGCATCCTCCGGCTGAACGGATCTACGGCCCCATCTCGCACATCGGGCCGCTGACGGTGTGCGTGTATCTTGTCGAGACTTCCGCAGGGCTGGTGGTCGTGGATTCGGGTTATGACACAGATGTCCCGCTGCTGGCGGAGAACATTCGCGGGCTGGGCCGTGATCCGCGCGACATCCGGCTGATACTGTTGGCTCACTGGCACTGGGATCATGCCGGCGGCGCCGCGGGGCTGCAGCAGCTCTCTGGCGCGGCGGTAATGATTCATGAGAAAGACGCAGAGATCGTCGAGTCCGGGCAGTATCGCGGCAAGCCGATCGTGCCCGCAGTCCGCATCGCGAAGCGCCTGGTTGACGGCGATGTCATCGCTCTGGGCGGCGTGGACTTCAAGACGATTCATTGTCCGGGGCAATCTGCCGGCGAGGTCGTTTTCGCAGCAACGGTGGACGGCCTCGACGGCCCCTGCCGGGCGCTATTCGCAAGCGACGCGACCGGCTTCAAGCATGACGTTGAGACGCTCGACTTCCTCGGCTATCCCGGCGTCTGCGCCGATTACCGCCGGACAGTCGAAATCCTGCGTGAACTGGAGTTCGATCTTTATCTGGGCGGGCACGCGCATCAGGTTCTCAATGAGGCGCGTGCGGACGGAAATCCGTTCATCACTCGGGACGAGTGGCTGAAGCTCGTGAATGGGCGACATCAGGCGATGGAGGACTTCGTGCGAGAACACCCCCGATATCTGGACTGGTGACGCACGGGCACTTCACTTCGCCGGCAAGCCATCCCAGCGCGGGTCTTTCTCGTACTGCGTGCCTTTGCGCGGGAGCGGGGTGCCTCGCAGCGGCCCGGAGAGCTCCAGCACGTAATCGGCTTCGCAGGGCTTGCACCGGTAATAGCGGAACTCGAAATTCCTCGAGTGGCCTCGATGCAGCAGCGCCATGTCCTTGCGGCACGTGGGGCAGGGCCGCCGCAGCAGCATGTGCCGCGCGAGCAGGATCAAACCCCAGCCGGCCGCAATGACCGCCGCCGAACAGAACAGCGCCGCGGCAATGAAGATGAAGAAGTCGACCATGCAGGAGGCCTCGTGTCCCGAGAGATGTAAGGCCCAGGCCGCCCTTTTCTTAGCACGCGGATGGATGGATTATGGCGAATCTTGGGCGATGCGGATCTTTCTGACGGGACTACGGGTGGACTGGCGAGCACGGCGGCAGGTATGAAGCACGGAGTGGAATCCTGCCATCAGGCCAACTGATCCCTGGCGAGATCCGTGTATATCGAAGCACGGCGCCTCTTCAGAGAACACGTTTGCGCGGCTCGAGCCTGGACAAGAAGCTCTGCCTTCAGATGAGCTACCGCCATTCCCTCGCCAAGCCGGTCGAATTGCGCAAGTATGTTTCCTTGTGGATCCAGGACAAAGGAGCCGCCGATAAACTTGCGCGGGCCACCCACCATATTGCTGAAAACCGAGAAGAGATTGTTGTCGTACGAACGCGACTGCATGAACTTCATCGGGCTGGATGCACGCCATTTTCGAACCAACGTGCCAGCGGCACGGCCCGCGGTGGTGGCGCTGCCTAGTTTTCCAAAACAATGTGGCGCAAAGAGAATCTCAGCGCCGTGCAACGCCAGAATCCGGGCACACTCCGGAAAGGTATTGTCGAAGCAGATGCTGATGCCGATAGTGCCGTAGGGTGTTTCGAATACGGGGAAACTCGAGGACTCGCAATACAGCCACCGTTCACTGTTCATATGTACTTTGCGATACTTGCCGATGTAACCCTCCGGTCCGACGGCTACGCAGGTGTTGTAACACAGTTCTCCCGCGCCGAGCTCGCTGATCCCGGCCAGGATGATAAGGCCGTTGTCCTTCGCGATCTGCATCAATCGCTTGGTGGACGGACCATCCGGAACTTGCTCCGATGCCTTGTACACCGCGCGGAGTTTTTCGTCATAATCGAAGCCGCTGATAGCCAGCTCGGGAAAGCATATGATGTCGACCTTTCGACTTCTCGCTTGTCTTGCCAGAGCTGCGATACGCTCGAGATTCTGGGCAGGTTTGCCCGGAAGGCCATAGAGCTGAGCGGCAGCCACTGTGACATCCCTCATATGATGCCTCCTGTGGCCGGTGCATTGCGGCTGCGGAATGCCCCGCGCAGCACGAGTGCGTAAGTCACTGAAAATGCTCCGGGAACATGTTCTTTCATACAAACGTCGCCGGTAATGTGCGCCGGCTTTCCAAAAAAATTGTAGATTCGTGAAAGGTACCCTCTCCGAAAGTCCACGTTCTATTGGGAAGCAAGGCTGGAGCCTTATCCATGCCCACGACGGCGATGATGGTCGATGAACTGATCCGGATGCGCGAGCAGCCGGGCGGCGCGCCGCTGGATCAGTTCTGGCGGCTGGCCGAACGCTTCCGCGCGGACCTGGTCAATCAGGCCTTCGTCATCCTCGGTACGCAGGACGATGCCGAGGACGTCGCGCAGGAGACGCTCTCTCACGCATTCCTGCACCTGGCCCAGCTTCGCGACCCTGAAAAAATCGGCGCGTGGCTGCGCGGCATCAACCGCAACATGGCGTTCAACCTGCGCCGCCGCCGCGCAAGGGACCGCGAAGAACGACTCTCCACGGCGCAGATGAGCGCCCTGGAAGCGCCCGAGCGGAAATCCACAGGCCCATACGGCGGCGTCGATGCCGTGATGCGCGCGGTGGACAAGCTGCCTGCGATCTATCGCGAAGTCCTGGTGCTCCGCTACTGGGAGAAGCTCAGCGCCGAAGCGATCGCCGAGCGGCTGAATCTCCCCATCGCCACCATCTGGACCCGCATGTCGCGCGCCGACCTGGCGCTCGCCGAAAAACTGCAAACCATGCTGCGACAGGAGAAGCATCAAAAATGAAAAGCGACAGCGCGAGCGCCACTCCCGGGACGATGACGGAGATCTGCGAGTCCGTGCAGAACTCCTTCCGGCGTTACACCGACAACGCGCTGTCGCCGCTCGAAGCCGCGGCGGTGATGCAGCACCTCGAAACATGCCAGCTCTGCAAAGAGAAATTCAGTTCGCATCAGCAGGTCGTTGAACTGCTCGCGCAGGCGTACCAGGGGCGGCAGATCAGCGAAGAGTTCGACCAGGGTGCCGACAAGAAGCTGATGGAGATGCAGCGGCCGAAACCGGCGCCTCGCGCGGGCGAAGCCGCAGAAAATGCGGGCGCGTTCCTCGATGCGGAAGCGGGTGAACCCGTCGAGGCCGGTGCGTGGCGCGAACGGCTGAGCGCCGCACCGTGGTGGGGTGTTTCCCTCGTGTTGCACGGCCTTGTCATCGCGCTCGCGGGTCTGATTTCGATGGCGTTTGAACTGCCCAACGGCGATCAGCCGGTGATCACGGTGACCACGCTTGCCGCGCGCCCGATGCTGACGGCTCAGGAGGAGAAGCGCGAACTGAACAAAGAGAACGCGCTGGCCAGCAAGAAGGAAACGCCGCCGGTCGATCCCACTTCAAAAGAAATGTGCGATGTTGTCGTGCCGCCGAATCTGCAGGCGGAGATCGGCGACCACTTCGAAACGATCAACCCTGACCGGCCGGACATGTCGAGCGCCTTCGGCAACGAAGAAGCGAAGATGTTCCACAACATCAAGGGCGATGATTCACCGGCGGGTGGCGGCGGCAACGACGGATTTGTCCTGGATGACGCCATCGGCGTGGGCGGCGCGTCGAGCGCCGGCACGGGCGGCGGCTGGGGCGGCGGCAACGGCACCGGGATCGGCGTCGGGAACGGCTCAGGACGCGGCAGCTTCGGCAACCGCAACGGCGGCGGGCGGCGCGCGATGATCAAGCGCCACGGCGGTTCGCCCGCGACAGAGAACGCCGTCGAGAAGGCGCTCGCGTGGCTGGCGCGCCATCAGGAAAGAGAAGGCCACTGGGCCGCCGAGAAGTACGCGGACAACGTCGTTGGCGCGCGCCACGGCGGCGGCGGAGTGGCAACCGTCCAGTCCAATACCGTGGGCGTCAGCGGACTGGCGCTGCTCGCGTTTCTCGGCGCGGGACATTCGCTGAAAGTTGGCAAGTACCGCGAGAATGTCGTCAAGGGCGTGGACTGGCTCGTGAAGAATCAAAAGCCAGACGGGCACCTCGCCGGCGGCGGATGTTCGATCTCGACGGCGTACTGTCATCACATCGCGACGCTGGCGCTTTGTGAAGCGTATGCGATGGGCAGGCCCGCGAAAGTCTCCAGCTACGAAGACGAACTCAAGAAAGGCGATCCGAACGACGCGCTGCGCAAGGCGATCGAGAAGGCGCTGGAATTGATCTACGCCTGGCAGGACCAGAACCCGCAGGGCGCGTGGAGTTACCCGGCCAATGCGCAGCTCGATCCGACCGTCACGGGCTGGGCAGTCATGGCGCTCAAGGCCGCGAAGATTGCCGGCTTCAACGTTCCGGCCGACCGCGTCGCCAAGGCGATGGAGGGCGTAAAAACGATCTGCAGCGTCGATACGACGAAGGGCGATTACGGCCACGCGCTGACCGGGTACCGCGCACGCGGAGGCATCGCCTTCGGCAGCAAAGGCTACGCATGCACCGCGGCGGGAATGGTGATCCATATGTTCCTCGGCGTGATGGACGACGGATTTGTTCAGGCCGCTGCCGGCACGATCACGCAGGACGACGCGCTTCCGGCCTGGATCTTCAAGCCGCAGGATCCAGCCACAGACCATCAGAATTTGTACTACTGGTACTACGGAACACTGGGTTGCTTCCAGGTCGGCGGCGATCCGTGGAAGAAGTGGAACCAGAAGCTGAAAGACGCGCTGCTGCCGACGCAGTGCAAAGGCGGGCCGCTCGACGGCACGCCGCAGGACCGTGACGGAAGCTGGGATCCGGATGACGTGTGGGGCGCGTGGGGCGGGCGCGTGTACAGCACGGCGCTCGGCTGCCTGAGCCTCGAGGTGTACTACCGGTACGTGCGGCTGGGGAAGGAGTAGTTGCGAATTGAACCCGAAGGGTTCGCAGCTATTAGCCGGTGGTTGAGCGAAGCGATACCACCGGACTCCGGCGAAAAGAGGAGACCTGCATCCTGAAGGGATGCCAGCGCTGTTCGCTCGCGTGCGCTGCCGGCATCCCTTCGGGATGCGCCGGTCCTGAGGCCGAGGTTCCGGTGGTATCGCTGACGCTCAACCGCCGGCTAATCGCTGAGAACCCTTCGGGTTCACAAACAACTTGCGACCGGACACAACAATGGCCCGCTCTCCAATGGCCACGTGCGAAATGTAAAATGTGAAATGTTCAATTCTGTTCTGCGCCGACCGACGGAGCAGCAGAAGGCGGGCGCGGGACGCCCACCCTACGGATTCTAAACCGCGCCTTCGTACTGCTTGTCTTTCCCGGTGCTCGGCGGCAGCGCGGTGGGTTCGACCTTGTGGAGCGCGCGCGTGAAGAGGTCGCTGATGACGACCACTCGCACGCGGCCTTCCGGCACGTTAATCTTCTCAACGGCGAGCGCTCGTTTCAGACGATCGACGAAGAGCGTCTCAATCACCTGTTGCTGCTGCGGCAGCACGCGCAGCGAGAGCCTTAAGAACACGTCTTTGGTCGAGCTCTCCTGGACGCCCTGGACTTCGGGCACGTGCGGGAAGTACGGCAGTTCGTGCGCGAGGTCGCGGCAGACCTGCGTCGCGACTTTCTTCGCGCGCTCGGCGTCGGACATGGACTCGAGCGAGATATCGACGATGGCCTGCACCGAGCCGCTCGTAAAGTTGCTGACCATGCCGATGGTGCGGTTGAAGATGACGTGCTGCACGCCGAGGTGGTCGCGCAGCTTGATCACGCGCAAGCCGACCTCTTCGACGGCGCCCGACTTGCCCGCGACTTCGACATAATCGCCGACGACGAGCTGTTCTTCCGCCAGGATCGACAGGCCGGTGATGATGTCCTGCACGAGACCCTGCGAACCGAAACCGACGGCCGCGCCGATCACGGCGCTGCCGACGACCAGCGACGATGTGTCGACGCCCCAGACGCTCAAGATCCACAACACCGACGCGATGTAAACGGCGTATTTGATCGTGCTGGTTATCAGCGAGCCGATGGTGTTCACTTTGCGCCTGCGCGCCGCGGTCGCGGAGATTGCAAGCATGCGGTGGTTGACGTGGCCGACGATGACGCCGACGACTGCGATCAAAAGCCACGCCAGGAAAATGACGACAGCGGTGTCGAAGAGATGGCGCACGATCGCTGCGAACTGCTCGACGTCGAAGCGCCGGTCGAAGTCGTCGTAGACGCGTTTCCACAGGCGTTCGAGGAAGGGCTTGCTCTTTTCGGCTGCCGCTGACGGCTCTGCCGTTACGGGCGCCGCGGGTTCTGCCTTTGGCGCGGGTTCAGGAGCGGGGGCTTCGCCGGCAAATGTGGGAGACGCGAGGAGACTCACGAGGAGGCAGGCGAGGAGGCCTCGGAGCAACGCGGTGCGTGGGAGTGTGAGCAGACAGTTCATGACCGTCTGGCTGTATCGGCAAACGGACGAGGGGGTGACGAGGGATTTTGTTGGGGGGTGGCCCGGCACGTGGGCCGGGTCGCGAAAGCGACAGGAAGCAGCGACGGACGGGTGTTCCGTGGGGCAGGGAGCACCGTCGGGTCTGAAGCTCTTGATGGCGGGAGCTTCTGATCCCGCCGAGCGGCTCAGAGTTTGGGCGGACCGTACGGTCGCTGCTTCTTGCGGCTTCGCCGCCCGGCCCACGTGCCGGGCCACCCGGCCGCGCCGCGCGTCTTCCCAACGGCGCACGGGCAGCCGACGGCAAGGCTGCCCGTGGCACACCGGCATAATGCCACGCGGCTGACGACTACCCAGTCCTGCCTACTGCCGCTGCCTACTGCTACTTCTGCGCTGGCGCAGGTGCGGGTTGAGCGGGCTGTGCAGGTGCTGGCGCGGTCGGTGCTGGCTGCGCTGGGGCAGCCGGCGCCGGGGCGGGCTGCAGTTCCATCGCCTCGCCTGTGTCCTCGCTCCACGAGATCTTCCACGCGCCGTCTTCCTTGATCGCCTCCTGCGTGATCTCCTGCGGCGTTCCGGAACTCGCGTCGTAGAAGTCGAGCGTGATCACCGCCGTGCCGGCCGCTTCGTCCACGTCCACCTTCTTGAAGACGTAATCCGCGAACGTCACGCCGGCCATGACCGCTTCGAGTGTCTCGCCGTTGGCATAATCTTCGGCTTCGTCCTTCGGCACGAGCGTCGCCGCAGCTTTGCGGTCCTTTGTGCGCACAGCTTTCAGAAACTTCGCCAGCACACCCGCGGGCCCCGCATCAGTTTCGAGCGGCTCCTTCGGGAACTTGCCCTCGGCTTTCTGTTTCACGCGCGCGATGACGGGTTCGAGATCCTTCGGATCGATCATGTCGCCGAAGACTTCGGCGAGCATGCGGTAATATTTCTCGGCCTTGGCGTAGTCGCGCAGCACATATTCGGCGGTGCCGCCGGCGAGCTTCGGGGCGTCGGGAGAGAGCCGCTCGCGCGGCAGCGTCGCGATCAGCCATTCGGCGAACGTCGCGACGTGCTTGTACTCATGATGCTCGTCCATCATGGTCGAAAGCGTGCTCAGCAGCTTGTCGTTGACTTCAGCGTCGAGCGGGCAGGCCGCGTACCAGGCCTTCATCAGCTCGATTGCTTCGGGCCACATGGTCTCGGCGAGCATCGTCTCGACGAGGTTCCCGTATGCGAACTTCACCTCGAGGCTCTTCGGGTGTTCCTTGATGATGCGCCACGCGCACGTGCCCGCGGTCTTGCTGTCCTGGCGCGCTTCGTATGCTTCGACGAGAACTTTGAGCGCCGCGGGCTTGAGGCGCCAGTCGTTGCCGCCTTCGGTGAGCGCCGCGTTCGCGGCGGTGATGACTTCTTCCTGGCGGTTCAGCGTCTTTAAGGCGTTGGCGCGGTCGAGCTGGATGCCCGCGCGGCTGAGCTTGTTCGTCTCCGGCGCCTGCTTCAGCATTCCGTCGAGCTGCGTGAGATTGCGCTCGGCGTTCTGCACCTCCTGGATCTGCTTCTGGATTGCGGCGGCCTGCTGAAAACCGCTCTGCCA
>Ga0196964_10001129_pt1 | contig 13889 bp, 18 predicted proteins | sample S1_10metaG_FD_148615 | JGI IMG/M metagenome (GOLD analysis project Ga0196964, IMG submission 148615) | Soil microbial communities from Anza Borrego desert, Southern California, United States - S1_10 | ecosystem: Environmental > Terrestrial > Soil > Desert | place: USA: California | collected...
AGAACCTGCTGCCGACCGCCCTGCTGCGCCAGCTGATCGGCTTCTACGGCGACAGCATGCAGGCGGTGCTGCCGACCTACCTGCAGATGTCGATGGACGCCTTCACCCGCCAGCAGGACGAGTTCCGCGGCCAGTTCGCCAAGACCTTCGGCGCGGCGCCGGGCATGGGGTATTTCGACGAGCAGGTGCGCCAGAACCTGGCCCTGTTCGACCGGGCGATGAAGATGTTCACCCCCTTCGCCTATCCCAAGCCCGAGCAGCCCGCCCCGGCGCCGCAGCCCGCGCCCCCCGCGAATGCAGAGGCGGACACCATCGCCGAGATGCGCCGGCAGATGGCCGAGATGCAGGCCCAGATCGCCAAGCTGGCGTCCAACCGGTGACCGACCCGGTCGATCCCGCCCGCCGCGCCGCCGACCTCCGGGCCGAGCGCCGCCGCGATCGGGAACGCAAGAAGGCCGAGGGCGAGGCCCTGAACCTGCCGGTCCCCGCCGGAGAGCGCCGAGACCACGCCCCCGAGCCGCCGCCCGCCGCCGACGCGACGTTCGCCGCGCAGCTGATGGGCCAGGGCGGCCAGAAGCGCGGCCTGAAGGGCGGCCCCGAAGTGCTGGACCAGGCCCGCGCCACCTACCTCGGCACCGAGTACTCCGGCCCGAACGACCGCCGGCCGCAGCCGGGACGCAACACCCGGACGAAAATCTGAGCGCGGCCCCCGCTTCCGCTCTGGCGCGCCGCCGCGTTCGCCGGGACAGTGGCGGGAGAGTTCGAGGGGGTGTCCGGATGTCCAAACCTGTCGCGGCGCTCGCCGCCGTCTTTCTGGCCCTCGCCGCCCCCGCCCTCGCCGCCTCCGGCTGGGCCGCGCCGCAGCTGGCCGACATGGACGCCTCGGGTTTCGGCACGGCGGTCGAGGGCCTGACCTTCGAGGGCTCGGCTCCGAGGGGACAGAACGGCCGCGTCGCCGTCTCCGTGCCCGCCGACGGCCGCTACGCCTTCGTCGCCGCCTGCGGCGAGGACTGCGCCGACATCGGCCTGATCCTGCAGAAGGACGGTCGCACCGTCGCCGAGGGCGTGCCGGGCTTCCGCGCCGACCTGAAGGCCGGCGCCCACGTGCTGCACATAGGCTTCGACCGCTGCCCCGAGGCGCAGTGCCGCTATGTGGTGCGGGGGTATCGGGCCCCCTGACGCTTGCGAAAGCGGTCCGCCCGCGCGATATGGGGCGCGGAGACTGGCGCGGGCGGAGGCCTCGCCAACCCGGTCAGGTCCGGAAGGAAGCAGCCGCAACGAGATCCCCTTCGGGTCGCTGTCCAGTCTCCACCTCCCTCAACTCCGCTCATCCCCGCGAAGGCGGGGACCCAGAACGTGGGGCGGGCGGGTTGAACCGGGCGCGGACTTCATCGAAGCTCAAGGGCCAGGGTCTGGGTCCCCGCCTTCGCGGGGATGAGCGGAAGATTCGGATGACCGACACGGACCTCGTCGAGCCCGAAACCGTCGAGCGGGACGAGAACACCTCCGACATGTTCGGCGGCGGCCCCAAAGCCGCCGAGCCGGCCGCTCCCGCCGAGGCGCCCGGCGCCTACACCGTGCTGGCCCGCAAGTACCGGCCGCGCACCTTCGAGGACCTGATCGGCCAGGAGGCCATGGTCCGCACCCTGACCAACGCCTTCGCCACCGGTCGCATCGCCCACGCCTTCATGCTGACCGGCGTGCGGGGCGTGGGGAAGACCACCACCGCGCGCCTGCTGGCCCGCGCCCTGAACTTCGCCACCGACGAGATCGACCGGCCCAGCGTCGACCTGAGCGCCGACGGCCTTCACTGCCGCGCCATCGTGGAAGGCCGGCACATGGACGTGCTGGAGCTGGACGCCGCCAGCCGCACCAAGGTCGACGAGATGCGCGAGTTGCTGGAGGGGGTGCGCTACGCCCCGGTCCAGGCGCGCTACAAGGTCTACGTCATCGACGAGGTCCACATGCTGTCGACCGCGGCGTTCAACGCGCTGCTGAAGACGCTGGAGGAGCCGCCGCCGCACGCCAAGTTCATCTTCGCCACCACCGAGATCCGCAAGGTCCCGGTGACCATCCTCTCGCGCTGCCAGCGCTTCGACCTGCGCCGCGTCGAGCCCGACGTTTTGGTCAAACACCTGGAGAAGGTCTGCAAGGCGGAAGGCGCCCTGGTCGAGACCGAGGGACTCGCGTTGATCGCCCGCGCCGCCGAAGGCTCGGTGCGCGACAGCCTGTCTTTGCTGGACCAGGCCCTGGTTCAAGCCGAGCGCGGCCAGATCGTCCGCGCCGAGGTGGTGCGCGACATGCTGGGCCTGGCCGACCGCGGCCAGACCATCGCCCTGTTCGAAGGCGTGATGGGCGGGCGCACGGGAGAGGCGCTGGAGGCCTTCCGCACCCTGTACGGGTTCGGCGCGGACCCGGTGCAGGTGGTCTCGGACCTGCTGGAACACTGCCACGCCTCCACCGTCGCCAAGACGCTCGGCCCCGACGCCACCCGCCTGCCCAACGACCAGGCCCAACGGATGGCGGCGCTGGGCGCCTCGATCTCCGCCGGCGCCCTGGCGCGGGTCTGGCAGATGCTGCTCAAGGCCTACGACGAGGTTCGCCGCGCGCCCGATCCGGCCGCCGCGACCGAGATGGCCCTGGTGCGCCTGGCCTACGCCGCCGACCTGCCGGGGCCTGAAGAGGCGCTGAAGCGCCTGCAGGACGGCCGCCCGTTGTCCGGCGGCTCCGGGCCCTCGCCCGCGCCTTCGAACGGCGGGGGAGGCGGAGGCGGCGCGACCGCCCAGGCCCGCATGCTGCCCGCGCGCGCGCCCGAGCCCGTGGCCCGCCCCCAGACCTTCGACGAGGTGGTGGCCCTGATCGGCGAGCGGCGCGACATCGGGCTGAAGCTGGACGTGGAGCGCTTCGTTCGGCTGGTCTCCTTCAAGCCGGGCGCGATCGAGTTCGAGCCGGGACCGGGCGCCCCGAACGACCTCGCCCGCAAGCTGGCGGTGCGGCTGAAGGAATGGACCGGCCAGACCTGGCTGGTCGCGGCCCAGGGCGGCGGCGGCGCCGAGAGCCTGTACGAGCGCGAGAAGCGCCAGTCCGGCGAGGAGCGCGCCGCGCTGGAGGCCGACCCCTTCGTCCAGGCGGTGAAGCAGGCCTTCCCCGGAGCCGAGATCGTCGGCGTGCGCAAGCTGGACGTCTCGCCCACGCCCGCTCCCTCGGCTGGAACGACCGACGACGAGGACGACGACTGATCCTGCGCGCGCGGGCCGCGCTTGGCGGCGGCGGCGCGGACGAATAGGTAAGGCGCCGTCACTTCCCCCCGAGGCCCCGTGAGCGCCAGCTTCGATCTCTCCACCCGCGCCGGACGGCTGAAGGCCTACTGGGACTATCTGTGGAGCGATCACGCCTTCCTGCGGATCGGCTTCCAGAACGCCCACTGGATCGGCCCCGACCTGGTTCGCACCAACCAGCCCTGGCCGTTCCAACTGAAGCGCTGGCGCGACCGCGGGATCAAGACGATCGTCAACCTGCGCGGCACGCCGCCCCGGGCCAGCTTCTACGCCCTGGAGAAGGACGCCTGCGAGCGGCTGGGCCTGAAGCTGGTGACCTTCAAGGTGACCTCGCGCGACGCCCCGTCGCGCGAGCAGGTGCGCGGGGCCAAGGAGCTGTTCCAGTCGATCGAGTACCCGGCCCTGATGCACTGCAAGTCAGGCGCCGACCGGGCCGGGATCATGAGCGTCTTCTACGCCCACTTCCACCTGGGCCAGCCGATCGAGCAGGCGATCATGCAGCTGTCGCTGAAGCACCTGCACGTGAAGCACGGCATGACCGGCGTGCTCGACTACGTGTTCGTCCGCTACCTCGAGGAAGGAAAGCCGCAGGGCCTGAGCTTCCTCGAATGGGTCGAACGCCCCGAGTACGACCGCATGAAAATCAAGGCCGAGTTCCGCGCCGGCTGGTGGGGCAAGCTGCTCACCGACCAACTGCTCCGGCGAGAGTAGCGCTCTCGCTCCAGTGCTCGCGAACAGGCGGACGCCTCCAGTTTCGCCCGACGGCCGTGCTAAGGCGGTCCATGACCGAAGCCGACCCCCTCACCCGCCCCGTCTGGTCGTCGCTGGCCGGCCGCTGGGCGCCCCTGACCTCCGTCGTCGCCGGCGCGCGGCGGCTCGACCCGGACTACGGGGTGTTCGCCGCCGTCGACGACCGCTCGCCCGAGACGCTCGAGGCCCTCGGCGAGCTGGTGCGCCGCCACGGCGAGACGGCCTTGGTCGAGCCCGACCCGGCGCCGTCGGTCCCAGGAGCGGAGGTGGCCTCCGCCGCCGCGGTCCTGCAGATGGTCGCCCGGCGCCCGGTCGAGGTTCCCGACGACGGCCTGCGCCCCGCGTCCCTGACTGAGGAGGACGCGGCCGAAATGTTCGACCTCGCCACCCTGACCAAGCCGGGCCCATGGCGGCCGCTCACCCACCGCTTCGGCGGCTTCATCGGCCTGAAGCGGGACGGCCGTCTCGTCGCCATGGCGGGCGAGCGCATGCGCATCGACGGCGCGACCGAGGTCAGCGGCGTCTGCACCCGTCCCGACCAGCGCGGCCGCGGCTACGGCGCCGGCCTGCTGACCCGCGTCGCCGCCGCCATGCAGCAGCGCGGCGAGACCCCGTTCCTGCACGTCTACGCCTGGAACACGAGCGCGATCGCCCTCTACGAACAGCTGGGCTTCGCCGTCAGCCGCGAACTGGTGATGACCACGCTCAAGGCCTCCGACGGCTGACCCTCCGCGCCTTAACCTCTTGGAGGCGGAGTCTGCTCCGTGGACCGGCTTGGTCAAGGACGCGGATGAAGCCGCGCCGCGGAGCGGCAGCCTTCGGCTGTCCTTGAACAAGCCGGACCACGAAGCTCACACTCATCCATGAGGTTCAGGCCGCTCCCTGTTCCCTGCGGGAAGGAGAGTTCACGCCCAAAACTCCTCCCCCGTAGCGCAGCGTGCGGGGGAGGGGGACCGCCGAAGGCGGTGGATGGGGCGTGCCGGGGCGCCACAGAAGCCGGATGGCTCTCGCACCGGAGACGACACCGGTCCGTTGATTCAAGCCGCCGCGGCCGCGTGCGTCAGAGCACGCCCGCCCGCAGCACGTCGTGGACGTGCAGTATGCCGACCGGCCGCTCGTCCTCGACCACGAACAGGACGGTGATGCGGCTGTCGTTCATCAGCTTCAGCGCCTCGCCCGCCAGCATGTGCGTGTGCGCGGTCTTCGGCCCCGGCGTCATCACCTCGCCGGCGGTGTGGGACAGCAGCCCCTCCATGTGCCGGCGCAGGTCGCCGTCGGTGATCACCCCGGCCAGCCGCCCGTCCGCGTCGGTGACGCCGACGCAGCCGAAGCGCTTCTCGGTCATCCGCAGCAAGGCCCGCTGCATCGGCTCGGACGCCTGCACCAGCGGCAGTTCCTCGCCCGCGTGCATCAGGTCGGCGGCCGTGCGCAGCACCGCGCCCAGCTTGCCGCCGGGGTGGTAGACGCGGAAATCGACGGCGGTGAACCCGCGCCGCTCCAGCAGCGCCACCGCCAGGGCGTCGCCCAGTGCGATCTGCAGGGTGGTCGAGGTGGTGGGCGCGTCCACCCCCTCGGCCGCCTCCGCCGCGTTCGGCAACAGCAGCAGCACGTCGGACGCCCGGCCCAGCGCGCTGTCGGCCCGCGAGGTCATGCCGATCAGCGGGATGCCGAACCGCTTGGCGTAGGCCACCACGTCCGCCAGCTCGCGGGTCTCGCCGGACTTGGACAGGGCCAGCACCGCGTCCTCGCGCCCGACCATGCCCAGGTCCCCGTGGCTGGCCTCGGTGGCGTGGACGAACAGGGCCGGGGTGCCGGTGGAGGCCAGGGTGGCGGCGATCTTTCGCCCGACGTGGCCGGACTTGCCGACCCCGGTGCAGACCACCCGGCCCTTGACCGCGTGCAGCACCTCGACCGCCTGCGAGAACGGCCCGTCCAGTTCGGACGCCATCAGCCGCAGCGCGTCGGCCTCGGCCGCCAGCACCCGCCGTCCGACCGCGGCGGCGTCGAACCCGCCGCTCACGGGCGCTGGCCCTGGCGCAGCGGCGCGGCCGCCTCGGCGCGGGCGGCCTCGTTCTTCTCGGCCTCGACGTAGGAGGGGACCTCGACCGGCTTGCCGAACGGGGCGGGCGAACGCCGGCCCTGCCCCTGCGGCCACACCAGGGCCAGCAGGATCATGGCCAGGGCCAGGAGAATCGTGGAGGCGAAAAACACACGATCGGACATTGCAGCGGCGCTATAGCCGCTGCGGACGGCGGCGACAAACCCGCAAGTCGATCAGGCGAGGGGCTGGAACCGCGGTTCGCCGTTCTCGCGTGTTCCGTGGAACATGGCCGCCGGCCGCACCCACAGGCCGCGCTCGTGCGGCCACAGGTGTTCGTAGACCACCATCGGCTCCAGCGTCTCCGAATGGCGCGCCTCGCCGACGTAGCGGTACAGCCCGCCCTTGAAGTGGCGGTGGGTGGCCTGGGCCAGAGCGTCTTGTTCCGTCACCATGTCGCCTTCCGTAACCCCCGGGGGGGTGTTCGTGCGTGATCTTGTAGCCCTTGGTCGCGGTCGATGTCGCGGGTCGTCACCTCGGGCGTGACGGGCTTAAGGACGTGGTGTTTCGGACTTCAGCAGCGCCGCCAGACCGTCGCGCCAGCTCGCGTGCCGCGGCCGCCAGCCCAGCTCCGCCTTGGCCAGGGCGTTGGTGACGCGCTTGTTGTCCCGATAGAACCGCCGCATGCCCTCGCTGACCGACGGGTCGGTCCAGTCCGCTTCCGGCGGCGGCGCGACGCCCAGCAGGGCGGCGGCGTGGGCGACGTAGGCGTCGGCGCCCGCCGGCTCGTCGTCGGTCAGATTGTAGACGCCGCCCGGGCGCGGCCGGCGCAGCGACGCCAGCATCCCCTCCGCCGCGTCCTCGACGTGGATGCGGTTGAACACCTGGCCGGGCTTGCGCACCAGCCGCGCCGAGCCGTCGCGCAGCTTCTCGAACGGCGAGCGGCCGGGGCCGTAGATCGCCGGCAGGCGGAACACGCACACCGTCAGGCCCATGCCGCGACCCATCTCCAGCCAGTCCCGCTCGGCGGCGGCGCGGCGCGCGCCCTCCACCGTCGGCGCGTTCAGCGGCGAGTCCTCGAAGGCCCAGCCCCCGCCCCGGTCCCCGTAGACCCCGGTGGAGGAGACGTAGCCGATCCAGTCGGGAAAGGCGCCGCTGCGGGCCAGCGCCGGCGCCAGCGCCTTCAGCGCCGGGCAGCCGTCCGCCCGCGGCGGCGCGGTGACCAGGATCGCGTTCGCGCCGGCGACCGCCTCGCACAGCGCCTGCGGGTCGGCGGGGTCGATCGCGTCGATCCCCTGCAGGAACAGCCGCGCCCGCTTCTCCGGATCGCGGGCGGTGGCGGCCACGCCCCAGCCGTCGCGCCCCAACCGCGCGGCGAACACCGCGCCCAGATAGCCGAAGCCGAAAACGAGCGCCTTCACCGCTTGTGGGCCGCTCCGCCTTCCACCGCCGTCAGCGTCGGACGCGAAGCCGCCTCGGCCGCCGCCGCGCGCTCGGCGTTCCAGTGCGAGACGCAAGGCACCTTGGACAGGTCGACCCGGTCGGCGTAGCGCCGCGCGTTCTCGGTCACCTCCGCCAGCAGCCCCTCGGCCAGGGTGATCGGCTTCAGCCCCAGGCCCAGGAACTTGTCGTTCTCGACCACCAGCTCGTTCTCGTCCGCCTCGTTGCGCGGGTTGGAGACGAAGGAGACCTCCGCGCCGGTGATGCGCGCGATCAGCTGCGCCAGGTCGCGCACCCGGTGGCTCTCGGTCATCTGGTTGAGGATGGCGACCCGGTCCCCGCGCTTGGGCGGGTTGTTCAGCGCCAGCTCGACGCAGCGCACCGTGTCCTGAATGTTGATGAAGGCCCGGGTCTGGCCGCCGGTGCCGTGCACGGTCAGCGGATAGCCCACCGCCGCCTGCATCAGGAAGCGGTTCAGCACCGTGCCGTAGTCCCCGTCGTAGTCGAACCGGTTGACCAGCCGCTCGTCCAGCCGGGTCTCCTCCGTCTGGGCGCCCCAGACGATGCCCTGGTGCAGGTCGGTGATCCTGAGCCGGTCGTTGCGGGCGTAGAACTGGAACAGCAGGGCGTCCTGCGTCTTGGTCATGTGGTAGATCGAGCCCGGATTGGCCGGGAACAGGATCTCCTGCTCCGCCGGCCCCCGGTCGGTCTGGACGGTGACCGTCAGATACCCCTCGGGGATGCGCAGGCCGGCGGTGCCGTAGCCGTACACCCCCATGGTGCCCAGGTGCGCCAGGTGGATGTCGAGGCCGGAGTCCACGATCGCCGCCAGCACGTGGTTGGTGGCGTTCAGGTTGTTGTCGACCGTGTAGAGTTTGTGGCGCGCGGTCTTCATCGAGTAGGGCGCGGCCCGCTGCTCGGCGAAGTGGACGATCGCGGTCGGCTTCCACTCCTTCAGCAGCGCCAGCAGCCGGTCGTATTCCTTGCCGACCGTCAGGTTGTGGATCGCGATGTCGCGGCCGCTGACTTCCTTCCAGGCCCGGCGGCGCTCGCCCAGCGGCCGAATCGGGGTCAGCGAGCGCACCTCCAGCTCGTTGTCGATGTTGCGCCGGGACAGGTTGTCGACGATCGCGACCTCCCACCCCCGCGCCGAGAGGTGCAAGGCCGTCGGCCATCCGCAGAAGCCGTCGCCGCCGAGAATCAGAACACGCATCGAGGACCCGTCCACGCTGAACTCACGTCGGCTTCGGTAGCGCATCCTTCGGCGCGGCGGAAGGACGCACCCGCAACGATTGTTCCGGACGGACGGATCACGAATTCGTCGATCACGGTTCCGTGGCCACGCTTGACACCATCGCCGCCTCGGCGCGTTCATCCGGCCATGCAAGTCCTCATCAGCGGCAAGCATGTCGATGTCGGCGAAGCGTTACGCTCGCGGATCACCGACGAACTCTCCGGCAGCATCGGCAAGTACTTCGAGCGCGGCGGCGACGCCGAGGTCGTGGTCACCAAGGAGGGCCACCTGTTCCGGGTGGACGCCCTGGTGCGTCTGGCCTCGGGCCAGCAGCTGCACGGCCATTCCTACGGCGGCGACGCCCACGGAGCCTTCGACGGCCTGCTGGAGAAAATCGAAAAACGGGTTCGGCGCTACAAGCGCAAGCTGAAGAACCACCACGCGTCCAACGGCAAGTCCGGCCAGGAGACCGCGCCGGTCACCGTGCTGCGCGCGCCCGACGACCACGACGACGACGGGTTCGGCCAAGAGGAGGACGCGATCGTCGCCGAGGACGGGCCGCCGGTCCCGATGGTGATCGCCGAGACCGAGTCGCCTATCCGCACCATGACCGTCTCCATGGCGGTGCTGGAGCTGGACTTGACGCACTATCCGGTCCTGCTGTTCAGGAACGCCGGGCACGGCGGGCTGTCTCTGGTGTACCGCCGTCCCGACGGGAACATCGGCTGGATCGACCCCGAACGGACACGTTCAGGGAACGGTCATGCAAACAGCGGATAATCCCTGAAACCAGCCCGGCGTCGGCGCGTTACGCCTCCGCTCGAACGACAGAAATAACAGTTTCAGAGTCGGGGTTTTGATGGAGATCGGAGTGTTGCTTGACCGCGACGCCATCGCTGCGCGCGTGAGCGTGTCCTCCAAGCGTCAGGCGCTGGCCACGGCCGCCGAGGTGGCCGCGCGCAAGCTGAAATGCGAGCCGCAGGCGATTCTGGACGCCCTGCTGGAGCGCGAGCAGCACGGCTCCACCGGCGTCGGTCAGGGCGTGGCCGTGCCCCACGCCCGGATCGACGGCCTGGACCGGATGGTCGGCGTGTTCGTCAAGCTGGAGACCCCGGTCGCCTTCGACGCGGTGGACGACCGCCCGGTCGATCTGATCTTCGCCCTGTTCGCGCCGAAAGACGCCACGACCGAGCATTTGCGCTCGCTCGCCCGCGTCTCGCGCCTGCTGCGCCAGGGCGAACTGCGCGAGCAGCTGCGCCAGGCCCGCACCGCCGACGCGGTCTACGCCCTGCTGGTGCGCCGGGCCGAGCCGAACGCGGCCTGATCTCGGGATTTAGGGGTTCATCACCAAGGACACGAGGAGGCACGAAGGTCACAAAGGCCTTGGCGCCCTTCGTGAATTCTTGGTGTCCTTGGTGAACCTGTCTTGATCGCCCTTCGGGCGCGTATTTACGCTTCAGTGCACGGAGACGGGCACCAGTTCGTGCGCCACCGCGGCGGCGTAGGCGGATTCGCGGTCGACCAGCACCGCCAGCCGCGCGCCGTCGGCGCCGTGAACGGCGTAGAGGGTCTGGTCGGGGTCGATCTCGAAGCCCTTGACGGTCTCGACCGGCGTGCCGGCCAGGACCTCCTTGGCCTTGATCTCGCGCACGTAGACCAGGTCCGGGGCTCCGAGTTCGGCGAAAGCTTCCTTGGTGAGCAGTGGCGTCATGAGGACCACCTCCTGTGATTTCCAACGCTTCGAACGGCCGCCGGTTCAGCCGGCCGTCCGGATAGGGATGCGCTTGACCGAGCGCGCGGGTTCGGGCCGGACCACGTCGACGTGCAGCAGGCCGTGCTCAAGCGTCGCTCCCTCCACCTCCATGCCGTCGGCCAGCACGAAAGCGCGGGTGAAGCCGCGCGCGGCTATGCCCCGGTGCAGGAAGGCCCGCTCCTCGCCCTCGCGCTCGCCCTTGATGGTCAGCTGGTTGGCTTCCAGCGTCACCGACAGCTGCTCGGGCGTGAAGCCCGCGACCGCCAGGGTGATGCGGACCCGGTCCTCGCCGGTGGCCTCGACGTTGTAGGGCGGATAGCTCTCGGCGGCCGCCTTGGCGGCGCGCTCGATCAGGGCGCGGGTGTGCTCGAAGCCGAGCAGGAACGGGCTGTCGAACGGCTGGGGCCGGTTCATCGGGGCAAGTCCTCGCGTGCAAGCGACCTGCGGCCCGGTCTCGCGTCCCGCCCTGTCGGCGCGGGCCGTCCGGGCCACGAGGATCATGTGTGGTCGCAGGCGGCGCCGTTCAACCGCAACCGGCGCGAGTGCGGGGCGTTTCAGCGGCGAGGATCGCCATGCCCTCCACCGCCATCCGCGATTTCCGCTACGACCCCGCCGCCCGGCGCCTGTACGTCTGGTTCGTCAGCGGCGGCGACTACGTCTACTTCGACGTGCCGCCGCGGGTGTACGGCGGCTTCCTGGCCGCGGAGTCCAAGGGCCGCTACTTCCACGAGGCGGTGCTGGACCGCTACCGATACGAGCGCCTGAACTAGGCGTCGTAGTCCACCGCCACGCCCTCGCTGGTCGGCACGGCCTGGCAGGTCAGGACGTAGCCCTGGGCCACTTCCTCGGCGGAAAGGCCGTAGTTGGTCTTCATCTCGACCGTGCCGCTCACGACCCTGGCCCGGCAGGTGGCGCAGACCCCGGCCTTGCAGGCGAACGGCGCCGGCAGACCGGCCTCGCGGGCGTTGTCCAGGATGGCGCCCTTCTCCGGATCGAAGGCCACGCGCGCCCGGCGGCCCTCCAGGGTGACCGTCATCTCCAGCCCGGCGGCCCGCTGCAGCAGCACCTCGGCCGCCGCGGCCTGCGCGGCGGTCGGGCGGCCGACGGTGAAGCGCTCGATCAGGATCTTATCGGGCGCCACGCCGCGTTCGCTCAGCACCTGCTCGACCGCGTCCATCATCGGTCCCGGCCCGCAGACGAAGAAGGCATCGACGTCCTCAGGCCGGATCAGGCTGGAGACCACCTCGGCCGCCTTGGCCGCGTCCAGCCGGCCGTTGAACAGCTCGATCTCCTCCGCCTCGTCCTCCAGGAAGTGGTAGACCTCCAGCCGGTCCAGGAACCGGTTCTTCAGCGCCGCCAGCTCCTCCAGGAACATGATCGTGGCGGTGGACCGGTTGCCGTAGAACAGGGTGAAGCGGCTGCCCGGCTCGGCGCTCAGCGCGGTCTTCATCAGCGACAGGATCGGCGTGATCCCCGAACCGCCGGCGAAGCCCACGTAGGCCCGCCGCGCCTGCGGGTCGAACCGCCAAGTGAAGCTGCCGTGCGGCGCCATCACCTCGATCCGGTCGCCGGGCTTCAGCGCGGTGTTCACCCAGGTCGAGAACGCCCCGCCGGCGATCTGCTTGACCGCCACCCGCAGCTCGCCCTCGTGCGGGCCGACGCAGACCGAGTAGTTGCGCCGCACGTCCTCGCCGTTCAGCTCGGCGCGCAGGGTCAGGTGCTGGCCGGGCGAGAAGCGGAAGCGCTCCTGGAGCTCCGGCGGCACCTCCAGCTTCAGCGACACGGCGTCGGCGGTCTCGCGCCGGATCTCGGCGATCCGCAGGGGATGGAAGGCGGTGCTCATCCGGCTCTCAGTGGCACTTGAAACGATCGAAGGGTTCGGCGCACGCGGTGCAGCGCCACAGCGCCTTGCAGGGGGTGGAGCCGAACCGGCTCAGCTCCTCGGTCCGGTCCGAGCCGCAGCGCGGGCACTCCGCCGCCGTCTCGACCAGCGAGGATTTGCCCGCACCCTTCGGCGGCGGGGCTATCCCGTAGACGCGCAGCTTCTCGCGGCCCTCTTCGGTGATCCAATCGGTGGTCCACGGCGGCGACAGCTCGGTCGCGATCGCCACCTGCGCGAAGCCCGCCGCATCCAGCGCCTCGCGGATCGACCGCTCGATAACCAGCGTCGCCGGGCACCCGGTGTAGGTCGGCGTGATCACCACCCGCCCCGCCTCCACCCGCCGCACGATCCCGAGGTCGACCACAGACACGACAGGGATTTCGGGGTCGGGGACGGAGGCCAGCACCGCCATGATCTCGCCGGTCGCCGCAACGGTCGACGGCTCCGCTATGCCCGGAGCGGAGATCACCACGTCGCGCCCGGATAGGCCCGCTGGAGGAACTGCATCTGCGACAGCAGGTGGCCCAGGTGCTCCGAATGACGTCCGACGCGCCCGCCCAGCACGCCCCGCCGCGCCGCGGGAAGCGCCAGTCCGGCCTCGCCCAGGGTCCGCGCCACGTGCGCGTCGAACGCCGGGCGCAGGGTCGACTTGTCGATCGCGATCCCGGACGGGATCAGCGCCGCGTCCACCGCGTCAGTCTGGAACAGTTCGTCGACGAAGCGCCAGCACCAGTCCAGGCCGGCCTCCGTCTTCGCCCGGCTCTCGTCGGTGCCGTCGCCCAGGCGCACCACCCACTCGGAGGCGAAGCGGACGTGATAGGCGGCTTCCTTCGACGCCTTGGCCGCCACCGCCGCGATCGCGGCGTCGGTCGAACCGACCAGCGCCTCGAACAGCAGCGCCTGCCAGGTGGAGAACAGGAACTGCCGCGCCACGGTGCGGGCGAAGTCACCGTTCGGCTGTTCGACCAGCAGGCAGTTGGTGAAGTCCAGCGCGTCGCGGTGGAAGGCCAGCCGGTCGCCGTCGCGCCCTTGGCCCTCGACCTGTCCGGCGTAGTCGAGGAAGTGCGTCGCCTGCCCGACCAGGTCCAGGGCGATGTTGGCCAGCGCCAGGTCGACCTCCAGGATCGGCGCGTGGCCGCACCACTCCGACAGCCGCTGGCCCAGGATCAGGCCGTCGTCGCCCAGCCTCAGCGCATAGGTGAACAGGGCCTCCCGCTCGGTCATGGGCAGGGCCTCAGATGTGCTTGATGTGGTCTGGGATCGAGTAGAAGGTCGGGTGCCGGTACACCTTGTCCTCGGCCGGCTCGAACAGCGGCCCGGCGTCGGCGGGGTCCGACGCGGTGATCGCCGCCGACGGCACGACCCACAGGCTGACCCCCTCCATCCGCCGGGTATAGGTGTCGCGCGCGGCCTGCACCGCCATCTCGGAGTCGGGCGCGTGGACGCTGCCCACGTGCTTGTGCGACAGGCCGTTGCGCGAACGCACGAACACCTCCCACAGCGGCCAGTCTCGG
>Ga0196964_10001130_pt1 | contig 13888 bp, 8 predicted proteins | sample S1_10metaG_FD_148615 | JGI IMG/M metagenome (GOLD analysis project Ga0196964, IMG submission 148615) | Soil microbial communities from Anza Borrego desert, Southern California, United States - S1_10 | ecosystem: Environmental > Terrestrial > Soil > Desert | place: USA: California | collected...
CGCGGGGGGAGCGCGCAGGCGGCATAGTGCGTTTTTTAAAGAGACTGTCAAGGCGCATTTCTTATAAAAACGCACCTCGGCAGAACGCTGATAACTTATCAGTGATTATGTTCTGCCGCAAAGGGGGCGCGGGCGCAGGGCTTCTCGATCCCCCGCGCCGGACGCGGAGTTCGACTTCGGGGTCCGGTCGCTCCAGTGGTCGAGGACGGCTACGGCCGCGCCGCCCCGCTAGGCCGCCTCGGCCGGGGCGACCAGGGCGGGCAGCACCTGGTCGATGGTGTCGACGGCGGTCCAGGCCTCGCGGAAGGAGGCCGGCGTCAGGCTGGCCTCGATGGTGTGCTCGAACAGCTCGAACAGCGGGTTCCAGAAGCCGTCGAGATTGGCGAACACCACCGGCTTGGCGTGCAGGTCCAGCCGCCGCCAGGACAGCAGCTCGACGATCTCCTCCAGCGTGCCGACGCCGCCGGGAAGCACGACGAAGGCGTCGGACTCCTGGAACATGATCATCTTCCGCTCGTGCATGTTGGAGACGACGATGGTCTCCACGTCGTCGAACAGCATCTCCCGGGTGCGCAGGAACTCGGGCATGATTCCGAGCACCCGGCCGCCCGCGTCGTGCGCCGCCTTGGCCGCCGCCCCCATGAGGCCCACGCCCCCGCCGCCGTAGACCAGGCGCATGCCGGCCCCGGCCAGGGCCCTGCCGAACTCGGCGGCGGCGGCGATGTAGCGGGGATCGGCGCGGTCCGACGATCCGCAGTAGAGGCATACCGAATCCGGCCGCCGGGGCCCGTTGGTCATGGACGAGAACTCCAGGATGAGGAGACGCCGCTTGCGCGCGCGTCGCTTCGGAACGATCTAGCCAAGGTCGGGTTTCCCGGCCAGGAAGGCAAGCCATGAAGCCCTTCGGCAGCTATCTGATCGCGGCGGCGGCCGCCGCCGCCCTGGCCGGTTGCGGCCAGCGGGCGGCGCCGGTCGAGACCCGCCCGGTCAGCGAGGCGGAGAAGGCCGGCTACGTGCAGGCGCCCAGGGTGGACCGCGTCGTCGCCGTGGGCGGCGGCGTGGTGCTGCACGGCCAGGCGCGGCCGGGCGAGCGCGTTCGGGCCACCGCCGCCAGCGGCGCCGCCTATGGCGCCACCGCCGACGACCGCGGCCGATTCGCGCTGCAGATTCCGGCGCAGGCGGGGCCGCTGTTCGCCAAGGTCGCCGCCGTCGAGGGCCAGCGCGTCACCCAGGCCGAAGGCTGGGTGTTCGTGCCGCCGGGCGACGTGCGCCGGGTCGCGGTGTTGCGCCCCGGCGCGCCGTCGACGGTGATCGACACCGGCGCGCCCCTGATCGCGGCCTTCGACTACGACGGCGGCGGCGGGGCCGCGGTCTCGGGGCAGGCGGCCGCCAACGCCGAGGTGCGGCTCAGCCTCGACGGCGCGCCGCGCGGTTCGGTGCGCGCCGACGCCGCCGGCCGCTACGGCTTCCGCCTGAGCCAGGCGCCGGCCGGCGCGCGGCTGCTGCGTGTCGTCTCCGGCGAGCACAGCCAGGAACGGACCGTGGTGCTGACCACGCCCGCGCCCGGCCAGGGCGCCGCCGTCGTCCGCGACCCGGATGCGTGGCGCGTGGACTGGTCGACGCCGGCCGGCGGGGCCCAGTCGACCCTGCTGTTCACGGACGGCCCGACGTCGTGAGGGACTCGTTCCGCGGCGGCCGGCGCGGCGACGCCGTCCTGGTCGAGGGCCCCAACCCCGGTTTCGCCAAGGCCATGGCCGACCTGGCGGGACTGGTGCTGCGCTCGCGCGCGCCGGGGCTGTGGTGGCGGCTGTCCGCGGCCCTGACCCTGACTGTCGTCGGCAAGGCCCTGGGTGTGGTCGCGCCGCTGCTGCTGGGGGCGGCGGTGAACGCGCTGGCGGCGGGCCGCCCGCCGGGCGAGGCGGTCGGCCTGGCCTTCGCCGGCTTCGCCGCCGGCTGGGCGTTCGTGCGTTTCCTGGCCGCCGCCGCGCCCAACGCGCGCGACGCCCTCTTCCAGTCGGTGTCGCTGGCGGCGCAGCGCCGGGCCGCCGCCGAGGCCTTCGCCCACGCCCTGTCGCTGTCGCTCGACTACCACCAGACCAAGCGCACCGGCGCCCTGTCCCGGACCATCGAGCGCGGCTCGCGCGCGGTCGACTTCCTGCTGCGCATGCTGGTCTTCACCCTGGCTCCGTCGGGGCTGGAGCTGGTGCTGGCGGCGGGCGTGCTCTGGGGCGCCTACGACTGGCGTTTCGCCGCCGCCGCCGTCATCACCGTCGGCCTCTACGGGGTGCTGACCTTCGCCATCTCCGACTGGCGCATCCGCCACCGCCGCGAGCTCAACGAGGCCGACAGCGAGGCCGCCGGCCGCGCCGTCGACGCCCTACTCAACTACGAGACGGTGAAGTCCTTCGGGGCCGAGGACCGGGCCGCGGCCGACTACGACCGGGCGCTGGAGAGCTACACCACCGCCTCGGCCAAGGCGACCGGGTCGCTGGCCCTGCTGAACATCGTGCAGGGGGCGGTGATGAGCCTCGGCCTCGGCGTCATGGCCGTGCTCGCCGGCATGGAGGTGGCCGCCGGCCGCATGGGCCCGGGCGACGTCACCGCCGTGGTGCTGGTGCTGATCGGCCTCTACGGGCCGCTGAACATGCTGGGTTTCGCCTATCGCGAAGTGCGCCAGGCCTTCATCGACATGGAGGCGATCAACGCGCTGAGGCGCGAGCAGCCCGATGTCGCCGACGCGCCCGACGCCGTCGACCTGCCGGCCGGGTCGCGCAAGGGGGCGGACCTGAGGTTCGAGCGCGTCGCCTTCCGCCACGACGCGCGGACCGGCGGCCTCGAGAACGTGAGCTTCCGCATCCGGCCGGGGACGACGACGGCGGTGGTCGGACCGTCGGGCTCGGGCAAGACCACCCTGGTGCGGCTGGCCCTGCGCCTGATCGACCCGCAGTCGGGGACGGTGCGGCTGGACGGCGCCGACCTGCGCACCGTGCGCCAGGCGTCGCTGCGGCAGGCCATAGCGCTGGTGCCCCAGGACGTGGCGCTGTTCAACGACACCCTGCGCGCCAACGTCGCCTTCGGCCGTCCGGGCTCGGACGAGGAGGCCGTGTGGGGCGCGCTGGAGGCGGCCGAGCTGGCCGAATTCGCCCGCAGCCTGCCCGATGGGCTGGACACCCGCGTCGGCGAGCGCGGCCTGAAGCTGTCGGGCGGCGAGCGCCAGCGCGTCGGCATCGCCCGCGCCCTGCTGGCCGACCCGCGCCTGCTGATCCTCGACGAGGCGACCTCGGCGCTGGACAGCCGCACCGAGGCGGCGATCCAGCGGACCCTGCGCGCGGCCATGGCCAACCGCTCCAGCCTGGTCATCGCCCACCGCCTGTCGACCATCGCCGACGCCGACCAGATCCTGGTGCTGAAGGCGGGCCGGATCGTCGAGCGCGGGACCCACCCCGAGCTGATCGCGCTGGAGGGCGAATACGCCGCCCTGTGGAAACGCCAGACGCGGGGGCGGGGCTAGCCGCTACTCCGCCGGCTCGGGCGACGGTTGCGGCTTGCCGCCCCAGGGGAAGCCGCGGGGCCTGGGCGCGCGGTCCTCGCGGTCCTTGCGCCGGCGGTTCCTCACCCGGTCGATGATCACGTGCGGCATGGCCAGCATCACCGGGGTCAGCAGCAGAGTCAGGAAGGTCGCGAAGCTGAGGCCCCAGACGATGGCCCCGGCCATCTGCACCCACCACTCCGAACCCGGCGGCTTGTACTCGATCGCCCCGCTGCGGAAGTTCGGCTCCAGCTGGAACATCAGCGGCAGCAGGCCGACGACCGCCGTCAGGGTGGTCAGCAGCACCGGCCGGAAGCGCATGGCCGCCGCGCGCAGGGCCGCCTGGTCGCGCGGCTCGCCGGCGCGGGCCAGCTGGTAGTAGGTGTCCACCAGCACGATGTTGTGGCCGACGATGACCCCGAACAGCGCCACCACCCCGGTGCCGGCCATGATGATCGAGATGTAGTCGAACGTGCCCAGAAGATTGACCTGGATGCCCAGCAACACGCCGACGGTCGACAGGATGACCGCGAACAGGGTGCAGATCACGCCCCAGAAGCTGTTGAACTGCCAGAGCAGGATGACGCCCATCATGAACAGCGACACCAGCATGGCGACCAGGAAGAACATCCCGGCCTCCTGGGCCTCCTCGTCGCCGCCGCGGAACTTCCAGGCGACGGTGTTGGAGATGCCCAGCTTCTCCATCTGCGGCTTCAGGCGGTCGATGATCTGGTTGGCCGCGGCGCCCTCGACGGCGTTGGCCTGGATGACGACCACGCGCTGGCCGTCACGCCGGTTGATCGACACGACCTGGGGCGCCGCCTCGCGGGTGATGAAGTAGGAGGCCGGCACCGCGCCCTGGGGCGTGGTGATCTTCAGCCGGTCGAAGGTCGACAGGTTGCGCTCGTCGGCCGGGAAGCGGACGCGGATGTCCAGCTCGTCCTCGGAGTCGTCGGGGCGGAAGCGGCCCGCCAGCACGCCGTTGGTGGCGAACTGGATCGCCTGGCCGACCGACAGCACGCTGACGCCGTAGCGGCCCGCGGCGGCGCGGTCGATGCCCAGGTTCCATTCCAGGCCCGGCGTCGTGCGGCTGTCCTCGATCTCGTGCAGCTGCCGGTTCGAGCGGATCAGGGCCATGATCTTGTCCGCGGCCTGGGTCAGGGCGGGGACGTCCGAGCTCAGGAGCTCGATCTGGATGTCCTTGCCGCTGGACGGGCCGCCCTGGGGCGGGCGCACCTCGATGCCGACGCCGGGGATGTTCTGCACCCGCGCGCGCACGGCCTTCTCGATGTCGGCCCCGCGCAGGCCGAGTTCGTTGCGCGCCTCGAAATCCACGAAGTCCATGCGCAGCGAGCCGATGGTGTCGGCCGGCGGGCCGCCGAACAGGCCGCCGCCCGAGCGGCCCACGCGGGCGAAGATGTTCTCCACGCCCTTGATGTTCTGCACTCGGCCCTCGACCTGGCGCACGATGCGGTCCATGGCCTCGACCGAGAGGTTGCCGCGCGCCTGCACGTAGACCGTCACCCACTCCGGATCCTGGTCGAGGAAGAACTCGGTGCGGTGCGGGGTCATGGCGAACCAGGTGATCACCCCGATGATGATCGCCACCGCCGCGCCGAAGGTGATCAGCGGCCGGTGGATGATCGCCCACAGGAAGTTCGCGTAGCGGCCCATGAAGCCGATCATCTGGCGCGGGTCGCCCTCCTCGGAGATGCGCACGTTCTCCGACTGCTCCGCGTGCTCGTCCGAGTGCTTGCCGAAGATCGAACCCAGCGCCGGCGTGAAGATCAGGGCCACGAAGATCGACGAGGCCAGCACGAAGAAGAGGGTGATCGGCAAGTAGCTCATGAACTTGCCGGGGATGGAGTTCCAGAACAGGAACGGCACGAAGGCGCACAGCGTCGTGGCGATGCCGTTGAACACCGGCCAGAACATCTTCTCGCCGGCGAGCTTGAAGGCCTCCTTCTTGTCGAAGCCCTCGCTCATTTTCCGGTCGGCGTACTCGACCACCACGATCGAGCCGTCGACCAGCATGCCCACGGCCAGAACCAGGCCGAACATGACCATCATGTTCAGCGTGATGCCGTTAGCCTGCAGCAGCAGGAAGGCCAGCATGAAGCACGCGGGGATGGCCAGGCCGACCATGATCCCCGGCCTCACCCCCAGCGACGCGACCACGATCACCATGACCAGGATGACGGCGATGATCAGGCCCGACTCCAGCAGGGTCAGGGTGCGGTTGATGCTCTCGCTTTCGTCGAAGGTGTAGTCGACCCGGATGCTGTCGGGCCACTTGGCCTTCATCTCCTCGGCGATCTTGCGGGCGTCGCGCACGGTGTCGAGGATGTTGGCGCCGGTGCGCTTGACCACCCCCACCGAGATCGACGGACGCCCGTCGATGCGGGCGAGCGAGCTGGGCTCCTTGAAGGTGCGGCGCACCTCGCCGACGTCGCCGAGGGTGACCACGCGGTCGCCGGCGGTCTTGATCGGCAGGCGCAGGATGTCCTCGGGCCGCTCGACGACGCCGGGGATCTTCACCGCGAAGGAGCCCTGGCTGGTGATCATCGAGCCGGCCGGAACCAGCTGATTGTTGGCGCGGATGACGTTCGCCACCTCGCTGGCGGTGATGTTGTAGGCTTCCAGGCGCAGCGGATCGATGGTGACCTCGAGCATCTCCTCGCGGCCGCCGTAGATCTCGGCCCGCAGCACGCCGGGCACCGTCTCGAGCCGGTCCTGCAGTTCGCGGGCGGAGTTGTAGAGCTGGCGCTCGGGCGCCGAGCCCGAGAGGACCACGGTCACCACCGGGTCCTGGTTGACGTTGTACTCCTCGATGACCGGCTCTTCCGCGTCGGGCGGGAAGCGGCCGCGCGCCAGGTCGACCTTGGCGCGGACGTCGTTGAGCACCTTGTCCTTGTTGAAGTTGACCGGGAACTCGAGGGTGACGTTGGCGCCGCCCTGGGAGGCGACGGCGTTCATCTCGATCAGGCCCTCGATCGACTGCAGCTCGACCTCCAGCGGCCTGACCAGCAGGCGCTCGGAATCCTCGGGGCTGACGCCGGGGTAGGGGACGAAGACGTTGACGTAGGGGACCGTGATGTCCGGGTTCGATTCCCGGGGCAGGGTCATGTACGCCCACAGGCCGAACAGCGAGGCGACCAGGGTGATCGCCAGGACCACCTTCCGCCTCTGGATCGCGCCGTTGATGAGGGCCCGGATCATCGCTTCACTCCCGCCGGACCGCGCTTACCGCGCCGCCACGCGAACCTTCTCGCCTTCGGACACGTACGACTGGCCGACCGTGATCACCCGCGTCGGACCGACGAGGCCCGACACCCACACGCCCTCGGGCGTCTCCTCGATGACGCGCACCGGGCTGAACAGCACGCCGTTGCCGGGGCCGACGTGGCGCACGCCCTGGCGACCGGCGGAATCGAGCACCAGGGCCGATACCGGCACCAGGTGTGCGGGGCCGGAGCCGGCGACGACCTGGATCTCGGCCGACAGGCCCGAGCGGATGGCGGCGTTCGGGTTGGCGACGGCGACCTCGACCCGGTAGGTGCGGGTCTGGGGATGCGCTTCGCGGGCGACGAAGCGCACGCGGCCGGTCAGGCTCCCGCCGGTCGCCAGGGAGGCGGTGGCGGTGGAGCCGACGCGGATCCGCGCCGCATCGGCTTCGGACACGTCGCCGACGATCAGCAGGGGATTGAGCTCGATCAGGGTGCCGCAGGCCTGGCCCGGAGCCAGATAGCTGCCGACCTCCGCCTCGCGGTTGTCGAACACGCCGGAGAAGGGTGCGCGGATATTGACCTGGTCGAGCACGATGGCGGCCTGTTCGGCCTGGGCCTTGGCCTCGTCCAGCTCGGCCTTCGCGGCCAGCACCTGGGTCTCGGAGCGGAAGCCGCGCTCCTTGAGGCCCAGCGCCGCCTGGTACTGCAGCTCCTCGGAGCGCAGGTTGGCGCGCGCCTGGTCGAGCGACGCCTGGCGGGCGTCCACGTCGAGCCGGCAGAGCACCTGGCCGCGGCGCACGAAGGCGCCTTCGGGGGTGGGGGTCGCCGCCACCGCGCCCGCGGTCTCGGCGCGCACCACCACGGTGCGGGCGCCTTCGGTGCGGCCGCGCAGGACCACGCCGTAGGGGCGCACGGTCTCGGGCACCACGTCGGCGCGGACCAGCTGCAGCTCCGCCTTGGCCGGAGCCTTGGCCTCGGCCTTGTCGTGGCCGCCGCCCATGAGGCCGCGAACGACGAAATAAAGCACCACCACGACGAGGCAGCCGCCCGCCAGGAGGTATGACCGCTTGATGTTCATAGCCCCAGGAAACCTGTGTGCGAGACCGCGCCGACCCGGCCGCGGGTATTGTCCGTTGGACCTGCTAAATGAGACGCCGCCCAATTGGGGGCAAATGAATTCGCGTTCATTGCAAGTTGTTAATCCGCAACTGAATCGCTTGCGGAACACCGTTCTGCGAAGCTTCCCTTCCTAGCGGCTTCATGTTTTGTTCCGCAACCCCCCGTGGCGCGTTCAGTGGAGATTCCCGATGGCCGACGACCTGATCTTCTACACCAACCCCATGTCGCGCGGCCGCATCGTCCGCTGGATGCTGGAGGAGGTGGGCGCGCCCTACCGGACGGAGGTGCTGCAGTTCGGAACGACGATGAAGTCGCCGGAGTATCTCGCCGTGAATCCTATGGGAAAGGTCCCGGCCATCCGGCACGGCGAGGCCGTGGTCACCGAGGCCGGAGCCATCTGCGCCTACCTCGCCGACGCCTTCCCCGAGGCGGGCCTGGCGCCGCCGCCCGGCCCGGCGCGGGCGCCCTACTATCGCTGGATGTTCTATGCGGCCGGCCCCTTCGAGGCGGCGGTGACCAACAGGTCCATGGGTTTCGAGCCGCCGGCCGAACGGCGCGGCATGGTCGGCTACGGCCGCTACGAGGACGTCATGGACGCGCTCGAGATCGCGGTCACGGCGGGCGAATTTGTCGCGGGCGACCGCTTCACCGCGGCCGACGTCTACTTCGGTTCGTCGATCGGCTGGGGCCTGCAGTTCGGTTCGATCGAGAAGCGCCCGGCCTTCGAGGCGTACTGGAGCCGGCTGAAGGACCGCCCGGCGGCCCGGCGGGCCAGGGAGATCGACGACGCCCTGATGATGGAGCAGCAGCACTGAGCCGCGGCTACCGCCCCGTTCGAGGGATTCCCTGCGCTCGCCCGCTTGATCCCGCGCCCAAGGCGCCGTCCTGTGCGCCGGTTCGAGAAGGAGCTGCCCGATGGCGAAGGTGGTTTGCGTCCTCTACGACGACCCGGTCGACGGCTACCCGACCAGCTATCCCCGCGACGATCTGCCGAAGCTGGAGCGCTACCCGGACGGCCAGACCCTGCCCACGCCGAAGGGGATAGACTTCGCGCCCGGCGCGCTGCTCGGCAGCGTCTCGGGCGAGCTCGGGCTGCGCCCGTACCTCGAAGGCCTGGGCCACACCCTAGTGGTGACCGCCGACAAGGACGGCGACGGCTCGACGCTGGACCGCGAACTGGCCGACGCCGAGATCGTCATCTCCCAGCCCTTCTGGCCCGCCTACATCACCGCCGAGCGCATCGCGAGGGCCCCCAGGCTGAAGATGGCGGTGACCGCCGGCATCGGGTCGGACCACGTCGACCTGCAGGCGGCCATGGACCGCGGCATCACCGTCACCGAGGTGACCTTCTGCAACTCGATCAGCGTCGCCGAGCACGTGGTGATGATGATCCTGTCCCTGGTCAGGAACTACCTGCCGTCGCACGACTGGGTCCGCCGCCAGGGCTGGAACATCGCCGACTGCGCGGCGCGCTCCTACGACCTGGAGGGCATGCACGTGGGCACGGTGGCGGCCGGACGCATCGGCCTGGCGGTGCTGCGGCGGCTGAAGCCCTTCGACGTCAGGCTGCACTACACCGACCGCCACCGCCTGCCGGAGGCGGTCGAGAGGGAGCTCGGCCTCACCTGGCACGACAGCGCCGAGGACATGGTCCCGCACTGCGACGTGGTCACCATCAACTGCCCGCTGCACCCCGAGACCGAGCACATGTTCAACGACCGGATGATCGGGCGGATGAAGCGCGGCGCCTACTTGGTGAACACCGCGCGCGGGAAGATCTGCGACCGCGACGCGGTGGTGCGGGCGCTCGAGTCCGGACAGCTGGCGGGCTACGCCGGCGACGTCTGGTTCCCGCAGCCGGCGCCCAGGGACCACCCGTGGCGGAGCATGCCCCACCACGGCATGACGCCCCACATTTCCGGCACCACCCTGTCGGCCCAGGCGCGCTACGCCGCCGGGGTGCGCGAGATCCTGGAATGCTGGTTCGAGGGACGCCCGATCCGCGACGAATACCTGATCGTCGACCGCGGCCGGCTGGCTGGGACCGGGGCCCATTCCTACAGCGCCGGCAACGCCACCCGCGGGTCGGAAGAGGCGGCGAAGTTCAGGTCGTAGCGACGGGCTCGGCCACGGCGTCGGGCTGGGGCGGCCCCGGCTCGGGCGCGTCGTAGGCCGTCTGGTCGAGCAGGCCCTGCCGCTTGGCGACGATGGTCGGCACCAGCGCCTGGCCGGTGACGTTCACCGCCGTGCGCCCCATGTCGAGGATCGGGTCGATGGCCAGCAGCAGGCCCGCGCCCTCCAGCGGCAGGCCGAGGGTCGAGAGGGTCAGCGTCAGCATCACCGTCGCCCCGGTCAGGCCGGCGGTGGCGGCAGATCCGATGACCGAGACGAAGACGATCAGCAGGTAGTCCTGCAGCTGCAGCGGGACGCCGAAGAACTGGGCCACGAAGATCGCCGAGACGGCGGGGTAGATCGCCGCGCAGCCGTCCATCTTGGTGGTCGCACCCAGGGGAACGGCGAAGGCGGCGTAGGCGCGCGGCACGCCGAGGTTGGTCTCGGTGACCGTCTGGGTGACGGGCATGGTCCCGACCGACGAGCGCGAGACGAAGCCGAGCTGCATGGCCGGCCAGACCCCGGCGAAGAAGCGCAGCGGGTTCAGCCCGTTCAGCGCCAGCAGGGTCGGGTAGACGACCAGCAGGACCAGGGCGAGGCCGATGTAGATCGCGCCGGCGAAGACACCGAGCTGCGACAGGGTCTCCCAGCCGTAGGTGGCGACCGCCTTGCCCAGCAGCCCGATGGTGCCGATCGGCGTCAGCCGGATCACCCACCACAGGATCTTGCGCACGATCGCCAGGGCAGAGGCGTTGAAGGCCAGGAACGGCTTGGCCGCGTCGCCGGCCCTGAGCGCCGCGACCCCGACGACCAGGCTGATGACCAGCACCTGCAGCACGTTGAAGGAAACCGTGGTCGTGGCGGCGCCGTCCGCCAGCTTGGTCGAGCCGGTCACGCCGAGGAAGTTGCCGGGCACCAGGCCCTTGAGGAAGTCGAGCCAGGTCCCGCGCGTCGACGGCATCTCGGCCGCCGTCGCCGGCACGCCGGCGCTCAGCCCCGGCTGCAGCAGCACGCCGAGCGCGATCCCGATGCCGACGGCGACGAGGGCGGTGAGGGCGAACCAGAACAGCGTCCGCCAGACCAGGCCGGCGGCGTTCTGCAGCTCGCGCAGGTTTACGATCGAGGCGACGATGGCGGTGAACACCAGCGGCGGCACCAGCGCCTTCAGAAGCTGCACGAAGATGTCGCCGACGGTCCTGAGCGTCTCGGCCAGGGCCCAGCCGGGCTGGCCTTCGCCGGCGCCCAGCTCGCGCGCCAGCCAGCCCAGCAGCAGACCCAGGACCATGCCCGCCAGGACCTGGAAACCGAAGTTCGACAGCAGGCCGCCGCGTCGCTTCTCGACCTGCGTCATGGAGCTTCTCACCAACAAACGGACCGACGAGCCGATATGGAGTCGAGCCTCCCGGCAATCAATCCTGTGCGACAGTCGTCCCCGGGGGCCCTGCCTTTTGGGTGATCAAGCTGCAGCCACAACTTTTTGTTGTGACGGACGGTGCTTCCAGCGGCGTAATCATGATGAACGATTACAGGGGGTTCTCGGCCGCGGACGGGCGTCGCGGAGCTCCGGGGATTGGGCGAATTTGTTCAATCAAATCTTTTGCTTGTTAGCCGAACATAGTTCTGTTCCTGTCGCGCCGCATCCGGGGGACATCATTTATGTGCGGCTTTTGCGCGGGCGAGGGCTCGACCCTTTCGCTTCAATACACTGCGTCTGAAAACCCCGGCGACGATGCGTTCGCGCCCTTGAGCGCCCCGATGGGCGCCGCCTCCGCTTCGCCTCCGGGCCACGCCGACGCCCCGCCGATCGACGAGCCCGCCCTGACCGGCGACCAGGCCATCGATTCCCTGTTGTCCGGCACGGCCTGGGACCAGGCCACCATGACCTTCTCGTTCCCGGACGACCCGGCGCAGTACGAAGAATACCTCTGGTACACCCCCAAGGAGTACGAGCACGGCTTCGGCGAGCTCTCGGTCGAGTTCCAGGTCGCCATCCAGCACATGCTGACCGGGACCTCGACCATCCCCGGCGGGGCGCCCTTCCTCTACGGCTCGGTCGCTTCCTTCACGAACCTCGGCTTCACCCTCGTCGCGCCCGGCGAAGGCGACCTGGACTTCGCCTATTCGACCACGCCCGCCGTGGCCTGGGGCTACTACCCCTGGGATTCCGGCGACGAGGGCGGCGACGCCTGGTTCAATCCCGACTACATGGGCCTGTACCCGACGCCCCAGGCCGGCAGCTACACCTGGCTGACGGCGCTGCACGAGATCGGCCACACGCTGGGCCTCAAGCACGCCCACCAGAGCAACGGCCCGTCCGGCTCGGCCATGCCGACCCAGTTCGACTCGCTCGAGTTCACGGTCATGACCTACCGCAGCTACGAGGGTCACGACTCGGACGGCTACGACAACGAGGCGTTCGGCTACCCGCAGTCGTACATGATGTACGACATCGCCGCCCTGCAGCACATGTACGGCGCGGACTTCGCCATCAATGCGACGGACACCGTCTACACCTGGAATCCGTCCACCGGCGAGATGTCGATCAACGGCGCCGGGCAGGGCGCGCCGGGCGCCAACCGCGTGTTCCTGACCGTCTGGGACGGCGGCGGCTCCGACACCTACGACATGTCGAACTACGACAACGCGGTGACCATCGACCTGGCTCCGGGCGGCCACAGCATCACGTCGTCGAACCAGCTGGCCTACCTGGGCGACGAGAACTACGCCCGCGGCAACGTCTTCAACGCCCTGCTGTACCAGGGCGACCTGGCGTCGCTGATCGAGAACGCCATCGGCGGCGCCTACAGCGACTTCATCAGCGGCAACCAGGTCAACAACGCCCTCACCGGCAACGGCGGCGACGACACCCTGGCCGGCCTCGGCGGCCACGACAGCCTCAGCGGCGGCGGCGGGCTGGACAACCTGGAAGGCGGCGACGGCGACGACAGCCTGGTCGGCGGAGCGGACAACGACACGCTGGACGGCGGCGCGGGCGACGACCGGGTCGAGGGCGGCCTCGGCAACGACACCCTCACGGGCGGCGCCGACACCGACACCGTCGTCTACGACTTCTCGGTCCTGGGCCTCGGCGCGGGCGTCGGGCTCAGCCTCGATTTCGCCGACACGACCAGCACCTTCACCGTCAACGCGGGCGCGCTGGGCAGCGACCAGGTCACGGGCTTCGAACAGGGCGAGATCACCGGCACGGACTTCGCCGACAACTTCACCGGCACGCGCGGCGACGACATCCTGCGCGGCGGCCTGGGGAACGACACCCTGCGCGGCAACCTCGGCGACGACCTCGTTGAGGGCGGCGGCGGCAACGACTTCGTCGAAGGACAAGGCGGCTCCGACACCATCGACGGCGGATCCGGCGACGACACCCTTTTGGGCGGCCACGGCTCCGGCAGCAACGCGCCGGGAGGCCAGCCCGACGCGGCCGACACCGTCAACGGCGGCGACGGCAACGACATCCTGCGCGGCCAGGCCGGCGACGACGTCCTCAGCGGCGACGCGGGCGTCGACAACCTGCGCGGGGACCTCGGCGACGACACCCTCGACGGCGGCGCCGGCCTCGACTTCGCCTCCTACCGCTTCGACGACATCGGCGCGGTCGCGGGCGTCACCTTCGACGCCTCGGTGTTCGGGACCTCCGACAACTTCACCTTCAGCGACGGCCGCGGCGGGACCGACACCCTGATCAGCGTCGAGCGCGTGATCTTCGCCGGCACCAACTTCGCCGACTTCGTCACCGGCGGCGCGCAGCGCGACCAGTTGACCGGCTACAACGGCGCCAACAACATCAACGGCGGCGGCGGCGACGACCGCATCTTCGACAACTCGGGCGCCAACTCGATCCTCAACGGCGACGCGGGCGACGACGTCATCACCACCTACTCCA
>Ga0196964_10001131_pt1 | contig 13885 bp, 22 predicted proteins | sample S1_10metaG_FD_148615 | JGI IMG/M metagenome (GOLD analysis project Ga0196964, IMG submission 148615) | Soil microbial communities from Anza Borrego desert, Southern California, United States - S1_10 | ecosystem: Environmental > Terrestrial > Soil > Desert | place: USA: California | collected...
GGTCAACGCGGGTCCGCCCGGATGGGCCGCCGCCCTTGATTCACAAGTCGACGAATTATGCCACCTATGTCACTTACCGCGTCACGGGGACCTATGTCTTTCGCTTGACCGTCATTGATGCAGAAGGATTGGCCGGGCGAGCATCCCAACAAGTCACCATCGAACTCAATCGTCCGCCACGAGATGTAAAAATTATCAGCCCTAGTGATGGAGTGCTGTTCGATATTTCCACGAGAACCACGAACCCTCTAATTGCCACAGCGACGGATGATGGTCCTATGGAAATAAAATGGGTCCACAAGTGGGGACCGGATTTTAAGACAGATCCCAATGCAGTCAAGTTTATTCCCACAGAAGACCCGATGCGAACTCATGTGCAATTCTCTTCCATCGGAGCCTATCGCCTTGCTTATGAAGTCACCGATGGCGAATATACGGTAAGTATCACCACGGACGTTATTGTGAGTCAGATGATTAACTATAAGCCCGTCATCGTGGTCGCCATTGAAAAAGAGATGGTGGGGAAAACCCTGCGATATAGCTGGATGGCCTGGTACACCAATATGTCGTCAACGTGGGTTGCCAACTCTCCTGGGAATTACAAAACCAGGACCGGGGCCATGGACTCATGGACGACATATCGAAGGAGGTACAAGCCGGGGGAGCCATACCATTACGCCTATCCGTATTTGACGGCGGTGGAGGAATGATAACAGGTCAAAGAAACGACCGGCGGCCCCGGATATGTGCATTATGTCCATTCCCTACGTTTATTAAATACGGAAAACAGATCGGTTATAGAAAATATCCCGGAGGTCGCTATTCCAAGGTCCCGGAGACAGGATTCTATGACTTATGCGAGAAATGTTTCAATGAAATCATGGAGAAGTTGACTAGGAATCTCAAATTGCAGGAGGGCTTGCCGCAAGAGAAACCGATCAAGAGAAATTTCAATTCATATAAATATGCTCCTAAATAGTATGGTCGTTGTACATGAGATGTACAAGAGAGCGTTTGAGAAGTGAGTCGATTTAAAGAGATCGCCAGTTTTTTCATCATTCTATTCGGATTACCACTAATCATTTTGTGGTGCACTCTAATTACGGTTAAAGATTTGGTCACACGGAGAAGGTGAAGTGAAATTCTTTGCGCTTTCTGTGTGGGAATCGCTTTGTTATGTTTAATGTTCGCAATACCGATTTTGTGGGTGAGGGAAAATTATGGAAAGTATAATCGGAATTGTCTTAGGATGCCTTATTATTTTTTATTCATTCGGTCTTTATTGGCTCGGATGGAAACATGGTTTTGATAAATGCGAAGAAGAACAAATCAAATTAGAATTGCTAAGGATTAGTTTGTTAGGGCGACAACGACTCAGAGGGAGGCGTGAGTGAGTTTACTTTCCGAACTTCGGAGAAGAGTGCGGATGGAATACAGAGCTTATATTTTACAAGGGAAAAAAGGATCTTGGGCAGTCATGATGTTGGCGAAAGCGTATCAGCGAGGGGAAAGTACGATTTGGCGATGGATTAAGACTGATAGTAAATGAGAGTGGAAATACACATCCTCCCACTTTACACAATATGAAGCTCCTGTTAAACTTACAATAGACGTGATGTAAAAGATATATGTAGGTTTTGTGACATTAAAACCCGCCAAGGTTTAGAACTCTAATCAGATTTTAGAGCCTTGGCGGGTTCTTTATTGGGGTGGATAGGAAACGCACGAAGCTAATTTATTGGTTCCCTTGAAACCCCACAATTTTGATGTTTCAAGACTTAGTCGCGAAAGACGAGATTTCAGAATCAGCCCTTGACCGCCATTCCAGGATGGAGGCGGAGTATAAGGGGCCGAGTCTTTATCAGTATTTGCGTGACGAAGCGCGTTTAAAGAAAAGATTCAAAGCCTCTTTCGGCAAGTATTGCACCTACTACGTCGATAAACCCTTTTAATGGCTAGATTTAAACCCGGACAATCAGGAAACCCCAAGGGCGGAAAGATTGGGCATAAGGGCGGCGGAGGACGGCCTCCCGAATGGCTCAAGGCCAAGTGCCAAGAGTTAATCGACCGCAATCAGTTGATTGAGTTTTTGGCGGATGTGGCTGCTGGCAAAGACGTGGACCAGAGAATCAACGAGAACGGCGAAGTGCTTAAAATTCCGGCGGATGTTAAAGACCGCTTGAAGGCAACCGAGATGTTGCTAGATCGTGGATTTGGCAAAGCAACGCAAGTGATGGACTTAGGGCAAACGGAGACGTTCCCATTTACCATTATCCGACCCGGAGAGGTTAAAGTTGCCTGACGACAAGACCTACCGATTAAAAGTATTTCAAGATAATTTCGTATTTTCAAAAGCTCGTTTTCCGGCGTTGGTAAGCGCATGGGGAACGGGTAAAACTTTTTGCCTGATTACCAGAGCTTTAAAGGCTTGCAAGGATTTCCCGAACAACTTAGGGCTGATTGTGCGTAAAGAGTTTACCGACTTGCGAGACTCCACTATTCGTGATTTTGAGAAGTACACGGGAATGAAGCTCAATAGTTCAAGAGATGCGGTATTTCCTAACGGCTCTACCATCATGTTTCGTCACTTGGAAGAGTTGCATGGACACAATCTGCAAAATATGAATCTAGGATTTTACGGGATTGAGCAGGCAGAAGAGTTAGATACCGACGAGGTTTTCATGGTCCTTCGTGGTCGTCTCCGTCGGGACAAAGTTGACCATTGGGGAGCTATCATTGCTAATACCAACGGCCACAATTGGATTTACAACACTTGGAAGGTTAATCCAAAGCCCGAGTTTGAATTGTACGAAGCGACGACATTTGATAATGCGGACATTCTGCCAGCGACATTCATTGAAGATTTAAGGCGCTTAGAGACCGAGAAACCCAAGGTTTACCGTCGATTTGTGATGAATAGCTGGGACGATACGGACGCAGTAGATTTGGTGATTGATCCTGAGTGGGTACGGAACGCTGTCGGTAAAGATTTATGGATGACACATCCTATAAAGCGGATAGTGACGATTGACGTTGCGAGGTACGGAGATGACAAGACGGTATTCTATGCGATTGAAAGCTCGAAAGACGAACTCTACAAGTGCCTTGCTAAAGAGTCGCATGAAAAGAAAAGCACAATGGAGATTGTGGGGCGTGCCGTACTCTTCGCTCAACGACATGGAATTAAAGCATTTGCGGTTGATGAAATTGGCGTTGGGTCTGGGGTGGTCGATCGGCTCAAAGAACTTGGCCACCAGGTCATCGGAGTTAACTCTAGCGAAAGAGCGAGCGATCCGGAGAAGTTTTACAATACCAGGGCGGAGATATACGGCAAAGGCGCAGAACTCTTCCAAGACAATAAAGTCTCAATCCTCAAAGACGACATCGAGCTTCAAGAGCAGTTGAGTTGGGCTAAATACAAAGTCATTAAATCTAATGGACAGATTCAGATTGAAGCCAAAGACGACATCAAAGAGCGCTATGGACGTAGCCCGGACAATGCAGATGCGTTCTTAAACGGCTTATGGGCGTTAAAGAAGGTGCGAGTAGAGAAGAACCCTGAGACTATGGGGAACGTTCAACAAACAGGCTGGAAGAATGGCGCTTATGTGCCTCCGTGGGCCAAGGCGCAAGAGCCGGTTAGGGTGATGAGATGAAACGGAAGAAATTCAATGTTAATGATTTCCCCGTGATGTATGGGGGAGCGGCGGGCGGAGGAAAGCCTGGGGCAATGCTTGACCAGCTTATCAGAGGCCTTGGGCCGGAAGCCGTTAGGATTTGGAACGAATTGAACGCAGAAGCGGGGGAAAGGAAGTGAGCATGGAAAAACTGTGGGACGGACCAGTCAAATCGTTTGAGTGGAGAGGGGCGTATTCAATTCGAGATGCGAAGAATCGGACGATATTCAATATCAGCCTAGACACGAGGGAATATTGGACGGTGAAGCGGTTGAAAGAGCAGATTATCCCTAAGTTGGTGGAGATGATGAACGGGTACGATTTCACTATTCAGTCTGCGGATTTGAGTGAGGGGATTCCAGCAGGGTTTCAGTCAGTCTCGGCCCTAATACCACCCAAACGCCGTGGGAGGCCGCCTAAACAATGAAACTGGTTGGCAGCCGTATTGATATTGAAAAGGCTTTGAAGTCTAGCATGAAATTGCGAGAGAAGAGAAAAGCTGCTATCGCTGCCAATTCTAGGTTTATGATTTCAGAAATTGAAAGACTAGTGACAAGAAAGAAATTAAAACCTCATGTTGCTCCTTTGGTAATGAAATTACTGGAGAACAATGAGTATTGAGGCTTGCTATTTAATTGGTTACACGCGGATTCATTTTTATTGTTTCGGACGGAGAATGTTTAGTTTCAATCTTAGGTGGGTTCCTTCCGGGATTAAAAGAGCGCATCGGGCGCTTGAGAAATTGAGGGAGGATAAAAATGCCTAGTATTCCCAAGAAAGATATATTGCCTCATCCTGACGACTTTAGGTGCAAGGTAGAAAGATCGTGGAGCGAAGACGTACCGGCGGATGGGGCGAACGCCAAACCAGAGCCACAGTTTAATCGTGAGCAAGCTATTTTAGACGCGGCAAGAAAGAGACAAGGGAAATGATTATCTGCGACAAGTGCAAGGCTGACATGAGTCAGACGACTTACATGAAAACTATCGGTGATTTAATTTACGACCTATGCGATAAGTGTATGTCCGAGTGGCAAACAGCCTTGAATGAATTGAAACTTCGGCACAACGCTAAGCTTCGGAAAGATATGGAAAAGTTGCATGAGGAATTTTATAAGTTTGCAGAGATAAAGAAATGATCCAGCTTATCGACAAGTCCAAGCCTATCGATTCCATCTCTCCTCCGGAGACAGCTTTTTTATTTACGGTATGGGGTCACATGGTTCCTCCTTACCGCCCGGATCATACGCTGATACTCGGTTATGGTGGCGGAACTGTTGCCGAGTTGATGCGTAAGGTCTGGGGTCAATGCAAGATTACGGGAGTTGACTTAGAAATGCCTCGCTTCGTCAATTATCAAGAATATAAATTGATGGAATGTGACGCGGTAGAATTTGTAGACGATTGCACGAAAGACTTAATTAAGACTCGCTTTGATTACATCTTGGTGGATCTCTGGGAGAATGGAAAGGTTTGCCAGTTCATCTATTCCCCCGAGTTTGTGAATCGGTTAAAAGAGATGACCAAGAGGTTTATTTGCGTAAATATTCCCGTCGAAGATTTAGGCAAGATGCGGGCCTATAATGACGCAGGATTTCAGTTCTTGAGGCACGTCAACGTTGAAGGCAACATTATTACATGGTGGTCTAACGAAGAGTGAAATTATCTATGCGTACCATAAATTGCCTGCGAAACTTAACTACCGGACTATCTTATGGTGAGCAGCCAAGTTTTAAGAATTTTGGGAAGAAAAGTGCGAGAGAGTTGATAGAGTTCATTAACTTTCATGTGGGACTAAAACAGTCGAACATTACAAGCCCAAGATTTGACGCATTTGAAAAAGCATTCAAAAAATTGAGTGAGGAATATCGCAAGATAAGAAAATCGTAACGCAGTAAACAGCCGTTCAAAAACCCCGGCAAGGGATTAAGTACCTAGACAATTTTTAGGGACTCTTGCCGGGGTTTCCTTTTTGGCGGATGAAAGGCAGGCGCAATCATTTTTCATCCAAGTAGTCCGCCAAAACCAATTTATGGACGAGCTGAACTTAGAATTATTACCCGAAGACGTTAGAAAGACTATTCACGCTAGTCTCGGCTTTGGGGACTTGTTGCAGAACGGACCTAATAAGTCTGTCTCTACCGTTTCTGATTCTTTCACCGGCGTTCCGCCCATTCCGGGCTATCAACCTGCCAAACAAGTGCCCTATCGAGCCCCCTATCAATCGCCTCTTCCTAAACAGTATACGCCGGACCTCTTAGACCAAATCAAGGCTATCCCTGGAAAGTTCATGGACCAAGTGGGAGCCGTTTCGAGGAATGTCCTGAACAGCATGGCCGAGTACGAGAAGGAAAATCCCCTGGGGTCTGCACAGCAAGCGATGATCGGGGGATTGGGTGCGGTTGGTTTTCCAGCAGCCAAGGCAGCAGGCAGGGTTTTAAACAATCGTTTTGAGTTTAGCGAAGCGGGAGCCAAGTTAAAGGCTCTTCCCAGAGCATTGCAAGAATCCAAGCTGGACGACGTTCTGGAGTACCCAGAACTTTTTAACCAGTACCCGGATTTAAAACAGCTTCCCGTTCAAAAGATGATTCCCACTTTAAACAACGCCGAGAAGGGCGGGGAGTTTCTGGGGGACAAGATCAGGGTCCGCGGGAACCGTCCTGACGCTGACGTTTTAGAGACCTTAAAGCACGAAATTCAGCACGTGATCCAGAACAAGGAGAAATGGCCTCTTGACGAATTGGAAGCCGTGCAGCGCAAGCCTAGAAGTTGGGAAGTAATTGCAGCGGAACTAGAGGAGCTAAAAAGCTAATGCCTGAACAACCCTTTTTTGGAATGACAGACCAGATGCCGCAGTTTGTTGAGCGGCCTTCAGATACGCTTCCTACCGACGAGATGATGGCTCCTCAAATCGACGAGGATGATGTGCTCCGATGCGTGCAGAACGATTTTGCAAATTCCGTAAAAGACAAAGAAGAATGGGGCTGGATCGACAAGCGGACGTACGACATCACAGCCTACTATGGAATCAAAGACGCTGCTTTAAGCCAAAAGCCCTGGCCTGGAGCTTCAAATTACCCGGTTCCAATAACCCCAACCTTGCTGGATACGGGCTGGGCAAACCTTAAGGCCTCTCAACGCTCTGCCGATGGAAAGATTGTGCGAGTTACCGGAATTGGCGAAGAGGACATCCGTAAAGCAGTTCCCCTAGAAGCCCTTCTAAACTGGCAGCTCACTAACGATATCCCTTTAGATTCCGTTCAAGACAAGAACATCTTTAGAACGCTGCTTCACGGAACGGGCATCGTCAAAGTCATTCAGGATTTTAACCGTAACAGCGTTAAAGTCATCTCTTTCGACATTGAGAATTTCTATCTGCCCATTGATGCGGAGGGCGTACAGTTCGAGGACAATCAAGGCCACGTCACGCAGATTATCCCCCTATCCAATAGCGATATTGAATTTAGAAAAGAGCTGGGGATTTACAAGAACATGGACCGGATTGTCCCTGGGGCAAGAATCTCAAACCGGCATGGTGCTGATTCCATGCAGAAGCTCAAAGATTATGTCACCGGAACCAACAAAGAGCAGAGAAACAATCGAGAGACTTATTTTCTAGCTGAGACATACACCGAATACAGACCTAAATCCGGGACGGGCTATGGGAGTGGCCCTTCTAGAGCTGGCGTAAGGCCACAATCCTTAATCGTTTGGTGGTCTCCTAACGGTGGCACCATTCACCGTATTGCCATTAACCAGGATAAGATTGTGCCCTTCGCCAAGTTCGACCTCTATCCTACTCCTGGCTACTTCTTCTCTCAATCTCTCCCTGAGAAAATCCGAAACATCCAAGAGAAAGCCAATTATGCGGACAAGCAAAACACCGATGCTCTAGATCGTTCTATCAGCCCGGCGATGTTTGTGGATTCCACAGACGAGTTTAACACCGGAGTGGCGCAAAGAGTCCCCGGAGGCATTTATCCCAAGGGCAAGAAGGGCAGCACCGTTGAGTTTGAACCCCAGCCGCCCAGGGAGAGGGGCTTTGAGAACCAATACCAACAAATGTGGATTGAAGCCCGTGAACTTACTGGCCTCATCGACATTAACATGGGAGCCAACACCAACGACAAGACTCTGGGGCAAACCCAGATCCGCTCTTATCGTGCAGACATCCGCTTCTCCTCCCTTGTTAAACGCTTTGAACGTGGATTTAAGGACTTAGTTGACCTGGTTTACCACTACGACAACAAGTTCATGCCCACGGACACCAAGATTAAAGTCCTTGGTTACTCCGACTACAAAACCCTCGCAGAACTCTTTCCGAACGCAAGCAATCAAGAGATTGGCTTAGGCATTCAAGGTAAGTTCGATTTCTCTTTCGCTGGCGCAGCGGTTACGGATGTGGACCGTGAACGGCAAGACAAGATGATGTTCTACCAGATGTTGATTCAATCTCCCGCCGTCCTTCAGGACCTTGGCACCTACTGGAAGGCTTTAAACCAACTGGCCGAGGCGCATGGGATTAGAGACTTTGAAACCATCATGACCAAGCCGCCGGAAGCCTCGATCATGTCCGCTCAAGAGGCCATTCAGCGCGTTATCTCTGGCCAAACGGACATTCAGCTTAGACCCGGTATCAATACAGAATCCTATATCTTCGAGATCGGTCTCTTTAAGCGCTCGCAAGCTTTTATTGGTCTAGCTCCTGAATACCAACAAGCGATCTTGGACATGGAGATGAAAGCCAACGTCATGCGGGCGGCAGAGATGCAGGCGATGATGGACCTTCAGATGATTCAACAAGGCCAACAGGCTCAAGCTCAATCTATCGCCATTTCTCAGCAAGCCCAAGCAGACGCACAGAAAGAGGACGTAACGGAAGATGACGGAATGCCGGAGGAGATGCCAGTTCAATGACTCCTGAATACTTAAAAGACCGAGAAGTAGAAGAGCGCAAGCAAATCATGCTCGACGTTTCTGAGGGCATGAAATCGGTCTATTGGAAGCACCTCTCTAACAAGGTTAAAAGCTGGATTCTTGTCGAACAGAAATTGATTGACAGCTTTGACCAGGTGACCCCAGAAAACCAGAACGCTTTTAACGAAGCCAAGATTCGAATCCGGCTTTTAAACAACTTTTTAAAGATCAACGAAATGATTTTGAAGGACCAGCACACATGGCTAGACCGAATGGTCAGGCCGATTAATAAAGCTTTCCACTACGTTAAGACGTTTGTGGGAAATAAAAACTAGGAGGAAGTAATGCCAACACAAAATACGGACGCACAAGCGGGATCGTCCACCGCAAATACAGGGACGAAAGAACCCGTCGCTCCAGGGCTAGAGAGCGCCAATAAAAAGTCCCCAGAGCAGTTGTTGGCTGAGTACAAAGCTGAGAACGAGAGAAAGCAGGGCGAAGTCGTTTCACTTCGCGAAGAGCTGACGGAGATGAAATCACTCTATCAAGAACTCGTTGACCAGGGAAGGATGAGAGAAGCCAGCAAGGTTAAGGGGGAAATCTCGGACTTAAAAGACGAGATCGCTTCACTTAGGACCAAGCCGGAGAACAAAGCTTTCTTCACTCACTTGGACGAGTCCTTAGAGAAGACCAAAGCCGAAGCCGAGGAACGGGGAGCCAATAGAGCTTTAGCCGCATTGCAAAAGAATCTATTGCGTAAAACCGCTAAAGCGGAAGGGCTGAAGGTGGAAGAGCTTGTCAAAGAGCTTAAATCCTTCGCCGGAAAGCACTCGGAAGAGGACATCTTGAACAAAACGGAGCTTGCTATTGAGGACTGGAAGGAATTCCAAGCCTACAAGAAAGAGAAAGCCGAATTGGAAAAAGAGAAGGCCAAACTCCAAAGCTCAAGCGAAAACGGCAATCGGCAGTCAAGGCAATCAACCCTTGAGGAAGCGAAAGCCTCGAACGACATTCAGTCCATGAAGAAGCATCTCGGACTCTAAATAAACTTCCTCCTTTAAAAAAAGGAGAAACAAATGGCGCAAACATTTCTTAATTCAGGCACACAAGCGGGTAATTTTGAAGATTTAGTTAACTTCATTTACCGCATTTCGTTCGAGCAAGCTCCCTTCATGAACGCGATTGGCACCGTTAAAGCCAAAGCGATCAAACATGAATGGATGACGCAGGCCCTTCGTGCGGCCTCTTCCAACGCCCAGTCTGAAGGCTTCACGCCTTCTTTCGCGGCTGGAAACCAGACCGTTCGAGTCCGTCGTGACAACCAAGTCCAGATCATCGCTGATGAGCTTTCTGTGTCGTATACGCAGGAATTCGTCGACAAAGCGGGCTTGGGTCAGTCTTCGGAATACGAAGAGCAGAAAGACCTCCGCATGTTGGAAATCTCCAAAGATGCGGACTTGGCTCTTCTCACTTCTACTAAGACCGTTCGTGACGCTGACGCTGGCACCGCTCCCGCAATGGACGGCGCTTTGGCGTGGGCTTCTGGAACGCTGGCGAAAGCCGCTTCCGGCGCTGCCTTGACTCAGGACCTCTTCGAAGAACTGTCTCGGGCAATTTGGTCCCTCTCGGGCCAGACTGCGGACTTAATCGTCTGCGCTGGATTCCAGAGACGGCAGATCAGCACCTGGACCACAGACTTCAAACAGCATCAGTCCAAGGACACAACCTTGACGGACACGGTTGAAACCTATCGTGGTGATTGGGGAACCCAAGTGGTTCTTCCCGATCCTCACATGACGGAATCGGCCATTCTTGTTTGCCGCAAGGAATTCTTGAAGAAAGCTTATCTTCGGCCTTTGGCCCATTATGAACTCGGACAGACCGTTGACGGTCGCCGGGGCTATGTGGTCACGGAGGTGACGCTGGAAGCTCGCAATCCCAATACGGTGGGCAAAATCACCGGCTTGGCGACGGCTTAATGGGGGTGCTGAATAACATGAAAAAGTTAATTCTTGTTGCGGCATTGGTTCTTGGGTTGTCAGGTATTTCTCACGCGGATAAAGGGCGCAAATGGATCGTGACTGTGGTGACGGGAACCTATCAACAGGTTTTCGATAACTACGGCTATGTGAAGTCTATTTCCTTGTCTACGTCTACCATCGTTGGAAGCTATGTCGCGGGTTATTCTGCGATGCCTAGCGCGGCAGCTGGTTCTGCGAACGGGTTCACTGGCCTTTTCACTGCAACTGCGACCGTGATTGCTCCTATCGTTTACACGGGTACGTCTACCGTGAACGCTTGGAACACTGGCGTGGGGGACGATGGCGCTTACATTGATTCCAGCCTTCACATGATTCAGTCGAATCAGGCGAACGGCGGAGCCAACAACGCGACAGTCATTTGGTCTAAGTAAACATCTTCTCTAGGGGCCGGGGATAGGGGAAACCTTGTCTCTGGCCCCGAAAGGGGCAAACAATGGATGACATAGTTTCAATGGCAAAGGCAAAAGGGTTTAGCGAGAAAATGATTCAAAAGATCGTCAATAACGCTAATAAATCTGCCGTGATCGCTAAGCAAAGAAGAGCCCAGCACAAATGGGCGCAGAACGGATGGAGCCGTGGGCGACATCTCCTCTCTCAATCCATTATGACTCCGGGGTTGTATTTGCTTTTTAAAGACCGCTATTTTCCAGATGGAGCTGATGACCATGAGAAGGCGAGATTGGCGGAGGAATTCGCAAGAGATTATCCAGAGTTCGCTTCGAGGATGAAATAAATGGCACATACAGACTTTATTAAAAATTACACCACTTACCGGATTACGTGTACCAACGCTGGAACGGAATATTCTCAGGCGTTAAGTGACCGTCCGATAAAAATATCGGTATCGGCTGACGATTTAACGAGTATTGTGCAATTTTCTTTTACCGAGAATGGATCGGGAACGGGAAAGAAGGTTTTCCAGGGAGCCGAATGGACAAGCCCTGGATTTGTAGTGAATAGCAAGACGATTTACGTTCAGAGCCCTAACGCCGGCGCTGTGGTGGTAGTTGAGACCTGGATGGCACCCTAAAGGAGGATGATAAAAATGGACTTAACTGAGGCAAGAGATTTAAAAGGGAAGGGCTTGGGCGCTATCACGTCCATCTCGGAATTCCTGAATTTACTGAAAATCAAAATTGACAGCGCAAGCGACTTTGAATCGCTCATCGGCGAAACCAAGGCGAGCTTGGAAAGCATCAACAAACAAAAAGAGACAGCCCTGGGATCTCTGGCGGAAATAAAGCGCATTGCGGACTTGGAGCGTCATGCCGGACTGGAATATAAGCAAAAGGCCATTGATGAAGCCAACGACATTAAGGCTCAAGCCCGATTGCTTAAGGCGGAAGCGGAAGCCTTGATGCTGGAAGCTAAGCGGAAGCTGGCCGAGATTAATTATCAGCAAGAAAGAATTGATGAGAGCGAACGCAAGCGCAGAGAGTTGGAGGAGAAGTTTGCCGTTCTTAGCGAAGTCCTCAAGGGAGCGAAACAATGAAAAAGCTGCTGATCGCTGGAATCATCGCATTTGGCTTGTCTGACGCTCATGCGGAATTCATGAGGCCTCGGGATACGGTAGGCAAATCATCTTATACGGGAGTGGAAATGGTTAATACAGCCTTATCGACCGCTCCTTCTTTTGTTCGCTCTGTGACTTTTAGCGGAGTGGATGCCTGCACTGTGAGTTTTATCAATGCTCAACTCTTTACCGCAAACGTAGCAACAGCGGCTAAGGTTTACTTCCCTGGTGGACCTGCTGCAGCTCCCGTTACGGTTGGAGTGGACACCTTTAACAGCTCTGGAACTTTGGTTCATAAGGCTGGGCTTTGTCATGCCTGCCTGAATTGGGATTGGATTATTCGCCCTTCATATCTTAATCCATTAAACGAAGGCAACTAAATGTATTTCGGAAAGCTTATAGATTCTCTCGGTTATAGGTTTAAAGATCTAGACATCTCCACGAATAGCCCAGACAAACGTGCCATGGCTGGATTTTATGTCAATCAGTCTACCAAGTGGATTTATGAGTCTTTCAATTGGGAACAAAGACGTAAGCATGGGGAATTAGTTCTAGTTCCTAACTATACAACGGGGACTTGCTCCTTTACTCTCTTTGACGGAACCAACGAGGCCGCTTCCCGCACGGTTACTTTTTCTCAAGCCCTGCCTTCTGGGATTGCCGGAAGATTCTTGCAGATTGACGGGGAGTCTGACTGGCACAGGATTCTCTACACCAACGGCACTACAGCCTATCTTGAGTCTCCTGTTTTAAGCGCTTCTGGCTCATCCTTCACTATTTGGAAGCGATTTTACTATCTGCCTTCCAATGTGGATATTGTGACTGGCGTGGGCAAGTGGGACGGCTCCGGCAAGCTTACTTATCATACGCCCGAGGCTTTAGATGATATGGTGGTCAACGTCTCTGAGTCTGGGACACCTTCAGACTTTACGCCTTTTGGAACAGACGAATTTTTAACGCCCTATAGCACGGGAACGATAACGATTGAAAGCGGCTCCAATGTCGTAACTGGATCGGGGACATCCTTTATCGGCAATGTCTCAATCGGGGACATCTTCACAGTGAACAACGTGGACTATCGGGTGAAGAGAGTAGAATCCGACACTCGCTTAGTTCTTCACAACTACTTATCGACGGGCGTTTCTAGCAGCCCTTACTCTGCCAAGAAAGAGGTTTCCTTGGGGCTTCAGCTTTTCCCTAATGGCAACGACTACAAGATTATTCCCTACACCTACATGGATAAGCAATTCGACATGATTCACGAAACCTTGGAGCGGCCAAATCTCCCGGACCGTTTTGACGAGGCGATTTTAACCCGAGCAGAAATGATGATTTTGAAGGACCAGAAGAACTCGCAATGGGTTGCCGTATCTCAATTATTGGCGAACCAGTTAGAAGAGTTAAAGAGCAAGAAAAAAGTCGTGCAAACGAAGTTTGACCAATTCCCTACAAAGATTTATTCAGGGATGCCGGGGAGAGATATTTAAATGGCAATTATCACGGGGGTAAATCCATTACGGGCTTTTGCTTCTCAATACTTTCCAAAGAAATACGTTGACCAGATTCTTGCTGAGATTCAACAAACTGGCGACATCTCAGATGAAACCTTAAAGAAAGCCGGAATCGGCAAGCGAAGCACGATTGATTTTATCCGAAGCCAAGTAAAAGAAATTGCTCCAAAGACTTCTATCAATGAGCTGAGTCAGACGCAGTTAAAGGCCTTAGTGGGAGATCCTT
>Ga0196964_10001132_pt1 | contig 13871 bp, 12 predicted proteins | sample S1_10metaG_FD_148615 | JGI IMG/M metagenome (GOLD analysis project Ga0196964, IMG submission 148615) | Soil microbial communities from Anza Borrego desert, Southern California, United States - S1_10 | ecosystem: Environmental > Terrestrial > Soil > Desert | place: USA: California | collected...
TGTTGACGTTCGCGGACTCGCTGACGCCCAGCACCAGCAGGGCGCAGACCAGCACGATGCCGATCGCCGCCAGCAGGTTGAAGGTGCCGGTGACCTGCAGCGCCGTGCCGGAGGGGCCGCGGACCGCCTCGATGAACGGCGTGGCCCAGCGGTTGCCGCTCTCGCCCGCGTAGGCGATCTCAGGGAACAGGTTCTGGGATATGCCGAAGTCGCCGAGCAGGCTGACCACGTATTCGGCCCATCCGACGGCCACGGTGGAGGCGGCGATGCCGTATTCCAGCACCAGCAGCCAACCCATGATCCAGGCGAAGACCTCGCCGAGGGTCCCGTAGGCGTAGGTATAGGCCGAGCCCGAAACGGGCATGGTGGAGGCCAGTTCCGCATAGCAAAGGCCCGCCAGCGCGCAGGCGATGCCGGCGATCACGAAGCTCAGCATGATGGCCGGGCCGGCGTTGGCCGAAGCCACCTGGCCGGTCAGCACGAAGATGCCGGCGCCGATGATGGCGCCGATGCCCAGGCTGGTCAGGTTCAGCGGCCCTAGCGTGCGTTTGAGTTCGCTGCGCTTGGCCTCGGCCTGGATCTGCGCGATCGGTTTCTTGATGAACAGCCGGAAGCCCGGCGGTCGATTGCCTGCGGACATACGTCTCGCCCCCTCTGCGCCGACTCATCCCCTGCGGTCGGCAGTTGAGCCGCGGACGTTAGGGACAGAAAACATGAAGCGCAACGGCGGTTTGCGAACGGCGCTCGGCGTTTCAGGGCGAACGCGCTAACCACGCCGCCGATGCTGCCGATCCACGCCGTCCTCGACGACCTGAAAGCCGCGCTGGCCGGCGCGTCCTCGGCCGTGCTCGTGGCGCCGCCCGGCGCGGGCAAGACGACGGTGACGCCGCTGGCCCTGCTGGACCAGCCGTGGGTCGGCGGGCGCAAGATCGTGATGCTGGAGCCTCGCCGGCTGGCGGCCCGCGCCGCCGCCGACCGCATGGCGCGCACCCTGGGGGAAAAGGTCGGCGAGACCGTCGGTTATCGCGTGCGGCTGCAGTCACGTGTGAGCGCGCGAACGCGGATCGAGGTGGTCACCGAGGGCGTGTTCGGCCGCATGATCCTGGACGATCCGTCGCTGGACGGAGTCGCGGCGGTGCTGTTCGACGAGTTCCACGAGCGCAGCCTGGACGCCGACCTGGGGCTGGCCTTCGCCCTGGACGCTCAAGGGGTGCTCCGGGACGACCTGCGCCTGCTGGTGATGTCGGCGACGCTCGACGGCGCGCGGGTGGCGGCGCTGCTGGGGCGGGCGCCGGTGATCGAAAGCCAGGGCCGCGCCTGGCCGGTGGAGACCCGCCACCTCGGCCGCACCCCCGGCGCGCGCATCGAGGACGAGGTCGCTCGCGCGGTCGGGCGCGCCCTGGCCGAGGAGACCGGCTCCATCCTGGTGTTCCTGCCGGGGCAGGGCGAGATCAGGCGTGTCGAGGAGCGGCTGCGTGAGCGGGTGAGCGATCCGGCGGTGATCCTGGCGCCGCTGTACGGCGCGCTCGACGCCGCCGAGCAGGACCGGGCGATCGAGCCCGCGCCGCCGGGAACGCGCAAGGTGGTGCTGGCCACCTCCATCGCCGAGACCAGTCTGACCATCGAGGGCGTCCGGGTGGTGATCGACTCCGGCTTGGCGCGCGTGCCGCGCTTCGATCCGGCCTCAGGCTTGACGCGACTGGAGACGGTCAGGGTGTCGCGTGCGGCGGCCGACCAGCGGCGCGGGCGCGCGGGGCGCACCGAGTCGGGCGTCTGCTACCGCCTGTGGGACGAGCCGGAGACCCGCTCGCTGGCGCCGTTCGGCCGGCCGGAGATCCTGGAGACCGACCTGGCGCGCCTGGCGCTGGACCTCGCCCGCTGGGGGACCCGAGATCCGGCCGAACTGGCGTTCCTCGACCCGCCGCCGGCCGCGGCGTTCCAGGAGGGCAGGGCGCTGCTGGAGCGCCTGGGCGCTCTGGACGCGGCGGGCGGGCTGACGCCGCACGGCCAGGCGCTGGCCGACCTGCCGCTGCCGCCGCGCCTGGCGCACATGGTGCTCGAGGGCGCACGCGCGGGGGTCGCCGAGCGGGCGGCACGGGCGGCGGCGCTCCTGACCGAGCGGGGCCTCGGCGGAACCGACGTGGACCTGCGCACCCGGCTGGAGCGGTTTGAGCGCGACGGGTCCCAGAGGGCGCGCGACGCCCGGGCGCTGGCCGGGCGGTGGGCGCGGGAGGCGGAGCGGAGAAGTGAACCCTTCCCCCTCGATGGGGGAAGGGCAGGGTTGGGGGTGACCCCGTCGGCGGGCTCGAGCGCGCGCGGCGTTTCATCCGGAGCCGGTGTCACCCCCATCCCCGACCCTTCCCCCATCAAGGGGGAAGGGAGTCTGTTGGCGGCGGCCTATCCCGAGCGGGTCGCCCGGGCGCGCGGCAAGCCCGGCGAGTATCTGCTGGCCTCCGGGCGCGGCGTGTTCCTGGAGCCGACCGACGCCCTGGCGCGCGAGCCGTGGCTGGCGGTGGGGGAGCTCGGCGGCGGGGCGGCGCGGGACCGGATCCTGTTGGCCGCGCCGCTGGACGAGGCGGCGCTGCTGGAGGCCTTCGCCGACCGCATCGAGACCGAGGAGCGGATCGAGCCGGACGCACGGGGAAAGGTGAAGGCGCGCCGCATCCGCCGCCTGGGGAAGATCGTCATCGACGAGCGGATCGTGGATCAGGTGTCGCCGCAGGCGGTGGCGAAGGCGCTGGCGGCCGAGGTCGAGCGGCGCGGGCTGGACGCGCTGAACTGGGGAGAGCGGTCGCGGTCGCTGCGCGAGCGGGTCGGCTTTCTGCGCGGGCTGGACCCCGCTTGGCCGGACCTGTCGGACGAGGCGCTGCGCGCGAGCACGGCCGAGTGGCTGGAGCCGCTGCTGACCGGCCGGTCGTCGCTGGGCCAGATCGACGACGGGACGCTGGAGCACGCCTTGCGAGCCCTGATCCCGTGGGAGCTGCAACGGCGGCTGGACGCCGAGGCGCCCGAGCGTTTCGAGGCCCCGACCGGCTCGCGGCTGAGGATCGACTACGCCGCCGAGGGCGGGCCCCGGGTGGAGGTTCGGGTGCAGGAGTTGTTCGGCCTGACCGTGCATCCGACAGTGGGCGGCGGCCGCGTGCCCCTGACCCTGGCGCTCACCTCGCCCGCGCGCCGGCCGGTGCAGGTGACCAAGGACCTGCCGGGCTTCTGGAAGGGTTCGTGGGCGGCGGTGCGCTCGGAAATGCGCGGCCGCTACCCCAAACACCCCTGGCCCGAGGACCCGACCACCGCCCCGCCGACGACCCGCGCGAAACCGCGGGGGACCTAAGGGATGATTACTTCACGTCCTTCAGCTTGACCTTGGTCGCCTTGAACCGCGCCTCGTCGGCGGGGACCAGCCGGAAACCGCCGGTCACCAGACCCATGCGGACCGTCTGTTCGACGTAGTAGGTCTCGCCGGGCTCGACCTCCATGCGGATACGGTCTTCGGCCTTGTTGATCGCCATCGGGCCGGTGATGTTGAAGCTGCGCACGCCCGGCTCGAGCTCTACGCTGAAGGCGCCGCCGTTCGGCAGCGAGCCCAGACGCGGAGCGCCCTTCGCGGGCTTGCCGTCATCCCCCACCTCGACCACGTGGTAGGTATACACCGCACCGGTCAGACGGGTCGGGCGGAAGAAGAAGACGCGACCCTTGCCTTCCGCGCTCGCCACGGCGGGGGCTGGAGTTTCCGCCACGGCCGGGGCCGGAGCGGCGGCCGGAGTCGCTTGCACGGCGGGAGACGCCTGAGCGGGGGCGGGCGCCTCCTGGGCGAATCCGGACGTGGTCAGCGCGAGCGAGGCGGCGACGCCCGCGGAAATCAGAAGCTTTCTCATTGTTGTTCCCCGATTGATGGTGACGGCGCCCTCGGCGGCAGGTCCACGTCCTTGGCCAGACGAACTGTCGCGCGCGTACCGGCTGGAATCTCGATGTTGCCGCCCTGGATGAAGTAGCCCACGGCGCCGACCGCGATGACGGCGACGGTGGCCATGTCGACGCGACTCGTGCCGGAGACCGTGAACGTCATTCCGCGAACGCGGACCGGCACGCCGTTCAGTTCCAGATGTCGCGCGGCGACGATCAGCTTGCCCTGCTTGCCGCCGAGTCCCGCGGACGCGACGTCGATCACTTCGCCTTGCCCCACGGCCCCGGCGGGAACCACCTCGACCCCGTCCACGACGACCGGCGCTGCAAGACGGATCGCGAACTTGTCCCCGAGCTTGCTTGTCCGCGAGCTGAGCAGTTCGGTCAGCTCCACCTCGAACTCGGTTCCGGCGACGAGCCGCACGGCGCCCGGGGCAGGAGCAGCGGCTTCCGCGGGCACAGGTGCAGCCGTCGTGCCGGCAGCCGGGAGCTTGACCGCTTTGACGGTATCAGAGGGCGACTGCTGCGGGTCTGGCGCGGCCGGCGGCTCCGGGGAGTTCGCGACCGTCGGCGCCGGGCTCGTGGCCGCGACGGACTCCGGCCCCTGCATCAGGGTCGCCGTAAGTAGCACTACTGCAAACATTTTCTCGCCCCCGACCGTCGCGTAACACGGCCGATCGCACCGGCCAAGCTCGGAGACTTCTCTTCGCCGGGCACACGATGACGCAGCCCGACGTTCTGATCCGCCTTCAGTCCCGCTCGGGCGCGCCGAGCGGGAACAGCGCCCGATACGGCCGCGCTTCGTCGATCGCGCGGGCGAACGAGGGGCGGGCGTTCAGGCGGCTGCGGTAGGCGCGGACCCGGGAGAAGCGGGCGTCGTCGATCGGGTGGACCCAGTCGGCGTAGAACAGCGCGGGCGCGGCGGCGCAGTCGGCCAGGCTGAACGCCTCGCCCGCGGCCCAGGTCCGCCCGGCCATGTGATCCTCGAGCCAGGCGTAGGCGCCCTCCAGCAGGGTCCGCGACTCCGCGACGCTCGGCGGATGGCGGTCGGCCGGGGCGCGGATGGCGTCGAACACGATCCGCTGGAGCGGGGTGTGGACGTAGTTGTCGAAGAAGCGGTCGAGGAACCGCACCTGCAGCGCCGCGTCGGGGTCGTCGGGGAGCAGCCGCACCGGCCCCGGATGATGAAGGTGCAGGTGTTCGATGATCACGGTCGCCTCGGCGACCGGGCGACCCCGGTCCGCCAGCAGCGGCATCCGCTTCAGCGGCCACAGGGCGGCGAAGTCTTCCAACGTCGCCGGGTCGCTGCCGTCGAAGTGCAGGGTGCGGAAGCTGAAGGGCGTGTCGTTCTCGTAAAGCGCGATCAGCGCCTTCTGGCAGTAGGAGGAGAACGGGTGGGCGAACAGGGTCAGGTCGGCCATGGCTCAGCGCTCCTCCGTCGCCGCGTAGATCATGATCCCGGTGGCCACCGACAGGTTCAGGCTGTCGGCGCGGCCGCGCATGGGAATCTTGACGTTCAGGTCGCAGGCGGCGGCGACCTCGGGTGTCAGGCCCGACTGCTCGGCGCCCATGACGATCAGGGTGGGACGGCGGTAGGGGGCGTCGCGATGGGTGTTCGTCGCCGTCAGCAGGGTGCCGACCACCGATCCCGGCCACGACTTGCGCCAGTCCAGGAACTGCTCGCGCGTGGCCCGGGCGATCGGCACGGCGAAGATCGAACCCATGGTGGCGCGCACCGCCTCCACCGAAAACGGGTCCACCGTGTCGCCGATCAGGATCACCCCGCCGCAGCCCGCGGCGTCGGCGGTGCGGACGATCGTGCCGAGGTTGCCGGGGTCGCGCACCTGCTCCAGCGCTACGAAGCAAATCGCTGATCCGGGGTCGATTTCGTCCAGCCGGCTGAACTTCTGCTCGAAGATCGCCAGCACCGTCTGGGCGTTGTCGCGACGGGAGATCTTCTCGAGGATTTCGCGGGTGACCTCGATCACCTCGCCGCGGGCGTTCGCCGTCGCCTCGGCGGCGCGGCGCAGCAGCGGGTGGGCGGCGGCCTCCTTGCCGTAGAGCAGGGTCCGGGGCGCGCGGCCTTGGTCCAGCGCCTCGGTGATGATCTTCAGCCCCTCCGCCAGGAACAGGCCCGTCTGCTCGCGCTCCTTGCGCAGGTGCAGCGCGCGGGCGGCCTTGACCGTCGGATTGGTCAGGGAGGTGACCGCCTTCACGTCGCGCTCCAGCGGGCGAAGAAGGAAAGGCCGATCTCGCGACCGCCGTCCTCGGCCAGCACCAGTTCGCCCCAGTCGATCCGCCCGCCCCGATCCTTCAGCGCGTCGGCCAGCAGGTGCGCCAGAGCCGGGCCGGAAACCCGCGCGGCGTAGGCGTTCAGCAGCAGGAAGGAGGCGTCCGGCGACAGCAGGGCGGCGCACTGGCGGGTCATCTCCGGCAGGTCCTCGAACAGCCGCCAGACCTCGCCGCCGGGGCCGCGGCCGTACTTCGGCGGGTCGAGGATGATCCCCTCGTACTGGGAACCGCGCTTGACCTCGCGGCCGACGTACTTGCGCGCGTCCTCGACGATCCAGCGGACCGGGCGGTCCTCGAGCGCGGACAGGGCGGCGTTCTCGCGCGCCCAGCCCACCGCCTTCTTCGACGCGTCCACGTGGGTCACGGTCGCGCCGGCGGCGGCGCAGGCCAAGCTGGCCACGCCGGTGTAGCCGAACAGGTTGAGCACGCGCGGCGCGTCCAGGCCCGCGATCCGCTCGCGCAGCCAGGTCCAGTTCGCCGCCTGCTCGGGGAAGAAGGCCAGGTGGCGGAAGGCGGTCAGGCGGCCGTGGAAGCGCACGTCCTCCCAGGCCAGCTTCCAGCTTTCCGGCGTGGGACGAGCCATGCGCCAGCGCCCGGCCTCGTCCTCGTCCTCCGGGTCGAACACCGCGTCGGCCCTGGTCCAGAGGTCAGGCTTGGCGGGCGACCAGAAGCACTGCGGCTCGGGGCGCACCACGGTGAAGCGGCCGTAGTGTTCCAGCTTCTTGCCGTCGCCGCTGTCCAGCAGGGCGTAGTCGCCCCAGGAACGGGTGCGCATGATCTCGGGAGCTTCGGCGACGCGGGGCGGCATGTCTTCGCTTACCGGGTCAGGCGGCGAGGCGTCCAGCGTCGGTCGCGGGCGCGGCGACGGGATGGTGGTCGGTTTTGTCCCAATGGTGGGGCGACAGGACCAGCTGAACGGCGGCGCAGACGAAGGCCAGGGTCTGGAGCGACCAGTAGAAGGGCGCGGCCAGCGCGTCTCGAATGCGATAGCGCCCGCCCGTGTGGCGCAACGCCGTGCCGCACATCAGCCCCGCGACGGTCCAGCCCGCCGCCAGCAGGCCGAGATCGGGTGGAGGCACCACCGGCGCCACCCGCTGCAGCAGCGTCACCAGCAGGCTCGCCAGCACGACAGCCACCACCGGCGCGTGGCAGATCGCCGACAGCAGGCCCAGGCCGAGCGTCGCCTGGAACGCCAGGAACCCGCGCACGCCCAAGCCTATGGGGCGGCGCATGTGGACCAGCCAGGTCTGGACGTGGCCCTTGATCCAGCGGGCGCGCTGGGGGAGCCATTCGCGCAGGTTACGGGGCGCGCTCTCCAGGGTCGGGCGCGTCAGCACGCCGAGCCGGCCGCCCGCGCGCCAGAGGCGAAAGCCCAGATCGGCGTCTTCGGTGACGTTCCAGGCGTCCCAACCGCCGACCGCGCGCAGGGCTTCGGCGCGAAAGTGGTTGCTGGTGCCGCCCAGCGGAAACGGCAGGCCCAGGCGGGCGAAGGCGGGCAGCAGCACCTCGAACAGGGCGGCGTACTCGGCGGCGAACTGGGATTGCAGGAAGCCCGGCTTCTCGGCGGTGATCCGCAGCGGCGCCTGGAGGCAGGCGAGTTCGGGTGGGCCTGAACGGAACCGCTGGACGGCTTCGCGCAACTGTCCGGGGTCGGGACGGTCCTCCGCGTCGTAGACGACTACGTACTCGCCGGTCGCTTCCGCCAGGGCGTGGTTCAGGGCGCGGGGCTTGGTTCGCGGGCGGCCGGGCGGCACGACGACGATGCGGACGTTCGACGACGGCGCGGCGGCCCGGACCGCTGCGGCGGTCGCCAGGTCGTCGACCTCGAGGGCGATCAGGATCTCCAGCCGGGAACGCGGATAGTCGATCGCGCCGAGCGCGGCGATCAGCTGGGGGACCACCGCGCCTTCCCGGTACAGCGGCGCGATCACCGTATAGCGGGGCAGGGCGCCGCCGCGCGCGACCGGCGCCTCTTGTCGTGCCGGGCGGAGCGTCAGGGCCGCCACCCGCAGCGCACTGGCCAGGGCGAATCCAACCCATAAACTGACGTGGCCGAAGCTCAGAACCGCCGCCGGCGCTCGGACGCAGACGAAGACGAACGCCGCTGCAAGACCGGCCATCACCAGGGCCTGGACGGGGCCGAGGGTTCGCCGCGCGCTCAGCGCCCGGTCGTCTACGGGCGCGGTCCCATTCCGATGCTCAGCCATCCCGCCCCCCGGCGGCCGGACCCTGCCCGCAAATCGCCGTTCGCTGAAAGCAACCGAAGGTGGAGCGAGCGGACCCGGTGGGGTTCGCAGCCCCGCTAAGGAGTCGCGCCGACGCTTGAACGAGTCTATGCAGGACCGAACTGGTGCGCGTTAAGCAAAGGTCCTCCGGTGACGGACGTTCTGACCAAGCCCGCGAGGTCGTCCCGCAAGCCCAAGGGCGAGGGGCACGTCCGTCGCGGTGAAATCCTCGAGGCGGCCGAGCGCATCTTCGTGGAGTGCGGCTACGAGGGCGCCACCATCCGCAAGATCGCCGAGGAGGTGGGGCTGTCGTCGACGGCGCTCTACATGCACTTCCGCGACAAGAGCGAAATCCTGCTGGAGATCTGCGAGACGGCGTTCCAGCGGCTGATGGCCCGCCACCTGGAGATCAAGGCCGAGCCGCTGGAGCCGGCCGCCAAGGTGCGCGCCATGCTGGAGGCCTACATGGCTTTCGCGCTCGACAACCCCAACGCCTACCGCCTGGTGTTCCTGACCCGGCCGGTCGAGGCCGGGGAGGGGGCGCAGGAGGTCGCGCAGAAGCTGGGCATCCAGGTGTTCGAGAGCTTCGAGGCGACGGTCGCCGAGGTGGCGAAGGCCGGGCGGCTGAAGAGCGACCCTGACACCGCCGCTCAGACGCTTTGGGCCGGGGCGCACGGACTGGTCGCCCTGCTGATCACCAAGCCGTACTTCCCCTGGGCGCCGCGAGAGGCGCTGACCGCGTCCATGCTGGACAGCCTGTTCGAGGGCGCGATCCGGCGGTGAGGCTGACGTTCGGGGGGCTGTTGCTGGCGGCGTGCCTCGCCGCCGCCGCGGGCGCCGAGGCCGCGCCGCGCCGGGTGCTGTCGCTGGATCAGTGCGCCGACCAGTACGTGCTGGCCTTGGCCCCAAGGGAGAGCATCGCCGGCCTGTCGCCCCGCGCCGACGACGAGGACGCCTGGCTGCGAACACAGGCGCGCGGGTCGCCCCTGCGCCGGCCGACGCTGGAGACCGCGCTGGGGGTGCGGCCGGACCTGGTGGTGCGCTTCTGGGGCGGCGACCCGCGCCTGGTGCGCCGGCTTGAAGCTTCCGGCGCGAGGGTGGTGCAGATCGACGAGGCGGCCGACTTCGACGGCGTGCGCGCCAACGTCCGCCGCGTCGCCGCCGCGCTGGACCGGCGGCCGCAGGGCGAGGCCCTGATCCGCGACATGGACGCCCGGCTGGCGCGCAGCCGCGGCGCCTGGCGCGGCGAGCGGGCGCTGTACCTGACGCCGGGCGGCTTCACGGCCGGGGAGGGGACGCTGGTCGGCGCGATGATGGCGGCGGCGGGTCTGATTTCCGTCGCCGGGCCGGGCTACAGCCCGGTTTCGCTGGAAGGCTTGGTGCTGACGCCGCCGAAACTGCTGGTGCTGGGCTTCTTCGACACCAGCCGTCGCGACCGCTGGGGCGGCGGGCGGCATCCGCAGGTGAGAAAGCTGGCGAAACGCCGGGCTGTCGCCGCCCTGCCGGGCGCCATGCTGGGCTGTCCGGCCTGGTTCTCGGCCGAAGGCGCCGAGCGGCTGGCCGCCAGGGCGCCGCGATGAGAGCGGTTCGACTCGAGGTCGGGCTGCTGCTCCTGCTGGCGCTCTCTGCGGCCGCGGCGGTGTCCCTGGGCGAGACGCCGCTCGACTTCTCGCAATACCTTCGCGGTCTGACGCAAACGGCTTCTCTCGAAGGAGAAATCCTGTGGAGCATCCGCGCGCCGAGAGCGGTCGCGGCGGCGGTGGTGGGCGCCTGCCTCGGGCTCTCGGGGGCCCTGCTGCAGGGCCTGCTGCGCAACCCGCTGGCCGACCCCGGCGTGCTGGGCGTGTCGGCGACCGGGGCGCTGGGAGCGGCCCTGTCGATCGTGGTGGGTCTGTCGGTCGTTCCGGGCGCGGTGGAGATCGCCGCCCTGCTGGGAGCGGGCCTCAGCGGGCTTGCGCTGGTCGCTTTCGCCGCCCGGTTTCCCGAGCCGGAGGCGCTGATCCTGTTCGGGGTGGCGTTGTCGAGCTTCGCGGGCGCGGTCACGGCCTTGGTGTTCAACCTGTCGCCGACCCCGATCGCCACCGCCGAGGTGCTGTCCTGGCTGCTGGGCTCGGTGGAGAACCGCAGCTGGATCGACGTGGGCTGGACGGTGGTCCCGCTGGCCGCCGCGGTGGCGCTGGCCCTGCACGTCCGCAAGGGCCTGCTGGCGCTGACGCTCGGCGAGGAGACCGCCGCCACCACCGGCCTGCCCATGCGGCGGCTGAAGCTGCTGGCGGTCGTCGCCGCCTCGCTGGCGACCGGCGCGGCGGTGGCCGTGGCGGGCGTGATCGGCTTCGTCGGCCTGGCCGCGCCGCACCTGGTGCGCGCCTGGGTGCGCGAGAACCCGTCCCGGCTGCTGCTTCCCTCGGCGTTGGCGGGCGCCCTGATGCTGGTGCTGGCCGATCTGGCCGCGCGGCTGGTGCCGACCGATCAGGAACTGAAGCTCGGCGTATTCACCGCCCTGGTCGGCGCGCCCCTGTTCGGGCTGGTCGCCTGGCGCGCGGCGCAGAGCTGGCGCACGTGAGCCTGCTCGCCCTCAAGGACGTGACCGTGCGCCTCGGCGGCCGGACGGCGCTGGACGCGGTCTCGACCGCGTTCACGCCGGGCACGATCACCGCCGTCTGCGGCCCCAACGGCGCCGGCAAGACCACCCTGCTGCGCGCGGCCCTGGGCCTGATCCGGCTCGACGCCGGCGAGGTCCGCCTGTCCGGCCGCGACCCGGCCCGCATCCCGCCCGCCGAGCGCGCCGCCCTCGCCGGCTACCTGCCCCAGGACCGCCGCCTGGCCTGGGGCGTCGACTCCCTGACGGTGGCGAGCCTGGGTTCCGCCACGGCCGCCCCTGACGAGGCCGAAGCGCGCGGGCGCGAGGCGCTGGCCCGGGTCGGCCTGTCGGGTCTGGAGGATCGCGGCGTGTTCGAGATGTCCGGCGGCGAGCGAGCGCGGGTGCTGCTGGCCCGCCTGCTGGCCACGCATGCGCCGCTGCTGCTGGTCGACGAGCCGGCCGCGGGGCTGGACCCGGAGGCGCAACTGCTGACGCTCGACATCCTGCGCGACCACGCGAGGGCGGGCGGCACGGTCGTGGTCACCGTCCACGACCTGAACCTCGCCGCCCGCTTCTGCGACCGTGCGGTGGTGTTGCACCAGGGGCGGATCGCGTCGGAAGGCGAACCGGTCCAGGCGCTTGCGCCGGACATCTTGCGTGACGTCTTCAATCTGGACGCCGCCTGGATCGACACGCCCGACGGGCCGCTGCTGTCGGCCCGCAGGCTTCAGGTCGGCGGCGGAGGCGTGTAGCCGCCGCGCCGCAGGTCCGCCGACAGGTTCAGCGGCGCCGAGCCGCCGGCCAGCCGGGCCCGATAGATCTGCAGCGTCTCCATGGTCCGCATCACGTAGTCGCGCGTCTCGGAGAACGGGATGCACTCGATGAAGTCGACCGGGTCGGTCCCGCCGCCACGCGGGTCGCCGCAGTCCGCCGCCCAGGTCTCGGGGCGCCCCGGGCCGGCGTTGTAAGCCGCCGCCGCCATCGGATAGGAGCCGCGGAAGCGGTCGATCATGTCCTGCAGGAACACCGACCCCAGGCGCATGTTGTACTCGGGCTCATACAGGCCGCTCTCGCGCCACTCGATCCCGAGCTTGCGCGCCACGCCGCGGCCGGTGGCGGGCAGCAGCTGCATCATGCCCCGGGCGTTGGCGTGCGACCGGGCGCCGGGGAAGAAGTTGCTCTCCTGGCGGCTGATGCTGAGCACGTAGGCCGGCTCGGCCGCGCCGGAGACGGCCGGCGGCTGCACGATCGGATAGCCGCGTTCAGGCAGGACGAAGCCGCGCTGGGCGGCGGTGCGCACCACCTTCATGGCCAGGTCCTGCTCGCCGTAGCTCTTGGCCAGGTCGTGCAGCAGCGCCGCCTCCTCGGCGTTGGGCAGGCTGTCGTCGATGTGCATGACGAAGGCGCGGAACAGGTCGTTCTCGCCCGCCTGCTTCAGGATGCGCGCGGCCTTGACCAGCTCGCGCCCCTCGAACCGCTGGCCGTCGGCGTCGGTGGGAACCGGGTCCTTGCCCAGCGTCAGGGTGTTCAGCCCCGCCTTCTCGGCCGACAGCTGGCCGTAGAAGGTGGTGTAGTTCTTCGACCCGGCCAGATAGTGGGCTTTAGCCGCCGCCGCGTCGCCGCGCGCCTCGGCCGCCCGGCCCTGCCAGTACAGGGCGCGGCCCTGGGTGATCGGGGTGCTGCCGGCCTCCGCCACCTGGGCGAAGTGCTTGGCCGCCAGGACCGGGTCGTTCAGCTTGCGCAGCGCCACCCAGCCGGCAAAGAACTCGGCCTCGGCCCGCCGCACGCCGCGCTCGAAGCCGTGGTTGTTCATGGCCGCATAGGCGGTGCGCCAGTCGCGCGCCTTCAGCGCCGACAGCATGTACATCCGCCGCTCGGTCCACAGCAGGTCCTGCCCCTCGGCGTGCGCGGGGGCGGCCGGGAAGCGGGACACCAGGCCGTAGCCCAGGGTCTCCAGCCCGCGTCGGCGCAGGTAGCGCGCGCGCTCCACCGCCAGGCCGGGGTCGGACGCCAGCGCGCCCGGCACCCGGTTGAACTTGGCGGTGGCGTCGTCAGACTCGTTGCGAAGCGCGATGCGCGCCTCGGCCAGGGCGCGACGGTCGGCGGAGACCAGGTTCATCATCGCCTGGGTGGCCGGCCCCTGCGGCCCCAGCAGCAGGGTGTCCAGACGCTCGGCGTGGTCGTCCTCGGTCAGCCAGGCGGCGTGGCGGGAGAGCATCCGCTCCTGCACGTCCAGCTCGAACGAGCGGTCCCGCCACCAGGAGCGGATCAACGCCTGCGCCTCGGCCGTCTTGCCGGTCGATTGCAGGGCCGAGGCCAGGGCCAGGGCGCCTTCGGCGGTGGTGGGCGGAGCGCCGTCGAACCAGGCGATCACCCGATCGGCGGGGTAGGAGGCGCGTTCCAGTCCGCGTTCGGCCGAGGCCTGGCGCGCGTCGCCGCGAGGCCAGCCCCAGAAATCGCGCCGGGCGGTCTCCAGTTCGAGCGGCGCCAGGCTGCTCGGCTGGGCGTCGACCGCGGCCCAGCGGACGATTCGTTGGGCGACGGGATCGCTGATCTGGTCGCGCAGGGACGAGGCGCGCTCCAGGTCGCCGGAACGCACCGCGCGCAGCGCCTCGCCCAGCAGCGAGGCGTCGTTGGCGCTGACCGACGAGGCGGAGTAGCCGAGCGCCGAGGGCGGGGCGGACTGGAAGGTTTGGGCCGTGGCCGAGCCGGTCCCGAGCGCCGTCGCGGCGATGATCATGAAGCGGACCAGCGAACTCACGCGAAGCTCCTGCAAAAGGACGGCGGCGGTTGCGGCCCGACGACCGCGACCTTAAACCTCGAACGGAAGTTTGGCCGCTCCATGACGGAGCGGCGGAATCGTCACGGTT
>Ga0196964_10001133_pt1 | contig 13866 bp, 12 predicted proteins | sample S1_10metaG_FD_148615 | JGI IMG/M metagenome (GOLD analysis project Ga0196964, IMG submission 148615) | Soil microbial communities from Anza Borrego desert, Southern California, United States - S1_10 | ecosystem: Environmental > Terrestrial > Soil > Desert | place: USA: California | collected...
TCGCCTCGGCGACAGGGCTGCCGGTGGCGCACTTCGAGTCCGTGAACATCCTGCACTACGACCCGGGCCAGCAGTTTGAGCCGCACTTCGACTGGATCGACCCGGACGTCGCCCACTTCGCCGCCGATCTCGAGCGGCTCGGCCAGCGGCAGGCGACGGCGCTCGTCTATCTGAACAAGGAATACGAGGGCGGCGAGACCGCCTTTCCGCGCCTGGACTACGGCTTCAAGGGCGAGAAGGGCGACCTGATGGTGTTCTTCAACCTCGACGCCGAGGGCCGGCCCGACCAGCGCACCCTGCACGCAGGAACCCCGCCCACCTCAGGCGAGAAGTGGGTGCTGTCGCAGTGGATCCGCACCAAGCCGCAGCCGGTGATCTGACGCCTTAGCGGTAGATCGCCCGCACGTCCCTGCGCATGGCCGCGCGGCTGTCCGGGCGCGAGTAGAACATGTGCCCGCCGGGGTAGACGACCAGGCGCACCTGGTTCGCCCCGCCCATGGTCGGGATCTGGTCCACGATCAGGCGGCTGGCGAAGTACGGCGTCTGGATGTCCGTGAAGCCGTGGACGATCAGCACCTGGAGCTTCGGGTCGAGCGCCACGACCTGGCGCAGGGTCGTCGAGGACTCGGCGGTGGCGTCGCGCTCCCACAGGCGGCCGACGTCGTCCGACAGGGCCTCGTACTTGCCCTCCGCCTTCCAGCCGATGACGCGCGTCGTGTAGTCGACCATGGCCGAGGTGGTCGGCGCGATGATGCCGTCGAGGATCGGGTCGCCGGCGCGGGTCGTGGGCGACCACGGGAAGGGGTCGTAGGCAGCGACATTCACGTCGTAGCGGCTGGAGATCATGCCGCGGTCGCGCTGGAACTCGCGGGCGAAGGTTGGCAGGTCGACGCGGCCGCCGAGGCGGCGCACCAGCGCCGGGTCCAGGCCGGTGTAGGCCGACACGCGGGCAACGATCCGCTCCAGCGCCGCCGGGTCCTTCGCCCCGCGCAGCAGGTCGACCATGAACTCGGTGCGGGCGTACTCCTCCACATCGGCCATGTCGGCGGCGGTCAGCACCTTGCCGTCACGCTCGCGCTTGGCGGCGGCCATGGACGGCAGGGTGGTCACCCACGGCAGAGGCGAGATGTCCCGCCCGCCGGGAAGGAAGTAGTCGATCCGCGGCGACACCAGCGTCATGCCCCAGACGCCGACGCCGAGCTCGGTCATCAGGTTGTGGGCGATGCGCGGAAGGCGGAAGCCGCCGTAGCTCTCGCCCACGAGATACTTGGGCGAGCCCATGCGGCCGTTCTTGAGCAGCCAGTCGTAGACGATGCGCGACAGGTACTTGATGTCCTGCTCGGTGCCGTAGAAGGCCTTCTTGGCCTTGTCCTCGGCCACGTAGGCGCGGGAGAAGCCGGTGCCGACCGGGTCGATGAAGACGAGATCGGTGAACTCGAGCCAGGTGTCGGGGTTGTCGCGCACCTGGGCGGCGGAGGACGGCAGGTCTCCCTGAGCCCCGAAGGGCACGCTCTTCGGACCGATCAGGCCGAGGTTCAGATAGACCGAGGAGGCGCCCGGCCCGCCGTTGAAGGCGAAGGTCACCGGCCGGTCGATGCGGTTGGGGGTGTCGAGGATGAAGGCGGTGTAGGCGACCTCGGCCATCAGCTCGCCGGAAGCGTCGCGCACCGGCAGGGCCCCGGCGTAGGCGGTGTAGTTCAGGGTCTTCCCGCCCAGGCGGATGGTCTGCTTCACGCTCGCTTCGGGCGGCAGGCGCAGGGGCGATGCGGAGGGTGCGTCCGGCTTCGGGTCGGCCGCCATGGCCGCAGGCGCGATGGCCAGCGCCACAACCGCGGCAAGGGTCTTCATCAGCTTCGACAACATCACGCGCACCCGCCCGTCCTGAACGAGGCGCGACGATACGCCCGCGGGCGCGAGTGCGCCAAGTCCCCGTAACCTATGGACGTTCCACCAATGATTGCGCCATACCTTAACCATGACCGAGCCGGACGACGCCCTGAAGGACGCCGTCGCGCGGCTTTCTCCGCGCGAGCGTGAGTGCCTGCGTCTCGTAGCCCAGCACATGCGGTCGAAGGAAATCGGCCGCCGGCTCGGCATTTCCGCCCACACCGTCGACTGGCACGTCAGCGAAGCGCGCCGCCGCCTCGAGGCGATCGACCGGCGCCAGGCCGCTCTCATGGTGCTCGCCGCCGAACAGAGGGCTGCCGACGCCCCCTCAACGATTGAGGGGGGTGGCTCTTCGCGGGTCCCCGCCGCGCCGCAAGAGGCGCAGTCCTTCCTTCGCGAGGAGGGACCTCATGTTGAAAATCGTAGAGAACAGCGGCCCGGACACCCTGGTGGGCGGACCGGAGTCGGAGATGGTGAGCCCGGGCTTCACCTGGGCGGAACTGGAAGAGGCGCTGTCGTCGATCGCGGCGAGCGAGCGGCAGCGCGAGATGACGCCGGCCCTGGTGTCGGCCACGCGCAAGCAGGCTCCCTTCTTGCCGCGTTCGCAGGTCTTGCGGGAGATCCTCTCGCTGGCCTGGGTGATCGCGGACGAGAGCTTCGGGGACACGGCGGACCAACGATAGGGCCGGCCAGGCAGCTGGCCGCCATCCTGGTGTGGGCGGTGATCCTCGGACTACTTTCGTTAGGCGCCATCGTCGCCGCGCATGGCTTCACGGCTGCGATTCAAGCCGCAGTCCACGACGAGCGATCCCCCGCCCGGACCTGATCGTCCTCACAGAGAAACAGGGTTGGCCGGGCGCGCCCGGCCGCAGGGGCAATTCATGAAACGTCGAGTCATGGCCAATCAGGTGGCCGCAAAACTGTTCGAGACAGAGGCGGCGATAGACGTCGCGCTGGGAAAGATCGCCGGCCTCGCCGGTCTGCTGCCGCAGGCGCGGATGGAGTCCAACATCTCCGCCGTGGTCGGCCAGAGCGCCTTCGAGAGTATCGCCCGGTCACTGACGGCGCTCACGGAGGCTCGCCGCGAGATCGTCGACACCCACCACCGGTTGGTCGAGATGCAAAACGCCGTTGGTCTGCGCAACGTCTCCTTCGGGGAGCAGGAGAAGCCGCTGAATGGCAGCGAACCGGTGTCTGGCCTGATGGTGGTAGGCGGCGGCCGCGTCCCCTAGTCCGGTGATGCGGTGGCGGCCGTGCGTCCGCTATGGTGAATGCCGACAGGGGCAATCTCTCCAGCAGGCGGAATGATACCTCCCGGGACCGAAGACTTCTTCGCGGTCATGTGCGTCGCGTGCCTGATTGCGCTGTGGAAAGGGCTGGCGCCCGAGCGTCTCGCCGCGACGGGTGTGTTCTTGGCTTGGGTCGCCAGCGCCGTGCTGCATACCCAGGACTGGGTCCATCCACAGTACGGCATGCTGGGCGTGGACCTGATCCTGCTGCTGATCCTGGTGTCGTTGATGCTGCTGACGGGGCGGCGCTGGCTGGTGTTCGCCTCGGCAGCTCACGTGCTGGGTATCGGCGCCCACTTCGCAGTGATGCTCGACCTGCAGATCCGGGCCTTCGCCTATTTCACGGCCATGGCGATCTGGGGCTATGCCGTCCTGCTTGCGATGGTGATCGGGACGCTCACAGAAGGAGCTCGGGAACGGCGGCTTCGGCAGGCTAGTGGAAATCCCGCGAGTTCGGAATGACGCGCACGTCGCGGGGGTGGCGGTGGCGCATGGGGTTGCGTGAGCCGGGCTGATCCTTCTTCACCTCGTCGGCCGGGGCCGTCGGCGGGTTCAACCGCACGTCGGACAGCAGGCCCAGGTCCGCGGTGCGGTCCTCGATCGATTGGGCGACCAGGTGGATCACGTCGTTTTCCGGCGCATCCTCGGCGCGCTGGACGTAGCCCTTCACCAGCACCAGCCTCGCGCCCATCACCACCGGGCGGAACTGCTCGAACACCTTGGGCCAGACAACCACGTTGGCGACGCCGGCCTCGTCCTCGATGGTCATGAAGCATACCCCCTTGGCCGAACCCGGCCGCTGGCGCACCAGCACGACGCCGGCGACGGTCGCGCGGCGCTTCTCGGCCACCTTCTCCATTTCCTTGGACGTCACGGCGCCAAGCGCGCGGAAGCGGTCGCGCAGGAACCGCATGGGGTGGTCCTTCAGCGACAGGCGGATGGTCTGGTAGTCGGCCACCACCTCCTCCGACGGCGGCGTCGGGGGCAGGTGGGCGAAGCCTTCCGGGTCGCCCTCGTCGAGGCCCGCCGCTTCGAACAAGGGGGCCGGTTTCCTCGCTCGCGGCAGGCCCTTGGACGCCCACAGGCCGTGGCGGCGGTTGAACTCAAGCGAGCCCAGCGCATCGGCCTCGGCCAGGGCGTCGATGGCCTCGGGCGGCAGCCCGGCGCGGGTGCGCAGCTCGTCCAGGCTCTCGAACCGGCCGCCGCGCTCACGCGCCATCATGATCTGCTCGCCCCAGGCGGTCTTGAAGCCGCCGATCTGGCGCAGGCCCAGGCGCACGGCGCGGCGGCGACCCTTCGGCCGCCGTTCGAGCGTGCAGTCCCAGTCGCTCTCGTTCACGTCCGGGTGGCGCACCTCGACCCCGTGCTCCTTGGCGTCGCGCACGATCTGGGCCGGGGCGTAGAAGCCCATCGGCTGGCTGTTCAGCAGGGCGGCGCAGAACACCTCCGGATAGACGCACTTCAGCCAGGACGAGACGTAGACCAGGTGCGCGAAGGAGCAGGCGTGGCTCTCGGGAAAGCCGTACTCGCCAAAGCCCTTGATCTGGTTGAAGCAGTTCTTCGCGAACTCGGGGTCGTAGCCCCGCGCCACCATGCGCCCGACCAGCTTCTCCTCGTAGGAGCCGATGGTGCCGACGTGGCGGAAGGTGGCCATGGCGCGCCTCAGGCCGTTGGCCTCGTCGCCGGTGAACCTGGCCGCCTCCATGGCGATGCGCATGGCCTGCTCCTGGAACAGGGGCACGCCGAGGGTCTTGTGCAGCACCCGCTTCAGCTCGTCGGCGTCGCCGTGCTCCGGCGCGGGCGCGGGGAAGTCGATCCGGAAGGGCAGGCCCTTCCGGCGCGCCTCCCGCCGGGCATGGCGGCGCGACAGGTAGGGGTGGACCATGTCGCCCTGGATCGGACCGGGGCGCACGATCGCCACCTGCACCACAAGGTCGTAGAACTCGCGCGGCATGAGCCGGGGCAGCATGGCCATCTGCGCCCGGCTCTCGACCTGGAACACGCCGAGCGAGTCGGCCCGGCACAGCATGTCGTAGACCCGGCTTCGCTCGCGCGGGATGCGGGCGAGGTCGAGCCGCGGCCCGTACGCCTCCTCGATCATGGAGAAGCTGCGGCGGATGGCGGTGAGCATGCCCAGCGCCAGCACGTCGACCTTCATGATCTTCAGTTCGTCGATGTCGTCCTTGTCCCACTCGATGAAGGTGCGGTCGTCCATGGCCGCGTTGCCGACCGGCACGGTCTCGATCAGCGGCCCCTTGGTGAGTACGAAGCCGCCGACGTGCTGGCTGAGGTGGCGCGGGAAGCCGATGAGCTGGGCGGTCAGGTCGAGCGCCAGGCGCAGGCGCGGGTCCTCGCGCTTCATGCCCACGGCGTCGACGTGGCGATCCTCGATCTCCGAACCCCACGAACCCCAGACCGTGTTGGCCAGGCGCGCGGTGACGTCCTCGGTCAGGCCCAGCGCCTTGCCCACGTCGCGGATGGCCGATCGCGGGCGGTAGTGGATGACGGTGGCGCAGATGGCGGCGCGGTGGCGGCCGTAGCGCTGGTAGACGTACTGCATCACCTGCTCGCGCCGCTCGTGCTCGAAGTCGACGTCGATGTCGGGCGGCTCGCGCCGCTCCTCGGAGATGAAGCGTTCGAACAGCACGTCCTGCTCGGCCGGGTTCACCGAGGTGATCTCCAGGCAGTAGCAGACCACCGAGTTGGCGGCCGAGCCGCGGCCCTGGCAGAGGATGTCGCGCTCGGGCGCGCGAGCCCAGGCGACGATGTCGTGCACGGTGAGGAAGTAGTTGGCGTAGCCGACCCGGCGGATCAGGCGCAGTTCCTTGACCAGGTTCCTCAGCACCTTCTCCGGTACGCCCTCCGGGAAGCGCTTGCGCGCGCCCTGGAAGCTCAGGCGGATGAGCTGGCGCTGGGGGGTGAAGCCGGGCGGCACCGGCTCGTCGGGATAGACGTAGGACAGCTCGTCGAGGCTGAAGGCGCAGGCGTCGGCGATCTCGACCGTGCGCTCCAGCGCCCGCTCGAAGCCCTTGAACAGCCGGCTCATAACCAGGGGCGGCTGCAGGTGGCGCTCGGCGTTGGCCTCCAGCCGACGGCCGGCCTCGTCGATGGTCACGCCCTCGCGCACGCAGGTGAGCACGTCCTGCAGGGCCCGGCGGTCGTAGTGGTGGTAGAGCGCGGCGTTGGTGGCCACCATCGGCGCGCCGGCGCGGCGGCTCATCGCCTCCAGCCGCGAGAAACGCGCCCGGTCGGTCCCGCGCCTGAGCGGCGCGGCGGCCAGGTAGAGGTCGTCCGGCCAGGCCTCGCGCCAGGCCTTCAGCCGCGCCTCGAAGGCGGCGTCGATGTGCGCCGGGGCCGGAACCAGCGCCACCAGCCCCCGCCCCAACGCCGCGGCTTGTTCGAACGTCAGCCGGGTCTCGCCCTTGGCGATGCGGTCCTTGCCGAAGTCGGCCTCGCCCTCGGCGATCTGGGTCCCGCCCTTGCCGATCGACAGCAGCCGGCACAGGCGGCCATAGGCCTTGCGGTCGCGCGGATAGACGATCAGCTCGGTCCCGTCGGTGAACTGCAGCCGCGAGCCGATCAGCAGCTTCTGGCCGCGCTTCTTCGCCTCGGCGTGGGCGCGCACGACGCCGGCCAGGGTGTTGCGGTCGGCCAGTCCGATGGCGTGGAGGCCCAGGAAGTCGGCCTGGGCCACCAGCTCGGCCGGATGCGACCCGCCTTCGAGGAAGCTGAAGTTCGATCGGACGTCGAGCTCGGCATAGGGGGTGGGCGGGCTCACGCGAACACCCCGTGCATCCACCAGGTGGGTTGCCGCCCGCCCTCGTCCTCGCGGCCGTAGAGGCCCTCGCGGAACACCCACCAGCGACCGCCGTCCTCGTCCTCGAGCTTGTAGTAGTCGCGGGTGCGCGGCGGGCGGTCCTCGCGCGCGGGCGGGCGCCACCATTCCGGCGACAGGCGCTCCGGCCCGGTGAAGCGCTTCACCCGGCGGCTGACGCGTCGCCACACAAACCGCGCCGGCGCGCCTTCGGGCAGCTCGGCCGTGGCCTCGATCGGCTCGGGCGGGTCGAGCAGCAGCAGGGGGCGATCCTCGTCTGCGTCCGCCGCGGCCGGCGCGCCGGGCGCGCCGGGAGGCGCCAGCCCCTCGCTCCGTTCCGGCAGCCAGCTGTCGCGCAGCACCGGACGGCCGACCGCCTGCTCGCCCAGCCGCGCGGCGAGTCGGTCGACCAGGGCCGCGCGGGCGGCCGCGTCGGCCTCGGCGCGGGTTGCTTCGGAGTCGGTCTGGACTGCGGACAGCGGCTCGGCCACCGGAGCCGAAACCATCAGGGCGTCGACGCCGAAGCCCAGGTCGAGGCGTTCCCAGCCCTTCTCCTTCAGGAGGCGCAGGATGTGCTTGGGACTGCGAGAGGGAGCCCCCAGCGCCGCCTCCAGAACGGTGGCTCGGCCATCGACGCGGAAGCCGGTGACCAGCACCCGGCGCGCGCCCTGGCCGTCCCGCTCCAGCGCCGCGCACAGGTCGCCGACCAGGGCCTCGGCGCGCAGGGCCGCGGCCTCGACCACGGTCACCGGCTCGGCGAAGGCCTGCCAGGCGCGGTAGGCGGAGGGGCGCTGCTCGCCCTTCAGGGCCTCGTCGACGAGACCGAGCGCGCGGTCGAGCTGGCCCACCACCTCCAGCCCCTCCGGCCCGCGGAAGCGCCGCGCCAGACCTGCGCGCGGCAGGGGGTAGAGGTCGCCTATGCGGCGCAGGCCGAAGCGGTGCAGCAGGGAGACCGCCTTGGCCGACAGCCGGAGCCCCTCGACCGGCAGGCCGGCCAGCGCCGCCCTGGTCTCGCCCACGGGCGCGATCGGATCCTCGCGGGCGGTGTAGCGGGCCAGCGCCCACGCCGCGCCAGGCGTGTCGGCCATGGCTGCGCGGGCGACGATACCGGCCTTGAGGAGGCGGGCGCGGATGTCCTTCAGCAGGCCCGCCTCGCCGCCCCACAGGTGCGCCGCGCCGGTGACGTCGAGGAACAGGCCCTCCTGCTCGGGCCTGCCGTCGTCGACCGCCGCCATAGGGGTCCAGCGCTCGGCCCAGAGCGCGAGGCGCCGGAGCGCCGCCTGGTCCTTTTCGGGCTCGGCCGGGGCGCTCTCCAGCATGGGAGCGATGGCGCAGGCGTCGGCGTGGGCTTGGCCGAAGCTGAGGCCGAGCCGGCGCGCGGCGTCGTTCAGCCCGGAGACGACCAGGCCGCGGGCGGTGCGCTCGACGAGGGCGAAGGGCTGGTCATCCGGCGGCGGCGACCTGCCGGGCCGTTTGCCCCAGGCCGTCACCGGCCAGTCCTTCAGCCAGATGGAGACGATGCGTCTCATGGTTCCATTCCACTTCCCAGCACCCGGGCGGCCCGTCGCGACGGCGCACCAGCTCCGCCCGCCACCGCGGTGAGCCCGGCGCCCGCGGGTCCCAGGGATCGGCCGCCGACGGCAGGGCCGTCACCCGCCAGCGCCGCCTTGCCGCGCTCAGCCCCTCGCCGGAACCGACGCGGATCAGCCCCGCGGCCGAACCCGCCTCGCGCGCGGCCATGTCGAGCCGGCGCGTCTGGGTCAGGCTCGCGCCCTCCACCGCCCCAATGGCAAGGTCGGCGGCGCCGGCGCGCAGGATCTCCTCCAGCGCCCACAGGGCGTCAGCCTCGGTGCGCGTGCGCACCACCAGGAGCCGCTCTGGCGGGACGCCGAAGCGCAGGGCCCCGCGGGCGAACAGCCGCCCGCGCTCGGACAGCCAGGCCCTGGGCGAGACCACCGCCACCAGCCGCTGGGACACCCCCTTGAGCGACAGCCGCGCGAGCCATAGACCCAGCCCCGCCGCCACGCCGCCGGAGCCCGCCACCGCCGCCTCCTCCAGCCCTGCCAGGGGCTCGAGCACGGACAGGTCCCGCTCCGCGCCCGGGCCGGCCTGCGCCGCCCTCTCCGGCGCAGCCGTTCTCACCCCGGCCGAAGCCGGGGTCAGACCGGTCTGGGTGACGAGGCGAAGCGGGACCACGAGTTCACTTTTTGTTCTCATCGACGCGAGAGTCAACGAGACTCTTCGGCCGATGTTCCGACTCCGCCGGAACCGCGCCGCCTCGCCCCGCGCTTGGCCTTGCGAGGCAAGGGAGACGCGACATGGCGACGACGGTGCGCGTGGTCTGCCCCCATTGCGACGCCACCAACCGGCTGCCGTCCGACCGCGACGCGCGCGGCGGCAAGTGCGGGCGCTGCAAGGAACGCCTGTTCCAAGGCAAGCCGGTGGCGCTCAGCGCCGAACGGCTCCGCCTTCACGCCGTGAACAGCGACATTCCCCTGGTTATCGACTTCTGGGCCGAGTGGTGCGGCCCTTGCCGCGCCATGGCGCCGGTGTTCGAGCGCGCCGCCCAGGCGCTGGAGCCCCGCGCCCGGTTCGTGAAGATCGACGCCGACGCGGAGCAGCAGCTCGCCGCCGAGTTCGGCGTGCGCGGCATCCCGGCCTTGTTCCTGCTGCGCCAGGGCAAGGTCGAGCAGCAGCACGCCGGCCTCGCCAACGTCAGCCTGTTCGAACGCTGGCTGGCCGCCTAGGCGCCCGCCTGCGGATTGACGGCGTCGGACGGCGAGCCGCGGCCACGGGCGAGGTCCTCGAGGGTCTCCGCCCGCTCCTCGAGATCGTCGTCGCCGCCGGCGGAGTAGCTTCCGCCCTCCCCCTTCTCGGGCGGCGGGATCACGCTCTCCTCGGCCGCGCGCCACAGGTCGCGCAGCGGCTGGGGCAAGGCGTCCTGCACGCGCGAGATCTGGCCGGCGGGCACATGCGCCGACAGGGTGCGGAACACCGCCCTGACCGCATCACGCGCGTTCACCGGCCGACCGCCCGGGCCCATCCGACCCGCCACCGCCTCGTAAAAGTCGTCGGCGGTCCAGTCGGCGGGCTGACGCTCGGGCGTGTACTGGTCGTAGTAGGCGCCGCGCACCAGGAGCGGGAGCTCCGCTCCCAGGTGCGCGGCCAGTTCCACCGGCAACCGGTCGCGCAGGCGCTGCAGCACCGCCGACAGCGCCCGCCACGCCACGTGCCGGTCGGGCCCGAGGATCTGCATGATCTCGTTCAGCCAGACGTGGGTGGTCTGGATGGTCTTGTCGAAGACCTCGAGGCCGTTGGCGCTCATGCGGTGCTCCTGCGGCGGCCTACTGGTTGTGCAGGCCCGACGGCTCGGACACGTCGGAAAGCGCGCGGCCGGCGGTGCCGTCGCGGCCTTCGGCCGAGCGGCTGATGTCGCCGAGCGAGACGATGCCGACGAGGCGCTTGTCGCGGTTCACCACCGGCATGCGGCGAACCTGGTGCTCGCCCATGTTCTCGGCCACTTCGTCGATGTCGTCGTCCTCGAAGCAGTAGAGCACCTCGGGGCTCATGGCCTCGCGCACCGGGGTTTCCGGCCCCATGCCGCGAGCGACGGCGCGGATGGCGATGTCGCGGTCCGTGATCATGCCGACCATCCGGTCGTTCTCGGCAACGGGCAGAACGCCCGTGTCGATCTCCTGCATGGTGCGGGCGGCGTCCTGGATGCTGTGATCGGGCGCGCAGACCTGCACATCGCGGCTCATGCACTCGCTGACCTTCATGGTCTCTCCTCCTCAAGGATTGTCGGGGATGCGGCCTCCTTGCCGCGTCTTGAGGTGACAACCAGCGAGCGGCCTCAGGGTTGCGGCGCCCCGCCGACATCGATGTCGGGCGGCGGCAGGTCCTCGTCGGGCAGGCGCGGCGGCCGCGGATCGATGTCGGGCGGCGGCGGGCCGGCGTCTTCATCCTCGTAGTCGTCGCGGTAGTCGTCGCGCGGCGCGCGGACCGGTTCGCCGCGGTCCTGCGGGTCGGCGGGCTCGAGGTACTGCTCGATCTCCAGCTCCTCGTCCGTGCGCGGCGGCGGGCCCATCGGCAGGCTCTCCGTCGGATAGCCGTCCGGCCAGCCCGGAGGCAGGTCGCCGATCGGCGGGGCCGTGCCGTAGGACGGCGCCGGGTCGGGCTGGGTCAGGCTGCGGAAGGCGGCCTGCATGTCGATCGTGGGGCCTCGGCCGCGCGGGGCTGCGGAGGCGAACTGGCGGAATATCTCGGCCGGCATCGAGCCGCCGGTGACCTCGCGCATTGGCGCGCCGTTGTCGTTGCCGACCCAGACGCCCACGATCAGGCCGCGGGCGTAGCCGACGAACCAGGCGTCCTTGTGGTTCTGGCTGGTGCCGGTCTTGCCGAAGGTGATCGGCTCGACGTAGGCGCGCCGGCCGGTGCCGCGCGCGACCACTGCGCCCAGCATGGTCACCAATGCCCGGCTCTCCGGGAGATCCTGCAACTCCTGCTCCGGCGGGTGGTCGAGGAGGCCCCACGGCCGCACCGGCCCCTGGCCGCGGAAGGCGGAGGCGTAGGCCGAGGTGAGCTCGATCAGGGTCACCTCCTCCGAACCGAGGGCTAGGCTGGGTGTCGGCTCCAGCTCGCTGCGGATGCCGTAGAGCGCGGCGGTGTCCGCGACCTGGCCGGGACCGACGCTGTTGGTCAGCTGTGCGGAAACGGAGTTGGACGACTTCACCAGCGCGTCGGTGAGGGTGATGCGCCCGGCGTAGCGGTCCTCGAAGTTGCGGGGCGCCCAGTTACCGATGCGGACCGGCACGTCCATGACGATATCGGTCGGGCTCATGCCGCCGCGCAGGGCCGCGGCCCAGACGAAGGGCTTGAACGCCGAACCGGGCTGGCGCTTGGCCTGGGTGGCGCGGTTGAAGACGCTCTTGCCGTATTCGCGGCCGCCGACCATGGCCACGATGCGGCCGTCGGCCCTCATCGCCACCAGGGCGGCCTGGGTCGCGCCGGCGCTGCGGCCCTGGGTGGCGAGAACGCGGCTGACGCTGCGCTCGGCGGCCGCCTGCAGCTTGCTGTCGAGCGTGGTGCGGATGGTGGTGACGCCGTAGTTGCGGGTCATCTGCTCGTCGACCTGGGGCGCGAGCCAGTCGGCCATCCAGTGGCCCGAAGGCAGGTCGCGCTGGCGCTCGCCCTTGCGCACCTTGGGCGGGTTCTTCGCATAGGCCGCGGCGTCGGAGGGCCGGATCACGCCGGCGTCGAGCATGGCCTGCAACACGACGCGGTAACGCTCGTTGGCGGCCTTGGGATTGCGGGTCGGCGCATAGCGCGACGGCGCCTTGAGCAGGCCCGCCAGCATGGCGGACTCCTGCACGGTCAGGTCCTCGGGCTTCTTGCCGTAGTAGTGCCGGGCGGCGCCGCGCAGGCCATAGACCCCGTCGCCGAAGTAGACGGAGCTGAGATAGCGGGAGAAAATCTCCTGTTTACTGAGCCTTAGCTCCAACCAGACGGCGATCAGGGCTTCCTGGATCTTGCGGCGGAGGGTGCGTTCGTCGTCGAGGAAGGCGGTCTTTGCGAGCTGCTGGGTGATGGTGGAGCCGCCCTCGACCACGGCGCCGGCCTCGCTGTTGGCGGCCAGGGCGCGGGCGGTGGCCTTGGGGTCGATGCCGAAGTGCTTCCAGAAGCGGCGGTCCTCGACCGCCAGGAACGGCACGGTCACCTCCTTCGGCAGGCGCGAGGCGTCGACCGGCGGGTCCTTCACGAAACCCCGCTGTGCAAAGGGTTTGCCGTCGGCGGTGACGTAGACGAACGAGGGCTCGTCGTGGGGATTGAGGGTGCGTCCGATGGGGAAGCGCCAGCTGATCCACACCGCGATGAGCAGCAGGAAGACCAGCAGGCCCATGCCGATCAGGATGGCCCACTGGCGCAGGCTGTAGTCGGGCATGCGCCAGCGGGGGCCGCCGGGCGGGGTCGGCGGAGGCGGGCCGTCGCCGCCGCCGCGCGGCTCGAACCGGAGCTGATCGGGCGGCGGGACGACGCTCAGGGGACGTTCAACCGGCGCCCGGTGCGGGTCAGGACGGTGCTCGGGACGGGGTGAGAAGGGCGCGGCCATGCCCCGCGAAACGGCGGGGCGCGACGTCGGTTCAAATCCGCATCACGCGGGTGTGCGGATCGGCCCGGAGAGGCGCCTGGGCCAGGGCGCCAGGGCGAGGCCCGCCAGCGCCGCCGCACCCCAGCACCAGGGGCAGTGCAGCAGGGTCGGCTCGCCGCCGAGGCACCGGCCGAGCCAGGCGTCGCCGAGCGCGTAGCCGGCGTAGGCGACAGCCGCGGCGAGCGCCGCCATGGAGGCCAGCATCAGGCGCAGCGGCAGGGTGAGCGGGAGGCGGTGCGGCACGGAGCGATCCCTTCGAGCGGACGGGAAACCCTTACGCCGCACGGGGTAGGCCTCACATTCCGTATTTTCCCTAGGGTGCGCAGGGGCATCGGAAGGGGCACTGGGCGAGCATCGCTTCAACGCGCGCCTTGGGGGCCGCCCGCATGTCCGCAGTCACTACCCTTCCACCCGCGCCCGACCGTTCGGGAGCCGGCCTGCTCGCCGGGCTGCTCGGCCTGGGCGCCCTGCTCTCGGTGCTCATGGCCGCGGGCACGGAAGACCCGCTGTTCCGCATCCACGCCTACCTGTTCCTGGCCGCCTTCACGGTGGGCGCAGGCGCGACGGTGGCGGGGATCACCGGCGGATCGTTCATCCCCAAGGAGCGCTACCACGACGGGGTCATCCGCGCGGGCGTGATCGCCTCGATGGTCTGGGCCCTGGTGGGCCTGGCCGCCGGGTGCGCCATCGCCGCCCAGCTGGCCTATCCGAACCAGTTCTACTTCCCC
>Ga0196964_10001134_pt1 | contig 13852 bp, 13 predicted proteins | sample S1_10metaG_FD_148615 | JGI IMG/M metagenome (GOLD analysis project Ga0196964, IMG submission 148615) | Soil microbial communities from Anza Borrego desert, Southern California, United States - S1_10 | ecosystem: Environmental > Terrestrial > Soil > Desert | place: USA: California | collected...
GTTGATGCTGAAACTGAACGTCGCCTGGCTGCCGCCCAGGAAGCCCGAGAATCCTTTGATCTGCGCGCTCAGCGTCGCCAGCACCGATTGAATGCTCTGCTCGGCGGCAATGTCGATCGTGAAGCGCTGATCGCTACCCGCGCCGGCGCGATTCTGCGCCAGCTGCGATCCGCGCGTCGCTCGCGCAGTGAAGGCCAGCGTTCCAGGCGCCAGCGGGCGTCCGGCCAGCGTGCCGTCGCGGAAGAGCTGCAGGCCGGCGGTCTCGAGATCTGAAATCGTGACGCCGTTAAACTGCACGCTTCCGCTGACGACACTGAATTCGGTCGCCGTCGTTGCTCCAAGCGCTTCGACGCGCGTGATGTAATCGTGCCCGACCTGCGCGGCCGGCAGGCGGTCCTGCGCGAAACGAAATTCGCCAGGCGGGCAGACGAATCCGAAGAGTCGGAAATAGCCGTTGCGCGTGACGCCGGCGGCATCGGTGAGTGTGGCGTTGAAGCTTGCCGCTGTGTTCGTCGCGATTGTTCCGGAGAGCCGGCCGCTTGGGTCGAGCGTCACGCCCGAAGGCAGATTGGCCGACGTGAAGCGGTAGTGCTGCACGCCGCCGAGCGCGCTGATATAGCGCACGAAATTCGATCCGAAGCAGGCGTCGCCCAGGTCGAAACCGTCGGGGTCGCTTGCAACATCGCCGCCGGCCGGAAAGTTGGCATCGGCGCCCGCGGAAAGGAACGGATTCGATATCCGCAGATTCGTCCCGACGATGCGCGGATCCACACTGCGCCCATCCAGCCCGCGGCCATCGGCGCTCGTAGCCAGTGCATACGAAAAAGCTACCGAAGCGGCAAGCAGGCCGAGCAATGCTCCGTGCATTGTGTGCCGGCGATACGGTGCGTTCATGGCAATCCTCCCGGGTGCGCAATAACTACTCGGCACCTATGTGTGCAACTCTCCGGGGGCAGCGTACACCAAAATCCGTGCCTATTAGCTCTTGGCTCGTAGCTCTTGGCTCTTGGAACCGCAAATTCGCGAACAAACCAGGAGCTAAGAGGTAGCACCCGTCGCATTCCCTCTACCCTCCGGGGAGAGGGCCGACGTGAGCGCAGCGAACGCGGGGTGAGGGGTGAAGGTCTGATTGCAATCTGCGCGTTACCCCTCACCCGGCACTCGCATACGCTCGTGTCCGCCCTCTCCCCGGAGGGGAGAGGGAAATCGCCACCCGTCACCCGTCACTGCCGTTTCAGCGCCTCAAACAATTCAGACAGATAGCTCTCGCTAATGAGCACGCCCTTCTGCGGCGCGACCTGGCCGCTTTCAAGACGGATCAGCTGATGATCGCCGCGCACGTACATAACGCGCCTCCCGCAGCCGGCGCTCAAGCAGCACAGCAGCAGAATCAAGCTCGCCAGCACAAAGCGCCGCGCGGAATTCCTGAACGTCGTCATGAATCTTCTCCCGTTCCTGCCGCTGCATGCGCGCGCGCCAGAGAAAGAGAATCTCCGGCAGCGCGCGCAGCAGCAGCGCGATGAAAGGTCCCCATGCCATGTGCTTAGTCCTTGAATGTTCGTTCAATACGAGCAAGCCGGACGCGCGGTCACCTCTCCCCTTGCGGGAGAGGGTTAGGATGAGGGGTAAGCCGCTCGTGAGATTTGTGCGCGATCTGTCAACGAAACAGAAATTTAGAGTTGAGATTGGAAAATTTAAATTTGAAATTGAACCACGCAGAAGAGCGCGCCGTTCGCTTTGAAATTTAAACTCTAAACTTTCAAATGAAAAATTCTGTTCTGTTAAGCCGACGCGATCAGTTCTGCAGTGGCTAACCCCTCCCCCTACCCCCCTCCCGCAAGGGGAGGGGGAACACAACAGCCTCTGTGGTGAAGTCGTGTTCCGTTAGTCTTCGCCCAGCCCAGCCACGGTGCTGGTCGCGCCGCCCGAAAATCCATCCGCCACGCCCTGGCCGAAGACATACGCGGCGACGACGCCGCCGAGCGCCAGCGTGGCTTCCGGATCGATGCCCAGCCACGAATGGAGGGCGATCGCCAGAGCGCCGAACACGGCCACGAGGAATTTCCGTCCGCCGAGCTTGCCGAGAATTTCGAGAATCATTTCTGCTCTCCTGATTTATGAACACGACTTCAACACAGAGACACAGAGGACACAGAGGACACAGAGAACGGCTTGTACGAGCTCCGCTGATGGCCGCGGATTCACGCGGATCTGTTTCCGTCCGCGTTTATCTGCGTTCATCCGCGGTTCCTATAAGCTCTTCTCCGTGTGCTCCGTGGTCTCTGTGTCTCCGTGTTGAAGTCGTGTTCCGTTGTGGTTACTTCAAGCCCAGCCATCCAATGACCGAGCCCTGCACGGCCAGCCAGATTGCTTTCATCCATTTCAGATGAACGCGCGTCTGTTCGGCCGAATTTTCCAGCGCCGCCAGGCGCCGGTCCTGCGTCTCGCAGCTTTTGCGCTGCCATTGGATATGTTCGCGCAGATCGGCGTGCGTGCGGTTGGTCGCATTCACGAGCTGCTCGATCTGCGTCTCCAGCCGCGCCAGCCGCTCGCCGGGCGGGCCTTGTCCGCTTGCCATATGAATGCCTCCTCTTTTTCAATGCGATTCGAACACGACTTCAACACGGAGACACGGAGAACACAGAGTTCACGGAGAACGGCTTGAACATTTTTGTTTGTGCTGCACAGCCGGACGCGCGATCCCCTCTCCCCTTGCGGGAGAGGGTCAGGGTGAGGGGTTAGCCGTCCTTAGATTGAGTGCGCGAGAAAACAGAACAGAATTTTTCATTTCGCAATTCTTATTTGTCATTTTTCTTTTAACAGCGCTAGAACCGGCGGCGCCGTTCAGATGACAAATGAGAAATGACAACTGTGAAATGAAACATTCTGTTTTCGCACGCATTCACTTCGAGAACGGCTAACCCCTCCCCCTACCCCCTCCCGCAAGGGGAGGGGAACACAACAGCTTCCGTTCTCTGCGTTCCTCTGTGCTCTCTGTGTCTCTGTGTTGAAGTCGTGTTGTGAGATGAGCGTGGATTAACGGTTTTCGACCGCGTTCTGCGCCTGGGCCACAATGGGTTTGACGGACGCGTCGATCCGCTTGAGAACGGCGTCCGGATCCAGGCCCTGGCGCTTGTAGATGGGGATCAGCCACCAGCGCAGGTAATCGCGCGCGCGCCATGCGCCGAGGGAGCAGTAGAACGACGGAGTATGCGGCTCGCGGCAGTGGATTGCGGCAAGCGCCATCTCCTGAACCAGGTCGTCCTGAATGCTCTTGTCCTGCGGCCACATGGCGCGCGCTATGACTGTGAATTCATGCAGCAGCTCGACGGCCGCATCGCGGGGATGCAGCCGCCCGTCGCCGGCGTCGAGCGAACGTTCGAGATTCTCCGCGGCCTGCGCGGAAATCGCGTGTTCCTTTGAAAGCGGCTCGCTCCCCAGCGGAGCGAGTTCCAGAACGGCCGTGTTCCCTTCAAGAGTGTTCGTTGTCATCCTTGTTCCTCCGCATATACAACGGATGAAATTTCATTTTTGTCCGTTGAGTTGTCTTGAGTAGCGTTCAGTAGCGAATAGTTTCGATCAGTTGCGTTGAGTATCGTTGAGTTGCGAATCAGAACATTTCATAACTTCCGCGGTCAACGCGCGAAGGTACCGGTCAAGTTCCGATCTGCGAACCAGCCACATACGGCCCAGACGAAACCCCGGTAGAAGCTTTTTGCGCAGCAACCGCTTTACGTGCTCTTGAGAAACGCCGAGCTTGCGCGCGACTTCGTGTGTGCGCATACACTCGTTCGGATTGAGCTGCACGCTGCTCGCTACCCCTTGTGTGTTTTTCTTTTCCCCAGACATGACGCCACCCCCCTTAAGCGCGGATGGGCCCGCGCGAAAGTTTGAGCCTAGCGGTCGCCACGCCCAGCGATGGCGCCGGCCGCCCAGAACGGGCGGATTGTGAGTTGATCTGGCGCAGAACGCGCCGTGAATATTAGGATCGATATTAGGTACGCATGAGGCCGCTGTCAACAGGCATTTTTAGAAAATTCAGGCTATCAATGGATCGCTTATTTTTCTCACAAAAGCGGCCACATAAAACATCGCAACCGATTTGTCCACAACGACTTATATGGCCGCATGATCGCCCTGTAGATCGCTCACTTTTTACCTGCTGCTCGGCCTGTTCGACGCGAAGTCGCTGGCTTCTTCCAGCCGAAAGGCCCCCCGAGCGGCTGGACCTTTCGCCTCACGCTTTTCCCGCTGCTATATCTGGAAGAGGAGATCAAGCGCTGCGCTTGGCCGCCCCGGACGAAGTAAGCATGGAATGCCCGCAAAACGAGAGCAGATAAATGGCATTGCCTTCGCCTCGCGAACTAGATGCTGCGCTTATCAGGCCTGCGCAGCGGGGAGGTTAACGATATGCTCGAACTTGGGATTATAGCATTGGTTGTGGCGGTGATTGCCGGCGCGCTCGGCTTTACGGGAGTGGCGGCAGGTTCGGCGATGATTGCCCGCGTGATCTTCGGCATCGCCCTGCTGATCTTCCTTGTCATGATGCTGATGGTTGTGCTCGGCGTAAGTCTGGCGCGCTAAAACCGTCATCGGGTCACTGGTCAAATGTCATTGCGTTCAGTTTCGGCAAATGACAAGTGACCAGCGACCCATGACGAGCGACGACGGTCGTCAGGCAATGATTTCTTTGCGCACCTTCGGGTCCTCGGCGGGTCCGATCAGGCGGTTGTTCAGGCCCTGATATTTATACGAGAACTTGTGCGGGTCGAGGCCCATCAGGTGGAGCACGGTGGCCTGCAAGTCGCGCACGGGCACTTTGTCTTTCACAATTTGATTCCCGAGCTCGTCCGTTTCGCCAAAAACGAAACCCTTCTTCACGCCGCCGCCCGCCATCCAGATTGAAAAACAATGCGGATGATGGTCGCGCCCGAGCAGCTTCGAACCGCCGCGTTCCTCATTCATCGGCGTACGGCCGAACTCGCCGCCCCAGATCACCAGCGTTGAATCCAGCATGCCGCGCTGCTTCAGGTCCTTGATCAGCGCCGCAGAGGCCTTATCGACATCCTTGCATTTCTTCGGGAACGCCGTGATCAGGTCGTCGCCGCTGCCGGTGCCGTGGATGTCCCAGCCCCAGTCGTAAAGCTGAACGTAGCGCACGCCTTTCTCGACCAGCCGCCGCGCGAGCAGGCAATTGTTGGCGAAGCTGCCGTCGCCGGGCTTGGCGCCGTACATCTCCTGGATTTCCTTCGGCTCCTTGGAAATGTCCATCACTTCCGGCACCGCAATCTGCATGCGGTAGGCGAGCTCATACTGAGCGATGCGCGTGACCGTTTCCGGATCGCCGAACGTCTTCGCTTCGACATCGTTGAGCGCCTTGAGCGCGTCGAGGCTGCGGCGGCGCGTCTCTCGTTCCATGCCCGCGGGGTTGCTCGAATACAGGATGGGCTCGCCTGCCGAGCGGCACTGCACGCCCTGGTAGACACTGGGCAGAAAACCGCTGCTCCAGAGACTCTTGCCGCCGGTCGGATCCGTTCCGCCGGACAGCAGCACGACAAAGCCGGGAAGATCCTGGTTCTCGCTGCCCAGGCCGTAAGTGAGCCACGAACCCAGCGCCGGATTTCCGGGCCGCGGGGCGCCCGTGTAGAGGAAAAGTTCCGCGGGCGCGTGATTGAATTCATCGGTGTGCATCGAGCGTATGATCGTGCACTCGTCGACGATTTCGCTGAAATGCGGCAGTGTTTCGCTGACCCACGCGCCGCTCTTGCCCTGCTGTTTGAACTTGTACGGCGAGCCCAGCATTTTGGGCACGCCTTTAATGAACGCGAAGCGCTGGCCTTTGAGCAGCTCTTCGGGGCAGGGCTTCATGTTGAACTCAACGAGCTTGGGCTTCCAGTCGAACAGGTCATGCTGCGGCGGCGCGCCGGACATGTGGAGGTAGATGACGGACTTCGCTTTCGGCGCGAAGTGCGGCGGCCGCACCGCGAGCGGGTTCTTTGGATCGATGACGATTTCCTTATCAGCGCCAAAAGCATCGCGCCCCAGCAGCCCGCTGAGTGCGACAGCGCCGAGGCTGAAGCCGGTGTTCTTGAAGAACTGCCGGCGGGTGGTGGCGCGGGCTGCATCCAGTCTAAGATTCATTTTTTCGTCTCCGAATCGGTTACGGAACACGACTTAACCACAGAGTCACTAAGAACGCCGAGGGGCGCAGAGGTGGAAGGAGGGTTAAGAATTTTGCGCCTGATACCCTCTTTAAGCAAAACTGTGTTGAAGTTGATCAGCAACCCAAGTGTTTTCGCAGTTAGCCGAAGATAGGTGAGAAGTTGCGCTTCATGTACAGGATTCAATTCCTGGACAGCTTTGGCCTCAACGATGACCTCGTTTGCAACTAAAAGGTCGAGCTTAAGTGGAGCAGAGAGGGAACGGCCCGCGTAAACAATCGGCACTTCCGTTCCCCGTTCGTATCTGATTCGAGCCATTTCCAACTCAATGCAGAGCGCGTCTACATAGACGCTCTCAAGCAGACCAGGCCCAAGTGTCCGATGCACCTTAATTGCGCACCCGATGATGTCCCGGCTGATCAGGTTTAGCTGCTTCATCGGAAGCATTTTTTCAGTCCCCTTAATCCACCTCTGTGCTACTTTGTGTTCTCTGCGCCTCTGTGGTTAAGTCGTGTTCCGTCGCTTCGCCGTTCACTTCTTCGCCGTCGTCAGTTCCATGTCCTTAGGGTTGAGCTGCAGCTTCAAATTCCGCCAGCGCACATCCATCGGGCCGCCGGAGTGCATCTGCAGGCCGAAAATGCCCTTCGGCGCGCCCTTGGGGTCGTCGAGATCCACACACAGCACGCCATTGATCGCCGTGCGGATCTTCGTGCCGACACAGATGATTTCGTAGACGTTCCAGTCTTCGGGCTTGACGGCCTTGTTGCCGGTATCTTCTTTCCAGAGCAGTCCGCGGCCGCTCTCTTCGTACAACTTGCCCCACCAGCCGGCGCCCGCGTCGGCCTGGTAGCCCTTCATCTCGTGGCCTTTGTACGGAACGCTGCGGACCTGAATGCCGCTGTTCTCCTTATTGGGAGTCAGCTTCATCTCGAGCACCAGGCGGAAATCAGTGACCTCGAATTTGCTCTTCAGGAATTCGTTGCGCTTGAGCCCTTTATCGGTCTTGCCAACGATTTCCCCGTTCTCGGCCGTGAATACGCCCGCGTCGTTGTACCAGCCGGTGAGATCCTTCCCGTTGAAGATGCTGATCCAGCCATCGGCATCGGGCTTGGGAAGTTCGAATTTTTCAGCTTCGCCTTCGCCGGCAAAGCAGAGATACGACACGAGCAGCAGCAATGATACGAATACCTTCATTATCCCCTCCGTAATTGCATTCAGGCGACATTTACTGAGTTCACGCTGCGCGGATTTTCGACTCTTCGCGAGGCCTGCAGCACTTCAATTCCAATCACTTCACCTTTTTCATCGTAATCAAGCACGATCCCAGACTTCTGCTCTTCACTCTCCTCCACAGGAATATCGCGCAAAATGATGCGAAGCGTATCCGTTTCGGCGTCGTAACTTACTTTCATGGCTTTCTCCAGTAATCGTCGATCTTCGTCGTACGGTACGTTGTTACCAGAACCGGCGGCGACTTTGTTTCATCAATAATAAGCCGCACCAGAAACATTTACCGCCTTCAAACGGCAACCTCGATTGATAAATCCTCATTCCTTCGTCATTCAAAAAGTTCTGCTCCGGACTATTTAGAACGAGATCAACAATGCGTTGAGGAATCTGCCGGCGTCGCATCGCGTGTGCCGAAATTCTCATCTCCATTTTCGTCCTTCGCGCCTCTGCGTCTCTGCGGTGAAAGACGTCTTACCCCTTCATCAGCACCCCATCCAGGTTCAGCAGAATGTTCGCCACCACCGTCCACGCGGCCAGTTCCGCTTCGTTCATCCCCGCCGGCGCGGGGCCCAGCGGCATGGTGGCCATCTTCTTCGCGGCGTCGGCGTTCTTTTTGTAACTCTCGAGCTCGGACTGATACAGCGTCACCAGACTTTTGACTTGCTCGTCGACAGGAACGCGCGCCAGCACCAGCTTCAGCCCGAATTTTACGCGCTCTTCGGGAGTCGCTCCGCCTTCTGCCACCAGGCGCCGCGCAAGGGATTGCGCACACTCGACGTAAACAGGATCGTTGAGCGTCACAAACGCCTGCAGCGGCGTGTTTGTTGCGATGCGCCGGATGTTGCAGATCTCGCGGCTCGGCGCGTCAAACGTGGCCATCGACGGATACGGCACCGTGCGGCGCCAGAACGTGTACATGCCGCGCCGGTACTTGTCTTCGCCCTGGCTCGTGGACCACGTGCGCTCGCCGTTAAACGCTGCGCGCCAGAGTCCCTCCGGCTGCGGCGGGAAGACAGACGGCCCGCCGATCTTGTGGCTCAGCAATCCAGAGAGCGCCAGGGCCTGGTCGCGAACCTGTTCGGCATCCAGGCGCAGGCGCGGGCTGCGCGTAAGCAGGCGGTTGCGCGGATCTTTTTCAAGCAACGCCGGAGTGACCTTCGAGCTCTGGCGGTACGTCGCGGAGGTGACGATCAGCTTCAGGAACGCTTTCATGTCCCACTTCATGTCCATGAACTCGACGGCCATCCAGTCGAGCAGTTCCGGATGAGTCGGCAGGGTGCCCTGCGTGCCGAAATCTTCTTCGGTCTCGACAATTCCTGTTCCAAAAATCTGCGCCCAGAAGCGATTGACTGCGACGCGCGCGGTCAGCGGGTTTTCGCGTGAGACAATCCACTGAGCCAGCCCCAGCCGGTTAGCTGCAGCGCCGTCCGGAAGCCTGTGGAACTGTTCAAGGACCGCCGCCTCGACGGGATCTCCGGGCGTAAGGAAATTTCCTTTATTCAGAATCTTCGTCGCGCGGCGTTTGTTCGCGGGAAGTTCGCGCATGATCGGAACACTCGGCGGCTTGATCTCGGACAATTCCTTCTGCCGCTTGGCGATGTCGGCGCGGACCGTCCCAAGCACCTTGGCATACGGCCGGAAGTAGTCGAGCAGCTCCGTCTTCTGTGCATCCGTGCGCTTGTCCGCGGCCGTGGTCAGAATGCTGCGGATTGCCGCCGGGAAGACGCGCACCGGACGGGGCTGCTCAGTGGCCAGCAATCGGAAGCGGCCGATTGTCTTCTGGCCTTTAACGTCCTGTGCCTGGTTGATGGTCAGGCGCAGTTCGTACGTGCCTTCAAGCGGAATCGTCGCGCCGAGCTCAAACGCCAGGCTGCTGGCCTTTCCGGCGTGATTGGTGGACAGCCAGCTGGTATTCTTGTCGTTGTCGATGGCGCGCGTGGCATCGCTGCCGGCAACGGTGGAGCTTGCGTTGATGATGCCAACGGGCGTCCACGTGTTCATCGGAACTTTTTCGCTCTTCTCCGGCGCCTTCGCCAGGGTCTGCTCGGCGACGTTCTTGCGCGCATTATCGAGCGCCAGGATTTTCATGCCGTCGAGACGCGTGTGCAGGCCGCCGTCGGTGCGGCTGAAGAAAACGATTTCGTCGATCGGATGCTCGCTGCCCAGGTCAACTTCCCACCACGGATTTTTTTCCTGTTTCGTGTGCGTGACTGACTTCCCGCCGTAATCGCCATTCGTGTTTCCATCGATGGCCAGGTGCGGCGGGCCGTCATAATCGGTGCTCGACTGCGTCGCCTTGCCCTTTGTTGCGATGTTCTGCCCGCCGCTGAAGACCTGCACTTCAGCGATGTGCAGGAACTTTCCTTCCCCTGGCAGCTCCACGCGGACAAAGCGCGCTTTTCTGGTCGGCGTACCCACCGGCCGCACGTACGCCTGTATTTCAGTGATCGCCACATCGCCGCTGTCCGGCGCACGGCCGGGGCCGCCTTTGGGCAGGCGTTCGTCGGGCAGCAGTTCCATCCGCAGAGCGGTGATCTTTTTGTTTGTGCGCCATTTGATGTCGTAGAAGTCGGACGCCGGCGAATTGCCGCTGCCGAAGAGCGAATTGTCCGGCATCTTTTCGAAGTGCGTCAGGCCGGCCGACGTGAATTCGTGCGGCTCGAGCACCTGCCAGTTGATCTCCGGAATCTGGCTTGCTTCCTTTTCCCACGCGGCGAGTTCCTGCTGCAGTTCCGGCGATGTGCCTTTCAGTTTTGCTTCGAGCTCAGCAATCGTGGCTTTGATTTTTTCAGTCTTCTCTCTCTCGCTCTGCGTGGGAAGCGGCATCGTGGGGAACTCATCGCCGCGGTCGCTGTCCTCACTCTGGTTGAAGAACGCGTAGAGCTGGTAGTACTCTTTTTGCGAGATCGGATCGAACTTGTGGCTGTGGCACTGCGCGCAGCCGACCGTCAATCCCATGAACACCTGTCCGGTCGTGTTCGCGCGGTCCTTCACCGCGGCGACGCGGAACTCTTCGTCATCGGTGCCGCCTTCGGTGTTGGTCATCGTGTTGCGGTGAAATGCCGTCGCGAGGATCTGGTCCTGCGTCGCGTTGGGCAGCAGGTCGCCTGCGAGCTGCTCGGTGACAAATTGGTCGTACGGCAGATTCTTATTGAACGCGCCAATTAGCCAGTCACGGTAGGGCCAGATGTTCAAGCGCAGCGGATCCGAGCCGTAGCCGGCCGAGTCGGCATAGCGGGCCAGATCCAGCCACATGCGCGCCCAGCGCTCACCGTAAGCGGGCGACGCGAGCAGCCGGTCGACGACCTTCCCGTACGCATCGGCGCTCGTGTCGGCGATGAAGGCGTCCACTTCCTGTGGTGTCGGCGGCAGGCCGGTCAAATCGAGCGACACACGGCGGATCAGCGCGTAGCGGTCGGCTTCCGGCGACGGTGCAAGTTTCTCCTGCTCAAGCCGCGCGAGAATGAAATGATCGATGCCATTCTTCGGCCACGCCGCTTTCGCAACTTTCGGCAGCGGAAATTTCACAGGCTTCACAAACGACCAGTGCTCGGCATAGACGGCGCCCTGCTCAATCCACTTTTTCAGCACCGCGATATCTCGCGGCGAAAGCTTCTCGTGATTCGCCGGCGGAGGCATCACTTCTTCGGGGTCCTTCGAATTCATGCGCCGCCAGGCTTCGCTCTTGGCCAGATTGCCCGGCACGATCGCCTGATTGCCGTCGAGATCGGCGGTTGCTCCTTCTCTCGTGTCGAGCCGCAACTTGGCTTTGCGCGTGCCTTTATCGGGGCCGTGGCAGTGGTAGCACTTGGCGGAGATGATCGGGCGTACGTCGCGGTTGAAGTCTATCGTTTCAGGAATAGGCGCAGGTTTTGGATGAGGCTGCTCGTTGGCAAACAGACTGGCGCCGGCTAGAAAAAGAATAGCGACGCCGAGCCTGGAACGTCTGTGTCCCCGCATACTCCCCCCTTTATATGGAGCGTCCGGCCGAGCCTGGTACGAACACGTGCAAAGTTTACTTACCTCAACTGCTTTTTACAGCGCATTCTTGTATTACAAAAAACCGTGTAACATCCATTACCGCAGAGACACGGAGTCGCTGAGCCGTTTAAGATAGATTCCGATGCTTGCCAGCATGCTCATCATTTAAGGAGGGAACCACGTATGCGACACTGCGCGCTTTTTCTGATCCTTTTACTAGCAAGCGCACCGGCGCACGCGGCAGACGTTGAAGACACGTTAAAAGTTCTCACGAAACATATCGATTCGCTGGCCAAGGAAGTCGCCGCACTGCGCGTGACGATCACGGAGACGAAGCAGGCGCAGGAGAAGCTGGATTGGACGCAGAACAAGGACATTTCGGCCACGGCGAACAACGTGAACACGCTCGATAAAATTCTGCATCGCACGACCGAAAAGCTGAAGAAAATCGATGAGATCGCGGCGGACGTCAACGGCCTGAAACAGGACCTGACTGAGCTGAAAACGGCGTACAAGACGGTTATAGAGCGGCTGGTGGCAATTGAAAAATCGAGAGCCGGCGCAAAGAATTGAGCGCATGGAGAAGCCCACGCTCGCCCGCATCCGCATCTACCCGATCAAGTCGCTCGACGGCGTCGACGTGGAATCCGCAAGTGTGCTCGCGAGTGGCGCGCTGAAGCGCGACCGCGAATTTGCCATCATCGATAAAGATGACGTCTTCGTGAACGGCAAGAACAGGCCGGCCGTGCATCGCCTGCGCGCCAGGTACGATGAAACGCTTGAGCGCGTCACGCTCTCGTATTCGCGCGACGGCATAAATGTGCAGCGATCGTTTTACCTCAGCACGCAGTTCGATCTTCTCGAAGAGTGGCTTGGGCGTTACTTCGGCTTTCCAGTTCGCATGCGGCAGAACTGGGCCGGCGGCCTGCCCGATGACACCGACGCCCCCGGCCCGACGATCGTCAGCACGGCCACACTTGAGACGGTTGCCTCGTGGTTCCCCGCATGCAGTCTCGAATCTGTTCGCCGCCGTTTTCGAGCCAACCTGGAGATCGGCGGTGTGCCGGCGTTCTGGGAAGAGCGGCTTTACGGAAAGCAGGGCAGCAGCGTTCCGTTCCGCATCGGCGGCGTGACGTTTGAGGGTACCAATCCGTGCCAGCGCTGCGCCGTTCCGACGCGAGATGCCGATACTGGCGAGGTCATCCCTGCATTCCAGAAGGTCTTCATGCAGCGACGCAAAGAGACGCTGCCGGCGTGGGCCGAAGCTTCCCGCTTCAACCACTTCTACCGATTGGCTGTGAACACGCGGCTCGGCTCGGCAGAAGACAACGCGCTGCTGCGCGTCGGCGATCCTGTTTTCACCTGACTGGGTGGCCCAGACAACGAAGTCGAAGCGCAAGAGGGTTACTCCATTCGCGTTCCAATACATTGCGCGTGGTCAACGCGCAGGATGTAACCTCTTGCGCTTGCGCGCACCGGCGACTGTGTCGTCTGTGCCACCCTTCGGCTGGCTGTGCTCTTTCCTTTGTCGTTCTTTAATCCGTCCTCCGTGCCTCTGCGTTCTCTGTGGTGAGAATCCGTTCGTTGTTTTCTCTCAACGTCCTCCCCCTTCGCGTTGTACATAGTGAGTGTCGTCACGTTGAAATCCGCGGCCTCATGGGTAATGTCTTCGAAATGAAATCACACACGCACCTTCGCGAGCTCGCCGTTTTTCCCCTGTTTCTTGCAGCCCTCAGCACAAGCCTTTTCGCCGGCGAAGACCGGACCGAAGAGTACGCCCCGAAGGTCGGTTCGGCGCCGTCGGCGCAGGATATCGCTAACGCGATCAAAGGCGTCAAAGTTATCGACGGCGTGAAGATCGAACTCTGGGCCGCCGAGCCCCACCTGGCCAATCCCGTTGCGATCGAGATCGATCCGAAAGGCCGGGCTTACGTCGTGGAAACGTTCCGCCATGGCCTCGGCGTCGACACTGGATCAATCGGGCTCAACGTCGATCAGGATCTGGCGCTGCGCACCGTCGAGGAACGCGTGGAGTTCATGAAAAAGCGCTGGGGCGACCAGGTCAGCAAATTTACCAAAGACCACGACCGCCTGCGCATGATTGAAGACAGCGACGGCGACGGCAAAGCCGACAAAGCGACCGTGTACGCGATTGGCTTCAACGGAATTCCCGATGGTCTCGGCGCCGGAGTGATGTACTTCCGCGGCGACGTCTACTACACCTGCATTCCGCATCTCTGGAAGCTGCGCGACACCAACGGCGATGGCGCGGCCGATCAGCGCAAGATTCTCAGCAGCGGCTACGGCGTGCACGGCGGCTATCTCGGGCACGATCTGCATGGCTTGCGCGTGGGGCCTGACGGAAAGATCTACTACACGGTCGGTGACCGCGGCGCGTATGTGAAGCATGACGGCAAAACGTTTCCGTACGCCGATGAAGGCACCACCTGGCGCTGCAATCCGGACGGCAGCGAGCTCGA
>Ga0196964_10001135_pt1 | contig 13841 bp, 5 predicted proteins | sample S1_10metaG_FD_148615 | JGI IMG/M metagenome (GOLD analysis project Ga0196964, IMG submission 148615) | Soil microbial communities from Anza Borrego desert, Southern California, United States - S1_10 | ecosystem: Environmental > Terrestrial > Soil > Desert | place: USA: California | collected...
GCCGTGAATTTTATCAGCTCTTTCGGTTGCTCGGGCTTTTCAATGTCAACGATTCCGAGGCCTTCCTTTCCCGCGGCGACGTAGGCATACGTTCGCGCGAGGTACACGTTCTGCGCGTCAGCATACGGAACCCGGGCGCGTTCGATCAGGCGCGGCGATGCGGTATTCGTAATATCAATGACCTTCAGGCCATCAGCATCGACGACGAAGGCATAGCGGAACTGAATGCGCACGGCGCGCGGCTTATTGAGCGGAATGACGGCTTTGATCTTAAGCTGATCCGCCGGTGGCTTGCCGGCCGCGGCGAGCACGTCTTTGAACTCGAGCGCTGCGTTCGGATCTTTCTGCTTCGCCTTCAGCTTCAGCCCGGCCTCTATCAGTTCACTACCGATTCCAGAGATGTCGACAACCACCAGGCCGCGATCGGCGCAGACGAACAGATCGTTTCCAGCGACCACTCCATTGACGGCGCCATTCAGAATTCCGTCCGGATTAAACGTCGCGTGCCGCTTCAAAAAATTGTTCGTCGGATCGCCATCGAGCAGCGTTCCGGCCGGCACCGTAAACAGGCCCTCCTTGCGATCGAGTCCATAAAGGAAGGCGTAGACGAGACTGATCGGTTGCTCGAAGTTCAGCGGGTCTCGCGGGCGCAAGGGGGGCTGGCGTGTCGGATCGACGGCAAGCACGCTTGGCGAGAGCACCGCTGAACAGTCATCGCTGTCAACGCGCAGATTCTGTCCCAGCGGGCTGACAGGTGCGGTAATGATGCGTTCGCTGAAGCCTTTGTTGTCGATGTTCGCCACGTCGTAAGCGATCAGCCCGCTTTTGCCGGCCGCTGCGTAAACGTACTCGCCGCGCAACTGCACGTTTTCCACACGGCCGTGATGATGATGAATCGTGGTGAGCTCACGGTTGGCGGCTACGTGTTTCTTATATTCTTCCGGATACGCATCCTTGTGCAGTGTGCTCCCGATAACCGCCTGCGGCTCATCCTGCTCGGCGACGACGACCGCGGCCAGGCCATGGTCTTTGCAGCCGACATAAACATAGCGCGACATGAAGTTCGTCTGGTTCGTGCCCTGCATCAGCACCTGCGCCATCCACGCGTTGTTGTCACCGTCGCTCGACAGGTGGCAATCGGTGCAGTTCTTCGTCTCTTTCGAGCGGACCGCGTGGGGGAAGTGCGGGCTGAACGCGTGTCCGCTGAAACCTTCTGCTGAAACGGTCTGCTGCTGGCTGTAGATCCACTCGCGCTGCGCGTTCTGGGAACTGACGAGCACGGCACAGCTGGAGCGGACCGGCGCGATCTTTGTCAGGGGCCTGGGCATGCCGTTCTCGTCTTTTACGTACTCGCCCTTCTCGTCTTTTTCGAAGCCGCCCTTTACAGCGCCCTCGACGCCGAGCATGAACACGTCGTCGCGCAGCGTCTGAAAGTTGTACTGCGTCCAGTTGCGGCTGTGGGCGCCTTCATAGTGATTGTTCTCGCGGCGCTGGTTGGCGCGCATGGGCAGATGGCATCCGAAACACGAGGCCGTCCAGGCGGTGTGGCAGGTGTAGCAGTCCATCTTTTCGTTCTGATGCGCAAGCTCGCAGCGGTTCTTCGGCACGTCGCCCCAGGTCTTGTTGTCGCGCCGGATGGTCTTCGCGTACGCCGCTTTCACGTTGTAGTTTTTGCTCGCCGGGTTGATGACGTCGACGACCTGAGGGACCTTCCACTGCTTGGCCGGGTCCATCGCCGACGTCTGGATCAGCGTGTCCCCCACCCACTTGAAGCGGCGCGTGCGCTCGAGACTGTTCTCCTTCGCGTCCGGCGCGGCGTTGCCGGAGAATGTCAGCTTGGCGCGCTCAGTGACGGTGCCGTGGCAATCGATGCACATGATTGATGTCGCGTTGCGGACTTCGCCGTAAAGCTTGCCGTTTCCATGTGTATCCTGGCTGAAATGGCAGTCCACGCAGTGCATGCCGCGTTCCTGATGGATGTCCTGCATGTGCAGCGCGTGGCCGGCAAGCGGCTCGCCATTCTCGCCTTTGTTGAACTTTTCCGGGCCGTCAGCGGCGACAACTTTGTCGTCCTTATCCAAAAGATTTCCTTTGCGGTCCATCTTGTAGACATTGCGAAAGATCCAGCCGTGGCCGTTGTAATCAGCGAACTGCAGCTGCGAGAGCGTCTTGTTTTTATCGGCCAGCGAATCCAGAAATTTTGGATCACTCCAATTGCCGCGCCTGGCTGCGCCTTCAGAGTTACGCACCTCGATCTTGTGGTTCTGCTCTTCCGTCTTTTTGGGCAACTGCGTCGGCGGATACATCGTCGCGCCTTCGGATTCGTTGTCGTACCACAGATTGCCGTAGTAAGTCATCGTCACCGTCGTTCCCGGATGCATGTGGCAGACGACACACTGGCTCGACGGCATATTTTTGCTCAGTTCATGACGGATCGGATGGCCGGGCTCATTCTTCGGAATCGTCGCGTCTTCTCCGGCGTAAAAACCATGTTTGCCGAATTTCGCGTACGGTCCGGAATGCGCCGGGTCGCGGTCGTTGGCGTAGACGACGTGGCACGCGCTGCAGCCTGACGAGCGGTAGTCGCCGGAGTGATCGTTCGTTCCGAGATGCCAGAGCATCGGATCGAGCAGGCGCGTTTTCTGCAAGCCGAGGAAAACCGGATCGGTGCGCAGCTGCGTGCCGAAACCGCGCGTGCTGAGTTTGAACTCCGGCTTGCCCGCTTCGTTCTCCTTATCCAGCAGAGCAGTCTCAAGCTTCAGGCGTCCACCGCGCTCGAATGAACGCAGCACATTGCCGGGCTGGGTAATGTTGTAGCGTGGCAGCGGATCGAGCCACGGCAGTTCGCCTTTTGTGATCAGACGCAAGCGGGCCTGCTCTTCTGTTTCGCCTGGCACCGTCGGCCCAAGCAGGCGCGCGGGGCGGCCGTCGATGGTGTACGCTTCACCGAAGCGCGCATACTTCTGATTGATTGCGCCATTATTATAGAGCGCGGCGTTCCAGAGCATCGCGCCGTGCGCCATCATGCTGTGTTTGACTTTGAACGCGTAGCCATCGTGGCATTTGCCGCAGGAGAATTCGGCCACGCGGAGATCGCCGGGATTGACGAAGCGCACAAACGCCGGATCTTCGCTCATCCAGACATGGCCGCTGCGCTTGGGATTGGCCGAGCCGCTCCCGGCATGGCCATACCACGGACCGCGCGGTTGGACGTGCGCCTCCTCTTTGGTGAGCGCATTCGGATTGCCGCCGTGACAATCGGTGCAGCCCAGGCCCACGTCGGTCTTGTGCATACTCTGGTTTTCAATCTTGTGGCAGCTCTGGCAGTTCTTTGATTTCGCAGCGGCCTGCTCGGCAGTCTGCGTCTTGGGCGCGTACGCCATCTGCGCCTCAATCACTTCCGGCGGCTGTTTGCTATAGTGCTTGTCGGCAGTGTCTTCGCAGCCGGCGAGGAACAGGATCGCGGCCAGTAGCAGCACAAAAGATTGTTTCACGTACAGCGCCATCAGTACCTCAACGTCACGCCAAAGAAGCCGGAGTAAAGTGTCTTATTCTTTTCGTAGAGATCACGGAATCCCGCTTCGGGCGTGAACCCCGCCAGCCCGCCCGTCAGGATGATCTGGTTGTTCAGCAGCGGCCGGTAAATGACGCCGAGGGAATAGTCCCATCCCAGGGCGCGATCGATCTTGTTCTGCCCAAGCAGAAATTCGAGCGAGCTCGTGTTTGCAAACTGCAGATAATTCACGTTCGCGACAGCTCTAAGATTCGGAAGAATCTCGGCGTCGGTTCCGATATTGAACAGATGGATGCCGGGGTTCACAAAGCTCGCCTGGCCTTCATCTTTGCTCGCGGAAAGATTCGGCAGCAGCGAAAAACGGCTCTTCAGGAGCGTTGCTGAGTTTCCGGCTGGCAGGCCCTGCCGCACCCAGTAACTGAACTGCCCGCCGGCGAAATTCGGATTGTCAAAGATCGCATCGAATCCTTCGGCTCGGCCGTCAGTCGGATTGCTGTCGCCTGAAGCATAAAAGTACGAGCCGCGGAAGCGCAGCCAGTCCATATCATAGGAAAGTTCCAGCGCCGCCATCTGCGCGTTGATCCACGTCTCGCGTCCGGCGAGCGGGTTTTTGCTGTCGTGGCCGAAAGCCTGGTAGAACTGGTGCGAGATATTCAGCCGGCCGATGTGCCCGTTTCCACCAAAGCCGACATAGCCGACTTTGTTCGCGTGCTGCGGAAGACTGCCGATCGGCGAGGGCCGCACGAGCCGGCCGTTCTGATCGAATTCGAACGATTTTTCCTCGGAACTGAACGCAACGCTGCCGGTGATGTCGTAACCTTTGATCAGCGTGTCCTGCCGGATCACGTTGGCGATGATGACGTTTTCGTCTTTGGATTCGAACGTCGTGTTCAGCCCTGAGTTTGTGTCCTTGTTGAGCATGCCGAACCAGGCGAGGTTGTACTGGATGCGGTTGCTCTCGTAGTTTCCAAACCCGCGGGCGCCGAGATTGTTGTCGGCGAAAAGGAATCCGCGGAAGTCCACGTTGAAGAACTGAATGCCGCCGCGCAGGGCCACGAAATCGTAGTTGTCCGAGAGGTCGGTGAGATGCTTCTCTAGAAAAAGTTCCTGAAACGCGAGCTGATAGTCGAGCCGGTCGGTGCCTTTGCGTGGATCGACATTCTCGACGTTCTTTTCGCCCGCATCAAAATAGTTCACATTGAACACAGGTGTTACGCGCAGCTCGTAGTCGCGCGGCTTGAAATCCGTTTCACCTTGAAAAAGTTCCATCTGCACGATTAGGTTCTGCTGGAGCACGAGCTGCTCACCCGTGCCGAAAAAAGCAAAACTGCCTGGCCGCTCGGTCGTGACGCCTGACGGCGTTGGAATATCGTGCGCTTCGAGGACCGTGTCCGATGTCCCGGTTACGCTGACAAAGATGTCCTGCCCGGCGATGGGGTAATCGCCCTTAAGGACATTTTGACGATACGGATTCTTGTAATCGCCTTTATCGCGCAGGGTGTTCTGCGGCATGCCGATGCGCCAGCGGTCGGGAATCGGTACCGGATCACCGCGCCGCGCGTTGTACGGAGCGCGTGCAATTTTCGGTTTGTGCACGCGCGCTTTGGGCTTGAAGCCCGTCGCTCCCTCACGCGAACTGGCATAGAGATCGATCAATTCGGTCGTGTCCACATCCAGATCATGCGTGGCTCGCGGCAGCTCTTTCTTGTGCTCTTCCAGGAACAGATAAGGGTCACTCGGATCGGCTTCTGTGTCGTCCGCCGACACCCATGTGGCTGCTAGCAGCGCAGTTACGAGGGCGTGAAAGCACCACGTCCGGAAGGCAGACAGGCGTACGTCGCGCGCGGGCTGGCGCGTTATTGAGCAAATAGTCATGCGTTATGGCTTACGCTAGCTCTTAATTGAGAAACTTAAAGTGCCGTTCAGTACGCCAAATTTGACCCTACTCCGTGAATGCAAACTCTTTGCGGATTTACTCTTGAATCGTGTCGTCCGCGGTTTACACCCACCATTCACGCACTTTGTGTTCACAGCAGCGGCCGCTCGAGCGGCCTGATGAATGCCGGATGGCAGTTAATGCCCATTTACCTAGCCGTTCATAGTGGTCCAGCGACCTTAGCCAACAAAAAGGTCATGATGCCCAAAGCCGTGAGCATCATTGGCTCGTCGCCGGATGCCGATATTCCTTTTGTGGGCCTTGAAGGTCTTGCGCCGATGCATTGCAAGATCTGGCTTGACGGCCGCTCGATGAAGATCGAAGCGCTGTACTTCAATGCCGTCTCGGTAAATGGCAAGAAAGCCATCTCGCACCAGATCGAACTGAACTCAACCTTTCAGCTCGGCGATGTTCTGACGCTGCGCTTCGAACATGTGCCGTCCAGCCAGCTTGCCACGAACACGGTGCTGCCCATCGCAGGCGATCGCCGACCGCCGACCGTGAAAGCACTTCCGGAAGAAATAGCCGCGCAGAAAGCTGCCCGCGCCTTCGCCGAAGCGCCAACGGTGAAGTCTCCAGCCGGGCCCAAGCCGCCGGCAGCGCCGCCAAAGAAAGAACCGCCGCGCGCGATCGCCGAAGTGCAGCTTCCCTACGGCGAGGTGGTCACGCTCGAAGAGCTCAACCAGATAGCGATTTTCCAGGGCATGCCTGGCACGACGATGTCAAAGCTTCCGGGCTCGGTCGTGCGGCGGCGCTTCAAGGCTGGCGAAACCATTTGCCGCGAAGGCGAATACGGCTTTACAGCGTTTTATATTCTCGAAGGCCAATGCGAAGTGTTCATCGGCTCGCCGGTCGCGAGCGTAAAAAGCATCAAGCAGGAAGCCAATCGCAGCGGCGTGTTCGGTTTGCTTCGCGAGTTCAAGCACCGCCTGCTGGGCCGCAAGGCCGAAGCGGTGATCAACAAATTTCAGCGCAAGTTCATTCCCGTGGACGGACCCGAAGACCTGCCGCTGGACAACCCGATCGGTGTGCTGAAAACCGGCGACCTGTTCGGCGAGATGTCCTGCACCAGCCTGTACCCGCGCTCGGCCACCGTACGCGCTACGACCGACTGCGAAATGCTGGAGATGCTGGGCAATGTGCTGATCGCGCTGAAGGATAATCCTGCTTACAAGGTCCGCTACGACCGCGAGTACCGCAACCGCGCGCTCAGCCAGCATCTGCGCGGCGTGGGCATTCTCGCGGGCCTGGATGACGAGTTCATCGATCAGCTGAAAGAACGCGTCGAGCTCGTTTCATACAAGAAAGGCCAGGTCATCGTCAAAGAAGGCGATCCGGCCGATGCCTTCTTCCTGATCCGATTCGGAAACGTGAAAGTCAGCAAGCAGTACCCCGGCGGCGAAATCGTGCTCAATTACCTGGGCCGATCCGAATTCTTCGGTGAAATCGGCCTGATCCGCGGCGGCATGCGTACTGCGACCTGCACGGCGCTCGATCACGTCGAATGTGTCCGCATCAAGAAGCCGGACTTCGATTTCATGCTCAGCTGGTACGACGACATCCGCGAGAATCTCGAGAAAGCCGCAGCCGAGCGTGAAAAGGCGGCTTCGATCCGCAGCCAGAACGTCGCCAACGTCCAGCTCGATGATTTCCTCAACCAGGGTCTCATGCAGGCGCAGAGCCTCCTCCTGCTGGACTTAAAGAAGTGCACTCGCTGTGACGAATGTGTTCGCGCCTGCGCCGACAGCCACGACGGCATCACGCGTCTGGTGCGTGAAGGTCTGCATTTCGACAGCTACCTCGTCGCCACATCCTGCCGCAGCTGCCAGGATCCGGTCTGCATGCCGGGTTGCCCCGTCGGCTCGATCCACCGGCAGGAATCGATGGAAATCCTGATCGAAGACTGGTGCATCGGGTGCGGTCTGTGCGCGCGCAACTGTCCGTACGGCAATATTACAATGCATGCTTTTGCGGGCGATCCGGCGGAACATCCTTCCGGAGCCAAGCCCAATGCTGTGGCAGAAATGGCTGAGATCGTTAAAAAGGCGGCACCGAAGGAAAAGAAAAAGGCCGTCACCTGCGACCTGTGTCACGAGCTGAACGAGCCCAGTTGTGTGTACGCGTGCCCGCACGATGCCGCCTATCGAGTGGACGCGCGGAAGTTTTTCTCCAGTGGCGGCGATGTGGCGTCATCGAAGGTTTAAGCAAGCGTGCTGATCGACAAGACACATAAACGCTGGGCGCTTTTTACCGCCGTCGCAAGCGGCGCTTCGCTGGGCATCTACGCGCTTCATGAAACGGCTCTGGCAGCCACCGGAAAAACGCCATCCGGCGGCAGCATCACCGGGCTGGTATACGGCGGTTTGGCTCTCGCGTTGATTCTCTTCTGCACGCTCCTGGGATTGCGAAAAGCCCTGCGCATCTGGCGACTGGGCAAAGCACAGACGTGGATGCGCGCCCATATCTGGTTAGGCCTGCTGACTGTGCCTCTGGTCTTCTGCCACAGCGGGATGAAATTCGGCAACAATCTCACGCTGGTTATCTCGATTCTTTTTGTCGTCGTGATTGTGTCGGGCGTGCTGGGGCTTATCCTTCAGAACGTCATTCCTGCCATCATGCTCGACCGCGTTCCAGCAGAGGCCACGTTTGAGCAGATTCCACACGTCTTTGAAATCCTGCGCACTGAAGCTGACGAGCTGATCACCGCCACCTGCGGGTCGCTTGAAGAAACCAAAGTCGTTCCCAACCCCCCGCAGCCCAAGCGCGTCACCGTGATGATCAAGAAAGACGGCCCGGTGCAGGGAAAAGCACCCGCACGCGAACGTGAAAAGCCAGGCCAGCCGCTTTCGGGCGCCGAGCCGCTGAAATCGTTTTACCTGCGCGAAGTGCGTCCCTTCCTGGCGTCTGGATCGCTCCGTGGAAGCAAGCTGGCCAACACGCAGAATGCGACGGCCATGTTCGAATACACGCGCTCGCTTTGCCCCGCTCCGGTGCATACCGCCATCCGCGATCTCGAATCAATCTGTGAAGAACGGCGGCAGCTTGCGGTACAGCTTCGTCTTCACGCGCTGCTGCACGGGTGGCTGTTCGTGCACGCGCCTCTGTCATACCTGCTGCTGCTTCTGGTGATTGTTCATGCGATTATTGCTCCACTGAGGTACTAAAGCGCGACTGGCGCAGCGGTCTGCGCCAGGGTATAGGTCAGGTCCGGAAACGTACGATGGCTCGCAAGCTCTCAAGCGACAATCCGATCGAGCGGCAGAAAGCCTATGCCGAGCGGATTGATCATCAGTACTTTCTGCGCCCGCATCCCTGGCGCACGTGGATGCGCAGGCTCTCCTGGAGTCTTCCGCTGGCGGGCGTGGGAGTGCTGGCCTGGTTGAGCCTCCAGCCGCGCGGCCAGGAACTGTTTCTGCCTGGCGCAATCTCCAGCCCGCATTCGATTTTCGGGCATCGCTGCGGCGAGTGCCATGAACAGACACGCGGCCAGTGGGGTGCGGTGAAAGACACCAAATGCATTGCCTGCCACGACGCGCCCATCCACAGCGCCCAGACTCTTCACGCCAGCGGAAATATTCAGGAGCAGGTTATCGATGGCAAGGTCGTCAAGGTCAGCACGCCCAACTGCTCCACGTGCCACGCGGAACACCGCGGAAACACCGCGCTGACGCACAGCAACGATGCCGGCTGCATCCAATGCCACAGCGACCTCAAGCGCGCTGACGGCAAAGAACCCACAGTTAAAGCGAAGATCACCAGTTTCGAATCGAAGCATCCTGAATTTGCGGTGCTGCGGGATATGCAGGTCGATACCACGCCTTTCAAGCTCAACCACGCGCTGCACCTCGACCCCGCACAGGTAACCTGGCCGGCGGACGTGGTCGCCGGCGCGAAAGAAAATGTGGCGGTGCTCTGCATTCAATGCCACGAACCAGATCAGAGCCGCACATCGTTCAAGCCCATTTCCTACGAGAAGCACTGCGCCTCCTGTCACTCGATGGAAAAAATCGCCAGCGCGGTCGACCCGATCGGCAAAGTGAGTTTCACGCACGCCGCGCCGGCAAAAGTCGCAACCGAAATCCGCTCTGCGGTCGCAAATTATCTGATTCAACACGGTGGCAGCCCGGCGGCGCTTTCAAAGTTGGAGACAAAGTCGGCGGCTAAGGACGACGACGATCTGGATGAGAAAAAATCTGTGAAGCCTGCAGACGCGAAAGTGGATCTGCGCACGTCCGAGCAGTGGGTGCACGACCATTACAGCCAGATGATCCAGCCGCTCTTCTCGCCGGAAAATGGGGAGAAGACGAAGAAGTCCTGCCTGAAATGCCATATTCCCGAAGGCGTCGATGAGAACGGGCTGCTCAAGATCTCCGCGCAGAAAATTCCGACCGTCTGGCTGAAGAAAAGCGTGTTCAACCATAACGCGCACCGGGCGCTCGACTGCCTGGCCTGCCACACGCAGGCGCCAAACAGCCAGTTCACCGGAGACGTTCTACTTCCCGGTATTGCAAACTGCCGGACTTGTCACTCCTCGAAAGGCGGAGCGCAGTCGCGATGCACGGAATGTCATCTCTATCATGATCGCGAGCTGCTGAAGCCGCAGGGGCGCCGATCGGTAGCGGACCTTGAAGAAGGGCTCGGTAACCAACCGGACCTTAGCCTTATCAAGCCGCGTATGCCTGCCGTGTACGAGGCGATGCGGCGCCAGTTTGACGAGAGCGAAAGCGCGCGCCGGCAGCAGCTTCGCGCCGAGTGGGACAGCTGGCAGGCAAAACAGAAACAGGAACTGGATAAGCGCGCCGCGGCCGAACGTGCCCGTTTGACACCGCCCGTAACCGAAACGAAAACCACGCCCGTTCAGCCTGCGCCAATTCCGCCCGTTGCCCAGCCGGTGCCTCAGCCTGCGGCCGTGCCGGCAGTGACTCTGCAACCGCCGCAGAGCCGCCCTAAAATTGAGACGCCATTGTCGTGTCCGAACTGTAAAATGCGCTGGCCCGCCGATGCGAAGTTCTGTGGCCGCTGCGGCATCCGGATGAATGTGGCACCATGAAAACGATGATGTTCGACCGCACAACCTTATTGGTGCTTCTCGCAAGCGCAGCGCTGCTGATCGCCGTGAACGCGCTGCCTGACCGGAGCGTCGCTCGTGCTGATCCTAAAGGCATTAAATACACGGGCACTGCCTCATGCACGGGCTGCCACGGCGAAGATTTCGACAAGAACAAGCCCGATGCAAAAAAGGCCAAAGAAGTCGACATCTGGAACCGGCTCGACCCGCATTCAAAAACATTTTCCGTACAGCTCACCGGCGAAGCGGCGCAGGCCATGGCCAAAAAGCTGAACATCGCGGATCCGACAACGAACGAGAATTGTCTCTCCTGCCACGCGCTCACAGGCCCATCCATGCAGACGCCGCACAAGCGGGTCACGCTTCAGAAAGCCGACACACACACAGACCATCAGACCTTTGAAGGCGTCAGCTGCGCCGCCTGCCACGGGCCCTCCGGTCACGACAAGAACACGGGATGGCTCGCGCCGCACAAGGATCCGGGCTGGACGCAGAAACAGCGCGAGGCGACGGGTTCGGTTGCGCTGTTCGATAAGGTCGGTCTCTATGACACCAAAGACCTGCGCCTGCGCGCGAGCTTGTGTTATTCGTGCCATGTCATCAATGACAGCGCATTGATCGCCGCCGGGCATCCGCACCGGCCGTTCGATGCGAACATCCTTTACACGCGTTACAAACGCACCTCGCACTTCCCCGGCGACAAGGACCCGCTCGCCGAATCGAAACTCTGGGCCGTGGGCCAGGCCGTAACGCTGGCCAATCTTGCGGCCGAAACGCGCGACGCCCTGAAAGCCAAAAAGGACGCGCCGCAGCTTGCTTTATTGAAGCAGCATCTGTTTGCTCACGCGCTGATGGTGCGGCAGATTGTCAGCGCCGATAGTGCAGCGCTGCAGAAGATCGACGCGCAGCTCGAGATCGTCGGCGAAAAAGGCCCTGACGCCTGGGATTCCGCGCTGCAGGTTTTGAACGAAGTCGGCACGCAACAGTCCGAAAAACTCAACGCGCAGAAGATCGATCGCGCCGTCGCCGAAGGCTTCTTGAAGGGCGTCGCAGCCGAGGCCAGCCAGGCCGCGGCCGCGGGTCTGCCCGGCGCTAATCAATTCATTTTCTCGCTGGCATCATTGTGGGGAAATCTGAAGGATGCGGTGCCGGCAAATGATGAGCGCTTTACGAAAATCAAAGGCCTGGCCCGGGTTCTCCGTCCGCTGAACAACGACGAAAGCAAGTACGACGCGGCCGTGCGCGCTCAATTTCTTGCAGAAGCCAAAGCCGTCGCAGATCTTTTTCCGGGTGGCCAGTCGCTGCCGCTGAAAGCGCTGCCGAAGGATAGCTCGTCTCAACCCGCGCCTGCGCCTGCGGTGGTTATCGCGCCCGAGCCGAAGCCTGATCCTAAGCCGCCGGTGACCGAGCCTGTCAAACCTGAGGTGGCACCAATCAAAGAGCCGCCGCCGCAAGTTGTGGCTGACACGCCGAAGGCCGCCGTCCCAGAACCGACGCGCCGGCGCGTGTATGAGGATTATTCCAAGCGTCCGCCCGTCCAGCCCGCTGAATACGGCAAGCAGCTCTTCTGCCTCGAGTGCGGGATGCAGTGGCCGCTGAGCACAAATTATTGCGGCCGCTGCGGACGCGAACTGCCGAAATGGGAAGAGGTCAAGCCGTAGTGCTACTCACCACAGAGAACACAGAGGACACAGAGGGAAGACTAAGCCTCCGTGTTCTCTGTGTCCTCTGTGGTGAAATTTACCGCTCCAACGAGCGCGGGAATTTCGCATAGGGCAGGCGCAGGCGCTGGAAGACTTCAAGCGGCTCCTTGCTGATACGGCTGCTTACCACATCCAGCACCCGCGCGGCATCGTTGGTCAGGTTTGGAAACTGTGTCTGCAGCTTCTTCACCGCGGCGCGCAGCGTCTGCAGAATGTCTTCTTCAGGCGCACTGTCGCAGCGAATGCTCTCCGGCGGCTGAAATCCCGTCGCGCCCATGTATCCAATCACGTCGTCCTGATCCACGCCATCGCCGGAGATCCCGATGCCGCCAATAAGTACTCCATCACGATATAGCGGAAAGCCGCCGGGGAAAATCGTGATGCCGTTCGGCAAAGTTGTCGGAGGCGGCGCGGCATCATCAGACGGCCGGCCAAACGCGAGATCGACTGTCAGTGCAACTTGCAGCGGCGAGAGGCGCCCGTCGCGGATGTGCGGAATGCGCAGGCTCAATCCCTGCACCGCTTCGGCGCGTGTGCCTTCAAAGGACATCTCGCGGTCATTAATCAGCGAACTGATTTCTGTAAGCGGCCCGCTGCCCAGCCCCAGAGTCAGCGGCTGGGCCAGCAGCCTGTTCACATCCAGTTCCTGCGTGCGCGGCAGAAGGCCGCTGAGCGGACCGGGCGGGTTGGCATCCAGCCCCGGCGGATAGAACGTCTGCGAGATGAAGCCCACGGCGCGCGTCGAAATTGCGCATCGGTTGCTGCTGAAAAATGCTGCCGTGCGCGCTTTCTGAACCGCGACATCGAAGCTGAAGAGCGTCGCGTCGTTCGTGCGGAAGACGCCGCAGATATTTCCGCTGATGTCAACGACGGCGATAAAAACCTGCGCTGAGACGCCGATCGGCCGGCGGATCGCCGCGCGCGTGGTGAACGCCTGATCGGCTGCCTGCTGCACGATCTGCCGCACGTCGCCGGCAGAAAGCAGCCCCACTGGCGAATCGCGCGGCGGAAAGCGCGGGACCCAGCCCTGCTTTGGAAATTCCTGTAGCGGCGTCCCGCGGGGCTGCTGAGCCGGCTCGACAATGATGGAGAATGGATCGACCGCCGCATACGCCGTTACTGCATCGCTCCCCGCGCCAATTCCATCCGGATCGCGCTCGCTGCCGGGCGTGTCATAGAAGGGTTCAAACTTTCCTTCTTCAGCCAGCACAATCTGCGCCGCCGTCGGTGGCACTCGACCACCGCTGCCGTTTGTGTACGGAAAACGCAAGCCGTTCACGAGTATCCTGTCGGCACGAATCTCCCGGCGGGGCGCGAAGCCCATCTGCGCCGCAAGCGCCGCCTGTTCTTCAAGCTGCGCTTTCGATTTTTCCTTTGGCCCGAGCTGCTTCAGACCGGCGTCCGGAACGCCGTCGCCCACCACACCGAACGCATCGATTTCCACGCCGACTCCGCCCGCCGCGCGTCCCTCCTTATAGAGCGGCACGCCGCCGAGGTCGTCGGTGATCGGCGTGACGACGAGCGGCTGATCGAGGTCGCGCTGGTTTGAACTGCCGGGAGGAAGCGCCGGCGGAGCAGTCAGGCCGGAAACGAAGACGATGTCGCGGGGCTGTTGCAGCT
>Ga0196964_10001136_pt1 | contig 13838 bp, 8 predicted proteins | sample S1_10metaG_FD_148615 | JGI IMG/M metagenome (GOLD analysis project Ga0196964, IMG submission 148615) | Soil microbial communities from Anza Borrego desert, Southern California, United States - S1_10 | ecosystem: Environmental > Terrestrial > Soil > Desert | place: USA: California | collected...
CCATTTCTCAGGACCTTTCACTGACCCAAATTAAAGAGGAAATTTCTAGGCTTAGGGCGGCTCGGATAGCGGGTGATGAGCCGAGTACACCATCTCTAAAAGGGCAGATTAATGATGCCTTGCGTCTGGTCAAGCGATCCAAGGTTTGGACAGACACGAAAAAACAAAGGCGCTTAGAGAAAGTCTTGGCAGAGCTTAAATCCTTGATCTCTGATGCTGAATAGTTGAATTACGAGTTACTGGAGTGCTTTGAAGGAAATAAATGGTTCTTTGCAACCCTCTCTCAATGCAACCGAAAACAAGGCTCAGAGCCCTGGTACTTTTTGGAGAATATTTTGAGTCACTAACATCTCAAACTGGGAACGGATAGCTCTTGCAGTAACTCGATTAGAAATCAAAACGCCCGCCTCAATGTTGCGCTTATGGGCCGCTTCTGTGAAATTCGCTGAGGTAATAAAAACGCGCTCCTCATCAACTACAACACATTTAGCATGTAGGCACGCATTAGCATTAGTGGATAATTCGAGTGCCCTTGGATCATGAAATACCTCCGGTAATTGCTGTCCTGGCCAAACGTGTTTGCGAAAATTCTCTGAAAATTGCTGTAACAAGGTAGAAGCTGGCATCTTATCGTTGTACTGGCGTTTGACGTTCAGAAACATTCGGACGCTGAGTTGAGGGTTGGCATTCATCCGGTCTACTAATGGACGAAATAGCTCATGCCCTTTAACGCCTTGATCGATCGCAAAGCTAGAAATGAGAACGCTGTGACAGGCACTACTGAACAATTCCCGTACCACCACTGCCGTCTCCCTACTTTCAGTCCCAATCACTTCAGGGCCTGTCCAGACTAAATCAACCTGCTCTTGTTTTTGATGAGAGACTGCTCGTTCCTGTGCTAGCAGTTTCAGCATGTAAGCCATGTGTGCTGTATCCATTCCTTGCTGGCGCAACTTGTTGAGCTCGCTCGCGATTACAGCCCCAAGTTCTTCAGGAACATAGCTAGCTAAAGAGAATCGATGAACCGGAAAACTGATCCGTCCCATCTTCAATGCAGCAGCCAATCCACTCAAGGCAGGACGACTCAAACTCAGGAAAGGAGACATCATTGCAGCGTATCTGGAAAGAACTCAGCTCCCAACCCTGCTACTGTGTTCACTATCAATGCCCGATCCAACATTTCATTACGACGTTCACAGGAGGTTTCAGCAATCAACAAGCAGCCATGACATGCCGCACCATGCAGCAGACGGTCTTCCTGTTCATCATTGGGTTGATGCTGGGCACAAACTGGATCATTAGAGCATAGCCGCCCATACTCCAAAGCCTTGCCCAGATGATACTCAATGCGTCTACCTACCTCAACGAGTCCGCCGAGAGTTCCTTCTGAACCTGAGGTTCCGGTATGCAGCAAGATCCCATAACCAATCTCGTCAAAGGCATAAATCCGTTCACGAATTGCACTAGAGGCGTAGCCACAATCGAGCGACACTGCGGTAATGAGCAAATGGGAAAGGGAGTGCAACATGATGTAAGCTGCCCCTGGAAATCTTGCTTTATCACGGGGAATGCCTCTAGTGTCTAGCCACTTGTAAAAGCCCTGTTCTAGCTTCTGGGTACGAGCTTTTACACTTGGACGCTTTAGCCACTGTTCGATCGCTGCTTTATTGAGGCTGATAAAAACCCCTTCACCCAGATTCTCGATCGTCGGTACCCATTTGGGCTCAAAGTCTAAATCTGCCCGACGGATATTAATTGCCAAGTCATCGATTTCGCCTTCAATGTTGGACATTGCAGCTTCAAAGCGGGTGAATCCGATTAGTGCAACGACTTCACGCAGGCGATGAACTAGAACAATGCGATCAATAGACGATCGCCACTTTGAATCGAGTGTGTCAAGGCGACGCGCGTAACCTTGAAACTCCTGGTCACCAGACGGAACCTCTTTGCCCATTTCTTCGGGGCAGGCGAGCAAAGCTTCTAGTTCCACCTGCTTAATACTTTTTTCTGGGGTAGTTAGTCCACTTTTACGGCGCTTAATTTCTGTCCAAACAGTATTGGCTCCAAACCCAGCGAGATCAGCAAATTTAGGCTTCTTAAGTTCCTTTTGAATATCTGTCAGATCTTCAGCATATTGCAAATCTTCTTCGTAAAAACGATCAACCGCCTTCTTGAGTTCAGCGTCTTGATCTGGCATGGAAATAACACTGAGGATTTGGGTGAAATAAGCATTGCTGGCAGAACGTACCAGCAAGCGGTTGTACTCTGGTTGATTCGTTTCAACAATGTCACCGGCCATGTTGATAACGTGTCCCACACAAGCCTCTTGCCCGCGTGAACCAAGCCAAGGGCGATGCCCTAGGCACTTTCCCAACACTTTGGAATCTTTTAGTTTTGCTTCAGAAAGCGGTCGTCGTTTGCCACATTCACAGCGAACAAAAATTTCTTCAAAGTCATTCCCAGAACCGCCTTCATCTAGCCAAAGTGGTCTACGGCAGGGTGTCTCAAAATCATTATGAGCAAACGCATACCAATTGATGTCGCTCAGGTGTCCATTGGTACAGGCTTGGACAAAGCGAACGGGCACCGCTTGAACTTGTTTGCCCTCAAATTTCAATCCATCTTTGACTGCGCTCCAAGAGACTAATGGGCGCGTGCGGTAGACTTTCCGGTTGATTTCAAAGGTTCGGTCTACTTGAGCTAAAAACCAGGTCGGGAAGACAAAGGCATCAATCCCAGTCATGGCTGCTTGAGGATCGTTGGATTTCTGGGGTGGGGTATAAAGCTGAATATCCTGGCCGTCTGGAAGCCTCAGGCTTTTTGCTACTTTATATCGCAGACGGTCTTCCCGAATAAATTGGCGATCGCCTTTCCAGAACGTCAGCCCAGAAATCACCACAGAGCGAGTCGGCAAATCAACCATTGAGCCGGGGCCAAAGGTGGTCAGAACCTGGCTCTGGCGTAATTCGCCGTTAGGTTTGCGTTTCTTATCACTCATTTGCTTTCGTCCTCCACGCTCATACCATAAGGATCTCGCACCCACAGATTGACGGTTGCCTCCACCTCCCGCAAACTGCGATACGCCTTAAATTTTTGTCGTTCCAGTGGTTCTTTATCCGTGTCGGGGTTTAAGGCATCGAGCAATAATGCAGGTGCTAAATCCGCTTCTCGCTGATATTGCAGCCGCTTAACCCGATCGGCAATCTGTTTCCAAGTATCAATCAAATCCAGTACCTGGGCTCTCACCTGTTGTCGTAGCGTACTTGTCGCCATTGCATTTAAGTCGGGACTATGAGCTTCGGCTCGACTGACAATTGTTTCAATCGCGGCATCAATAGCATCTGCTTGACTAGCAATATTCGAGGCTCCCAAAGCAGAAGTCATTTCTGGAATACTCAGACGAGCCAGTGCTACAACCACACCTGCTAATCCTCGATCGAGGGCTCGCGGCGAAAACGGGGTAACGCTAGTGGCTTCCACTGCCCGGTAGAAACTGTTATGCCAGCTTTGAAACCGCTCGTAGTGGGAGCGATCGCGAGGGCGGTGAATATTCAGCAGCGTCACGACTAAGCCTGGTTTCTTCGCCTCTCGACCCACTCGGCTAGTGGCTTGAATGTATTCAGCCGCTGTCTTCGGTTGTCCTAAAACGACCATCAACCCCAGTCGGACGATATCAAGACCGACTGAAATCATATTGGTGGCGAGCGCAACATCAACGCGCTCCTCCTCATGAAATGGGAGTGCCAGACGACGCTTCGTGTTAGCAACCTTATTGGTACTGACCCGTGACGTAAGTTCTTCTGGTTCATCGTCAATCTTGCGGTTGGAGAACGGGCCAGCTGATTCCCCATGCCGCAAGCGATCGCCATATTTAGCTAGTCGGGAGCTGACCTCATCTTCCACAATCCGGCGGCTTCCCCCTAGTTCACGCAGAGAGTTGAAGTATCCCATCAACGTCATGTAGGGATCAGCGGGATTGTCTTTGTTGCGCTTGCCACCCTGTTCTACATACTGCTTATAAGCAGCTGCCATTAATGCCAGATAGGTTCTTAGCAAAACCACTTTTAGGCTACGCCCTTGAGCGGCAACCCCCAGGTAGAGACGCCCAGGGACTTCAAAATCTGTTTTGGCAAAGAAAGAATCATGCCGCTCAGGGCTCGGCGGTGGGAAAATATCGACATGGCTGCGTCCAAACAGTGCCTGAATTTGGCGACTGGCTCGGCGGACGGTTGCAGTGGACGCGATGATTTTGGGGCGAATCAGTTTGTCATTTTCTGTGTAGGAACAGAGGGTGTCGATCGCTGTTTCATACAGCCCAACCATCGTGCCTAGTGGGCCAGATATCAGATGTAACTCATCTTGAATTACCAGATCTGGGGGTGGCAAGTAATGCTCCATTCGCTTGCCCGCTACTGTCGGATCTCCAGCGCTATAAAATCCCTCGCCCTCGTTGTAGTGGCTGACACGCCCAAACAGTGCGCCCGTTTGCCCAACCCAAGGAAGTGCCGCAAACTTGTCAACTGTGGCAATGATAAAACAGGGCAATCGTCGATAGATTGGTTCATCCACAGCAAGAATTGGTAGGGGGTTGCGGCTGCGGAAATCACAATCTCGGTTGACGCAAGCTACCGTAAGATTTTTGGGGGCATCTTCGGTTGGGTGGAGCTGAAAGGAGTTGGCAGAAAACTTCTCTCCACACCAGGGACAACGTTCTAAGGGAATGGGGGAAGGCTTGCTTTTGCTATCCCGTTTGAAGGCGAGAGTGCGTTCACGGGCGGAGTATTCATCTTTATCTCCTCGCTTACCCATTTTATTAGGAGTGGCGCTTTGACCGACCCAAAGCCCAATCTCAAAGGGCAGCTGTCCTAACTTAGCTGGATCTTTCTGCCGTTCTAGTTCTAAAGCACAGATTAGGCGAGCTGCCCGCTCTAATTGATCCAAAGTGAGCAATCGAAGGGTATAGCGCATTAACACACTCATTCCCGATGACTGTATTCCTGGATGCTTGAGGCGGCGCAGTACTAGCGTAAAAGCTGCCAGTCCTAAATAAGCTTCGGTTTTGCCGCCACCTGTGGGAAAAAACAGCAGATCGACGATTTCTCGATCGTGGTGATCGGGTTGAGCAATGCTGACTAGGTTGAGGAGGATAAAGGCAAGCTGAAAGGGTCGCCACTCAGGAGGGTCAAAGCTGTCTGGTGGTGCACCTCGGTCTTGACTTAATTGGCGACGACGGGCGATCTCAATGACTCTATTAGCGATCCGGAATGCCTCTAGAACAGTAGCATCATTTAGGGCATGAAGACCCGCGTCAATGCGATCGCAGGCGCGACCGGCATCGTTCAACAATTGGGCCACTTTTTCAGCATACGGTGGTGCAAGTGGGGTATTGCGCTGAGTCTCAATCCAAGTGCGATATTCCGTCACCATTGGGTTGAGCATCTGCCGAATGGCATCCGCACTTTCTGCATCGGCTAAAGCTTTCATGCCCAATCTCACACCTGCGATCGGGGCGGGCTCAACTCTGGGCACAGTGGCAGTGGGAATCCAAGTCGTGCAGACCTCCTCACAGTGACCTGGACGAATCGAGTGGGCAAGCGCTGAAACGTTGTGACCAACCGCAAACTCGTAATCGTGGCGATATTGAAGGCTGGCAACTGCCTCATCCCAATCGTCGCTGTCCACACCCCGCAGGTCTGAGCGAGGCACAAAGCCCGCCGTACACTGCACCATCAGGCAGGTTTGAAAGGCGAAGGTGGTATCTTTCTCGCTGGCTTGCATCTTGCGATAGTTCACCAGAAAAATAGACACCGAAAGGGTCCCCACCTCAAACCGAGGGTCGTGAACCGGACGGGAGTTGACGACCAGAGTTAGCCCACTGCCACCAGGGATATCGATTTCAAAGGAGTCCTCGACAGCTGCGATCGGCACAGTGAGGGTTGCGGTTTGTGGAAAACGCTTCCATCCTTGGGGCTTTCGTTTCTTTTGATCATCTGACTCTTGAGTTTCGGAGGTGTCTCCTTCCAGTTCAATGGGAAGATAGTCGCCCCAACTGGCTGTAGCTTGCAGTTCTTTTGTTTGCTGCGAGACCAGAAAGCTCAGGCCCATAGACGAGGGGAATAATGCTTTCCGAGCTGCGGCGGCTTCAGGAGTTTGGCTATCTTCGCTAGAGTCTCCTGCCCCGACTTCATCGGATATCTCGTCTGCGGTAGGATCGGAGCGATCGTCAGGTTTTGCCCCAAAGGGAGCTAGGAAACCAGTGAGATACCACTTGGAAGGAGCTTGGGTTAGCACTTCTTCAGCGTGCTCGGTGTCACTGGGTTGGGGGCCTACTAGGTCAAGCTGGAGAGCATCAACTAAGGTGGAGCGAATTTCAGCGGAGATGAGTTGGGGCACAAACACTAACCTGATTAAGATTCAGGGACAGTTAACGAGGCAGGATATCGTCTAGACGAAGCTGGAGATGAGGCAGCAGGGGAGAGTGGATGGGTTGCCCTAGGCGGTATTGCTGAAGGGTATATTCTTCACCTGCAAGTTGACAGACGGTTAAGGTAGGTTGTTTGGGTTTGCCGATAAAAGCGATGCCACCTAAGCCGCGATAGTCCACGATCCAGTATTCGGGAATGCCAAGCAGTGCATATTCTTCAACTTTACGGGCGTAATCAGTCTCCCAGTTGGTGCTGACCACTTCCACAACTAGCTTGATCGATCGCCCCAGCGTAATGACGGGTTCGTATTCCCATCGAGGTTCGCTAGAAAGCACAGTTTCGTCTAGCACGACAACATCGGGGCGGCGAGCTGTAGCAGTGTCAGAGAAGGGACGAATTAGGCAAGTGCGGGGAATAAACCAGGGGTGTCGTGCCTCAGTGAGGGCGATGCCAATTTTGGTTGCCAGTTTGCCGCCAACCGCTTCGTGCGGTCCCGTTGGTTCCATGTCGATGAGTTCTCCGTCGGCGAGTTCGTAGCGGAAGTCATCACTATAGTGGGCGATGAATTCATCGAAGGTGAGAGTTTGAGTGGGAGTGTAGGTCATGGAACTGGCTCCTGGTTAGAATTCACCTGCTTTTAGTGTATTCCAGCGATCGAGTTGCTCCTTGGCCGACGGAATAGCTCAAGTGACGTCGTAGGAAGTGAAGTAGTTTCTAGTTCGATAGCTATCGAAAGTCAAGCCGGTTCTATCAGGCAGCAGTAGAAGCGTGACTTACGGAACCATCCAAACGCCAAAGTTGCTTTAGCCGCTTGAGAAGTTCTCTTTGCCGGCGCTCAATGACGTCAGGAGTCCATTTCTGTTCTTTCAACACCTGGGTTGTGAGAGCAAAGGGTGCAACCCCATCACTACCAGTAAAGTATTTCTCTTTTTTGGCTTCAAACTCAAAGTTTTGAGCCTTACTGTTCTTAGAGCGGGAAAGTAGCACTAGGTTGCCTAGACGATGAACATGTTGATTTCTCAGGTCCTCGTTAGGAAACCATTTCATCCATTGACTATTTGAATTTGGATTTTGGGGCAGAACGTGCTCGACTGTAATTTTAGGGAAAGTATAGATCGCTTCTCCATTGGATAAGGTGGTATCGAGGCGTAATAAGACATATAGGCGAGTCTTAGTGTTGCAGTAGATGTCACCATTTAAGTTTTCAACTATAGAGGTGCATTCGTTCGGAGTCAGTTGTAGCGGAGAATTTGGAGCATACAAATCTGCATCTTTTTCAATGCTTGCAAGCAGATGCCCGTAGCGTTTGATGCGATCGTTAATGTTAGAGCGACGAATCATGAGCCCGGAGGCTAATCGATCGAGGTCTCGGAAGAAACGCAGTACTTGGGTCGGTTGGTGACGATATTTAGATAAATAGAGGATAGCTGGGGGAATCCAGTCAGCATTATCAATGCGATTCAGGTACTTGAAAAGTGTATTGATCTCTTCAGCATTCTGGATGCTTTGGTAGTCAGTATCTGCAATATTGGCATAAGCTTCTGCCAAAGGGCAGAGAACCGTATCCATAAAATGAGCAGGTTTATCGCTTGGTTTCACATGCTCGCGAAATTCCTTAAGAACGCTATCTTGAGACTTGGCTTTACGGTGGATCATGCGAATGTGGGAAAAGAGGTCTTGAAAAGCTTCCCTTCCCAGCAGTTCTTCGGCATCCTCCCACTGTTTGTTGTAGACTTCTTGCTGAGTTTCTGGAATTCGACCAATAATTTCGGACTTAAGGATATCTGTATGGGATAGATCTAGTCCCCGATCGTTGAGAACTGAGAAGATGCGATAGGCAGAATCCAGGTCGGGTGTCGAAACAATGACCAATAAACAACCCGTGACAATAAATTGAGCTAACCGGAAACGCTGATCAGCTGGAATTTGTTCAAGTCGCTTTAGGAATATGAGCGCATTGTCTCGAATGTGAGCCTGACTATCGGTTAGAACTGCATCTTTTAAGCCAATTAGCTTTTTAAGACCGCCTTGGTCTTGGATGTATTTTTGGAAAAATTCTGCATCTCGATCACGTAAAGTGAGGCGGTAGCGGTTCTTGGTGCCTGTGAAGTCATCTCCTTCCTCGTAGAGAAACTTAGTCAATTTGCCTGGATTGCGTTCGGGTGGAAGTACCTCGCGCAGGACAGCAATCAGGATAGCCAACGTTGTTAAGCGCTGTTGCCCATCAACTACCTCTGCTTCTGGGAAGCCTTCAGGTTTGATCAGGACGATGCTGCCAAGGAAATAAGGGTTTATTTCATCAATCGGATCGTCGCTATCGCCTAAAAAGCCTAATAGGTCATCTAACAGTGCTTCTGCTTGCTCAGTTTCCCAAGCATAAGGACGTTGATAGAGGGGAATGAAGAAAACGAAGTCATCACAGAAGACCTTTTGAACAGGGTACTCCGCACCGTGGATTTTAGTTGGCATGGTTCGCTTATAGGGTTAACTAACTGTGATAAATCAGGCTATTGGTTTTTAGCAGGGAATCGGGGGAGTAACCTAAGTCTCTTGAGCGGGTCTAGCAAAGTGGGCAGTAATGTTGTAGACCCTGAGCATCGTTTTAATAATGTCTCTGAATGCTCGAAATGACTTTCTCTAGAGAGCTAAGCTATCTCTCTGATAGGCGAACTTTGCAACCACCCCTGCAATGACTCCATAAAAAATGAGCCAACCAACGTGGAGCAAAAGTTGATTGTCATAATCCATGCCCGCAGCAAACTGAATAATTTCTCTGTAATGGAAGAATGGAGAGGCAACAATTAGATCCTTGATATAGGCTGGATTTTCAATAGGAATCAAACCACTAGAAACGACTCCCAATGGAATTAAAAGCGCCGCAACGGGGTCAAGCGCTTTAGGTGAAACCACATAGCCTAAGGCAAGACCAAGAATTGCAAATGGAATAATGCCTAGAAGTAGACCAGTACCAAGGACTAGCCATTGAGCTAAACTTTGTTCTGCCCCAAACTTAAAAATACCGATGGCAAAAATGGTAGAAAGACTGCATATTAGAACAACCATATTTGAAGCAAGCTTGGCAGCGATATAAACGCTTGGCCTTAGGGGTGTTACCTTCAGCAGTTTCAGCCATCCTTCAACCCGTTCAATCGCAATACGCTTGCCTAAACGCTCAAGCGAGAATATTAAGAGGCTGATTGTGCTGAAGAGGACAATCCCGTTGTGGAGTTTCTCAACATCATTACCTAATGGCATAACTGCTATTAGACCTGAAAATAGGAAAACTCCTGCAAGGTAGGTTGGAGATCTAAAGAGCTGTAGCATTTCTGCCCAGGTTTGGTGAATCAGTACCTTCAAAGGATTTGTCGATTGGTGAACCAAAGAACCAACCGATTGATCCTTAATAGGTGCTTCCTGTTGAGGTTGTTTATCGTAGGTCAGTTTTCCGCCCGCCAAAGTGATGATGTGGGTAGCGAGACTCTGGAGCTTGTCTTGATCAGATTTAATGTGAGTGACCATTAAAATTGTCACTCCATTCTTCTGACAGTGCTCAACCTGCTGCCAGAAAGCCTCTTGGCCTTCTATATCTAAATTTTTGGTAGGCTCGTCTAAAATCAGCAGCTTAGGATTGCCGACAAGTGCGATCGCAAAGTAAAGCCGTTGCTTCTGTCCACCTGCCAAATCGCTGGGAAAGGCATTTTGTTTATCTGCCAGACCAACAGTTTCAAGGATTGCTTGCGTTGAAATGGCATTAGGGTAGTAGCTTCTAACTAGGTCAACGAGTTCTCTAACTTTTAGACTGCTGGGAGGTGTAACCTCCTGAAAAACTGTGCCTATCTGGAGCTTAGATGCTGGAGACTTGGGTGAAGTCCCAAAGAGTTTAACGCTACCGCTATCCGGTTCTTGCAATCCAAGAATAATTTTGAGCAAGGTGCTTTTGCCTGCACCATTGGAACCACGCAACACAACAAAATCACCTTGCCGTACTGTCAAATCAACGTTTTGTAAAACCATTCGTCTGCGAAACAGACCTTCCTGAAATCCTTTGGTGACGTTTTCTACTTTGATAAGGTTCATAGTTATTAGTCCTAATTTGTTTTCTTAGCGAAAGGATTGAAATAGCCACCAAGCAGCAACGCCAGCAGCAGCAGCAGGTATTAGAGGTACCCCTATTAAAGTCAGTGCCACAAGCACAATTGCACCGCCTGCAAGTGACAATGGATCAGGACCTTGAGGAATAACGTGATCTGTAACGATATTGAATTTGATCAATACGATAAAGACGGCTCCGAAAACGAGAAGGAAAAACCCGGCTTTCAGAATCCGAGTCATAAATATAGGAAGGCTAAGCCAAGCAAGCTTTATCGTGGACCATTGAATGCTGTTTGAGGGATTTTCCATAGTTTCTCTCTAAATAGTTTGAACAAGATTTTTGGCCATGCTGCTTAACTGCCAGACGAAAGAAGTGTGCTTGCAGCCAACCACACAATAATTCCGACCCCAGCCGCGATCACAAGTGGAGTTTCCATCACAGCTAAACCCACTACTGCTATAGACCCAACAGCCATACCTGCCAAATTTGATGAAGCACTGTTACTACTGCTCTCTTCCTCACCCGTTTGGGGGCTTGGTTCTATGGATACAGTACGTGTAACTGCTTTTGGCAGTTGACGATTAGCTTCTGAAAATTTTTCTGTGGGTTGAGAAGACCTGAAGCTAGCCGAAATTTTTGGTGGACATCCTTTTGCTGAAAGGTCTGTCCACTCCAGAAGAGGTTTACAGGAATGCTGAAGCTGTATGGTGTATACAGTCAGCAGTGATGCCCAACTTACTAGCAGCAAGACGCTAAGAGATTTGGCTGCCTGATGCTGAAGTGAGGTTAACCAAAGAGAAACCTGATTGGTTGCCTGCATGAGTAAAAGGTAGTGTGTACTCTCAAACTAAACCCCTTGAGAAAACAGCAATAGCAGTTATTCTTCTAAAAGATTTTTGTTCTTTTCTAGGGTTCCCTTTGTCTTTAAAGGATTCACACTGCTATCGGTTTCTATGAAGAAAAATGGAGTCAGCTTAAGGAAAATAGTTAGTTGAAAGGCAAAGGTTGCAGTAACAAAGCTGGTAGAACCTTTCAAATCAGATCGTTCAGTCCACGTTTCCAATTGCAACTAGAACGGCTACAGCGGAGGAATATCTGGCCTGTGCCTCCGTTTTGTGCGCCATGTAAGGATGAACCGCAGGCTTCACAGGTGCGTTTCATAAATTGGGCATAGAGAGTTGCGTCTTGCCGATTCATGTTTCGTCCCTGGTGGGGATGTCTAACACAAGTAATACGGGGGTGAGAATATCGATTTTGAGCAGGTTGGGGCCAGAGGAGCTGAGCACAAAGTTCACAGGAACCAAATGGAGCTTGATCGTCTGTAAGCTTTTGGGCCACACTTGCTCCGCTATCGGAGGGAGTGAGCTGAAAAAAGGTGTAAAGAAGGTTTACTGTGTTGGCAAGGTTGATTTTGAAAACAGGAACTTGGGCATTGGGACTGGTGTAAACCCAGAGAGTTTTCTGATCAATGCCAACAATGCCCATACTGCTAAAAGAATCGGCGCGCCATACTCGTGTATTAGGCAAGCCATTGACAATGGATGCTGCTTCTGAGCCACGCACAATTACGTTCAGTCCAGATCGCAGCGATGTTAGAGAGAAATGTTGAGCGGGATAGAGCCGTGTGGGCCAGTCAATCGCAATGGCATGTTGGGCAGCCGCAAGATCCTCCTGAATGGCCAGCCGAGCGGCGGTTGGATTGGAATAGACCGTGACACCGGGCAGGGCAAATTGCCAGGGAACAGAATTGGATGCATCGGTAAATATTAAAGGTAGAACTTGAGAACTACTGCGAAGGCGATCGCCAAATTTGCGAAAGATGTTGAATGAATCTAGCTGTTGCCGTAGGAAAGAGTCATTAAATAGCCCAATAAATTTGCCTTGGGCACGGCTAATGGCAACGTTGGCGAGCCGAGCTGCGGTGCTTTGTGATCCACCTTGTAACAACTTTCCTATTTTTTTCTGGGGAGTGCTATCAACCGCATCAAAGATGATTAAATGCTGCTCAGATCCTTGAAAGCGGTGAACAGTTGATGCTTTGACCTGTTCTTGTTTCGTTTCTTTTAAGATGCGATGCAGTAGACGAGCTTGAGCTTTATAGGGTGTGATGATGCCGATACTTTCTGTTTCTGCTTGCTGGGCTTTATAGGCAATGTCTGCAGCGATGAGAGCAGAGATGAGGTTGAATCGGCTGTGGTTTTCCTGGTCGCTATAGCAGAACGCAAAGGCATGGCTGAGATCGTAGAAGATGAGGGACTTCCCTGGGTTTGGTGGAGCATCAACGATCGCCTGTGTATCCGCTTGCACAGTCTCGCCATTTCGAAGCCGACTGCTGTAGAAGAGGTGGTTGGGGATTGCGGAAATGGTGGGGTGCATCCGGTATTGAGTTTGGAGGAGCACCATGCGATCGTCGGGTTGCTCGCGATTAACGCGCTCGATGATGCCTGCCTCTTCAAAGATGTCGCGTTGCAGCCAAGTTTGAGTACTGTCAGTGTCAGCCTGAGAGATGGGGCCGAGTTGGCGGAAGTCCCCAAAGATTGCGATTCGTCGCTTTGCCAGTGTTGCAGCATAGACACAGTGAGGAATGTAAGCCATGCTAGCTTCGTCGATGATGACTGCATCGAATTGGCGTTCGTAAATCTCCTGGGCGATCGTGGCCTTCGACAGAGTACAACCGACCACCATTGCTTTTCGGACTAGCTCAGATTCTCTCTGGCGCAATTGTTGTTTCAGGGGTTGCAGCTTTTCCCGAATTTGGGCAATTCTCTCTTGCAGGTTGTTCTTTTGGAGAGTGGTTAAATTAGAGGCACGAGATTGTCGAGCCAGCTCTCTTCTCTGCTGCTCTAGACTTTCAATCTCTTCAATCAGTTGAGGATTTTGTCTTTTGGCAATGCCCCGAATATTTAGTAAAGGGTATTTATCGTAAGTACCAGGGGTTGCAATGCCAAAGCGGAGGATCAAGCCTTCTCTGTAATAACTAGACTGGCAAAGGTATTCACCAAGGCTTTTCATCGCGGTATCTACCGCTGTGTTGCTGTGGGCGAGTACTAGAACAGATTCGCCTGCATGAACGAGAGAAGCAACCGTCAGCCCAAGCGTGCTCGTTTTTCCGGTTCCAGGTGGCCCCCAGATAAAGCTCACTGGATGTTGGAGAGTATGAGTGATGGCTTCGGCTTGATAGGAATTATATCTGAGGGTCTGTTGAATTTGAGCTTCGATGCGAGGGGCAAAGTCACTAAATTGACTGTTGTTAGTCGGATGCGATCTGCCTGAGTCGCTGAGCAAATCTAGGGCAAGCTGTCGGTTAGCGTTTTTACTAG
>Ga0196964_10001138_pt1 | contig 13824 bp, 8 predicted proteins | sample S1_10metaG_FD_148615 | JGI IMG/M metagenome (GOLD analysis project Ga0196964, IMG submission 148615) | Soil microbial communities from Anza Borrego desert, Southern California, United States - S1_10 | ecosystem: Environmental > Terrestrial > Soil > Desert | place: USA: California | collected...
GGCGGTCGAGGCCACCCTGCACCGCCGCCTGGCCCCCGATCGCTGGACCGCCTTCATGAGGCCCGGCAAGCGGCTCAAGCCGGGCGACCGGGTGCGCTTCGGGCGCACCGCCGAAACCTGCGAGCTGGCGGGGCTGGACGCGACCATCGAAGCCAAGGGCGAGGACGGCGAGGTCGAGCTGAGGTTCGAGCTGGCCGGACCGGCGCTGGACCAGGCGGTGCGCGACCTCGGCGACATGCCGCTGCCGCCCTACATCGCCTCGAAGCGCGCCGAGGACGACCAGGACCGGCGCGACTACCAGACGGTCTACGCCAGGGACGACGGCTCGGTGGCGGCGCCGACCGCGGGCCTGCACTTCACGCCGGAGCTGATCGCGGCGCTGGAGGCGAAGGGCGTCTCGACCCACTTCGTCACCCTGCACGTGGGCGCCGGCACCTTCCTGCCGGTGAAGACCGAGGATGTCTCCGAGCACCGCATGCATCCGGAATGGGGCGAGGTCTCCGCCGACACCGCCCGGGCCCTGAACGCGGTGCGCGCCGCAGGGGGACGGATCGTCTGCGTCGGAACGACCTCGCTTCGGCTGCTGGAGAGCGCCGCCGGCGAGGACGGGCGCCTGGGGGCCTTCGCCGCCGAGACGGCGATCTTCATCACCCCCGGCTACCGCTTCCGCGCCTGCGACGTGCTGATGACCAACTTCCACCTGCCGAAGTCGACCCTGTTCATGCTGGTCTGCGCCTTCGCCGGACTGGCGACCATGAAGGCGGCCTACGCCCACGCCGTGGCCGAGGGCTACCGCTTCTATTCCTACGGCGACTCCAGCCTGTTATTCCGCGCCCGGTAATGGCCGCCTTCCCCTTCGACATCAGCGCCACCGACGGCGCCGCGCGCGCCGGCGTGCTGAAGACCCCGCGCGGGGAGATCCGCACGCCCGCCTTCATGCCGGTCGGGACGGCGGGGACGGTGAAGGCGCTGACCGTCGAGCAGGTGCGCCAGACGGGCGCCGACATCATCCTGGGCAACACCTACCACCTGATGCTCAGGCCCGGCGCCGAGCGGGTGAAGCGGCTGGGCGGCCTGCACCGCTTCATGCGCTGGGACGGACCGATCCTGACCGACAGCGGCGGCTTCCAGGTCATGAGCCTATCGGCCATCTCGAAGGTGAAGGAGGAGGCCGTCACCTTCGCCAGCCACATCGACGGGACGAAGTTCGTCCTCACCCCCGAGCGCTCGATCGAGATCCAGGCCGATCTCCTCGGCGCCGACATCGTCATGCAGCTGGACGAGTGCGTCGCCTGGCCGGCCGAGGAGGCCCGCGCCGCCGAGGCGCTGCGCCTGTCCGCCCGTTGGGGCGCGCGCTGCAAGGCCGCCTTCGGCGAGCGCGACCGCCAGGCCCTGTTCGGCATCCAGCAGGGCTCGACCTTCGAGCATCTGCGCCGCGAGTCGGCCGAGCGGTTGATGGAGATCGGCTTCGACGGCTACGCCATCGGCGGCCTCGCGGTCGGCGAAGGCCACGACCAGATGATGGAGACGCTCGACCATTCCGCCGCGATGCTGCCGGCGGAGCGACCGCGCTACCTGATGGGGGTCGGCAAGCCGCTGGACCTGGTCGAGGCCATCGCCCGCGGCGTCGACATGTTCGACTGCGTGCTGCCCACCCGCTCGGGCCGCCACGGCCAGGCCTGGACCCGCGAGGGGCCGGTCAACCTGAAGAACGCCCGGTTCGCCGAGGACGACCAGCCGCTGGACCCCACCGTCGACTGCCCGGCCGCCCGCGACTACTCGCGGGCCTACCTGCACCACCTGGTGAAGTCCGACGAGATCCTGGGCCAGGTGCTGCTGTCCTGGTTCAACATCGCCTTCTTCCAGCAGGTGATGAAGGAGGCGCGCGCGGCTATCGCCGAGGGGCGTTTCGACGCCTGGCGGCGGGCCTTCGCCGAGGGTCAGCGGCGGCGCAGCGGCGCGGTGCGCGAGGACCTGGAGGCCTGACGGCGGTCGTCGGTCGGCTGGAACCAGCGCGGCGCCGCCGGCGGGTGGCAGTTCATGGTCATGCCGACGCCCTTCAGGTAGGCGCGGCGCATCATCCCCGCCCGGATGGCGTTCTGGACGTGGCGGCTGTGGCGCTGCGCTCCCGTCAGCCGGCGCACCCACCCCCGCATCGGGATGACGTCGGTGGTGGCGTTGCGGATGGCGCTGAGGGTGATGTCGGCGGATTCGTCGGCGACGAACTGGCCGCGCGTGCGTTGCGGCGGCGGCGGCTCGTCCATGTCGGGGCCCAGCGCCTCGTCCAGCTTGCCGATCTCCGCTGCGATCTGCTCGCAGCGGCCCATGTCTCCGAGGTCGTAGGGGTTCGCCTCGGCCCGCAGCAGAATGGCCGGGATGTGCCGGCGCTTGAGGTTCAGGTCCTCCAGCGGCGCGGTCACCGCGTCGCCGAGACCGGCGCGGACCTGGCGGGCGCCGCGGCCCATGTCGGCCCGCGTCGACTGGCAGGCGGCCAGGGCCGCGCAACAGACGGCCAGGACGGTGAGACCAACCCCACGCATGGCTCCCCCCCGAGCGAAACGTCCAGCTTCCACAGCACGAAAACGGGCGTCTCGCAATTCGTCTCGCGCGGTGCGCAACCTCGCTTGCGGGCGCGATGGCTCGCCACTATGGTCCGCCCGCTTCGCGAGGAGCCCCTAGCTCAGCCGGTTAGAGCATCTGACTTTTAATCAGAGGGTCCTGGGTTCGAGTCCCAGGGGGCTCACCACTCCTCCCGACGCCACAGGCCCCATGCCGAACGCCGTTCTCGCCTTCGTCCTGCTGGCCGCCTCGGCCGGACCGGAGCCCATCGTGAAGGACCGCATCCCGCCCGGCCACAGCGCCGACTTCTCCCGAGCCCGGCCGGGCGCGGAGGCCGCGCGCGAGGAGTTCGAGGCGGCGCGGCGCGCGAACACGACGGAGGCCTGGGACCGGTTCATCGCCCGCCACCCCGGCGATCCGCTCGCCGAGGAGGCGCGGCGCGCACGCGCGCTCCTGGCCCGCAACCCCTGACGGGCAGGGAATTCGCGCGAGACGCCCGCCGTTCATGTCCGCGCCCATTTTTCGCCCATCGACTGATCCATCCGGAAAGGCGAATTTCGGACCCGGCTTGACCTTTTGGCGTTAAGTCCGCCGTAGGACGGGCGGACTTAAGCCGTGCGGGTCCGCGTGCGACTTGGGGAATGCGATTGGGACGCTTTCGCTATGGGCTCGCCGCCTTCGTGGCGTTCGGCGTCCTCGCGGCGGCCGTTCCCGCCTTGGCCGAACCCAAGGCCGTGCTCGAAGGGGTCGAGGACGCGGACCTGAGGGCCCGCATCGAGCGCGCCGTCGGCGTCATCGAGGCTCCGCCCGAGACCCGCTTCCAGGCGCGCCGCCGCGCCGAGGAGGCGGCCGAGGACGCCATCGCCGCGCTGCGCTCGGAAGGCTACTACGCCTACACCGTCGAACCCGACGTTAGCGACGACGAACCGCCCCAGGCGGTGGTGCGCATCACCCCGGGGCCGCGCTTCCTGATCTCCAGCCCGACGGTGAACTTCGCCGGCGCCGCGCCGGGGACCGACGCCATCGAGGCCGCGCGCCAGGCGTTGCAGCTGACCCCCGGCCAGCCGGGCCGCGCCGCCGACGTCATCGCCGCCGAGGGGCGGGCGGTCGCCGCCCTGTCGGCGCGCGGCTACGCCGATGCGCGCGCGGCGGAACGGCAGGTGGTGGTCGACCACGCGGACCAGACCGTCAGGCCCTCCTACAACATCGACGCCGGCGCGCTGGTGCGCATGGACGGGCTGCGCGTCACCACCGAGGGCCGCACCAATCCGGCCTGGGTCGCCCGCCTGGCGCCCTGGCGCAACGGCGAGGTCTACGACCCCGAGGACGTGGCCGAACTGGAGCGGCGGCTCCTGGACACCGGCGTCTACGACTCGGTGACCGTGGCCCTGTCCCCGCGCGAACAGACCACGGCCGAGGGCCTCAGGCCGGTGGTCATCAGCCTGGCCGACCGGCCACGCAGCACGCTCGAGGCCGGGGCCAGCTACTCGACCAGCGAGGGCGCCGGCCTCGACCTGATCTGGAACCACTACAACCGGCTCGGCCGCGCCGACACCATCAGCTTCGAGGCGCACCTGGCCGAAATCCAGTCGCGCGCCGTGGCCCGCATCAGCCTGCCCCACTGGCGCCAGCCGGCCCAGACCCTGACCGCCGGCGTCGAACTGCTGCGCGACCGCACCGACGCCTACGACCGCGACGCCCTCCTCCTGCGCGCCGACATCCGCCGCCGGATCGGCAAGACCTCCTTCTACGGCGTCGGGGCCGTCATCGACGTCGGCCAGACCGCCGAGCTGGTCATCGACCCCAACACCCAGATGCCCGAGAAGCTGCGGCGCAACCTGGCCATCGTCTCGGTTCCGCTGAACCTGTCGCTCGACTTCTCCGACGACCCGCTGGACCCCAAGCGTGGTTGGCGCGTCTCCAGCGAGGTGCAGCCGGCCTACTCCATGGGCGACGAGTCCCTGTGGTTCATCCGCGCCCAGGCCCAGGGCTCGATCTACCTGCCGCTCGACAGCACCGGCCGCACGGTGGCCGCCGGACGGCTGCGCATCGGGTCGATCTGGAACGGCCGCGTGCCCGAGGTGCCGCCGGCCTACCGCTTCTTCTCCGGCGGCGGCGGCTCGGTGCGCGGCTTCGAGTACCAGGGCATCGGCCCGCGGGTGCCGACCACCGAGGTCCCGCGCGGCGGCGTCTCCCTGGTCGAGACGTCGATCGAGCTTCGCCGCGAGCTGTTCGGCGACTGGGGCGCGGCGGTGTTCGTGGACGCCGGCTCGGTCGGCACCGACCCGGCGCCGGACTTCTCCATCGTCCAGGTCGCCGTGGGGGCCGGGGTGCGCTACCGTCTCCCCTTCGGTCCCATCCGCGCCGACATCGCATTCCCGCTTGACCGCGAGCGCGGCCAGGCGTCCTTCCAGGTCTACGTCAGTCTCGGTCAGGCGTTTTGAGCGACCCGCAGGAGACACCCCCCGCCCCGAAGGCGGAACGGCGGCGGCGCAGCTTCCTCGGATGGACCGCAGTGGTCCTGCTGGTCCTGCTCGTCCTTCTCGGCGGGCTGTTCGCGGTCGGCCGCTGGGGCGTGCTGTCCCAGCCCGGGCGCGAGCTGGTGATGACCTTCGTCAACGGCAAGAAGCTCGGCCGCTACGGGCGCATCAACGTCTACGGCCTGAAGGGCGACCTCTGGGACGACTTCTTCCTCGAGCGCGTCACCGTTACCGACGCCAAGGGGGTCTGGCTCGACGCCCGCGACGTGCGGGTGGACTGGAACTGGCTGCCGCTGGTGATCCGCAAGTTCAAGGCCGACAATGTCTCGGCCCGGTCCGTGCGCCTGATCCGCCGCCCGGAGCTGGAGCCCGACCTGGAGCCGCCCAAGCCGATGCCGCTCGACGTCGAGATCGAGCGCATCTACGCCGACATCGAGTTGCTGGAGGGGTTCAGCCGGGAGTACGGCCGCTGGATCCTCACCGGCGAGACCGACCTGGAGCGGGAGGGCAAGAAGGAGGCGCGGGTCAAGGCCGTGAGCCTGTCGCGCAAGGGCGACTACCTCAGCCTCGACGCCCTGGTCGAACCGCGCCGAGCGCCGCGCGTGGCCTTCATCGCCTACGAGCGCCAGGGCGGGCCGATCGCCGGCGCGCTGGGCTATTCGCCCGATCAGCCGTTCGTCGCCGCCGTCCGCTCCGGCGGCCGGGAGAGCGCCGGCCGCTTCGGCGCGGTGGTCAGGACCGGCCGCTTCACGCCGCTGCGCGCCGACGGCCGCTGGACCGACGACTTCGCCCAGGCCCAGGGCTACGCCTCCCTCGCCGGGTCCACCCTGCTGAAGCCCTGGGCCGACCGGTTCGGAGCGGAGGCGGTGTTCGGCCTCGCCGGCCGCAAGCGCCAGGGCGACCGCTTCGGCATGGGCCTGGTGGTCCGCGCCGACAACCTGGACGTCCGCGCCAGCGGGCTGATGAACCGCAAGACCTGGCGTTCGATCGGCGACGTCCGCCTCGCCGCCTCGACGCCGTCCCTGAGCCGGCTTGCCGGCACGACCCTGGGCGACGCGCTCAGCTTCCGCGGCGCCTGGCGCGGCGACCAGCGGACCTGGCGGCTGCGGGGCGACGCGGCGCTGACGGGGGCCCAGGTCGCCGGCGCCCGCCTGGCCCGGCTCTCCGGCCCTGTCACCATCGGCCACGCGCGCGGGCGCTGGGACTTCGCCGGCGACCTCGCCGGCGCCGGCGGGGCGGGCGACAACGCCGTCTCTCGCCTCCTCGGCGCGCGGCCGACGGCGCACATCGAGGTCGCCCGCCTGCCCGACGGCCGCTGGCTGTTCGAGCGCCTGCGCATCGATGGCGCCGCCGGCCGGGTCGAGGGGACCGGCGGGCGCAGCCTGCTCGGGGGCCTGACGTTCCGGGGCCGCGCCGACCTGACCAACATCCGCATGCTGCGCACCGGGGCCCGGGGCGAGGTCGCCGGGACCTTCGAGGCCGACCAGTCGCGGCCGGGCCAGCCGTGGCGGCTGGCCTTCGACGCCCGCGGCCGCCGCTTCGCCACCGGCATGGGCGAGCTCGACCGGCTGCTGGGGCCGGAGCCGCGCCTGGCGGCCTCCGGGCTGCTGTCGGAAGGGCGGACGGCGATCGAGAACGCCGTGCTCACCGGCAAGGCCGGCCAGGCCTCGGCCAAGGGGCTGATCGAGGACGGGACGCGCATGCGCCTGGCGCTGGACTGGTCCGCCAAGGGCCCGTTCCAGGCCGGCCCGGTCGAAATCCTCGGCGACGCGCGCGGGACCGGCGCCCTGACCGGCACCTTCGCCGAGCCCAAAGCCGACCTGACCGCCCGCTTCGACCGCATCGACCTGGAGCGACTGCAGCTGTTCAAGGCCAACGTCACGCTCAGCTTCCACAGCAGGAACCGGGCGTACGACGGCCGCGTCGCGGTCACCGCCGGCAGCAACTACGGACCCGCCGAGGCGCGCTCGGCCTTCCGCTTCATGGGCGACGGGGTGAGGCTGGACGAGCTCTTCGTCGACGCCGCCGGGATCAACGCCCAGGGCTCGCTGGCCCTGCAGGGCCGGAACCCGTCGAGCGCCGACCTGCTGTTCCGCCTGGGACCGGGGGCCTTCGTCGACGCGGGCTTCGCGGGAGGCCGGGTCAAGCTGACCGACGGCCCGGCCGACGCCGCGGCGCTGATCGACGTGGTGGCCGAGAACCTCAGGCTGAAGGGCTCGGCCTACCAGTTCCGCGCCCTGCGCCTGTCGGGCCAGGGCACGCTCTCGCGGCTGCCCTTCATCGTCTCCGCCGACATCCGGGGGGCGCCGCCGGTGAAGTTCGAGGGCGAAGGCGTCTACGCCCGCACCCGCGAACTGCAGACCTTCAGCCTGACCGGCCAGGGGCGCCTGCGCCGCGCCGACTTCCGCACCCTGCAGCCGATCGTCTTCAGCATCGGCCAGGCCGGACGGCGCAACGCCAGCGTCGACCTGGGCTTCGGCAACGGGCGGCTGGTCGGCCAGGCCACCCAGACCGCCGCCGGCTTCGACGCCCGAGCCGACCTCACCGGCGTCGACCTGGGCGCCATCGGCGAGGACTTCGCCGGGCGGGTGAACGGCGTGCTGGTGATGAGCGGCCGGGGCCAGCAGCTGACCGGCTCGCTCGACGCCCGGCTGGAGGACGCCCGCTCCACCGACGGGCCGCGCAACATGGACGTCGACGGCACGATCAAGGCGGTGCTGACCGACGAGCGCCTGCGCATCGAGGCCGCCGCCTTCGACGAGGGCGGGCTGCGCGCCGAGACCTCGCTAGACCTTCCGGCCGAGGCTTCGGCAGCCCCCCTGCACCTGGCCGTGGCCCGCACCCGGCCGATGTCGGGCAGCTTCTCCATCAAGGGCGAGGTCAAGCCGGTGTGGGACCTGCTGCTGGGCGGCGACCGCAGCCTCGCCGGCCAGGTCGACGCCTCCGGCACGCTGGCGGGCACCATCAACGACCCGCTGATCCGCGGCTCGGGCGCGGTGACCAACGGCCGCTTCGACGAGTCCGGCGCCGGCCTGGCCCTGCGCAACCTGTCGGCGCGCATGGTGTTCGACCGCGATGCGGCGGTGATCAGCGAGTTCTCGGCCAACGACGGCCGCGGCGGCACGCCGGGCACGGTCTCGGGCCAGGGCCGCATCGAGTTCCGCAGCGGCGGCGCCTCGAGCTTCACCCTGGCGCTCGACCGCTTCGAGGTGATCGACAACGACCTCGCCCGCGCCCAGGCGACCGGCCCGATCCGTATCGACCGCGCCGCCGACGGCCGCTTGCGCCTGAGCGGCGACCTCCTGATCAACGAGGCCGAGATCGCCGCCAACCCGCCCACGCCGTCGGGCGTGGTGCTGCTGGAGGTGACCGAGATCAACCGCCCGGTCCGCGACGACGCGTTCGAGGAGGAGCGCCGCCAGCGCTCGCGCGGCGCCGTCGTGCTGCTGGACGTGAAGCTCAGGGCGCCGCGGAACGTGGTGCTGTCGGGCCGCGGCCTGAACCTGGAGTTCGCGCTCGACGCCCAGGTCGGCGGCACCTCGCGCGAGCCCACCCTGACCGGCGAGGCGCGCGTGCGCCGCGGCGACTACGAGTTCGCCGGCAAGCGCTTCACCTTCGACGAACGCGGCCGGGTGACGCTCTCGACCCGGCCCGAGGACATCCGGCTCGACCTGCGCGCCATCCGCGACGACCCGGCCCTGACGGCGGTGATCCGCATCACCGGCACGGCGGCCAAGCCGCAGCTGGCCCTGACCTCCAGTCCGGTGCTGCCCCAGGACGAGATCCTGGCCCAGATCCTGTTCGGCCGGTCAGCCTCCCAGCTGTCCGGCCCCGAGGCCGCCCAGCTGGCGTCCTCCGTCGCCTCCCTCGCCGGCGGCGGGGGCCTCGACGTCATCGGCAACATCCGCGAACTGGCCGGCCTGGACCGCCTGGCCTTCGGCTCGGACCAGTACGGCATGACCGTGGCGGGCGGAAAATACATCAACGAGAACATCTATTTCGAGATCATCGGGGGCGGCCGCGAGGGCCAGGCCGTGCAGGTCGAATGGCGCGTGCGCCGCAACCTCGCCATCGTCAGCCGCGTCGGCGGCCAGGGCGAGGCGAAGCTGTCGATCCGCTGGCGCCGGGAGCGGCGGTAGGGTCAGACCGGGGGTAGGTCGGTGCTTCTTCTCGGCTGCGCCGCCTTCATCGCTGGCTCGACGTCCGCAACTCGGGAATCAGTTGCGCCTGAGCCGCGAACCAGTGTGCGCTATTGCGGACTCCGCGGCGGCATGCGGAGGCGGTCTTTGACAAAAAGCTCAATGAAATTCCCTGTTTTAAGTGGGAAACTTCATCCTCCCGCCGGAATCTTCAATAGATTCAGCGCACCCGCGATCGGCGTGTTTTCGATAACAGGGAGTAACAGGGAGTTCCGCCGGTCCATGACATACGCCGCAGCGCCGCTCGCCGCTGGTCCGGAACGGGGATACGAGGGGAATAACAGCGGAAATCGGCGCTCGCCTTGAGGCGGCCCGACGGCCCCGCTAGGGTCGCCGCCATGCGCATACTGCCCCACGACCAGCCGGTCCTCGACCAGCTCGCGGACCGGTCGGACCAGATCGTGAGCCGCGCCGTCGCCTGGTGCGCGATCAATTCCGGCAGCCGCCACATCGAGGGCCTGCGCCGCCAGGCGGACGCGCTGCACGAGGTGCTGGCCGGGGCCCCGGGCAAGACCGAGCGCGAGGAGCTCACCCCCTCGCGCGCGGTCGCCGACGACGGCCAGATCCGGCTCGACCCGCACGGCGAGGCCCTGCGCCTGACCGTGCGCCCCGACGCGCCGGTGCAGGTCGTCCTCACCGGCCACTACGACACCGTCTACCCGGCCGCCTCGCGCTTCACCGAGACGGTCTCGCGCGACGACGGCGCGCTGAACGGCCCCGGTATCGCCGACATGAAGGGCGGCATCTCGGTCATGCTGGCGGCGCTGGAGGCCTTCGAGAGCCATCCGGACAGGGACCGCGTCGGCTACCGCGTCCTGCTGTCCCCGGACGAGGAGATCGGCTCCGTCGCCACTGCCCCGATCCTGGCCGAGCTGGGCAGGATCGGCCACGTCGGCCTGACCTACGAGCCGGCCCTGTCGGACGGCACCATGGCGTCGGAGCGCAAGGGCTCGGGCAACTTCCACATCCTGGTCAGGGGCAAGGCCGCCCACGCCGGGCGCGACTTCGGCGCCGGCCGCAACGCCGTCGCCGGGGCGGCCCAGATCGCCGCCGCCCTGCACGGGCTGAACGGGATGCGCGACAGCGTGACCGTCAACGTCGCCCAGATCTCCGGCGGCGCGCCGCTCAACGTCGTGCCGGACAACGCCGTGGTCCGTTTCAACGTCCGGGTGCCGGACCAGGCCGGCGCGGACTGGGTCAGGAACGAGATCGAGAAGATCGTGGTGGCCGAGCCGCTCACCGGCCAGCACGGCCTGCACGTCGAGCTGCACGGCGGCTTCACCCGTCCGGCCAAGCCGATGGACGCCTCGCAGCAGGCCCTCTTCGCGGCGGTGAAGGAGGCAGGGGCGTTGCTGGGCCAGACCATCCAGTGGAAGCCGTCGGGCGGCGTCTGCGAGGGGAACAACCTGCACGCCGCGGGCCTGCCCAACATCGACACCCTGGGCGTGCGGGGGGGCGACATCCATTCCGAGAACGAGTACGCGTGGCCGCAGAGCTTCCTGGAGCGGGCCCAGCTGTCGGCCCTCCTCCTCATGAAGCTGGCCTCGGGCGAGATCGACGCCCTGGCCCTCAAGCAACTGCGTACGGGAGCCTGACATGCTGGTGGTGCGCCCCGCCGGACCGGCGGACTACGACGCCCTGATGACCCTGGCCCGCGAGTCGGGCCCGGGCTTCACCAGCCTGCCGGAGGACGAGCCGACCCTGCGCCGCCGCCTGGAGGTGGCGGACGGCAGCTTCTCGGGGACGCTGAAGCGCGAGGACTGCTGGTACGTCCTCATGCTGGAGAACACCGACACCGGCGAGATCGACGGCATCTGCGGGGTGAAGGCGGCGGTCGGCATCAAGCGCCCGTTCGCCTCGTTCCGGCGGGTGAACTTCTCGCACTACCACGTGTCCGAGCAGCTGGAGCGCCGGGTCGACCAGCCGGCCCTGCTCTTCGTTTCCGAATGCCGCGGCTGGTCCGAGGTCGGCTCGCTGTTTCTCAAGCCCGACAAGCGGGTCGAGGGCGCCGGCTCGCTGCTGGCGCGGTCCCGCTACATGCTCATCGCCGCCGACCCCAGCCGCTTCTCGGAATGGGTGCTGGCCGAGCTGCGCGGGGTGTTCGACGAGAACGGCCGCTCGCCCTTCTGGGAGCACGTAACCTCCCATTTCATGGAGGGGATCCCGTTCGAGAAGGCCGACGAGTTGTCGGGCTCGACCGACGGCCAGTTCATCTTCGACCTCTGCCCGCACCAGCCGCTCTACGAGAAGCTGCTGCACCCCGACGCCCAGGCCGTCATCGGCCAGGTCTACGAGGAGGGCAAACCCGCCCAGGCGCTGCTCGAGAAGGAGGGCTTCCGGCCCATCGGCCTGGTCGACCTCTTCGACGCCGGCCCCACCGTGGCCTGCCACCGCGACGCCATCCGCACGGTGAAGGACAGCCGCGTCCTGCCGGTCACCGTCGAGACCGAACCCGAAGGCCACAAGGGCCTGGTCTCCACCAACAGCGTCCGCGGCTTCCGCGCCGTGCGCGCGGTGGTCGAAGTCGCCGCCGACCACGCCTACATCAGCCGCGAGACCGCCGACGCCTTGAAGGTCAAGGACGGCGACACGGTGCGGGTGATGGCGTGATCGAAAACGGGCGTGCGTTCATCGGCGGGCGCTGGCGCGAGGGCGGCGGCAAGGCCTTCGCCTCCATAGACCCCGCGACGGGCGAGCCGGTGTGGGAAGGACGGGCGGCCGACGACGCCGACGCCCAGGACGCGGTGGAGGCGGCGCGAGCCGCCTTCGACGACTGGTCGCGGCGGCCGCGGCAGCAGCGCATCGACGCCATGCTCCGCTACAAGGCGGCGCTCGCCGACCGGGCGGAGGTCTACGCCGAGGCGATCAGCCGCGAGACCGGCAAGCCGCTGTGGGAGACCCGCCAGGAGCTTGGCTCCATGCAGGGCAAGGTGGACATCTCCATCCGCGCCTACGCCGAGCGCACCGGCGAGCGCGAGGCGGCCACCGGCTTCGGCCGCGCGGTGCTTCGCCACAAGCCGCACGGGGTCTGCGCCGTGCTCGGCCCGTACAACTTCCCCGGCCACCTGCCCAACGGCCATATCGTGCCGGCGCTGCTCGCCGGCGACACGGTGGTGTTCAAGCCGTCCGAGGAGACGCCCCTGGCCGGCCAGTACCTGGTCGAGTGCCTGCAGGCGGCGGACCTGCCCGACGGGGTGGTGAACCTGGTCCAGGGCGCGCAGCCGACCGGCGCGGCGCTGCTCGACCAGCGCATCGACGCCCTGCTCTTCACCGGCTCGGCGGGCGCGGGCGCCTTCTTCCGCCGCAAGTTCGCCGACGACCCCCACATCATCCTGGCGCTGGAGCTGGGCGGCAACAACCCGCTGGTGGTGTGGGACGCGGGCGACGCCGAGGCGGTCGCCAGCCTGGTCGTGCAGTCGACCTACGTCACCACCGGCCAGCGCTGCTCCTGCGCGCGGCGGCTGATCGTCCGCGACGGCCCCGAGGGCGACGCGGTGCTTGAGGCGGTGGCGGCGCTGTCGGACCGGCTGGTCATCGGCGCCTGGAATTCCGAGCCCGAGCCCTACATGGGCCCGCTGGTTTCCGCCGGGGCCGCCGAGCGGGCGCTGCAGCAGGCCGCCCTGCACGCCCGGGCGGCCAGGGTGATCCGCCCGTTCGAGCGGATCGCGGGGCCGACAGAGGCCTGGGTGCGGCCGGGCCTCTACGACGTCACCGGCGTGGAGGGCCTGCCGGACGAGGAGATCTTCGGGCCGCTGATCCAGGCCTATCGGGTGGCGTCCTTCGACGACGCGATCGCGACCGCGAACGACACCCGCTTCGGCCTGTCGGCGGGGCTGATCAGCGACGACGCCATGCTGTGGAGCGAGTTCTACGACCGCAGCCGCGCCGGCGTGGTCAACTGGAACCGCCCGACCACGGGCGCCGCCGGCGACATGCCCTTCGGCGGCCTCGGCGCTTCCGGCAACCACCGGCCCAGCGCCTACTACGCGGCCGACTACTGCGCCTATCCGACCGCCAGCTTCGAGGCCGACGCGGTGCGCTCGATCGTGGGCGAGATGAAGGGTGTTAGGGCGGCCTAGGGCTTGCGCGCGGCCATCTGGCCCAGCATCTCGAACAGCACGTCCACCGCCGCCAGGGCGGTCAGGTCCGCGATGTCGAACGGCGGGGACACCTCGACCACGTCGCCGCCGACCAGGTTGCCGATGTCGAGCGCGCGCAGGATGCGCTGGGTCTCGTAGGTGGTCAGGCCGCCCGGCACCGGAGTCCCGGTCCCCGGCGCGAAGGCGGGGTCGAGGCAGTCGACGTCGAAGGAGATGTAGGTCGGGCCGTCGGCGAAGGACGGCAGACGCCCGATGAACGCCTCCAGCCCGCCGATGCGCACGTCGTCCACGGTGGTGACCATCACCTCCTGGACGCGGACGAAGTCGAGGTCCGAGCCGGCCGCGAGCGGCCCGCGGATCCCGACCTGGAGCGTGCGCTTGGGATTGACCAGCCCCTCCTCGATGGCGTGCCGCATGAAGGCGCCGTGGTGGTACTCCTGGCCCCAGGCGGCCGGGTAGGTGTCCAGGTGCGCGTCGAAGTGCACC
>Ga0196964_10001139_pt1 | contig 13824 bp, 11 predicted proteins | sample S1_10metaG_FD_148615 | JGI IMG/M metagenome (GOLD analysis project Ga0196964, IMG submission 148615) | Soil microbial communities from Anza Borrego desert, Southern California, United States - S1_10 | ecosystem: Environmental > Terrestrial > Soil > Desert | place: USA: California | collected...
TTATGATGCAATGCGGCGTGAAATATACATTCCCGAAATGATAAGTAACGATTCAATTAAAACTGATACGCCGTTTTGCTACCGTGATTTGGACAGTTGCCTTGCGCTTATTGATGATTTGATTGTCATTGATAAGCGGTTCAGCGTGTTTGCGTATTTAGGGCAGATGTAGTTTTTTTACCCGCAATACCGATCCAAATCTCTCTCAATACCAAGCCTTTTTGCAATTGCCGCCAGTGTTTTAAAAAACTGCTTTTGCAGGAAAAGCGGGATGCCGGGCGAGTAGCTCTCGGAGGCCTCCAACAGATAAGCCAGGTGCAGTAGGTTTTTCGGGATGCCCATTTTAAAACACCTTCCCTCATACGCCAGGCTGTAGGCGATTTTTAAAGAGCGCTCGAAGTTTACGCTACCGGGGCGGATTTCTACGAGGAATGCTGCAGGCTCATCGCTTTCACTGTAAAACCTGTGGCTCATCATGCGCGGTACTTTTATCGCCTGCCCGCGCTTTAATACGAGTTTTTTGCCGCCTGCGCTTACGCGAAGTTCGCCTTTAATGACGCGGAATTCCTCAGTAAAGGTGGTGTGATAATGCAGCGGGTTTCCACCGTGTGGAGCGAGGTCAATGCGCATGAGCGTGTACTCGCCGCCTGTCTCCTCCGCTGTTTTTAAAAACGTGAGCTTGTCGCCAATTCGTGGATTTATAAAGATTTTTTGTGACATTCTTTAGTGATTGGTGATGCGTGATCCTTGACGGTTACCTGAAATTCAGTTTTTGAGATGGTACTCTCCAGAAAGTACTAATGTTGTAACACAAAACACAAAACTTTTAAAAAGAAGTTCGGCTGCTCACCGATTACTGTTCACTAATTACCGACTTGATGAATTGATTTACATTTGCGCCGGCGTGGTAATATTCCATGATGTATTCCGCTAAATCATCTTTTAAAACCACGTCTGCAGGCAAATCTGCCATGTAATAGAATTGCTTGTTTGCAACGAGTGGCTGCACGGCGAAAGTCTCTTTAAACTCTTTTGGAATGACTTTATTTTTCTCACCCTTGATTTCGCCGTAGAGTTTTTTAAAAGCGGGTTCATTTTGTAATTGGTTTAGTTCGTCGGGAAATGCGGCAATTTCCTGACGGACTTTCTGGAGGCTTTCGCGCGATAATTCCCAGCCGCCACCACCAGCATGCGCTTTGTCGTGGGAAAAGTGAACGTAGAAGCCGGGAATTTCACTTTTGCGGTTGGCGGTGGTGAAAAGCGTGGAAACATGGACGTTGTAGGGGTTCTTGTTTTTTGAAAAGCGGACGTCGCGGTTGATGCGGAACATGCAGTCGCGCGGGTTCATGTTCAGCTCGGATTCGTACTGGCGGATGCGGACCATCATTTCTTCGACGAAGCTTTTAAAAGGCGCTTTGACATATTTTTCGTACTCGGCGCGGTGCTCATCGAACCACGCTTTGGAGTTATTTTCGGAAAGGCCTTTAAGGAATTGTAGGAATTCGGGTTGGAAATAGGACATTTTTAAAGTTTTGAGTTTGTAGTTTTTTGGTTGCTGCAAATTAGGATTTTTGAAAGAGTTTTTAAAATGAATTTTGTGATTTATCATTGCGAGCGTATCGTGGCAATCGCGAATACTGTTTGTCGCGTCCGAAGTATTTGCGATTGCTTCGTCGGAAGACCTTCTCGCAATGACGGACGCGAATTTTGACGTGAATGTTTGACGCATGGATTCCCGCCTGCGCGGGAATGACAGTTTTTTGTTTTTAAAATCTTTAAAACGGGTGCTCGGGACGGCAAGGGTGACCGCCCACAGCTGGTGGAATACGGACGTGCGGGAAACATAAATTTTCTTTAAAAATCTTAAAAAAAGTTTTTAAAAACATGCACTTTTTTCGCACGAAAACTTTTGAAAAGTCGTCGTGTAATCGTCAATAAAATCATTGTTTTACATAGTGTAGAGTTGGGAGGACAAAGGTATGCCGGTAGGACAGTTTCAATCTATGAAACGCTCGTATTTTTCGATTGATAAAGATACGGGAAAGGTAAAAAGCAAGGACAAAAACGGTGCGGTGCAGCTTCACGATTATATTGAGGGAGTGCTGGTCGGAATTGTTTTTGAAGAAGGCGAGTACGAGGGGCGTCCAAGTAATAAATACGCGCTTTCGTTTGCTAATCGCGACGGCTCGGAAGTGGATATTCTCCGCATGGGTGAGGATGCGAATACTGCGTATGACACGCTGAACAGGTTGTCGAGCATTGACGGCCGGATTGGCTGGGTGAGGCTGACGCCGTATTTCAGTGAGTTTAACGGTAAGAACATCACGCACATGTCGGTGCGTCATAATGGCGAGAAGCTTTTGGCGAAGTTTCGTCCTGACGATATTCCGAAGGTTACTACGGTGAAGGTCGGGAAGCAGGAAGTAATGGACAAAAGCGATAAGCAGGAATTTTTCCAGAAGCTGTACCGCGCCCTTCGTGAGAAACTCTCGAATGAATCGGCGGCTGGCGAGATGGAGAAATACGTTCCGGCGGATGAGGAATTCGAGGATGAAATTCCTTTTTAAGCTCGTTTTTTAAAGCGATTGGCGGTAAAGCCAATGATTTTATAAGAATTTTCTATTAAAAGAAAATTCCGGTTCTAAAAGCTCATTCTTTTGACAAAGAATGGGCTTTTTTGTTTTTAAAAAGAATTAGCCTAATTTGCTTTTTAAAAACACATTTTTAACAATGTCACAGCCCAAAATCCCCATCCATAACTTCGCGACTGATGACGCGAAGAGCATTCCCTTCAAAGCGAATCCTATCCGAACCACAAGCCGCTATAATGCGAGTGTGCCGCACCGGCATAATTATTACGAGTGCTTCTTTTTTGAAACGGGAAAAGGTGTGCACACGATTGATTTTAAGGACTATGAGCTGCGCGAGAATAGCGTGCATTTTGTGTCACCGGGGCAGGTGCATCAGTTGAAACACGAGCCAGGAACAAGCGGGCATGTGGTAATTTTTTCGCGGGAATTTTATTACACCGGCAGTGAGCGGAAGGATTTTCTGTTTGAATTTCCATTTTTAAATAACAGCCCGAATCCGGTCTTTTATCCAGCAGAAGATATTTTTGGTGAGCTGTTTGAGCTGGTGTTAAAAATCGAGACGGAGTTTGCAAATAATCCGCCTGAATTTGACATTATCCGTTCGTACCTGAATGTGATTCTTTTAAAAAGTAAGCGCATTTTTGAAACGGAAAAGCAGGAAGCTTCCGTGTATATCAACCCGCTGATTAATTCTTTCCGCACACTGCTCGAGGAGAAATTCGCCTTTCAGCATCTCGTGAAAGAGTACGCTGCCGAGCTAAATATTTCCGAAAAAACGCTGAATGAAACGGCAAAAAAATCCTTCGGCAAAACTGCAAGCGAGATAATACATGAGCGGATAATCTTAGAAGCAAAACGGCTGCTTGCGCATGGTGATATGAGCGTGAAGGAAATTTCCTATGCGCTGAACTTTGACGACCCGGCGCATTTCAGCAAGTTTTTTAAAACGAAAGCGGGCATTGCTCCGGTTGATTTTAAAAAGCAGGCTTTTTAAAACTATCGTCCGAATTGTACAAGCCTTCCGCCAATATCTACATTGTTGCGCTTTTAAAAAGGGCGTAAGTTTGCTTCTGTAGATTACAATCATTTTTAAAAGAACATACAGAGGTGAATATGAAAAATTTTGTGATTGCGCTCCTCCTCCTCCTTGCATTTGCGGGATGCGAAAGATTAATTGAGCCGTCTGACGAAAATGCCGCGGACTATCTGCCGATTACACCCGGTTCTACGTGGGAGTATTTTTACAATGGAGACTATGCTTACGGAATGGAATTAGTCGCGGGTAACGATACGATCATCAACGGGAAAGTTTTTAAAACTCAGCACGCTGAGGGATGGAGTGAAGCTGTTAATATCTATCGTTTTAAAGGGGATGATATTTACAAAGTTGATCGGAAAACAGATGAAGAGCTGATTTTTAAAATGGCCCCGGTTGGTACGTCATGGAGCTCAAGAATTCAATACGACAGCGTTAATTTTTCGATAGTGAAAAGCTCTGTGATATCAAAAGGGCAGACGATGGAAGTGTATGGGAATACTTTTAACGATGTAATTCACATCAGGAGCCTCGTCGAGAATTACTTTGCAAATGGTTCGTCCGGTGACTATGTGCGCAACCGCTATTTTGCAAAAGGCGTGGGAATTATCAAGGAGCAGGTAGAAGATGGCAATCCGGGATTTAACGGTTTGAAAAACTATTCTATTAAATAGTCCTGCTTTTGAAAAACACAAAACTTCGCAAAAAAATATGAAAACAGAAAACACAAATTCGCGCCGCCAGTTCATGCGTAATATTGCGCTGACAACACTCTCAGCAGGACTTCTGCCTGACCTTTTAAAAGGCAGCTCGCTTTTAAAAAGCGCACCTGACTGCAATCCTATAACGCGTGATTATTACGGAGTAGGACCGTTCTATAAAGCAAATCCACCACTCATTGTCGGCAATAAAATCACAAGGGATGGCGAGCCAGGAACGCCACTTTTTATCAGTGGTGTTGTGCGAAACCTGGACTGCTCGGGCGTCATTCCCAATACAAAAATTGACATCTGGCATGCAAATGATGCAGGACAATATGACAATGAGGGTTATAATCTTCGCGGTGTGACATATTCCAATGCGCAGGGATTTTACCAATTTGAAACGATACTTCCGGGCAAATATCTGAACGGCTCGCAGTATCGCCCGCGCCATATTCATTTTAAAATTACGCCACCGGGGTTTCCTGAATTCGTCACGCAATTGTATTTTGAAGGTGACACGAGCATTCCGACAGATGCGGCAGCGTCCCAAACATCCGGGCAGTTTGATGCGCGACACCGGATCATTCCACTTATCGATATTTTTGGCGCAAAGCTACAGGGCTTCTGGGATATTGCTATCAACGGCAACGGTGTGACAAGCATTGGTGACGACCATCTGGACAAGGGGATTATTTATTCAGCGTCACCCAATCCTTGCCACGATCACGTTGAGATCCGCTATGGCGTTTTTAACGAAGCAGAAGTCAATATTGAAATTTTCGATATGCAGGGTTCGCTTGTAGCAACGCTTGATGAGAGAAATTTGCCGCCACAAAAATATTCCGCAATCTGGCGGCCAGATGCAAATCTGCCAAGTGGCACATACTGGATCGCTTTAAAGCTGAATGGGGTACAGGCGCATTATCTAAAGATTGCGAAGGTGTAATATGGAGATTTCGATATTCTGGAATTTGCGTGAGTGCTGAAAGTAAAAAAGCCCGTTCTTTTTAAAAGAACGGGCTTTTATTAGCTTGGAAATTCTTATCGTGCAATAATTAGCGGACGCATAAGAGTTATATTACCCGAATCAATTTTTACAAAATACATACCTGCAGGCAGATTATCTGTGGTAACAAATGTTTTAAAAGCACCACTGGAAATATCAAGCGGTTGCTCTGGGACGATAATTCTGCCATCAAGTGAAATAATAGAAAAGCCTGCTTTTTCAAAAGGTACATTGCCTTCCAGCATAAACACGTCGTGAGCCGGCTGGGGAGATATTTTTATAAGCTTTTCCTCAACAATGCCGTTACCTACACGGGAAAATGTGCTGTCCAGCATTGCCTGAAAACGCGTTTGCAGCTCAGTCGCGTTTTTTGCAGCGCCAAAAAGAAGTATAAAGCTTTTCACTTCGCCAGGCTCCCATGCGCCGTTGAACTTCATGCCGACGACAACGGAAATATCAGATGTTCCCGTAAACAGCATTGACGTGCCGCTGGTCACGCTTTCAAACTGACGCGTATCATCAAAACCCTGGTGAAAAAGCTCAGTATTATTATAAATCGTGACCTGTGCTTCTGCACCTGGCTGTGATGTGCTGACGGCACAGCCTGCTACAGGGTCAAATTGTGTTGCCTCGACGATACATGCAGCAGCTGTTTTTAAAGAATTTTGCGGAATGCCCTCAGGAAAAAGACGCGCACGATCAGCCGAGCCCGACGAGCTAACATCCCAGTCAAAGTAATATCCGGCGGCAATGTCGTTCAGAATTGCACTAGACGTGTTCTTTAAAGAAATCTTTGCGTACGCCACACCGTTGGAATCTCTTAAAATCGTGAAATACTGTGTTATTTCCATACCGATTTTTTTTGTTCCGGCGTTGTCATCATTGATAATTCCCGTATTTACATCCGGAGAGGCAAAGGGCTTTACAACAGAAAATTCGTTTAAGAAATCCTGATTTTCAACTGCGCTTACTACTTTCTGCGGGCTTTGTGCCACAATGAGTCCGCCTTTGTACAGTATGCTACCGAAATTGGAATATACAAATCCTACGCCCTCCTTTGCCTCGCTTTCAAAAGTATTATAGCCAATACGTCCGCGGTCACTCACTGAATACGACGCAATATTATTTTTATACGTCGTGACCTCGCTTGTTGGGATAAATGGTAGCAGAAAATAATCCTCGTACCCATTCGCGTCGACCATGTCGACGCGCAGGAAGATAATTCTTCTGTTTGGCTGACGAATGGCGATGGCAAAATTTTCAATAATAAATTCGCTTGAGGGCGTAATATCAGCAATGTCTGATTCCGGGACGAGCACTTCTACAGAACTTCCTGTTTCATCAATGGCTGAAAGTGTAAACCGAACGTTCTTTCCTGCTCCAAGCTCATTGCGCGCAAATATTTTTACAATGGCCGTGTCGCCAACAGAAAAGCGCGAGGCAGCTTTCATCGAAGTTGTGAATGTCTCGAAGCGGAGAGGCCGGATGGCTGGGGATGCAAGGGGATCACCTGACATTGCTTTTAAAAGATTCATGCGGCCAGGGATCAGCTGAGTATTAAATGGATTTTGAGCTCCGACAGGATCAACGGAGCGCCGCGCAAATTCCAGCGCCTGGAGTGCAGAAAGCTGTGGGTGTTTTGCACGGATGAGCGCCACCATGCCGGACACCATCGGCGTAGCCGCAGATGTTCCCCCACCACCGGTGAATTCGCCATAATCATCGAACCTGTTGGTAGTGTATGCTGCGTCGCCGGGCGCCATAATGTCCACATGGGCACCAAAATTTGATACGTTTGAAATTCCATCAAACTGGTCAGTTTCGCCAACTCCAAGCACGCCAAGATAGCCGGCCGGGTAAAATATCGCAGAATTTGCATCATTGCCCGCAGCTGCTACGATTGCCACGCCACGTGAAACCGCATAATCCACGACAGTCTGGTTGACAAATGAGTAACTGTTTGCTGATCCCCACGAACAGTTGATAACTTTAAAATTATTCCTTGCAGCGTACATAATCGCTTCGTAGCCATATACGATAGAGCCATCATTGCCATTCGGCGAGACTTTTAAAGGAAAAATGCGGCATTTCCCGCCCACACCGGAAATACCCAAACCGTTATTCCACGTTGCCCCGGCGATTCCGGCTACGTTCGTTCCATGATTTGCATTGCTGCTTGTGCCCGGCTGCGTACTGCCTTTCGGCACATTCGGCTCGAATGTATAGCCCTCGAAATCGTCCACATAACCGTTTCCGTCGTCGTCTACGCCATTATTCGGGATCTCACCCCAATTGCGCGCGATCGAGTTTTTTAGATCCTCATGTGTCTGCAAAACGCCATTATCTGCGATGGCGATGACGACAGAAGTATCACCTTCAAAAATATTCCAGGCTTCGTGTGCACGGATCGTATTCAGGTATGCTTGCTGGCTTTTCAAAGGATCATTTGGCACGCCCAGCATCCGCTCCACGTAATACGGTTCTGCAAGCTCCACTTCAGCATTTTCTTTTAAAAGCCTGCGGCAGAATTCCTGGGGTGTTTCCTTCCCCTCGTATGTGATAATTACTGTTTTTAAAAGTGGTTCTTCAGCTTGCTTTATTTGCGTAATTTTTTGCACAGACAGGATTGAATTCCCACTCTTTTTTAAAAGATTTTTATTGAACGTAAACGATTCTTCCGGCTTTAAAAACTGACGGGCGACCTGTGCCTTTGCTGTTTTCTGAAGCGAAGTTTCTACAAAAGAATTATCCTTAAACGTTTTAAAACGGACAACGGCAGTATTGGAGAGTATCTCGGTTTTGCCGTCGGAAATGATCTTCGTTTTGGAAAAATCCTGCGCACTCGACGCCGCAGTACAAAAAGTGAAAAGGCCAAAGATGAAAAATGATTTCATATAAAGAGAATTTCTTTTAAAAGAGAGGTTTTTAAAAATAACGAATATAATTGCTCTTCGTTTTAAAACAGGTTTCTGCTTTTTTGTAATAACACGCGAGCTTTTAAAACATTACGGCTTTACGATTGGATCCAGAATTGTCCGTATCTTTGCGTAGAGCTTTTTAAAGAAAATTACGAAATAAAGTGCCTGCTTCATTGTCTTAGTTCGTGCAATCTTCCTTTTAAAACAAGACAACTCTGTATAGATTTAAAACATGTCCGAAAATTTAAACGAACAATTTATCGTTACCGCGCGAAAGTGGCGTCCAATGCGCTTTGAGGACATCGTGGGACAGGAACATGTCACGACGACGCTTCGTAATGCACTTCGTTCGGGGCGTATTCACCATGCGTACCTTTTTAACGGGCCGCGTGGCGTAGGCAAAACCACGACCGCTCGCGTAATGGCACGTGCTGTAAACTGTCCAAACCGTGGTGAAGATGCCGAGCCATGTAATGTTTGTCCGGCTTGCCGCGAGGTGGTCGACGGGCGTTCGATGGATGTGATCGAGATAGACGGCGCGTCGAATAATTCGGTGGACGATATTCGCAAGCTCCGCGAAAATGCAAAGTATCCCCCTGTGGCCGGCCAGTACAAAATGTATATTATTGATGAAGTGCACATGCTTTCAACGTCGGCTTTCAATGCACTTTTAAAGACGCTGGAAGAACCACCACCGCACTTGCTTTTCGTTTTTGCCACGACCGAACCACACAAGCTTCCTGCGACCATTATCAGCCGCTGCCAGCGCTTCGATTTTCGCCGGATGGAGATTGAAACAATTGTGCGCCAGATCCGCTATATCGCGGGCAAGGAGGGGATCGAGCTGGACGAACAGTCGCTTGTAGCCATCGCGAAAAAAGCGGAAGGCTCCATGCGCGATTCGCAGAGCGTCTTCGACCAGGTTGTCGCGTTTTGCGGCCGCGATATCAAATATGCCGACGTGAATGAAGCGCTGCACCTCATTGACCAGGAATTTTTCTTTACGGTGAGCCGCGCCATCCGCGAGCACGATGTGCCTAAAATGTTTGAGATTTCACGTGAAGTTCTTTCAAAAGGGTACGACACGCAGGAATTTTTAAACGGGCTGTTGGAACATTTCCGGAATATTCTCACGGTTCTTGCGACGGGTTCGACGAAGCTCATCGAGACGTCGTCACATTTTCTAGAGAAATATGAAATTGAGTCGGCATATTTTATTCAGCCAGATGTTCTGCGCCTGATGACGCTAATTACTTCGACTGAAAATGCTTTAAAACACGCGCCGCAGCCGCGCATCCGCTTTGAAACGGCACTTGTGCAGATGGCGACGATGGATTCGGCAGTGGAAATTACGCAGCTTTTAAAAGAAATCGAGCTTTTAAAAAAGGCCGGAATTCCGCAGCAAAATAATAATCAACAGAGTATTCCGCAATCACAGCAATTCCCTCCGCAGAACGTTCAACCACACACCACACAGCCTGCGGTTCCTAAAAGCGAGCCTGTTTTAAAAGATTCATCGGTGAATTATTCGGCGCAGCCGGAAAGTACTTTTAAAAACGCCGAAATTCCCGCTAAAAAAATAGACGAAACCAAAACAGCCGTGCCAAACGTTGCAGGGAGTGACGCTTTTAAAAATGAAGCTGCAGCAGAAAACGTAGGGACAGATAATTATGCGTCTGCTGCGGATCCCGTTTCTGAAAGTTTTAAAAAGCCCGGGGTAACTTCGCCACAAGGCGATATTTCAGCGGGAAAGTTGCAGGCGGGCTGGCCGGAATTTGTACAGAGTTTAGCGGGCGATCACAAGCCGCTGCAATACCTGATCCAGTATTCTGCGTCGTTGAAACCGCAATTTCTGAATGGCGAAATTATTCTGCATTTTGGCAGCAAGTTTGAATCGGAAAGCTTTAAAGATCTGAAAGGCGAACTGATTGCTGCACTGGCAAAATTCTTTAACGCATCAGTGAACTTGCATTTATCGGTCGGTACGATGGCAAATGGCGTTGCGAAGGAAATTCTTCCGCGGGAAAATTTTAAGAATGGCTCCTCGCCAGATGGAAATGGAATCGCGACAAAAATTACGCAGGAGAAGGAAGTTTTAAAAGAGGTGATTCCACAAAGCCCGTCGGCGAATCTAGCTGGAGCTACGGAGTTTTTAAAAGCGCAGGAAAAAGTAGAGCAGGCGCAGCAAGAAGCCGAGCCGCCTACGCCGATAGAGCGCCACCCGATCGAAGAGGAAATCTTGAAACATTTTTCCAATGCGCGAGAAGTCGTGGTGCCGATCAAAGTAAAGAAAACAGAGTAGGATTTTCTAAAAGATTGCCATTGCGAAAAGCAGTCTTCTGTAATGCGGCAATCACGAATACTTCCGGCACGACAGTCAGTTTTTAAAATTGCCTTCCTGGGACCCCTGCTCATTATGACAAAACTTTTGAAAATCAATAAGCACTGACAGCTTTTTAAATATTTAGGACACAACTCAAAACTTAACATTAAGAACTAAAACTTTTAAAATCATGGCACTTGCAGTTGGAACCCCCGCACCGAATTTTATTGCTCATGGCGAAGATAATGAACCACCGGTAGTACTGGAAAACTATCGCGGCAAATGGGTCGTATTATACTTTTATCCGAAAGATGACACAAGTGGCTGTACTGCCGAGGCATGCGATTTCCGTGATAATATGGAACGCATTCAGGCAAAAAATACGGTCGTGATCGGCGTGAGCCCTGATAATAAAGAGTCACATAAAAAGTTTAAAGATAAGTATAACCTTAATTTCCTGCTCGTGAGCGACAACGATACGACAATCTGTACCAATTATGATGTGTGGAAAGAAAAGAACATGTACGGCCGCAAGTTTATGGGCGTAGAGCGCACCACATACCTGATTGATACGGAAGGGACAATTCGCCATGTGTTTCCAAAGGTAAAAGTTAATGGCCATGTAGAAGAAGTTCTAAAAACACTGAATGAGCTACAGCTCGCATGATAGATACGCACGCGCACATTGATACGGAAGCATTTGGAGAGGATCGCCGCGAGGTTTTAAAAAGGGCGTTTGACAGCGGGATGGAATATATTATAATTCCATCAATCGGCGTAGACGGTTTTAAAAATCTACAGGAATTGGTAGAAAGCGAACCCCGTGTTTTTCGCGGAATTGGTATTCATCCCCATAATGTGGCGAGTGTCACGGATGAAGATCTGGAGCGTGTGGAGCGGGAGAGCTTTTTAAAAAAGGTAGTAGCGATCGGTGAGATCGGGCTGGATTATTATTATGATTTTGCGCCGAAAGATGTGCAGCAGGATATTTTTAAAAAACAGCTGGATATTGCCAAGCGCCGGAAGTTACCCGTGATAATTCACAACCGCGATGCTGATGACGATGTTTTAAAGATACTTGATGAAGCACAGGACGGAGCGCTTGAGGGCGTGCTGCATTGCTTTTCGGGAACGCCAGAATTTTTAAAGAGTGCGCTGGATTTAAATTTTCACGTATCCTACACGGGGAATATTACGTATAAGAAGTCAACGCTTTCAGAAACTGTTTTAAAAACGCCGCTGGAGCGGATGATGATCGAGACGGACTCACCGTACCTGACACCTGTGCCCCACCGTGGCAAGCGTAATGAACCCTCATACGTGAGGTTTATCGCCGAAAAAATTGCAGAAATAAAAGGAATTACCCTACAAGAGGTTATCTCAATGACATCAGAAACAGCAAAGAAATTATTCAGACTTTCGGTTATTGCACTGTGCATCTTCGCATCATTTACGGCTGTACAGGCCCAGGATGGAGAAGAAGAGTATTATGATGAAGAGGAAGTTGTCAACCCATATCGGAAATTCATCGGTTTTGGCGTAACGATTGGTACGAATACAATCGTAGAAACACAACGGCTGTTGCCACCTGCGAGTGGCGAGCCGGATGTTTCTTTCGATGGCCTTTTTGCATACGGCGGTACTCTTTCATATAGTCCGCTCGACTTCCTGATGCTTGAAAGTACATATTTATACTCTATTAACCGGAAGGTTGTTTTTAATGCAGATAGTTCAGCCGGTTTTCAATCGAATCCCAATACGCATCAATTTATTGAACTCGTTGCTCGGTTTGTACTGCGGCCCTACAGCCGAGTGAATTTCTTTGCGACTTTTGGTGGTGCGTATATCCTGAATACGATCAACGGTGGTGATGAGTTTGTCCGAGAGTATGAAAGAGGAGAAGATAATACCCGTACTGCTATCAGTACCGGTTTGGGAATCCAGGGTAATATTCAAACTCCGTTCGGCCTTATCACTCCAATGGCCGAATGGCGGATTAATTTTCAATTTGGCGAAGATAAGAACCGTGTTGTAAATTCGGTAAATGGCGCACCCGTCAGCGCCGATGTCACAACGTTTTACTCCATTCCGCGGTTTTCGCTGCTCTGGTATCCTTCTTTTTAACAAATTATGCTGACCGTACTTAATCATCCGCTGGTGCAGCATGATCTCACGCTTCTGCGTGATGAGACGACAGATTCTCCAGGATTTCGCGCTGCCGCAAACAGGATATCCCGTCATCTCGCCGTTGCCGCCACGCAGCAACTAGCCGTAGTGACGACTACTGTTCGCACGCCACTCGAGGAGACAACAGGTTTTCAAACTTCTGAGCCAATTGTTCTTGTACCGGTACTCCGGGCAGGAATTGCCATGCTTGCACCATTTTCTGAAATGATCCCGCAGGCAGCGATTGGTTACTTGGGTTTGCGCAGGAATGAGGAGACACTAGAGCCAGAAGAATATATGTTTAGCTTTCCCAAAACTTCAGAACAGGCAACTGTCCTATTGCTGGATCCGATGCTGGCGACAGGCGGTAGTATGTGTGCCTCCATCCGTCACATTTTAAAAGAAGGTGTGGGCAAGATTACTGCTGTTTCCATCATCGCAGCTCCTGAGGGTATTGCGCGTGTGCACAAGGAATTCCCCAATATACCAGTAGTGACGGCGGCTGTAGACAGGCAGCTGAATGACATTGGATTTATCCTGCCCGGCCTTGGTGATGCAGGCGACCGATTTCACGGGTGACTTCTAAAGAATGTTAAAAGAAAAAGGAGTCTACAAAATCTGTAGACTCCTTTTTCTTTACTCTTTTAAAAGATTACTTCAGCTTTGTATTCAGATAATGCGGCAGCATAGCGCGCCATGTTGGCCAATCGTGTTTCCATTCATGACCCCACAGATCTACTTCATTATAAATTCCTTTAGCACTTAAAATTTCCCCCATTTTTACAGCACTTTCCGGTGACTCATAATCACCGCGACCACTTGTAAAGTAGATATGGCGTTTCTTCTGGAGCATCGGGAGATGTTCGCCGTGGAGATTTGGCACGTAATGCACCGGCGAATTAAAGTAGCAATTTTCGTCCCAATGCCCTTTAGAATATACACCAAGATCATACGCGCCGCTCATTGCCAGGGTTCCTTCAAAAAGGTCCGGCCTGCGAAAAAATGAATTTGCTGCATGAAGTGCGCCTAGAGAAGCACCGCTTGTAATAATTGGTACCGGACCATTGCAATCGTTATGAA